>Ga0209062_1000104_pt1 | contig 310093 bp, 246 predicted proteins | sample Coa_R2_2_FD_187158 | JGI IMG/M metagenome (GOLD analysis project Ga0209062, IMG submission 187158) | Surface soil microbial communities from Centralia Pennsylvania, which are recovering from an underground coalmine fire - Coalmine... | ecosystem: Environmental > Terrestrial > Soil >... | reverse complement strand
GCCGGGCACCGGCTCTTTCTCGGGCCTCACCGCAACAGGCGCCGGGACCCCGACTGGCCAGGGCGTGCCACCGCTCGCGCCGCCTCCGGGATTTGACCTGAGCGACCCCACGCAGCGCGCTCTCTATGTGCTCGCGCTCGCGGGAGAGCAGGCCGCGCCCGTCGCAAGTCCCGCCTTCATCGTGGAGTGGTACGCGGCCGCAGGCACAGTTGCCTTCGGCGGGAAGCTCGGTGGGGTTGCAGCGCGCGACCCAGCGCTTCAGGGCATCGTGGTCAGTCACGCGGAGGCGTTCCGGAGCCTGCTGAGCCTAGCCCTCGGCTTGGCTGGCGCGCCCCCGGCCTCGGATGCCACCTGGGGTAATCTAGCGGCGCAGATTACCGCGGACTGGATCGCGTCGGGGTGCCCTGGCCACCGGAGCACATGCCGCTAAACTGCCCAGCCTGCGGTGCCGCCGTTAGGGCGCGCGCGTTCCGTTACGAGAGCGTTTATGCCTTCGAGTGCCCGGATTGCGGCGCCGGGCTGAGCCTGACGCGGCTCTCGCCGCTCGCAGACTACTGCGCGATGGGCGTCCTTGCCACCGCGTTCTTGCTTGTTGCGGGCCCGGCCGTGCTCGGCAACTGGATGGCAACTTGGGTCGCTGCTTTTCTGGGGTCGTTCCTCCCGGTAGTTGTCGCCCACCGGGCCCTCGCCCCGCCGGGCGTTCGGCTGACCGGCAACCCGCCCCCGCCGCCGGGCGTACGCTACGCACCTCATGGCGAGGATGAACCGCCCGATTTGTTCCTCGGGCCGCGCCCGATTACTCTCGGGCTCTCCGAGCCACCCCGCGAGACCGGCGCCGGGCCGAGCGATCAGGCTCGTGCCGGCCGGGACGCGCCCGACGAGTGCAAAAGCGGGCCGTCCGACCGCCGCCCCTCGGGTTGATAGCATGACCGGACGCCATGCCTAGATTTGGCCGGCCGCTTGAAGACAATGATTCCGAGCGGTAAACGCGCTCGATGAAAACGTGGCGCACCCCGAACAACGGGTTGGCCGAAAGTGGCATCTTAGCCACTATGGCCCGCAGCTCCCAACGCGGAATCGGACCGGCGCCATGCGCTCCCCGCCTTTGGGGCGGAAACGCTCCCCGGCCTGCGCTCGCGCGTCGTCTTTGCGCCGCGAGCCATCCTGTCTCCTATTCCGCCAGGCGACGCCGTGCCGCGCCGCAACATGAAAAGCCCTGCTTTTCCCGTGCTCTTGCCGCACTCCCCCCAAATGGGGACGAGACCATTTTTTCGCCGGCCCGCGCGCGCGTGCCCGCCTGCAACACTCTCATTCCCAAGACGATCGCGGTTCCGCTCGCCGCATCTTGTTCGCCAAGGTGGTCTCGCCGCTCCCGGCGGAAATGCTCCCCAAGCCGAAGGCAGAAACCGAACACTTGTCGTCCGCGGCTCAATCTTTGTGCCGTATGCGGCGTGCCGCTCGTTGCGCCGCACTCCCCCCAAATGGGGACGAGACCATTTTTTCGCCGGCCCGCGCGCGCGTGCCCGCCTGCAACACTCTCATTCCCAAGACGATCGCGGTCTTGCTCACCGCATCTTGTTCGCCCAGGTGGTCTCATCCACTACGTCCCCTTGCGCAAGCGGCCGCGCGCATCCGCGAAGCGCCGCCCGCCTTTCGCGGAGGGCTGCTAGAGTGATAGGGACTCCGTCCGGAGGTCGAGTTTGACGATGCGGTCCGCGCCCCCTTCGTTCCGTTGGTTGTTATCGTTCGTGCTCTTGGCGCTGTTTGCGGCCTGCGCCCCGCCCGTCCCGGCGCAAGAGACCGCGCCCGCCGCCGCCGCCCCCGCCGCGTCCACCGCGCCGTGGATGACGCGCATCGAGCGGCATGTCACCGAATTCACCCTCGCCAACGGCATGCACTTCATCGTGCTCGAGCGCCACGAGGCGCCGGTGGTCTCCTTCGTCACCTATGCCAACGTCGGCGCGGTGGATGACCCCAAGGGCGAAACCGGCCTCGCGCACATGTTCGAGCACATGGCCTTCAAGGGCACGCGCGAGATCGGCACCAAGAACTGGCCCGCGGAAAAACTCGCGCTCGCCGCCGTGGACCGCGCCTACGCGGCGCTGGAAGCGTTCCGGCGCAGCTCGCCCCGCCCCGATCCCAAGCGCGTCGCCGCTCTCGAAGCCGCCTTCGAGAAGGCCCAGGCCGCGGCTGAAAGCTACGTCATTCCCAACGAATATCCGCGCCTCATCGAGATCAACGGCGGCGTCGGCTTGAACGCCTTCACCCAGGAAGACGCCACCGTCTTCTTCTACAGCCTGCCCTCGAACCGCACCGAACTGTGGTTCTACCTCGAATCCTCGCGCTTCCTGCATCCCGTGTTCCGCGAGTTCTACAAGGAGCGCGACGTGGTGCGCGAGGAGCGGCGCATGCGCACGGAGAGCAATCCCGAGGGGCAGCTGGTCGAGGACCTGCTCGCCACCGCCTACCAAGCGCATCCTTATAAGAACCCGCCCGTCGGCTGGGCCTCGGATATCGAAAATCTGACCATCGAGGACGCGCGCCGCTTCTACGCCGCCCATTACGCGCCCGCCAACTTGACCGAGGCCATCGTCGGCGATGTCAATCCGGCGCAGATCAAGCGTTGGGCGGAGGAGTACTTCGGCCGCATTCCCGCCGGGCCGCGCGCCGAGCGCATCGTCACCGTCGAGCCGCCGCAAGATGGCGAGCGCATCGTCCGCTTGGTCAGCCCCAGCCAGCCGTTCTTGTTGATCGCCTACCACAAGCCCAGCGAGTACAATCCCGACAAGGCCGTCTTCGACGTCATCTCGAGCGTCTTGAGCGACGGCCGCACGAGCTGGCTCTACACCAGCCTGGTGCGCGACCAGAAGATCGCGCTCGATGCCGGCGGCATCCCCGGCTTCCCCGGCACCAAGTATCCGAACCTGTTCGTCTTTTACGATGTGCCGGCCGCCGGCCGCACCGTCGCCGAGAACGAAACCGCCATGCTCGCGCAAATTGACCGCCTGAAGACCACGCTCGTGGATCAGGCGACGCTGCAAATGGTGCAAACCAAGGCGCGCGCCGCGCTGATCCGCGAACTGGGCAGCAACGCCGGCATGGCGCAGGAGCTGGCCTTCTATTACACCAACTTCGGCGATTGGCGGCAGTTGTTCCGCCATCTCGACGACATCAATCGCGTCACCGCCGCCGATGTGCAGCGCGTCGCGCGCAAGTACTTTCAGCCGCAGTTGCGCACGGTGGCCTATCTCGTGCCGCCGCCCAAGGCGTCCGGCGCCGCCCCCGCCGCCGGAGGTGGACGATGACGCCGTTTCCGACCCGCCCCGAGCAGCCGAACCCGGGGACCCCAAGGTGCAGCGGCGCGCCTTGGGGTGGGAGCACGACGCCCTGCGAAGCTTATCGCCCCGCCCACCACCTGCCGCAGCGCGCGGCCTGGCTGGCCGTGTTGCTGCTCGCATGCGGCTGCGCGCTCGCCGCGCAAGCGCCGCTGCCGCGCCCGCCGGCTTCCTACAAGCTGCTGCATTTTCCGCCGCTGCGGCCGCTGCAGATTCCCAAGGTCGAAACCGTGACGCTGCCGAACGGCATGCGGCTGCTGCTGCTGGAAGATCACGAGCTGCCGCTCGTCAACGGCAGCGCCCTGATCCGCACCGGCAATCTCTTCGACCCGCCCGGCAAGATCGGCCTCGCCGACATCTTCGGGCAAGTCATGCGCACCGGCGGCACTGCCAGCCGCACCGGCGAGCAGCTCGACGACACGCTGGAATCCATGGCCGCCTCCGTCGAGACCGGCGTGGATGAAGACCTCGGCTGGGCCACCTTCTCCTGCCTCAAGCAGAATTTGCCGCAAGTGCTCGCGATCTACGCCGATGTGCTCATGCATCCCGCGTTTCGCCCCGACAAGATCGCGCTGGCCAAGGTCCAGGAGAAAGGCGCGATCGCGCGCCGCAACGACGATGCCGCCGGCCAGGCCTCGCAGCAGTTTCACGATCTGATCTACGGCCGCCACGATCCCTACGGCTGGGAGCCGGAATACGCCACGGTGGACGCGATCCAGCGCTCCGATCTCGAGGCCTTCTATCACCGCTATTACTTTCCCAACAACGTCATGCTCGCCGTGTGGGGCGATTTTTCCGCGCCCGAGATGAAGCGGCGCCTCGAGCAGGCCTTCGCCGCCTGGCCGCGCGGCGATCGGCCGGTGCCGCCGTTCCCCGCCGTCGCGGCTCATTACCAGCCCGGCATTTACACCGTGGATCGCACCGACGTGGATCAAACCAACATCCGCATCGGCCAATTGGGCGGCCGTTTCGACGCTCCCGACTATCCCGCGCTGGCGGTGATGAGTGAAATTCTCGGCGGCGGCTTCGCCAGCCGCCTCTTCGAGACCGTGCGCACCAAGCTCGGCCTGGCCTATGCCGTCGGCGGCGGCTGGAACGCCGATTACGCCCACCCCGGCTTGTTCGAGATCTCCGCCAGCACCAAATCGGCTTCGACGGTCGCCGCCATCCGCGCCATCATGCAGCAAGTGCGCGCGCTGCAAAGCAGCGAGGTCAGCGAGGCGGAGCTCCAGACGGCCAAGGATCAGGTGCTCAACAGCTTCGTCTTCGCCTTCGACACCCGCGCCAAGACCGTCAATCGCCTGCTTCGCTACGACTACTTCGGCTATCCCGCCGACTTCATCTTCCAATACCGCGACGCGCTCGAGAAGGTGACCCGCGCCGATGTCTTGCGCGTCGCCCGCGAGTACCTGCATCCCGACCGCTTCGCCTACGTCGTGGTCGGCAACGAGAAGCAATACGGCCAGCCGCTGGCCGCCCTCGATCTGCCGACGCGCGTTCTTGACGTCTCCATTCCCGCCGAACCGGCGCCCGCCGCCGCGCCCGCCAGCGCCGCCGAAATCGCCGCCGCCGAGGCCGCGCTCGCCAAGGCCCGCGCCGCCATGGGCGGCGCCGCGCTCGCCGCCCTCAAGGACGAAACCGTCGCCGGCGCCAGCACCATCCAAACCCCGCGCGGCCCCGTGCAAGTCCAAGCCACGACCGAGATCGTCTTTCCCGGCGCCATCCGCCAATCCCTGCAGCTCCCCTTCGGCACGATCACCGCCTACAGCGACGGCGCTTCCGGCTGGATGCAGACGCCGCAAGGCGTCGTCCCCATGCCGCCGGCGCAAGAAGCGCAGTTCCGCCAAGAAAGCGCCACCAACGTCTATTGGACGCTGCTGCACTACCAAGACCCCGGCTATCGCGTGCGCCTGCTGGCGCCGGAAACCGTGAACGGCCGCGCCGCCCAGGTCGTCCAAATCACCACGCAAGGCGAAACCTTCGAGCTGCTTCTGGACGCCGCGAGCGGCCAGGTGCTGGGCAAGCGCTACCGCACGCAGGCCGGCCTGCCCGCCGAGGTCGTCGAATACTTCAGCGATTACCGCCCCGTGGACGGCATCCTCTGCGCCTTCGCCAGCCGCACGCTGCGCGACGGCAAGCCGTTCTCCGAGAGCCGGATCACCTCGCTCAAGTTGAACACCGGCTTGCTCGCCGCCGATTTGGCCAAGAAGCCCTAACCGCCGCCGCGCCTCGGCAATCGGATCGCCCTGCATGGCCACCGGAAACTTCGATTGGGACGCCGGCGAATACGACGCCGTCGCCCGCGTGCAAGAGCGCTGGGGCCGCGAGCTCATCGCCCGCATCGAGTGGAGCGGGGAAGAATCCGTGCTCGATGCCGGCTGCGGCAGCGGCCAGTTGCTCCCGTATTTGGCGGAAAAAATTCCCCACGGCCGCCTCACCTGCCTCGACCGCGACGGCGGCATGATCGAGGCCGCGCGCCAGCGCATCCGCGCCTTGAAGCTGGCGATTCCCGTCGATGCCGTCTTGGGCGATATCGCCGCCCTGGAGATGACCCCGTTGCGCCCGGCCAGCTTCGACCTCGTGTTCTCGAACGCCGCGCTGCACTGGGTTCCCGACAAGCTGCGCGCCTTCGCCGGCTTCTCGCGCCTGCTCAAGCCGGGCGGCCGCGTCGTCGCGCAATACGGCGGCGAGAAAAACATCCAGCGCATTCGCGCCGCCCTCTACCGCGTGCTGCGCGAGCTCGGCGCGGCCGCCGCGCAAGAGCGCTGGTCGTTTCAATCCGTCGAGCAGACCAAGGAGCAGTTGAAGACTTGCGGCTTCCGCGACGTCCGCGTTTGGGAGAATGAAGCTCCCGCGACCTTTCCCGACCGCGCCGCCTTCGCCCGCTTCTGCACCGTCGTCTTTCTCCGCTCCTATCAAAGCCAGTTGCCCCCGCCGCAGTGGGAAGCCTTGCAAGCCCGCTTTCCCGACGTGGCGCGCGAGCTGCTCGGCGGCTGGCGCGTGGATTACGTCCGCCAGAACCTCGAAGCCCGCCGCTGACCGCGCCGCGCTTCTCGCGCCGCCGCCCGCAACCCGCCGCCCGTTGCCCGGGCGGCGCCAAGCTTTCTCTTATCGCCGCCATCCAAGCTTTGGATTGGACGCGCGCCCCAATTAGGAGTGCAATAGGAGCATGGCCGAGCTCTACATCGTCTGTCGCCCCAATTCGGAAACCAGTGGCTTGGAAGTGGCCGCCACCTTCCGCAGCAAGGACCAGGCGGATCGCGAGCTCGATCGCCTGAACCTGCTCGCGACGCCGCAAGATGCGCAGTGGCGCCTGATCGTCAAGGCCGCCTCCTGACCGCGGTCCCCCGCGCCGCTGCCGCCGCCGTCCCTCGTCCCTTCCGCGCATGCACGAATCCGCGCCGCCGGGCCCGCGCCCGATGCCGCGTGCGTCCGCCCGATGCCGCGCCCGGTTTCGCGGCTTAGCCGGTGTTGCGCAGGCCGGCGGCGATGCCTTGCAGCGTCAGCAGCAGCGCCCGCTCTCCCTCCGCGTCCAGCGTGCCCGCCCGTTTGCGCGCCAGCAGCCGCACCTGCAAATAGCTGAGCGGATCCACGTACGGATTGCGTAGCTGAATGGCGCGCGCCAGCACCGGCGCGTTCGCGAGCAGGTGCGGCTCGCCGGAAGCCGCCAGCACCCCGCGCACCGCCCGCGCGAATTCGGCCTCGAGCCCCGCCAGCACGCGCTCGGCCGCCGCCGGATCGGCGGCGAGGTCGCGGTAGGCGCGGGTGATGCGCAAATCGGTCTTGCCCAAGGCCATCGCGGCATTGTCGATGAGGTCGCGGAAGAATACCCAGCCGCGATACATGCGGCGCAGGCGCGCCGCGCCGCCCGGGTGCTCGAGTTCGGCCGCCAGCGCGGTTCCGAGGCCGAACCATGCCGGCAGCAGCGCCCGCGTCTGCGTCCAGGCGAAGACCCAGGGAATCGCGCGCAGGTTGGCGAAGTCCTGCTGGGCGCGGCGAAACGTCGGTCGCGATCCCAAATTCAAGTCGCCCAGCTCGCCCACCGGCGTCGCCTGCCAGTAGAACGCCAGTACATCGCCGTTCAAAAAATCGCGGTAGGCGGCGAGCGAGGTCTCGGCCATGCGATCGAGCGCGCGCCGCCACGCCGCCGGCACCGCCGCTTCGACGCGCGTTCCGCGCCCGCTGCGCCCGCCCAAGGGCCGGATTTCGAGACTGGCCAGCAGGGCGCCGGAGAGCGTCAGCTCGAGATTGCGCCCCGCCGTCTCCGTATCTCCGTACTTGCCGCTGATCACTTCCCCTTGCTCGGTCACCCGCAGCCGCCCCCGCACCGTGCCCGGCGGCAGCGCCAGCATCGCCTCGTAGGCGCGCCCGCCGCCGCGCGCCACCGTGCCGCCGCGGCCGTGAAAGAATTCCAGCCGCACGCCGTGCCGCGCCGCCGCCTCCGCCAGCCGCCCTTGCGCGCGATAGAGCATCCAGTGGGAGGCGACATAGCCGCCGTCCTTGTTGCTGTCGGAGTAGCCGATCATCACCTGCTGCACGTCGCCGCGGCCGCGCAGATAGTCGCGATACGCGGGATCGGCGAAGAGCTCGTCCAGCACGGCGGGCGCGCGTTCCAAGTCGGCGATGGTCTCGAACAGCGGCACCGGATGCATCGCCGTGCGCAGCCGCCCGCCCGCCAGCTCCGCCAGCCCGGCGGCGCCGGCCAGCGCCAGCGCCTCCCAGAGGTCGCTGAGGTCGCGCGTCATGCTGATGACGTAGTTGCCGATGGCGCCGGCGGCCATCCGCTCGCCCTCGGCGGCGGCGCGCAGCATCGCCACCGCCCCGGCGGCCGGCGCCGGCGGCGGCGCCGCCAGCAGCCGCCGCAGCCGGGCGACCCGCGCTGCCGGCGCCAGCCCGCGATAATCGTCGCCGGTCAGCTCCGCCAGCGCCGCTTCATGGGCGTCGGAGTTGTTGCGCAGGTCGAGCGCCGCCAGATGAAATCCGAAGGCGCGCGCCGCCGCGCGCAAGTCGCCGACGCGCGCCGCCGCCCGCGGCGCCCGCGCCAGCAGCGCCGCCAGCGCGTCCAGGTCGGCGACGAACTCGTCCGCGGCGGCATACGCGTGCGCGCCGAAGGGCGCCGTGCCCCGCTCCTCGATGCGCCGTTGCATGTAGCTGAGCAGCTCGCGCGCCGGCTCCGCCGCCAGCCGCGCCGGCGGCGCGCCGAAGCGCCGCCGGTAGGCGGCAAGCGCCTCCGTCCCCGGCCCCGGCGGGCAGCGCAGCATCTCCCCGTCATGGCCCAGCTCGAAAAACAAGCGGTCCAGCTCGCGCAGGTAGTAGGTCCGCGCCGTGTGCCGGTGCAGTTGCAGCGTGCGCCGCACCGTTTCCGCGTTGACGTGCGGATTGCCGTCGGCGTCGCCGCCCACCCACGAGGCGAAGCGGATCGGCGGCGGCCAGTCGCGCCCGGCCAGTTCCGGATACTGCGCCGCCAGCGCCCGCCGCAGCTCGCGCTGCAAGCGCGGCACGGCGGCGAAAAAAACGTCCTCGAAATAGACCAGCGTGCCGCGCACCTCGTCCAGCACCGAGAGCCGCTCCGGCCGCACCTGGCGCGTCAGCCACAGCGCCTCGATCTGCTCCAGCAAGTCCGCCTCGTTGGCTTCCCGCGCCGCTCCGCTTTCCCGCTCCGCCAGCAGCCGGCGGATCTCCTCCAGCCGGTGCATGACCGTGCGCCGCAGCGCTTGCGTGGGATGGGCGGTGAGCACCAGCTCCAGCCGCAAATCGGCGAGCAGCGCCTCCAGCCGCTCCGCCTTCACCCCGCGGCGGCGCAGCAGCGCGAAGGTGCCGGCGAGCGAGTCCGGGCGCGGCTTGCCCGCTTGCGCATACAGGCGCTGGCGGCGCGCGCGGTGCCGCTGCTCGGCCAGGTTCGTGAGATGGAAATAGAGCGTGAAGGCGCGCGCCACCAGCGCCATCTCGCCGCCCTCCAGCGCGTCCAGCCGCGCCGCCAGCGCCGCCCCGTCGCCGCTCTCGCTCCCGCGCAGCGCCTTGCAGCGGGCGCGGATCTCCTCCTCCAGCGCCAGCGCCGCTTCCCCCTCCTGCTCGGCGATGATCCGCCCGAGCAAGCGCCCCAGGTAACTCACCTCGCGCTTCAGCGGCAGTTCCGAGCGGCGGAATGCGATCGCGGCCATGACTCACGTTAGCAAGAAACGCTGCCCGGCACCGCCCGCGCGCCGCGAGGACTCCGCAAAGCTGAGTACAATGATTCCGCCGTGACTCGAACTGCTTGCCGCCTTCGGCGGGCGCTGCCGTTGCTGGCGCTCGCCTCCGTTGCCGTGTTGGCCGTGGCTGCCGCGCCCCCGCCCGCCGTTCCCGATTACAAAAATCCCCGCCTCCCGGTCGAGCGGCGCGTCGCCGATCTGCTCTCGCGCATGACGCTGCAGGAGAAGATCGCGCAGCTCGAGGGCATCTGGAAAGAGAAGAGCCGGATCGAAGACGCCCGCGGCGACTTCGATCCCGCCAAGGCGGCTTCGGTCTTGGCCGACGGCATCGGCGAGATCACCCGCCCCGGCGAAGACAAAGGCCCGCGCCGAATGGCCGAGTTCACCGACGCCGTCCAGCAATGGGTGATGACTCACACCCGCCTGGGCATCCCGGTGATGTTCCATGAGGAGTGCCTGCACGGCGAGGAAGCTCCCGGCGGCACTTCGTTTCCGCAAGCCATCGGCCTGGCCGGCACCTGGGATCCGGCGCTCGTCCAGCAGGTCTTCGGCGCGGTGGCGCAGGAGGTGCGGGCGCGCGGCGCGCAGCAGTGCCTGGCGCCGGTGCTCGACCTGGGGCGGGAGCCGCGCTGGGGCCGCATCGAAGAGACCTACGGCGAAGATCCCTATCTCGTCTCCCGCATCGGCGCCGCCGCCGTGCGCGGCTACCAAGGCGTCGGCCCCAATCTCGACGACGAGCACGTGTGGGCGACGCTCAAGCACTTCGCCGGCCACGGCCAGCCGGAGGCCGGCACCAACGTCGCCCCCGGCGACCTGCCGCTGCGGCTGCTGCGGCAAGATTGGCTCTACCCGTTCCGCTACGCCGTCGTCCACGCCCACGCCGCGAGCGTGATGGCCTCCTACAACGAAATTGACGGCATTCCCTCCCACGCCAACCGCTGGCTGCTCCAGCGCATTCTGCGGCAGGAGTGGGGCTTTCGCGGCTTCGTCGTCTCCGATTATTTCGGCATCACGCAGCTCGAAACCTTGCACCACGTCGTGGCCGCGCCGCAGCAGGCGGCCGCGCTCGCGCTCGCCAGCGGCGTGGACCTGGAGCTGCCCGATCCCGCCGCCTATCCCTACTTGCCGCAGTTGGTCGCCGCGGGCCGGGTCTCGATGCAAGAGATCGACGCCGCCGTCGCGCCGATCTTGCGCGCCAAATTTCGCGCCGGGCTCTTCGATCGCCCGACCGCCGATCCCGCGCGCGCCGTCGCCGTCACCAACTCCCCGGCCCACCGCGCGCTGGCGCTGCGCGCCGCGCTCGAAACCATCACCCTGCTCAAGAACGACCACGGCCTGCTGCCCCTCGATCCTGCCCGGCTCAAGACCGTCGCCGTCATCGGTCCCAATGCCGACCAGCCCGTGCTCGGCGAATACAGCGGGCAGCCGGGCCACGTCGTGACCGTGCTTGAAGGCATCAAGGCGCGGCTCGGCCCGGGCGTCAAGGTGGTCTACGCCGAGGGCTGCCGCATCACCGCCCCCGGCGGCGGCTGGGGCATCGATGAAGTCAAGCTGCCCGACCCGCAACGAGACGCCGCGCGCCTCGCCGCCGCCGAGCGGCTGGTGCGCGAGGCCCGGCCCGACGCGATCATTCTCGTACTCGGCGGCAACGATCAAGTCTCCCGCGAGGCCTATTCGCCCACCCATCTTGGCGACATGGATAACCTCAAGCTCGTCGGCCGCCAGCTCGATCTGGCCAAGGCCATGCTCGCCACCGGCCGCCCCGTCGCCGTCGTGCTGCTCAACGGCCGTCCCTACTCGATCGACTACTTGGCCGCGCACGCGCCGGCGATCCTCGAGGGTTGGTACCTGGGCGAAGAGACCGGCGCCGCCGTGGCGCAGGTCCTCTTCGGCGATTACGACCCCGCCGGCCGGCTGCCGGTGAGCATCGCCCGCAACGTCGGCCAGCTGCCGATCTATTACGATCACAAGCCCTCCGCCAAGCGCGGCTATCTGTTCTCGAACGCCGCGCCGCTCTTTCCCTTCGGCTGGGGCCTCAGCTACACCACCTTCCGCTACTCGAACCTGCGCTTGGATCCCGCGAGCATCGGCCCGCAGGGAACCACCCGCGCGCTGGTGGATGTCACCAACACCGGCACGCGCGCCGGCGACGACGTCGTGCAGCTCTACATTCGCCACGACGTGGCCTTCCCCACCCAGCCGGTCGAGGAGCTCAAGGGCTTTGAGCGCATTCATCTCGCGCCCGGCCAGACGCAAACCGTCAGCTTCCCGCTCGGTCCCGAGCGCCTCTCCTTCTACGGGCTCGACATGCGCCGCGAAGTCGAGCCGGGCCCGATCACCGTGATGGTCGGCGGCAGCTCGCTGGCGACCCTCCAGGCCCGCCTGCAGGTGACGCCATGAGCCGCGGCCCACGGCAGCAGCCGGCGCTGCTTCAGCGGCCGTGGCGCCGCGCCGCCACGCTTCGCTCGGTCGGAATCGCGTGGGGCCTGCTGCTGGCGCTGGCGCTCGCCGCCCCGGCGCAATGGACGCTGCCCAATCCCGTGCAAGCGGTCGCGCGCGGGCGCGCGGGCGTCGTCTTGACCTTGCGCACCGGCGTGCTGCGCCTCGACGTGCGCGCGCCCAATATCGTCCGCGTGCGCTTCGCGCCCGGCGCCGCCGTGCCCGAGCGCCCCGAATTCGTGCTCGTGCACCGCGATGAGCCGGCCGCCCTGTGGTCGCTCCAGGAGGACGCGAAAACGGTCACGCTCGCCACCGCCGAGCTCGCCGTCGCCGTGGACCGCGCCAGCGGCGCCATCGCCTTTCGCGACGGCGCCGGCCGCGAGCTGCTGCAAGACGCGGTGCGCACGCTCACGCCCGTCACCGTCAATGGCGAGGCGGCTTACCACGCCGAGACCTATTTCGCCATGTACGGCTCGCGCCAGGCGTTCTACGGCTTGGGCCAGCACCAGGCCGGCGTCTGGAACTATCGCGGCGAATCCGTCGAGCTGGCGCAGGAGAACACCGAAATCGCCATCCCGATGCTCGTTTCCTCGAACGGCTTCGGCCTCTTCTGGCACAACACCTCGCGCACCCGCTTCGACAACCGCTTCGTCCACTCCCTCTACGTCAGCTCCGACGTCACCGACGATATCGACTACTTCTTCATCTACGGCCCCGCGCTCGACCGCGTCGTGGCCGGCTATCGCGAACTGACCGGCGGCGTGCCCCTGTTCGGCCGCTGGGCCTACGGCTACTGGCAGTCGAAGAACCGCTACCAGTCGCAAGCGGAATTGCTGGGCGTGGCCGCGGAGTATCGCCGCCTGCATATCCCCATCGACAACATCGTGCAGGACTGGTTCTGGTGGAAGCGCATGGGCGAGATGAGCTTCAACGCCAACTATCCCGATCCGGCGGCGATGATCGCCGCCCTCCATCGCCAGCACTTCCATCTGATGATCTCCGTCTGGCCCTACTTCGAGCGCGGCTCGCAAGTCTATGACGAAATGGATCGGCGCGGCTTCTTCATCGCCCGCACCATCGCGCCTTCGTTCCATCCCGTCGGCATGGCGCTCTACGATCCCACCAATCCGCAGGCGCAGGCCTTTTATTGGAATCTGCTCGACCAGCATTTGTTCCGGCTCGGCGTGGACGCCTGGTGGCTCGACACCGACGAGCCCGAAACCGAAGGCCGCGAGGAAAACATCCTCCTCGACCATCACCTCTACATCGGCAACGGCGCGCGCTATGCCAATCTCTACCCGCTCATGGCGGTGCGCACCGTCTCCGATGGCCAGCGCGACGCCAGCCGCACCAAGCGCGTCTTCATCCTGTCGCGCTCCGCCTTCGCCGGCAGCCAGCGCTACGGCGTGACCGCCTGGTCGGGCGACGTCATCTCCGACTGGATCAGTTTCCGCCGCCAGATTCCCGCCGGCCTCAACTACAGCCTCAGCGGCCTGCCCTATTGGACCACCGACATCGGCGGCTTCTTCATCGGCAATCCCGACGATCCCAGCTACCGGGAATTGTTCGTGCGCTGGTTCGAGTACGGCGCGTTTTGCCCGATCTTCCGCGTCCACGGCACGCGCACCACCAACCACAACGAGCTCTGGTCCTATGGGCCGCAAGCGCAGCGAATCCTCACCGACTACGACCGCCTGCGCTACCGCCTGCTGCCCTACATCTATTCGCTGGCCTGGCGCGTCACCAGCGAGAACTACACGCTCATGCGGCCGCTGGCGATGGATTTTCGCCACGATCCCCGCTCGCTCAATATCGGCGGCGAATTCCTCTTCGGCCCTTCGATCTTGGTCTCGCCGGTGACCGTTCCCGGCGGCACCACGCGCCGCCTCTACCTGCCGCCCGCCGCCTGGTACGACTTCTGGACCGGCGCCCGGCTCGCCGGCGGCGCCGACGTGACCGTGCCGGCGCCGCTCGATCGCATGCCGCTCCACGTCCGCGCGGGCGCGATCGTGCCGCTCGGCCCGGAGGTCGAGTACGCGGCCGAGAAACCCGCCGATCCCATCGAGCTGCGCGTCTATCCCGGCGCCGACGGTTCGTTCACGCTCTATGAAGATGCCGGCGACGGCGATCAATACTTGCAGGGCCAGTACGCCATCATCCCCATGCACTGGGATGACGCCCGCCGCACGCTGACCATCGGCGCCCGCCAAGGTTCGTTTCCCGGCATGCTGGCCTCGCGCACCTTCGATGTCGTCTTCGTGCGCTCCGGCCGCGGCGGCGGCATCGCCCCGGCCCGGCCCGACAAGGTCGTGCACTACACCGGCGCCGCGATCGAGGTGCGCCGCTAGCGCGCCCCCGCTCATGCCTCGCGGTGCATGGCGGGCGGCGCGGCGGCGCGCGGCGCGGCTCGGGCTGGCGGCGGCGCTGCTCGGCGGCTTGTGCGTCCTCGGCCGCGCCGACGACGGCGCGGCGGCTTGGCTCCGCTATGCGCGCCTGCCCCCGGCGTGGCTCGCGCGCGATCGCGCCCTCGTGCCGCGCGCCCTGATCGTGATCGGCGCCGCCGGCGATCCCGTGCTGCTCTCCGCCCGCGGCGAGCTGGCGCGCGGCCTCGCCGGCTTGCTCGGCAGCGCGCCCGAACCGGCGGCCACGGTGCCGCCGCGCGGCGCCCTCGTGCTGGGCGCCGCCGCCGCTCTCGCCCGCGCTTTCCCCGGCCTGCGCCTGCCCGCGCCGGTGGGCGAGGGCTATGCGATCGCGCCCGTCACCTGGCACGGACGCCGGTTGCTCGCGATCGCCGGCGGCAACTCCCGCGGCGTGCTCTACGGCGTCTTCGGCTTCTTGCGCCGCCTCGCCTTGGGCCGCACGCCTGATCGCCGCGTGCGCAGCGAGCCCGCCGCGCCCTTGCGCTGGACCAACGAATGGGACAACCTCGACGGCTCGATCGAGCGCGGCTACGCCGGCCCCTCGTTCTTTTTCGCCGCCGGCGCGGTGCTGCCCGACCTGGCCCGCGCCGGCGCCTACGCCCGCCTGCTCGCCTCTCTCGGCATCAACGGCTGCGTCGTCAACAACGTCAACGCCAATCCGCGCGTGCTGGCTCCGGACTTCCTCCCGGGGCTGGCGCGGCTGGCGGCGGCCTTTCGCCCCTGGGGCGTGCGCCTGGCGCTGGCCGTGCCCTTCAATGCGCCCGCCACCGCCGGCGGACTCCCCAGCTTCGATCCGCTCGATCCGCAAGTCGCCGCTTGGTGGCGGCAGCGAGCCGATGCCATCTATCGCGCCATCCCCGACTTCGCCGGCTTCCTCGTTAAGGCCGACGCCGAGGGCCAGCCCGGCCCCTCGACCTACCATCGCACGCATGCCCAGGCCGCCAATGTCTTGGCCCGCGCGCTCGCCCCGCATGGCGGCGTGCTCGTCTATCGCGCCTTCGTGTACAAACATCCGCTCGATTTTCACGATCTCAAGGCCGATCGTGCCAAGGCGGCGTATGACAACTTCGCGCCGCTCGACGGCCGCTTCGACGCGAACGTCGTCGTTCAGATCAAGTACGGGCCGATCGACTTTCAGGTGCGCGAGCCGGTCTCGCCGTTGATCGGCGCCTTGCGCCGCACCAATCAGGCGCTGGAATTGCAAGTCACCCAGGAATACACCGGCCAGCAGCGCCAGTTGTGCTACCTGGCGCCGATGTGGCAGCAAGTGCTGGATTTCGATCTCGAGGCCCGCGGCGTGCCCGGCACGCCGGTCAAGGCCATCGTCACCGGTCAGGTGTTTCACCGCCCGCTGGGCGGCTTCGTCGGCGTGGTCAATGCCGGCCGCGCCGCCAATTGGATGGGCTCCGATCTCGCCCAAGCCAACCTCTTCGCCTTCGGCCGCCTGGCTTGGAACCCCAACCTCGGTGCGCGCGCCCTCGCCGCCAACTGGACGCGCCTCACCTTCTCCTCCGATCCCCGCGTCGTCTCAACCGTCACCGGCTTGTTGATGGACTCCTGGCCCGCCTACGAGGACTACACCGGCGGGCCGCTGGGCCTGCAAACGCTGACCAACATTCTCGGCTCGCACTACGGACCCGGCCCGGAAACCGCCGACAACAACGGCTGGGGTCAATGGATCCGCGCCGGCCGCGACGCCATCGGCATGGACCGCACCGTCGCCACCGGCACCGGCTTTCTCGGTCAATACTCCGCGCCGGTGGACCGCTACTACACTTCCCTGGCCACCTGCCCGTCGAATCTCTTGTTGTTCTTTCACCACCTGCCCTACACCTACCGCCTGCCCGGCGGCTCGACCATCATTCAGACGATCTACGACGCCCACTATCGCGGCGCCGCCGTGGCCGCAGCCTTTCCTCGCCGCTGGCAGCGCCTGCAAGGCAAAATCGACTCCGCGCGCTATCGCGCCGTTCTCGAGCTGCTGCGCTATCAAGCCGGCTATGCCGCGGTCTGGCGCGACGCCATCAACGACTGGTTCTATCGCTTGAGCGGCATTCCCGATGCGCGCGGCCGCGTCGGCCATCATCCTTGCCGTCATCCGGCGCAAACGATGCGCCTCGCCGGCTACCGCCTCGAGCCCGTGCATCCCTGGTATGCCGCCAGCGGCGGACAAGCCGCCGCCTGCCTGCGTGCCGCTTGCCGCGCCAGCTTCGTGTTTCATGGCCGGTCTGGCCGCTATGACCTGGTCGTGGCCTATTTTGATACTGACAATGGCCGCGCCCGCTACTCCCTGGCTGCCGGCGGCCGCGTGCTGGCTTCCTGGCGCGCGGACCTGCGCCTGCCCGCGCGCGTTCCCGACGCGGATTCCGCCGCGCGCCGGCTCATCCCCGCCGTTCCTTTGCGCTCCGGTGAGGTCATCCGCCTGACCGGCTGGCCCGACGGCGGAGAAAACGCCTGGTTCGATTACATCGCCGTTTGGCGGCGTCCCTGACCATCGTCCACATTGCCGTCCGTCCGGACAGGGTCTGAAAGAGATGGCCGCAACTCATTTGTGACCCGGCGCAACCTTGGCGGCCGATCCGGGTTTAATCCTCACGATCGGGCGGCGCGGCATGGCGCCCCGGAGGGAAAGAAAGCCGGGGAAAAAGTTCCTGTTCTGGCGAGAAAAGACCATGTCCAGTACGCGCCGCGATTGCAGTTAGGGCATTTGCGTGCGGCACACAACGTGCTGCACATACCTGAGTGCATACGGGCCAGCGGCTGTCCTTGGGACCAGACCGCCAAAACCGCCTCAATGGGCAGTTTTGATTTCCATTGGAACGCGAGGTTCTTATGAAGAAACTGGTTGCTTCGCTCCTGGCTCTTGCCGGCTTGAGTCTTGTCGGGTGTGGCGGAAACTCCAGTGCCACATCGGGAAACAACAACAATCCTCCGCCTTCCGCGCCGGCCGTGGTTAGCGTGCAGGACGCGCCCATGGACGGCGTGCTCTCCGCGGAAGTCACAATCTCGGCAGTCACGCTGACGGGCACTGCGAGCGGCGGCGGCAGCATCAGCGCCAACGTCCTGACCAAACCGCGGGAGATTGAGCTCTCCGAGTTGGGCGGCGTGCGCGCTCCGCTCGAGCTCAACAACATCCAGCAGGGTTCCTACACCAGCGTCAGCGTGACCGTGACCGGCGCCGAGGTGACCTATCTTGATCCCACCACCGGCCTGCCGGTCGAGGCGCAAGCGACCCTCGGCGGCAACGGCACCGCCACCTTCCAATTCAATCCGGCCGTGACGATCAACTCCAACGCCGGCGTTGACCTCCATCTCGATTTCAACTTGCCGCAGTCGTTCGATCTGACCAACGGCACGGTCACCTTCACGCCGGTGATCAGCGCGGCCATGGTGCGCATTGATCAGGAGAACGACGACGACCGCGCCTTCCGCGTGGTCGGCCAAGTCACCGCGACGACCTCCACCTCGATCACCGTGCAGACGCTGTTGTCGGCGGTGCCGCTGACGTTCACCGTCAACAGCAACACCGAGTTCGAGGATGGTGCGTCCTTGTCGAGCATCCAGGTCGGCGCCATCGTCATTGTCCGCGCGACGGTGCAATCCGACGGCAGTTTTGTCGCGGTCACCGTCGATCCGGTCGAGGCCGGCGAAAAAGAAGGCGGGATGTACAATGACACCGGCGCGGGCACGGTGACTTCGGTCACCACCGATTCCACCGGCGCCCTAACCTCGTTCCAGATGGTGACGCGCGCCCGCTTCTTCACCAATGACGTGGGTCGCACGCTCACCGTGGACGTCAATGCCAGCACCGTCTATCGTCTGCCCATCGAAGCGCAGAACGCCGGCGCCAATACCTTCGACGCCAGCCAGATCTTCCCGGGCCAGACGGTCATGGTGGCGGGCATGGACGTGAACGCGCAAGCGGGCACGCTCACGGCCACGGAAATTCGGCTCGCGCCCGGCTTCCATCATGGCTTGCTGTCCACGGCCGTGGCGGGCACCTCGCCGAACTTCACCTTCACCTTGTCGCTCAACCCGTTGGGCACGTTCGCGCTGCTGAGCAAGGCGAGCTCGCTCAACGTGGCCACCAGCCAGTTCACCCGCTTCGGCGATGACCTGACTCTCAGCCAGTTGCCGAGCTTGGCGCTGCAAACCGCCATGCGCGTGCGCGGCTACATCCTGGTGTCGAACGGGGTGTACACCGACTACGCCACGCACGTGGATCTGGTGGAGAACGGCGACTAGGCAGTCCCCCTTCTTCTCGGGGGCGGGCGATTCTTCGCCCGCCCCTTTTCTTTTCATCTCGGGTTGCCGCCCCGGCCGCCCGCGGTCGGCGGTTTTCCTACTCGCCATCGCGGCAAACTGCTACAATCGCCTCTCGCGGCAGCTAGCAGCGGTTGCGGAATGCAGCGCTCCGCGCAACGCAGAAGAAGCTTGCGGCTTTTCCCCTGGAATTGCCGCAGCGACGCGGCGGCGGAATGGTTCGGCGTCACGCGACCGCGGGTAGATATGCCGCTCGCCTAAGGAGGCGCGCATGCCGGAACCGCTCGGGGAAGCCCTGGGAATGATCGAAACGCGTGGCTTTGTGGCCATGATCGAGGCCTCGGACGCCATGGTGAAAGCCGCGAAGGTGACCATGGTCGGCTGGGAAAAGATCGGCTCCGGCTACGTCACCAGCCTCGTGCGCGGCGATGTCGCCGCCGTCAAGGCGGCCACCGATGCCGGCGCGGCGGCGGCGCGGCGCGTGGGCGAATTGATCGCCGTGCATGTGATTCCCCGGCCCCATCCCAGCTTGGAAGATGTGCTGCCCATCGGCAAATCGGCCGCGAGCGCGGCCAAGGGCGGCGGCATCGGCTAGGCGCGGGTCCCGCGGTCGCTAGCCTGAATCCTGGTTATGGTTCTCGCGCGCGTGATCGGCACGGTGGTGGCCACGCGGAAAGATCCGCGCCTGGAAGGCATGAAGCTGCTCGTCGTTCGCCCGGTTTCGCCGCAGGGCAGGGATGAAAGCGGCTATCTCGTCGCCGTGGATACCGTCGGCGCCGGCTTCAAGGAACAAGTCCTGATCGTGCAGGGCAGCTCCGCGCGCATGGCCGCGCTCTGCAAGGATCGCCCGGTGGACGCGGCCATCGTCGGCATCGTGGACACGGTCGAGAGCGAGCGCTAGCATGTTCCTGGCTCGCGTCCTCGGCAACGTCGTCGCCACCGTCAAGGATCCCGGCCTGGCCGGCCAAAAGCTGTTGCTGATCCAGCCGGTGGATGGCGCCGGCCGCCCGGTGCGAACGCCGCTGGTCGCGCTCGATGCCGTGGGCGTCGGCCCCGGCGAAATGGTCTATTACTGCCGCGGACGGGAAGCCAGCTTTCCCTGGCTGCCGGCCACCGTGCCGGCCGACCTCAGCATCGTGGGGGTGGTGGATCCCGCCGCCAATCCGAACTTGCAGGCGCGGCCATGATCATCGCCGAGGTGGTGGACGAAATCGTCGCCACGCGCAAGCACCCGAGCCACGAGGGCCGCAAGCTGCTCCTGGTGCAGCCGCTGGAACTCGAGGGCGCCCCGCGCGGCGCGCCGTTCCTGGCGCTCGATGCCGTCGATGCCGGCGCCGGCGACCGCGTCTTGGTGGTCGTCGAGGGCTATGCCGCCATGACCGCCGTCGGCCGCCCGCAGTCGCCCATCAACGCCGCCGTCGTCGGCGTCATTGACCGCGTGGATCTCGCTCGCAATTGAAAGCGCCGCCGGCGCGCGCCCGCGGCGGCGCGGGAGGACCGCCGCAACCGTCCTCCCGCATCGGCCGCCGGCGCCGCCTAGCCGACGCTGGCGACTTTGCTGCTCGACGACTTCTGAATATCGATCCCGCCCTTGAAGAACGCCCCATCCTCGATGCTGATGCGGGCGCAGGTCACGTCCCCGGTCAAGGCCCCTTGGGCGCGAATCTCCACCCGGTCGCTGGCGGTCACGTTGCCGCCCAGCTTGCCCTGGATGATCACCTCGTGTGCCGTGATATCGGCCTGCACTTGGCCGTTGAGGCCGATGGTGACGCTGTTCTTCGGCAAGTCGACCGTTCCCTCCAGCTTGCCGTCAATGTACAGATCCTCGCCGCCGGTGATCGTGCCTTTCAGCGACATCGTCTTGCCAATGTGGGTCGGCCGCTCGGCCCCGCGCGGCGCGGCCGTGGGCGGCGGCGCGGTGATGGTGGGCGCGGTCACCGTGGGCGTGGGAGCGACAGGCCGCGGCGGTGCGGCGGCCGGTTCTTTTTCCGGTTGGTTCTTCCACATGGATGCAATCTACCTCGATGAGAAAATTGACGAAGAAAACGCAAGGGATTGGCGCATTGTAAGCGGCTGGCCGCCGCGATACAAGCCCGCAAACCACCGAGTCCGCCTGGCCGGAGGGCCAAGTTGCTGCGTGCTCGGCCGCAAGGGTTCAATCCTCGGCATAAAAATTCTTTTCCCAGCGGTAGGCGCGCAGCTTGGCCAGCGCTTGCGCCGGCAAGGCGCCGCGGTCGGAAGCGGCGGCATTGAGCTGAGCGTGCGCGGGCGTGCGCATACCGGGAATGACGGTGCTGACGGCGGGCGCCGAAAGGCAAAAACGCAAGGCGATCTCCGGCATCTGTTCGGCGGCGATGTGGAGATCCTGGCAGATGCGCTGCACGCGATCCCAGACCAGTTCCTTGCGCCGCCCGGCAAAATATTGCTCGCGAAAGTCGCCGCTCGGAAAGACGGTCTCCGGCGTGATGCGCCCGGTCAGCGCGCCTTCGTCGAAGGGCACGCGCGCGATCACGCCGATGGCGTGCTCTTGGCAGAAGGGGAAGAGCTCGTCTTCCGGCGATTGATCGAAAATGTTGTAGATCACCTGCACGCAATCGATCTCGCCCGTCTCGAGCGCCTTGAGCGCGTTGTTCGGCTGGTGGTCGTTGATGGAGATGCCGATGAAGCGCGCCTTGCCGGTCCGGCGAATGGCATCGAGCGTCGCCCGCCACTCGTCCTTCGCCGCCCACTCGTCGTTCCAGACGTGGAATTGCACCAGGTCCACCGTCTCGCGCTGGAGATTGCGCAAGCTCTGCTCCAGCGAGGCGAGCACGTAGGCGCGCGGAAACACCTCCTCCAGCCGCGAGTGCGGCGCCGCCGGCCAGATCAAGTTCTTGGGCGGCACCTTGGTGGCGATGATCACCTCGGTGTCGCGGCCGAAGGCCCGCGCGATGAGCTGCTCGCTGTGGCCGTCGCCATAGGCCAGCGCGGTGTCGAAGAAGTTTACGCCCGCCGCCCGCGCCGCGGCCAGGGCGCGCAGCGACACCTGGTCCTCGGCGCCGATCCATTGCCGGCCGCTGATGCCCCAAGCGCCGTAGCCGATCTCGCTGACTTTCAGGCCGGTGCGGCCAAGGGTTCGATAGCGCATGCTGGCTCTTTCCCGGGCGCCCGTCGCGCCTCCTCCCAGAGTACGTCAGGCCAAGCCCCGGCCTGGCCGCCGGAGCCGGGGGGCGCGGGACCGGGGCGCGGGACCGGGGCCCGAGAACTGGAGCCTTGGCGACGCCTACTGCGAGCGGAGGATTTCGGCGGGGGCTAGGTGGGACGCGCGCAGGCTGGGGACCAGCGTGGCGGCGAAGGCCACGGCGAGAAAGACGATGGCGACAAAGACGATCGTCGCCGGATCGGCGCCGATGGCGCCGTGAACGAAGGGCGCGAGCCACTGGCGCAGCAGCAGCGAGGCGGCGAGGCCGAGCGCGACGCCGAAGGCGGCAAGCTTCATCCCGCCGCCGACGACCAGGCGCAGCACGTCGGCGCGCTGGGCGCCGAAGGCGATGCGAACCCCGATTTCCGCCCGGCGTTCGGCGACGGAGTAGGCCATGACCCCGTAGAGGCCGAGAGCCGCGAGAAAAAGGCCGAGCGCGGCGAAGAGGGCGATGAGCGCGAGATCGAAACGCTGCGGGGCGACGTCGGCGGCGATGAGTTGCTCGCCGGTGCTGATCGAGGAAATGGGCAGCGCCGGCGCGACTTGATGGACCGCGGCAATCGCCGCCTTGCGCAGCAAATCCGCATCGCCGCGGGTAGCGACGGCGACCGAGAAGCCTCCGTAGATAAAGGCCGCAAGGCGCGGCGGAACCTGGGCGAAGGGCACGTAGAGGGTCGGCTGATCGGGCAAATCGAGCGACACGGTGTGTGCGTCGGCGAGAACGCCGACGACGGAGCGCTCGCCGACGTCTTGCAGTCCGGGGGCAATCACGCTGCCGAGTTCGATGTGCTCGGTGAGCGGTTTCTGACCGGCGAAGTAACGGCGCGCCAGAGCCTGATTGACGATGACGACCGGCGCCGCGGCGGTGTCGTCGGCCTCGGTGAAGTAGCGCCCGGCGGCGAGACGAAAGCCGGCGGCCTGGAGATAGCCCGGGCTCACGAAGCGCACGAGAGCGTCGGGAGCGGCGGTGATCGAGGTCGCCGCAGGCTGGCCGGCGATGGTGAACAGCCAGTCGGAGCCGCGTTCGAGCGGCAGGTTGGTGCTGGCGCCCACGGCCGCGACGCCCGGCACGCCGCCGAGGGCGCGGCGCAAGGAGGCGATCAGGGCGTTTTGCTGGGCAAGGCTGCCGCGCGCCTGATCGAGGGTGACGGCGAAGGTCAGCAGCCCGCGAGTGCGGAAGCCGGGGGCTTCGGCGTAGAGCTGGGCGAAGTTCTTCAGCAGCACGCCGGCGGCGAAGACCAGGACGACGGCCAGGGCGGCTTCGGCGACGGTGATGGCGCGGCGGGCGAAGGCGGCCTCGCGGCGGCCGGTCGAGGCGCGCTCGGCGAGCAGGCCCGCGAGGCGGCGGCGGCGCATCTGCGCCGCCGGCACCAGGGCGCAAAAGAGGGCGGCGGCGACGCTGAGCGCGATCGCGAAGCCGAGCACCGCCGGATCCAGCCGGATCGCGCCGACTGCGGGCAATGCCGAGGGCGCAAGCGCCAAAAGCGAGGGCAGGGCCAGCCAGGCGACGACCAGGCCGGCGCAACAGCCGCCGCCGGCGAGCCAGATCGTCTCCGCCAGCAGCGGGCGCAGCAAGTCGGCGTGGCTGGCGCCCAGCGCCAAGCGGATCGCCAGCTCGCGCTGGCGCTCGGTGGCGCGGACGAGCATCATGCCGCTGAGATTGGCGCAAGCGATCAGCAGAACCAGGCCGACGGCGGCCAAAAGCAGCAGCAGCGCCGGGCGGACGTCGCGGGCGATGGTGGCGCGCAAGCCGACGAGCGTCATGCCTTGATGCGCGTCGGTCTTGGGATAGGCGCGCTGCAGCCGCTCGCCGATGAGCCGCATTTCGGCTTCGGCGGCGCTGGGGGAGACGCCGGGACGCAAGAGCCCGTAGAGGAACATGCTGTGAACGCCGCGGTCGCGCATTTGCGGCGGCAGCGCCGCCATCGAGAGCGGCAATAGCGCGCCCACCGGAGCGCCGAAGATCAACAGATGGGGCGGCAGCACGCCGATGACGCGATAGGTTTCGCCATTGAGGCGCAACTCGCGCCCGACCACCGCGGGATCGGCATTGAACTCGCTGCGCCAAAAGCGATTCGAAAGGACCACCACCGGCGCTTGGTGGGCGGCCTCGGCGGCGGTAAAGCCGCGGCCGAATAAGGGCGCGAAGCCGAGGACGGAAAACAGATTGGGCGTCGCGCGCACGGCTAGCACGGCGCGCGGCGCCGCGCCGGGCGCGTTGAGCGTCAGCACGCCCTCGAAGCGGGTGGCGGCCATGGCCGCGAAGGAATGGGCCTGGGTCTCGATGTCTTGGATATCCGCCGCCGATTGCCACGGAATCGTCGGCGGTGCTCCGCCGGCGAATTCGGCGTTTTCGTAAACGCGGTCCACGCGGTAAACCCGGCTGGCGTTCTGGAACGGCAGCGCGTGCAGCAACACGGCGTAAACGACGCTGAAAAGCGCGGTGTTGGCGCCGATGCCGAGCGCCAGGGTGAGCACGGCGACGGTGGTGAACCCCTTGCTCTTGCCGAGCGAGCGCGCCGCCTGCCGAAGTTCCTGGACGAACATGCCGAAACAGGTGCATTTGTCGGGCCACGGCGCGCGGGCCAGCGCCTGCTGATAAATCTGGAGTTAGAGAGCGGTGCGGCGGCCGAAGTGTTCGATTTTGGACGCGGGTGGCCGGGTGCGGACAGGGAAGCCGAGCGGGGACGCCGGCGGGAGCGGCAGAAGCCGGCGGCGGCGCCGGCCACGGCATGGCAGGACGCCGCGCGGTGGCAACGTGCGGCAGGACGCCGCGCGGCGAGTGCTATGCTCGGAGCAGCCGCGCCCCGCAGGCGCTTGCCGCCGACTCGTGTCTTTCCGCCCGCTTTATGGCCTGGCCGCCGCCGCGGCCGCCGTCGCTCTCGTCGCCGCCGCCGGCCCGCAGACCCGCAAGCATGCGCCGGCTGCGCATGCCCGCCCCGCGCCGGCGAAAATTCCCGTCGTTCATTTCGTGGATATCGCCGCCCAAGCGGGCGTCACCGCGCTGAATGTTTACGGCGGCGACAAGCACAAGGACTACATCATCGAAACCACCGGCAACGGCGCGGTGATCTTCGACTACAACAACGACGGCTGGCCCGACATTTATCTGCCCAACGGTTCGACCGTCGCCGGCTTTCCCGCCGGCCAGGCGCCGGTGGGCCATTTGTATCGCAACAATCACGACGGCACCTTCACCGATGTCACCCATCAGGCCGGCCTCGACCGGCATCCCGGCTGGGCGCAAGGCGCTTGCGTCGGCGATTACAACAACGATGGCAACCTCGACCTGCTGGTGACCTACTGGGGCCAGAACGTCCTCTACCGCAACAACGGCGACGGCACCTTCACCGACGTCACCAAACAGGCCGGCCTCGAGACGCCCGCGCCCGAATGGAGCACCGGCTGCACCTTCACCGATTACGACCACGACGGCCGCGCCGACATCTTCATCGCCCGCTACGTGGATTTCGCCTACGACAAAGTGCCCAAGCCCGGCCAAGGCCCCTGGTGCCAATGGAAGGGCATCCCGGTCATGTGCGGCCCGCGCGGCCTGCCCGGAACCGTCAACGCGCTCTATCACAACAACGGCGACGGCACCTTTAGCGACGTCTCCGAAAAGGCCGGCATCACCCAGCCGCACGGCTACTACGGTTTCACCCCGCTCACCGGCGACTTCAGCCATGACGGCTGGGATGACATCTATCTGACCGACGACTCCACCCCCAACATCCTCTTTCACAACCACGGCAACGGCACCTTCACCGACGTCGGCACCATGGCCGGCGTCGCTTACAACGAGGATGGCGCCGAGCAAGCCGGCATGGGCGCCTCCGCCGCCGATTACTTGCGCAACGGCAACCTCGACATCGTCAAGACCAACTTTTCCGACGACACGCCGACGCTATACCGCAATCACGGCGACGGCACCTTCGACGACGTGACCTTCGCCGCCGGCCTCGGCAACATCACGCGCTGGCTGGGCTGGGGCGTCGAGTTCATGGATTACGACAACAGCGGCTGGCCCGGCATTTTCATCGCCAACGGCCACGTCTATCCCGAGGTGGATGGCAAGGGCCTGGGGACGAGCTATCGCGAGCCCAAGGTCCTGTATTACAACCTGCGCGACGGCCGCTTCGCCAACATCACCGCCCAGGCCGGCGAGGCGCTCTCGACTCCCCACTCGGCGCGCGGCGTTGCCGTCGGCGACCTCTTCAATGACGGGCATTTGGAAGCGGTGGTGAACAACATGAACGAGCGGCCTTCGATTTATCGCAACACCGGCCCCGTCGGTCACTTCATCAGCTTGCAATTGCAGGGCGTGAAGTCGAATCGCGCCGCTCTGGGCGCCGAGCTGACGCTGTATCAAGACGGGCTGAAGACCTACACCGAAGTGCGCAGCGGCGGCAGCTTCATTTCGCAAAACGATCTGCGCATCCATTTCGGCCTCGGCGGCGACACGCGGGCCGAACGGATCGTCATTCGCTGGCCCAGCGGCGTCGTGGATACCTTGCGCGATCTGCCCGCCGACCGCTTCTATGTCGTGCGCGAGGGCCAAGGCGTGATCCCCGGCCTCACGCGCGGTCTCGGCCTCAAGCCGGTGTCTTAGGCGCCGGCCGGCGGTTCGTCGCCGCCCGCCGCGCGCGCCATGGCCAGCAGTTGCCCGGCCTGCGCGGCGAGCGCGGCGGCGAGCTGCGCGATGGCCGCGCGATCGGCGGCGCTCGCAGCGCGGGCCTCGCGTTCCATCGCCAGCCCGGCCACGCCGCCGTCTTCGCCGGGAATCGGCGCCAGAAAAACGCGCCAGGCGCGGCCTTGCTCCTCCAGGTCGCATTGCCGCGTCTCGCCCGCCAAGGCGAAGCGGTGCGCGGTCACGAGCGGCGTGTTCTCCGGCCGTGCCAGCAGGGCGCGCGGATCGAAGCGCCCGGCCGCCGCGCCGTGCACCGAGGTCACCTGCAGCCGGGGATCGGCGGTCCAGGCGACCACGGGCAAGTGCTCGACGACCAGCCGCAAGCGCGCGTCGTGCGCGCGCAGCATCTCTTCCGCCTGCCGCCGCCGCAGCGTCGTGCCGAGCTGGGCGGCCACGGTTGCGGCAATCTGCAGCAGGCGCGCATCCGGCGCGCGCGGCTCGCGCGCGAAGAACTCGAGCACCGCAGCCGTCCCGTTGACGCCCGCCACCGGCACCGCCAAGGCCGCGCGCAAGCCGCAGTCGCGGGCGGCTTGCTGGCGGCGGAAAGCGCCGTCGCTCCAGGCGTCGTTGAGCCACTGCGCGGTGCCGGTCGCCCAGGCCCGTCCCGGCAGCCCTTCGCCGCGCGACCAGGTGAGATCGGCTTGCAAATAGCGGAACCGCTCCAAGCTGCCGTCGCGGGCGTACGTCGCCGTGCTCAGGCGCAGCATGCGATCGTTGGGCGTCGGGATCCAAGCCTGGCCGAGATCCCAGCCCGCCGCGTCGCAGATTTGATAGAGCGCGATCCGCAGCGCCCCGGCGGTGTCGCTGGCGCCGCCGGCCGCGAGGATCAGCCCTTGCAGCAGCCGCACCTCGGTCTCGGCGCGTTTGCGCTCGCTGATATCCTCGGCCAGGATCAAGCGGTGGGCGCTGCCGGGGGGGAGCAGCGTCCGCGCGCGCACCCAGATCGTCGCGCGGCTCTTGCTGATATAGCGCTGCTCCGCGGTGAATTGCGCCAATTCGCCGCGGCGCAGCCGGTCCATCGCCTCGCGTTGCCGCGCCCAATCGGCCGGATGGAGCACATCGCTCAGCGTCAGCGCCGCCGCCTCCTCGGCCGAATAGCCGAGCAGCGCGCACCAGGCGGGATTGACGCAGGCCAGGCGATCGTGCGCGTCCAGTTGCACGGCGGCGATCGGGGTGACCTCCGTCCACCAGTGCGGCCAGGATGCGGGCGCCGCGGGCGTGGGCATGAAGCGGGGGGAAGCGGGGGGAGCGGGGGAAGCGGGAATGACGGCGGCGATCTCAACGGCCGGCGCGGAGGCGATGTCCTCCCGCCGTTGTTCCAGCAGCTCCATGGCCTCGCGCGCCAGCGTGCGCAAAGCCTGGATCTGCACGCTGCTAAACTCGCGCGGCTCGCGATCGGCGACCGTCAGCGAGCCGAGCGCGAACCCCTCGGGGCTCATGAGCGGCACGCACACGAAGGAGCGCAAGTGGCGCTCGGAGCAAACCCAAGGGTGATCGGCGAAGCGCGTATCGGCGCAGGCGTCGCTCACCACCAAAACGTCGCCCGAATCCAAGACCGCGGCGCTGAGCGAATACGCCCGCGGCACTTCCGGCGTGGGCCAGGCGAAGCGGGCCTTGCACCATTCCCGGCGATCGTCGAGAAACGCCAAATAGGCCATGCTTGCGCCCGCGACCCGCGCGCCAAGATAGACAATGTTGTCGAACGAGGCGCTGGGCGCGGAGTCGAAAATCCGGTAGCGAGCCAGCACCGCAAGCCGCGCCGACTCATTCGGTAAAGGCAAAGAGCTCACATCCCAAAAGAGTAGGGTCAGCCGCCAAAAATGGATTAGGTGCAATTTTTTGCGGGCGGGCTGGCCGTAAGGACGGGGACGAGCCTCCCGGGCGCGTTCAATTGAGGTAGCATGAACGCCCATGAGACTCATTCAGGCTGGCGTTCTTGCCGCGCTCTGCGTTGGCGTCGCGGCGGGGCAGGCGCCGCGCGCAGCGCTGATGGAGCCCTCGGTCTCACCCGACGGTGCGCAGATATTTTTCACCTCCGAGGGCGGCATCTGGTCGGCTCCGACCGCGGGGGGCGCGGCGCATCTGCTCTGGGCCGGCCCCGGCGATCCACAGCGGCCGCTGCTGGCGCCCGATGGACGCGCGCTGGCCTTCACCGCCGATCCCGACGGGCACGTCAACCTTTATGTGCTCGATCTCACCAGCGGTGTCACCCGCCAGCTCACCTTCGACGATGCCCCGAAGCAGCTCGACGCCTGGTCGCGTGACGGCCGCTGGCTCTATTTCGACACTAGCGGTCACGACATCTCCTGGATGAACGACGTCTATCGTGTCTCCGCCCAAGGGGGCACGCCGATGCCGGTGGCGGCGGATCGCTATATGAACGAGTTCGACGCCGCGCCCGCGCCGGATGGTGAAACGCTGGCCATCGCCACCCGCGGCATCTCGTCGTCGCAATGGTGGCGGCACGGCCACAGCCATCTCGATGAGACCGAATTGTGGACGGTGCGCATCGGCGATCCGCCGGAATACCAGCGGCTCACGCGCGAAACCGGCAAGCAGTTGTGGCCGATGTGGAGCGCCGGCGGCCGGACGCTCTATTACATGTCCGACGAGAACGGCGCCGAAAACATCTGGATGTTGCCGCTCGGCGGCACGGCGCGGCCGCTGACGCATTTCCGCGACGGCCGCTTGCTCTGGCCGGCCATCGACGCCCGCGGTCGCACGATCGTCTTTCAGCGCGGCCTCGGCGTGTGGAGACTCGATACGCGCAGCGGCCGCGCCGCTCCCGTCGCGATCACCCTCGAAGGCGGCCTGCCTGATCCGCCGGATCAATACCGCGAGCAAAGCGATCGTTTCAGCGATCTCGCGCTCTCCCCCGACGGCCAAAAGGCAGCCTTCGTCGCCCACGGCCGCATTTTTGCCGTGGGCACGAAGCAAGGCGGCGAGGCGATCGCCGTCACCGCCGGACCGGAGCGGGCGTCGCAGCTGGCCTGGGCGCCCGATAGCCGCCGTCTCGCCTACGTTGCCGAAGCCGGCGGCACGCGCCATCTCTTCTTGTATGACTTCGATCGCGGCCAAAGCCGGCAGTTGACCCAGGCCGCGGCCAATGACAGCGATCCCACCTTTTCGCCCGACGGCCGCTGGCTGGCGTTCCTGCGCGGCCGGCGCCAAGTGCTGGCGCTGAACCTGGCGAGCGGCGAAGAAAAGCCGCTGGCGTCGGCGCTGGTCAACGGCGGCGCCTTTTTCGGCGGCGGCCGAAATCTGGCTTGGTCGCCCGATAGCCGCTGGCTGGCCTACATGGGCTACGACCGGCAGATGTTCAGCAACGCCTATGTCGTGCCCCTCGGCGGCGGCGCCGCCAGGCCGGTGACCTTCTTGGCGAATAGCTTCGGCGGCAGCCTGGCCTGGACTCCGGATGGCAAGCAAATCTTGCTGACCACCGGACAGCGTACCGAGCCCTTCCAGGTGGCGCGCGTGGATCTGGTGCCGGCGACGCCCAAGTTCCGCGAAGACCAGTTCTTCGATCTGTTCAAAGCGCCCTCGGCCGCGCCCGCGCGCGGCGGCGCCGGCGCGGCCCGGCCCGGGGGCGCGAGCGCGGCGCCGGCCGTCGCGATCGACTTCAACGGCATCGAGCGCCGCCTGCGGCTGCTGCCCATCGGCCTCAACGTCAACTCCCTGGCGCTCAGCCGCGACGGCAAGCAATTGGTGCTGATCGCGACCTCCGCCGGCCGCGCGAATCTTTACTCCTACTCGCTCGATCCCTTGGCGGCCGCGCCGCCGGTCGCCAAGCAGTTGACCGCCACCAGCGGGATGAAGGCCGGCGCCCAGTTCGCCCCCGACGGCAAGCAAGTCTTCTACCTCGACGGCGGCCGCATCTTTCACGTGGCCCTGGCCAAGCCGGAGCAGCCCGAGCCGCTGCACGCGGCGGCCGCGATCACGGTCCGCTTCGGCCCGGACACCCGGACCAGCTTCGACGAGGCTTGGCGCGCGCTGCGCGACGATTTCGTGGATGCGCGCATGAACGGCACCGATTGGCCGGCGCTGCGCGCCCGCTTCGCGCCCTACGTCGCCGCCGCCCGCACCGACGGCGAGTTCCGCCGCCTGGTGTCGCTGATGATCGGCGAGCTGAACTCCTCCCACATGGGGATCGCGCCGCCGCGCGGCGCGGCGCGGCCGGTGACCGGGCGGCTCGGCTTGTTCTTCGACCGCCGGCAATACGAGCGAACCGGCCAATTGCGCGTCACCGCCATCGTTCCGCTGGGTCCCGCGGACGTGGCCGGCGTGCGCAACGGCGAAATCCTGCAAGCGGTCAACGGCTATCGTCTGCAGCCGCGCGATAACCTCGACGCGCTGCTCGCGCACCAAATCGGACGCAAGGTGACTCTGACCCTGGCCGAAAACGGCGCCGAGCGCCAGGTCACGGTCGAGCCCGCCGACGACAGCACCATCAAGCACCTGATCTATTTGGATTGGGCCGAACAGAATCGCGAGCTCGTCGACCGGCTCAGCGGCGGGCGCCTGGGCTACGTGCATATTCCCGACATGTCGGCGGAATCGCTGGCGCAGCTCTACGTCGATCTCGACGCGAAGACGCATGCCAAGCAGGGCGTGATCGTGGACATTCGCGCCAACACCGGCGGCTTCGTCAACGCCTACGCCCTCGACGTCTTTGCCCGCCGCGGCTATTTGACGATGATTCGCCGCGGCTTTCCGGCGGCGCGCGCCCGCAGCGTGCTCGGCCAGCGGGCGCTGGAGCTGCCGACCGTGCTGATGACCAGCCAGCAGTCGCTCTCCGACGCCGAAGACTTCACCGAGGGCTATCGTGCCTTGCATCTGGGCGAGGTCGTCGGCCAGCCCACCGGCGGCTGGATTATCTACACCGGCGCAGTCACGCTCCTGAACGGCGACAGCTTGCGCATGCCCGGCATCCGCGTCCTCGACGCTGACGGCAAGCCCATGGAGATGCACCCGCGGCCCGTGGACGTTTCCGTGCAGCGCCCGCTGGGCGAGAGTTACCACGGCCAAGACGTGCAACTGGCGACCGCCGTCAAAGTGCTCCTCGCCGGCGTCGTCGCCAAGGCCCGGCCCGCGCCGCCCGCTCCGCGGCGCCGCCCGCAGCCATAAGCCAAGCTCCGCGCGCCGCGGCCCGGCGCGCCGTCGCCTGCCGCCGGTGCAGCGGCCTCAGCGGGCCGCTATTGAATCAGGTCGGTTTGCGGCGAATCCATCGGGTCCGGCAGTTGGGAGGCGTGGTGCAGCACCAGCCGCCATTCGCCGTCGTGCAGGATAAAAAGATTGGAGCTGCACAGCAGCGCGGTGTCGATGCGCGACTCCGCGGCGCTGCTGACCCGCGCCAGGCAGTTGAGCCAAGCCACCGCCCCCTCGATATGCACGGTCACCTGGTCGAGGACGATCTCCAGGTCGTTCGTGCTCTCGAAGATGCGGCTCCAACTTTCGCGTATGGCTTCCCACCCCTCGACCGGCGGCCAGCCGGGATGCACGCAGCGGCAGGCGGGGCTGGGCAGCCAGACCGCTTCCAAGTCGTCCAAGCTGAGATTCTCCACGGCCTGGTAGAAGCGCTGATTGGCCTCGCGCACGCGCGCCTCTTCCTGCGCCAGCGACATCATTTCTCTATTTTGCCCTTAATGGCCGGCGCCGCAGCCCCGCGCGCGCCTATCGTCCCGCCCGCAATACGATCGCCGCGCCCCAAGTCACGAGCAGCAGCACCCCGATATACCCATTCACCGTGAAGAAGGCGGCGTCGAGCCGCGACAGGTCGCCGGGCTTGACCAGCGAATGTTCATAGACGATGAGGCCGGCCACCGCCGCCAAGCCGCCGCCGCCGAGCCAGCCCAGGCCGCTGGCCAGCAGCAGCCACAGCAGCAGCAGCAGCATGATGGCATGCAGGATCTGCGCCCAGCGCAGGGCGGCGGCGATGCCCAGCAATTTGGGGAGCGAGCGCAGGCCCGGCTGCGCGCGGTCGAAGTCGTAATCCTGGCAGGCGTAGAGGATGTCGAAGCCCCCGACCCACAGCGTGACCGCGCCGCTCAGCAAGAGAATGCGCGGCGCCAGGCTGCCGCGCACGGCGATCCAGGCGGCGGCGGGCGCGATCCCGAGCGCCGCGCCCAGCGCCAGGTGCGACAGCCACGTGAAGCGTTTGGTGTAGGAGTAAAACAGCACCCAGGCGAGCGCCAGCGGCGACAGCTCGAGCGTCAGCCGGTTCAGCGAAGCGGCGGCGATTTCGAAGACCACCGCGCTGGCCAGCAAAAACATCCAGGCGAAGCGCGGCGACAGCAAGCCCCGGGGCAGCGCGCGGTTGCGCGTGCGCGGGTTGGCCGCGTCCAGCTCGCGGTCCACCAGCCGGTTGAAGGTCATTGCGGCGCTGCGCGCGGCGACCATCGCCACCACGATCCAAAACAGTTGCCGCGCGCTCGGCCAGCCGTCGGCCGCGAGCATGGCGCCGAGCAAGGCGAAGGGCAGCGCGAAGATCGAGTGCTCGAACTTGATCATCTCGAGCGTGCGCCGCAAGTTGCGCCACGCGCCCGCGTCGGCGCTCATCGTCGGCGAGCCGGAAGCCATGAGATCAGAGTAAGGCAGCCGGGAGCGGCGCGCGGCCGGCGGCGGCCGCGGCGCCCGGCCCCGCTCGCGCGCTAAAGATAGCGCAGCGTCTTGGCCATGAGCGCGCGCACGCCGGCGACGGCGGGGCCGAGCCCTTCGAACTCGAGCGAATAGTGGCCGCGAAAGCCGGCGGCTTTCGTGGCGCGCATGGAGGCGGCGAAATCGTCGGCATAGAACTTGCCGTTCTCGGCGATGCCGTCCTTGGCGTGGCAGATGTTCGTGGCGTGCGGGAGCAGCCGCTTGAGGGTCTCCAGCGCGTAGGCCGGGCTTTTGGGAGCGAAATTGCCGAAATCGGGGCAGGTGCCGGCATCCGGGCTGTGGAGCGCGGCCAGCACCGCCAGGATCTGATCCGCCGATTCGCGGCGAAGGTCGTCGTTGTGGAACAGCACCTTGACCCGCCGCGAGCGCGCGTAAGCCAAGATCGGACGCAGGTTCGCGGCGGCCGTCTTCGCCTCGAACGGCGGCGGCCCCCCCAGCACGAACGTGGCGCTCGGGCACGCCAGGGCGGCGGCGATGTCGATCCAGAGCCGGCCGGCGGCGCGCGCGCGCGCCGCGTCCAGCCGCGGGTTGTAAAGCCCGCCGGGAATCTCCACGCCCATGAGATTGACCACGCGCGCATGCGCCTTGCGCACGCCCGCCCGCACCTGCGCCACGTAGGCCGCGCTGGTCTCGGCGAAATGCTGCGGCAGGAATTCGACGGCATGAATGCCGAAGGTGTCAGCGAGGAACGTGGGGAACTGAACTTGGTCCAGCAGCGGCAGGCTGGGATCGCGGTAGCGATGCATCTCCGGCGTGTCGAAATAGCCGCGGAACGGCCAGGAGTTGCACGCCAGCCGCGCCTTGGGATTGTTCGCCCGCGCCCAAGCGGACGTGGCGGCGCCGCCGGCGACGGCGGCCAGAGTGGTGCGGAGAAAGTAGCGGCGGTTCATCGCGAAGATCCTTTCTAGACGTCGCAGAGCGCGACCGCTTGTGCCAGCGACGTGAGCGGGTCGCGCGTGGGGAGGAACTCATGCGCCACATAGCCCTGAAAGCCGCTGGCGACGATCCCGCGCATCACCCCGTCCCACCGCACCTCCTGCGTGCCGTCGAGCTCATGGCGGTGCGGCACGCCGCCGGTGTGGAAGTGGCCGATCCAAGCGCTGTTGGTTTGCAGCGTGCGGATCAAGTCGCCTTGCATGATCTGCACGTGATAGAGGTCGAAGAGCAGCTTGAAATGCGGCGAGTTGATGGCCCGCGCCACGCTCACGCCCCAGGCGACGTGGTCGCACATGTAATCGGGGTGGTCGATCTTGCTGTTCAGGATCTCCATGCACAGGGTGATGCCCTGATCGGCGCACATCGGCACCAGGCGCCGCAGCGCGGCGATGCAGTTGTCGGCGCCTTGGTCGTCGGGCATGCCGCGGCGCGCGCCGGAGAAGCAGATCACGTTCGGCACCCCGGCGCGGGCGGCGAGCGGCAGGTTTTGCCGGAAGGCGCTCTCGATCGCCGGCAAGTTCTCCGGGCGGTTGAGCCCGTTGTAAATGTCGTTGGCGCCGGCGTAGCCCATGGTGCAGATCAAGCCGTAGCGGCGCGGCGTTTCCCAGTCCTCGGGACCGAGCAGATCGATGCCCACCAGCCCCATCGCCGCGCCGGCGCGGCAGAGATCGTCGAGGGGAATCTTTTGATAGCACCAGCGGGCGACGGATTGATGAATGCGCAAGCGGCGCGCCGCGCGCCCGGCGGGCGCGCTTTGCGCTTGCGGCGGCGCGGCCAGCGCCGGCAAAACGGCGGCCGAGGAAGCCGCCGCCAGCCAGGCGCGGCGATTCAGTGGAGGCATGGCGCGAAAAGTGTACTCCGCCGCGGGCCCTTCGTGCAAAACGCGCACAATGGGGCCATGGCTTGGACTTGGCTGCTGCTGGCGGGGTGCTGCGAAATCGCCTGGGCGCTCGCCCTCAAATTCACCGACGGCTTCCGCCGTCCGCTGCCCTCGCTCTTCACCGCCGCGGCCATCGCGGCCAGCATGTTCTTCTTGGCGCGCGCCGCGCGCTCCCTGCCGATCGGCACCGCCTACGCCGTCTGGACCGGCATCGGCATCGTCGGCACCGCCGTCGGCGGCATGTGGCTCTTCGCCGAGTCGCGGCAGCCGCTGCGGCTGGTTTCCATCGCGCTGATCCTGGCCGGCTTGATCGGCTTGCGCTTCGGGCACGCCTGAGCGCGCCGCTGCGCGCGCGCCGCAAAAAAAAGGATGCGCCGCGACGGCGCATCCTTTCAGGTTCGGTTGCTTCGGAAATTCGCTACTACTTCTTCTTCTTCGCGGGCTTTTTCGCGGCAGCCTTTTTCTTCGCAGCCATATTCTTTCCTCCTTTCCCCCAGCGCGAACGCGGGGGACTGTGACCTCCTCGCGCCCCGACATTTAGGGCCGCTGACGAAGTCACACAAGATATAGGGCGTCCGCCTCCGCGGAGTCAAGAAAAATCTTCCCGATTTTGCATTTTTTTCTTGACGAGGCAGGCGCTCCTGCGCCTAGACCTTCGCGCTCGCGAGCTGCTCTTGTACGCGGCGATTTTTTTCCGCGACGCCGCTCGCCATTTTTTCTTTGTAGGCGCGCAGGCGTTCGGCCAGCGCGGCATCGGCGCCGGCGAGAATCTGCACCGCGAGGATGGCGGCGTTGCGCGCGCCCGCTTCCCCCACCGCCATGGTGGCGACGGGAACGCCCGCCGGCATCATCGCCAGCGACAGCAGCGAGTCGAAGCCGGAAAGCGGCGAGGTCGCCAGCGGCACGCCGATCACCGGCAGCGTGGTCTCCGCCGCGACGGCGCCGCCAAGGGCCGCCGCCGAGCCGGCGCCGGTGATGATGACCCGCAAGCCGCGGCCGGCGGCGGAAGCGGCGTACTCGGCGGTGCGGCGCGGCGAGCGATGCGCCGAGACGATCTCGATTTCATAAGGAACGGAAAATTCCGCGAGCACCGCGGCCGCATGTTTCATCAGCGGCAAATCGGTGTCGCTGCCCATGAGAATGCCGACAAGAGGTTTGGACATGTTCATAGCCTTGGAAAAATACTGATCATACCGCGCCGCGCGCCTTGGCCGCCGGGCCGCGAACTTCGCCCCGGCGGATCCTTCGGCGATCAGGAAGCCGCGGGTTGGTGAGCGGCCAGCCGCCCGCGGCCGATGTCGCGGCGGTAATGCATGCCTTCGAAGCGAACTTCCTCGGCGGCGGCGTAGCAACGCTCGAGGGCCTGCGCCAGGGAATTGCCGGCGGCGGCGATGCCGAGCACGCGCCCGCCATTCGTCACCCATTGCTGCTGGTGCAGCGCGGTGCCGGCATGGAAGATCATGACGCCGGCCCTCCGCGCCGCTTGCTCCAGGCCGTGGATCGGCAAGCCCTTTTCGAAAGACCCGGGATACCCGCCCGAGGCGAGCACGACGCAGGCGCCCGCCACCCGGCTGAAGCGCAGCGCCTGCGGCGCCAGCCGGCCGGCGGCGGCGGCGGCCAGCGCCTCGACCAGATCGCCTTCGGCGCGGATCAGCAGCGCCTGCGTTTCCGGGTCGCCGAAGCGGACGTTGAACTCCAGCACGCGCGGACCGGCCGCCGTCAGCATCAGCCCGCAATAGAGCACGCCCTGGAACGGCGTGCCCGCCGCGCGCATCCCCGCGAGCGCCGGCCGCACCACCCGCTCGGCGATTTGCTGCCGCAGCTCGGGACTGAGCAAGCTGTCGATCGAGTACGCTCCCATGCCGCCGGTGTTCGGCCCGGTGTCGCCGGCGAAGACCCGCTTGTGATCTTGCGCCGGCGGCAACAGCTCGTAGCGCTCGCCGTCGCAGAGCGCCAGCAGGCTGACCTCTTCGCCCGCCAGGCACTCCTCCACCAGCACCCGCTGCCCGGCGGCGCCGAGCTTGCCGCCGAACATCGCCGCCAGCGCCGCTTCCGCTTCCGCCGCGTCCGCCGCCACGACGACGCCTTTGCCCGCGGCCAGCCCGTCGGCCTTGATCACCAGCGGGAAACTGTAGCCGCCCAGAGCGCGGCGGGCGGCGGCGAGCGTCTCGCACGCCTCGGCGCGCGCCGTGGGAATGCCGTGCTGCTGCATGAACTGCTTGGCGAAAATCTTGCTGCTCTCCAATTGCGCTGCCGCCTGCGACGGGCCGAACACCGCATAGCCCCGCGCCCGCAAGGCGTCGCTCACCCCGGCCGCCAGCGGCGCTTCCGGACCGATCACCACCAAGTCGGGATGAATGTGCCCGGCGGCCTCGAGCACTTGCGCCGGGTCGCACGGATCGGCGCCGATCGGCTCGGCCAGCGTTGCGATCGCATCGCTGCCCGGCAGCGCGTACAGGCGGCGGGCGCGCGGCGAGTGGCGCATGCTCCAGGCCAGCGCATGCTCGCGTCCCCCTGATCCCAGCAATAGAATCTTCATGGCTTTGTTGGCGCCGCGCTAGGCCTCGAGCGCGCCCGTCAGCTCCCGCGCCGCCTCGAGGCCATGACGACGGCAAAAATGCCGCAGGCCCCGCAAGGCGCGCTCGGTGGCGCGCGGATCCCAAAAATTGGCCGTGCCGATCTGCACCGCCGTGGCCCCGGCGAGCATGAATTCGACCACGTCCTCCGCGCTGGCGATTCCTCCTATACCGATTATCGGAATCTTAACCGCTCGGTGCGCTTCCCACACCATCCGCACCGCCAAGGGCTTGATCGCCGGCCCGGAGAGGCCGACGACCACCCGCGCGAAGCGCGGGCGCCGCGCGTGGACGTCAATGGCCATGCCCAAGAACGTGTTGACCAGCGACAGCGCGTCCGCCCCGGCCTCCTCGGCCGCGCGCGCCATCTCTTCGATGTGCGTCACGTTGGGACTCAGCTTCACGATCAGCGGCCGCCGCGAGAAGCGCTTGGCTTTGCCGGTCAGTTCCGCCAGCAGGCGGGCGTCGGTGCCGAAGATCATGCCGCCTTGATGGGTATTCGGGCAACTGGCGTTCAGTTCGTAGGCGGCGATGCCCTCGCCCTCATTGAGTATGCCGATGCAGTCCAGATAATCCTCGACCGAATACCCGAAGACGTTGGCGATCACCAGGACCCCGATCTGGCGCAGCCGCGGCAAGCGCGTGCGCACGAAGGCCGAGGCGCCGATGTTCTGCAGCCCGACGGAGTTCAGCATCCCGGCCGCGGTTTCGAAAAGCCGCGGGCTGGGATTGCCGGCGATCGGCGTCGCCGACAGGCCCTTGGTGACGATGCCGCCGAGCTTCTTCAAATTGACGATGTCCTCGAACTCCACTCCGTACGCGAAGGTGCCGCTCGCGGCCAGGATGGGATTTTGCAGGCGAATACCGGCGATTTCGACGCTCAGGTCCACGGCAAGGGTACAGGGTAGCAGGGATCGAGGACGGGCGATCGGCAGCCGGGCGCGGTTCGCGCCCCGCCGCGGACGCTCTCTTGCGCCGCCGCCGCTCGGCGGCCCTTCAGCGGTCGAGCTTGCGGCCGGTTCCGGCGTCCTCTGTGCGCCACCGCGCGCCGTCGCGGCTGCTCTCGATCTTAACCGTCACCTCGCGCGGCGATGTGAAGACGTAAGTGATGCGTTCGTGGCCGGCCAATTCGGTCCAAGTGTTGCCCTGCACGCTCATCTTCGAAATGAAGGGACGGGCGCCATCGCCGCCGGCGAAGAGTTCGTAGTGCCAGTAGCCGTGGTCTCGGTGGTTGTACGTATCCACGACCAGCGACTGGACGACCGTCCCCGCCTTCTCGCCCGTGCGCCCCCATACGTTATCGAAGCTGCATTCCAGGAAAACGCCGTTGCTCGACCAGCGGCAGTGCTCGTCCCAAGTCCAGCTCGTCGCGGGATGCTGGGCGCTGGCCGCGCTCGTGCCGCGAAACACCCAGTGGCCCAAAAAAGCTCCGAGCTTGGCTACCGGCGCCGAGGCCGGCGGCGCGGCGGCGAAAACGGGCAGGGTGGCGCTGCATAGCGCCAGCGCGAGCAAGCCGAGCGTTCTTCTCATCCGATCATTTTGCGCGCGAACGGCCGAATTCGGCCACAACGCAACGGCCGCGGCGGCGTCTCGCCTGGCGCCGTCCCGGCGCACGCCGCGCCCCGGCCCACGCCGCCGAGCTTCTCAACTCCGCCCGATCGACGCCTGCCGAGCGCAGCCTCCGCGGCGCATGGGCCAAGCGGCCAACCCGATCCACTCTGCTTGGCATCGTATTCCTTGGGCCTCCCACGAAATGAGCACACCAGCCCCATCCCGCCGCCCATTTCTATTGCCCCGCCGCAATCCCCCCAAATGGGGACGAGACCATTTTTTTGCCGGCCGCCCGGTGCACGAATGTCCGCAAGTCGTTGTTCCCAAAAGAGTTCCAGTTCCAATCGCTGATTCCGCTTGCAACCGGTGGTCTCCTCCCGATTCGGGAGCCCCCTTTTGAGGGGAGAACGCGTCTTCCCTCGCCGCGGCCTCGCCTCGCGCCATGCGCGATCTCTCGCCATGTCAACGAGATACGCTGGCAGACGGCCGCTCCGACGCCGCGCCGGACCCGCGCCGGCGCGGCGTCGCCACCGGCCCCGCCGGGCGCGAACCTTATAATGAAGGCTTTTCATGAGGGCGGCGAACCTCGAAGACCAACTGGCCTACCTGCGCAAAGGCGCCGCGGAGATCATCTCCGAGGAAGAGCTGCGCGCGCGCTTGCTCGCCGCGCAACAGGCGAAGCGGCCGTTGCGCGTCAAGGCCGGCTTCGACCCCACCGCGCCGGACCTGCATCTCGGCCACACCGTGCTGCTGCGCAAGCTCAAGCACTTCCAGGATCTCGGCCACGAGGTCTTTTTCCTGATCGGCGATTTCACGGGCCTGATCGGCGATCCCACCGGCCGCTCGGTGACGCGCCCGCCGCTCACCCGCGAGGAGATCGCCGCCAACGCCGCCACCTATCGCGATCAGGTCTTCAAGATCTTGCATCCGGAGCGCACCCAGATCGTTTTCAACAGCCGCTGGCTGGGGGCGATGTCCTCGGCCGACTGGGTGCGGCTGTGCGCCAAGTTCACCGTGGCGCGCATGCTCGAGCGCGAGGAGTTTCAGAAGCGCTTCCGTGCCGCCCAGCCGATCTTCATCCACGAGTTCCTCTATCCGCTCTCGCAGGCCTACGACTCGGTCGAGCTGCGCTGCGACGTCGAGCTCGGCGGCACCGATCAGAAGTTCAATCTGCTCGTCGGGCGCGAGATTCAGCGCGAGTACGGGCAGCCGCCGCAGATCGTGCTCACCGTGCCCCTGCTCGAAGGGCTGGATGGCGTGGCCAAGATGTCGAAGTCGCTCGGCAACTACGTCGGCATCGCCGAACCGGCGGCCGTGATCTTCGCCAAGCTGATGTCGATCAGCGACGAGTTGATGTGGCGCTACATGCTGCTGCTGACCGATCGCAGCGAAGCCGAGATCGCGGCGCTGCGGCAGGCGGTGGCGGCGGGCGCGCGGCACCCCATGGAAGTCAAGAAGGACCTCGCCGAGGAGATCGCCGCGCAGTTCCATCCGGCGGCCGCGGCCCGCGCGGCCCGGCGCGAGTTCGAACAAGTGGTGCAGGCGCAGCAGACGCCGCAGGATGTGCCCAGCGCCGCGTACCCTCTCGGCTCCGCCGGGCCGCTGCGCGTGGACAAGATGCTGGCGGAGCTGGGGCTCGCCGCCTCCGTCAGCGAGGCCGCGCGCCTGATCAAGAGCGGCGCCGTCGAGATGGATGGCGCGCGCCTGCGCGAGCTGGCCCTGGCGGCGCCGCCGCCCGGCGAGGTTCTCTTTCGCGTCGGCAAGCGCCGCTACCTCCGCGTGCGCTTTGCCCCGCCCGCCTGACGTGCGCCCCGCGCCGGCGGCGTACACTGGACTCGTCTGCATTGAGGAGGTGAGCCATGGCGGAGAAGACAGCCTTGGCGATGCGCCGGCAGGCGCGCTTCGCGCCCCGCGCCGGCTTCGACCCGGAGACGGTCAAGGAGCTCTCGGGCGCGCTCAATCTTTTGCTGGCCGACTCCTTCGGCCTCTACGTCAAGACCAAGAACTTCCACTGGCACATCGGCGGCCCGCATTTTCGCGACTACCATCTGCTGCTCGATGAACAAGCGGCGCAGATCTTCGCGATGATCGATCCCATCGCCGAGCGCGTGCGCAAGATCGGCGGCGCCACCCTGCGCTCGGTGGGAGAGATCGCCCGCCTCCAGCGCGTTGCCGACAACGACCGCGACTTCGTGGATCCCGGCGACATGCTGGCCGAGCTGCGCGAAGACAACCAAGAGTTCGCGGCCCGCATGCTCGCCGTCCACAATCTCTGCGAGGAGAAGCGCGACGTCGCGACCGCGAGCCTCTTGGAAATCTGGATCGACGAAGCGCAGCGCCGGGCTTGGTTCCTGACCGAGGCCGGCCGCCGCGCCTGAACCCTTTCGCGCCCCGTGCCCGGCCTCGCGCGGCAGCCTGCGCGCGGACTCGAGGGCTGCAAGGCGAGTCGCGCGAGGAGCGGCGCAGCCGTGCCGGGCCGCGGGCGCGCCGCGCGGCTGGCGCGCGATCGCCCCGCCGCGGCGCGCGGGCGACAATAGAAGCGGTGGAGTTCGAGCTGCATCTGGCGCGGCCGGCGCGCGACCGGTATCGCTTCGCGGCGCCGCTCGACGGCTGGCGCGCGGCGCGGGAGCTGGCCGGGCGCATGGGCGTTTCGCCCGCCGCGGTGCACGCGATGGCGCTGATCGCGGCGGCGATGCACGCCGTGCTGGCGCGCTCGCGCGCGCTGCCGCCCGCGCTCGACTGGTTTGCGGCGCAGCTCGGCGCGGACCGCCTCGAAGCCGCGCTCGCCGCCGGCGCCGCGCGCTTCCCGCCGCTGGTCGTCTATCGCGGCGCTGAAAGCCTCGAGCGCTGGCTGGCGGCGCATCGCCTGGCCGCGCTCGAGCAATTGCTGCTGCTCCGCCTGCGCAATCTCAATCCCGCGCTCGCCGCCTTGCGCGAGCTCTTCGACGATCACGAACTGGCGCGCGCCACCGCCTACGGCGAGATGGCCGCGCGCTGGCCGGCCTTCTTCGCCTCCCAGCCCGGCGTCGGGCGGCGGGGGCAAAACGTCTTCGATTTCCTGCTCGCGCCGGCCCTGGCTTCGCCGCATTCCCTCGCCGGCCAGTTGGCCTGGATTCGCGAGCATTGGGGCGAGCTGATCGGCGATCTCCTGGCGGAGATCACCGCCGGCTTGGACTTCCTGCAAGAAGAAGAATTGGCGCTGGCGCGCTGGCTCGCCGCCGCCGGCGGCGGCGGCGCCGGCGATTCCAGCGCGGCGGCGATTCCGCGGTTCACCCCGGCCGAGGCCGAGCGCTTCAGCCCCGATCTCGACTGGATGCCCCGCGTCGTCCTCCTCGCCAAGAACGCCTATGTCTGGCTGGCGCAGCTCTCGCGCCAGTACGGACGCGCGATCGAGCGCCTGGACCAGATTCCCGACGCCGAGCTCGATTGCCTGGCGGCGCGCGGCTTCACCGCGCTATGGCTGATCGGCCTGTGGGAACGCAGCCCCGCCTCGCGGCGCATCAAGCAATTGACCGGCAATCCCCAGGCCGAGGCCTCGGCCTATTCCATCCGCCAATACACCGTCGCCGCCGACCTGGGGGGCGAGGCGGCCTGCGCCGAATTGCGGCAGCGCGCGGCGCGCCGCGGCATCCGCCTCGCCAGCGATTTGGTCACCAATCACATGGGGCTGGATTCGCCCTGGGTGATCGAGCATCCCGATTGGTTCCTGGCGCGGCCCGATCCGCCTTTCCCCGCCTATCGCTTCACCGGCCCCGATTTGTCGAGCGACGCGCGCGCCGAGATCAGGATCGAGGACCACTACTACGACCGCACCGACGCGGCGGTGGTGTTCCAGCGCCGCGACCGCGCGAGCGGCGACACGCGCTACCTCTATCACGGCAACGACGGCACCAGCTTCCCCTGGAACGACAGCGCGCAGCTCGATTACCTCAACCCGGCGGTGCGCGAGGCGATGATCCAGACCATCCTCGCCGTCGCCCGCCGCTTTCCCATCCTCCGCTTCGACGCCGCCATGACCCTCGCGAAGCGGCATTACCAGCGGCTGTGGTTCCCGGCGCCCGGCACCGCCGGCGCCATTCCCTCGCGCGCGGAGTTCGGCATGACCGCCGAGGAGTTCGATCGCGCCATGCCGGAGGAGTTTTGGCGCCAGGTTGTGGACCGCGTCGCGGCGGAAGCGCCCGATACCTTGCTGCTGGCCGAGGCCTTCTGGCTTATGGAAGGCTACTTCGTCCGCACCCTCGGCATGCACCGGGTTTACAACAGCGCCTTCATGAACATGCTGCGCGACGAGCGCAACGCCAACTACCGCGCGGTGCTCAAGCAGACGCTCGAGTTCGATCCCGAGATTCTCAAGCGCTACGTCAATTTCATGAACAACCCCGACGAGCGCACCGCGGTGGATCAGTTCGGCAAGGGCGACAAATACTTCGGCGTTTGCACGCTGCTGGCGACGCTGCCGGGACTGCCGATGTTCGGCCACGGTCAGTTCGAAGGCTTCGGCGAAAAATACGGCATGGATTTCCGCCGCCCGCTGCTCGACGAGACCCCGGACGCCGAGCTGGTGGCGCGCCACGAGCGCGAAATCACGCCGCTGCTGCGGCGGCGGGCGCTCTTCGCCGAAGCGGCGGAGTTTTGGCTCTTCGACTTTTTCGCCGGGGATGGCGCGGTCAACGAAGACGTCTTCGCGTTCACCAACCGCCGCGGCGGCGAGCGCGCCCTGGTCGTCTATCACAACCGCTACGCGCGCGCGCAGGGCTGGCTGCGCGTCAGCGCGGCCCGCGCCGTGCGCGATGCGGACGGCGCGCGGCTGGCTCGGCGCACGCTCGCCGAAGCCTTGGGATTGCGCCTCGGCCCCGGCGTCCTGGTCGCCTGCCACGATCTGCGCGGGGGGCTGGAATATCTCTTCGACGGCGTTTCCCTCGCCGAGCAGGGCCTGCCGCTGGCGCTCGAAGCCTACGAAAGCCGGGTGCTGCTCGATTGGCGCGAGCTGTACGACGACGGCGCTCACCCTTGGCGCCAGTTGCTGGCGGAGCTCGCCGGCCGCGGCGCGCCGAGCCTGGCCGAGGCCTTGCGGGGGCTGGAGCTGCGCGGCGTGCACGCCGCGTGGCGGGAGTTGCTGGCGCCGTCGCGCCTGCGCGCCTGGGCGTGCGCCCGCACCCCCGCGCGTCTGCTGCGCGAAACGGCGCCGGCCTTCGCGCGCTTCGCCGACGAGGCGGGGCGCTGGGCGGCGACGGCGGCCGGGCGCGCCGCCGGGCTCCCGGTCGCCGCCGCGCCGGCACGGCAGGCCGCGGCGCTGCGCGGCGCGCTGCTCGCGCTTGACCGCCTGTGCCGGACCGCGCCTGCGCTCGTGCCGGAGGCCGGGCCGGGCGCGGCCGTTCCGGCCGCCGCCCGCGCCGCCTGGCTGGCCTGGAGCGCGCTCGCCGCCCTCGCCGGCGACTCGCCGCAAACCGCTGCGCGCCTCTTCGACGAGCTGCGCCTGCGCGCGCCCTTGGCCGAGGCGCTGCAGGAGCTGGGGCTCGACGGCGAAGAGCGCTGGCGGCTGGCGGCGCTGGTGCGGGCTTCGTTCGCGCATGCGCTCGCGCCGCCGCCGCCCCGCCGCGGGCGGCAGCGCGCCCCGGCGCCGCGCGGCGGCGTGCCGGAGTGGTCGAGCGACGCCGACCTCGCCTGGCTGATCGGCTTGCACGAATACCGCGGCGAGCGCTACTTCGCGCAGGAGGGCTTCGAGCGCGCGCTGCCGTGGCTGGCGCTGCCGGCCATCGCGACGGCGGCCCCGCGCCGGCGGCCGGCCCGCGTCCGCGCCCTGCAGGCGCTCGTGGCGTCGCTGCGCGACGAAGCGCGCGCGCTGGGCTTTCGCGCCGCCGCCCTCGACGCAGCGCCCATTTCCGCGAAGCCCGCGCCCCGCCGCCAGCCCACGCCCCGCCGCCAGCCCACGCCCCGCCGCCAGCCCACGCCCCGCCGCCAGCCCGCGCGCCGCCGCTAGACCGCGCGTGCTGTGCCGGCCTGCCGCCGCCGGGGTCGGTACAATGCTACATGGGCCAGGCGAGCACATACGCCGATGCCGGCGTCAATATCGCCGCCGCTACCCGCGCCAAGGCGGAGATCAAGCGCCTGGCACGCCGCACCTTCACGCGCGGCGTGCTGGCCGGGGGCAGCTTCGGCGGCCTGTTCCGGCTCCGCGGCGTGCGGCAGCCGGTGCTGGTTTCGAGCATTGACGGCGTCGGCACCAAACTCAAGGTGGCGATCGCCGCCGGCCGCCACGATACTGTCGGCCGCGACCTGGTCAACCATTGCGTCAACGACATCTTGGTGCAAGGCGCCCGCCCCCTCTTCTTCTTGGACTATTTGGCGCTGGGGCGCATGGACGAAGCTTTGGTCGCCCAGGTCGTGCGCGGCATCGGCCGCGGCTGCCGCGAGAACGGCTGCGCGCTGATCGGCGGCGAGACCGCCGAGATGCCCGGCTTCTATGCACCCGGCGAATACGACCTGGCGGGCTGCATCGTGGGCGTGGCGGAAGCCGGCCGCCTGCTGCCGCGCGGCATCCGCCGCGGCGACCTGCTGCTCGGCTTGCGCTCGGCCGGCCTGCATACGAACGGCTATTCGCTGGCGCGGCGGCTGCTGCTGGAGCAAGCCGGCTACCGCCTCGAGGACCGTCTCCCCGAGCTCGGCGCCACCGTCGGCGAAGCCTTGCTCGCGCCGCATCGCCAGTACTGGGCCTTGCTCGCCCCCTTGCTCGAGCGCCGCGCCTTGCGCGGCATGGCGCACATCACCGGCGGCGGCATCACCGAAAATCTGCCGCGCATCTTGCCCCCGAACTGTGCCGCCGAGATTGACGCCGCGAGCTGGGAATGGCCGCCGATCTTCCGCGTGCTCGAGCGGCTGGGCCCCGTGCCTCTGGCGGAGATGCGGCGCACGTTCAATCTCGGCATTGGCATGATTTTGGTCGTGGCGCCGTCGAAGCTCAACGAGGTGGCGGCGCGCTTGCGCGGCCGCGAAAAGTTCTTCGTGCTCGGTCGCATCGTGCCCGGCCGGCCGGAGGTGCGCTGGCGATGACCGTGCCGCGCCTGGCGATCTTGCTTTCCGGCCGCGGCTCGAACTTCGAGGCGCTGGCGCGGGCGGTCCGGGACGGCATGGTGCCGGCCGAGATCGCGCTCGTCTTCTCCAACCGGCCCGCGGCGCCGGGGCTGGAGATCGCGCGCCGCCTCGGCTTCGAGACGGCGGCGCTCGCCGGCAGCGGCCAGGAGCGCGAGGCCTATGACCGCCAGGTCGTCGAGCTGCTGCGCGCCCGGGGCGTGGAATGGGTTTGCCTGGCCGGCTACATGCGCCTCTTGAGCGGCTACTTCATCGAGCAGTACCGGGGCAAGATTCTCAACATTCATCCGTCGCTGCTGCCGGCCTTTCCCGGCTTGGAAGCGCAAAAGCAGGCGCTCGATTACGGAGTGAAGTTCGCCGGCTGCACCGTGCATTTCGTGGACGAAACCGTGGACGGCGGCCCGATCATCGCCCAGGCGATCGTGCCGGTTCGGGACGACGACGACGAAGATACGCTCGCCGCGCGCATCCTCGAGCAGGAGCATCGGCTCTATCCCGAGGCGCTGCGCTTGGTGCTCGGCGGCCGCTACCGGATCGAAGGCCGGCGCGTGATCATGGCTTAGGCGGGCTCCGGGGATCCCGGACGCTGCGCGAGGCGGCGGCAGGCCGGGCCAAGCGGCGAAAGGCGCGCCGCCGCCGGGGCGGGGGAGAGGACTCATGGTGAACGCGGAGAAATTCGAAGGCAATAAGATCGCCGTGCTCGGCTGCGGCAAGATCGGCGAGGCGCTGGTGCGCGGCATGCTGGAATCCGGCTTCGCGGCGCGGCGGCAGATTCACGTCTCCGCGCGCCGGGCGCCGCGGGCGGAGTGGTTGAGCGAGACCTTCGGCGTGGCCGCCACGCTCGACAACGCGGACGCCGCCCGCGGCGCCGAGGTGGTGGTGCTGGCGCTCAAGCCCAGCCTGGTGCTGCCGGTGGTGAGCGAAGTAGCGGAAGCGCTGGCGCCCGGCGTCCTGCTCGTCTCTGTGGCGGCGTCGGTGACCACGGCGCAGATCGAGCGGCAGGCGGGAGCCGGGTCCGCGGTGGTCCGCGCCATGCCCAACACGCCGGCGCTGATCGGCCAGGGCATGACCGCCCTCGCCAGCGGCACGCGCGTCTCGCCGGCGCAGTTGCAGCTGGCGCGCGCGCTGTTTTGCTCCGTCGGCCGTGCGGTCGTCGTCGAGGAGCGGCATTTGGACGCCGTCACCGGCCTCAGCGCCAGCGGTCCCGCGTTCATCTACATGGTCATCGAGTCGCTGGCCGAGGGCGGCGTGCGCGTGGGCTTGCCCCGCGACCTCGCCTTGGAGCTGGCGGCGCAAACCGTCGTCGGCGCCGGCGGCATGGTGCTCGCTACGGGGGAGCATCCGGCCAAGCTCAAGGACGCGGTCACCACCCCCGCCGGCTGCACCGTGGACGGCATTCTCGAGCTCGAGGCCGGCGGCTTGCGCGTGGCCCTGATCAAGGCCGTCAGCCGCGCCGCCGAACGCGCCGGGCGGCTGGCCGACGCCGCGCATCGCTGAAGTCCGGCGGCGGCGCGGGCACCACCGGCCGGCCCGCGGCCTGCGAGCGCCGCGGGCGCGCGCGGGCGAGCCGCGGTCTGCGCGGATGGCGTACACTGGTCCCCTGCCGCGTCACTATGCGTCGTATCGCGCTTTGCGTCGTGTGTGGAGCGCTGAGCGTGGCCTGGGCCGCCAGCGGAAAGATGAAGACCTACGGCGGCATCACGCTCTTGCCGCTCGGAGTCTATCTGCCCGCCCCCGCGCCCGCGCCGCCGCTCGCGCAGATCGATTTCCGCAACTTCTCCTACCGGCTCTTCGCGACCCAGGCGACCCCGGACGCCACCCGCGCCGGCATCCCCGAGCAAGTCGAAGCCCCTGTCGTGGATGGCGTCTATAATCATCGCAACGCCGCCGCCAATCCCTTCGAGTTCGATGTGATCCAAGTCGTGCAAGCGGATTTGCCCCATGCGCCGGATCACCAGGCGGCCATCGTGATCGGCACCTTCTATGCCGGCCACGGCACGCCGGTCTGCACCGGCGTGGCGCAGCTTCTGGAGCGGCGCGACCAGCGGGTCGAGGTGATGGATCAAATCACCTTCGATTGCCGCGGCGGCCTCAACGCCCATTACCTCGAGAAGAAGCGGCGGCTGCGCATCGTTTCCGCGGTGTTCGCGGCGGGCGATCCGCGCTGCTGCCCGTCGCAATCCGACACCGTGGATTTCAAGCTGGGCGGCGACCAGATCAAGGCCTCCGTGCAGGCGCTGGCCAGCGGTCAATAAGGCTCCCCCTCATGTCCCATGTGTTTGCGGTTTTCGCCCTGACGGCCGGCTTGCTGGCGGCGGGGTTGGCGCAATCGGTGTCGCCGGCGCCGGCGGCGCAGCTTCCCGAGCGGCAGTCGGCCTGGCTGGCGCTGACTCCCGCCGAGCGCCAAGCAGTCTTCGCCTTCGGCGACGACATCAAGGCCTTCTTGAACGTCGCCCGGCAAAATCAATTGGCGGTGGCCGAGGGCATTCGCCGCGCCCGGGCGCATGGCTTCGCGGAATGGAAACCCGGCGAGCACCTGGCGCCGGGCGCGCGCTTTTACGTCAATAACCGCGGCCGGGCGCTGCTGCTCGGCATCCAAGGCCGCGAGGGCGGCGCGCAGGGCTTCCGCATCGTCGGCGCCCACGCCGATTCCCCCTGGCTGGAGCTGAAGGCCAACCCGCTGGTCGCCAAGCAGGACTTCGTGGTGCTGCACGTGCTGACGCACGGCGGCCTCAAGCACTATCAGTGGGTCAATCGCCCGCTGGCGCTGACCGGCCACATTGACCGCGCCGACGGCACGCGCGTCGAGGTCTCGATCGGGCTGGCGCCGGGCGACCCGGTTTTCGTCATCCCCGACGTCGCTCCGCATGTGGACCGCCCCTTCCGCAATCGCACCTACACCGAAGTCATCTCCACCGAAGAAATGCTGCCCGTGGCGGCGAGCGAGCCGCTCGCTTCCGGCGGCGTCATGGCGCAGGCGCTCGCGCAGCTCTTCGCCCGTTATCACGTCGGCCCGGCGGATTTCACCAGCGCCGAGTTGATCTTGACGCCCAACACTCCCCCTGCCGATGCCGGGCTCGACCGCGCCCTGATCGCCGCCTACGGCCAGGACGACCGCTTGCTCTCCTTCGTGGCGCTGCGCGCGCTGCTCGACACCGAGGGCGCGCCGGATAAGACCGCCCTGGTTTATTGGACGAATAATGAAGAGGTCGGCAGCGTCAACGACACCGGCGCCGATTCGCAGTTTCTCGATACCGTCCTGACCGGCTTGCTCAGCGCCGACCTGGGCGCGCGTTTCACGCCGCTGGCGCTGCGCCAGGCCAAGGACCGCACCAGCGTCATCTCGGCCGATTGCAACACCGGCATCAACCCCAACTTTCCCCAGGTGCAGGAGCCCGATAACGCGGCGCGCCTGGGCGAGGGTGTTGCGCTCAAGCGCTACGGCCACGGCTTTGACGCCAACTCGGAGATGATCGCCCGCTTCCGCCGCATGTTCGAGGCCGAGCGCATCCCTTGGCAGACCTCGACCTACGTCGAGGGCATCGGCGGCGGCGGCACCATCGGCCTGTTCTTTTCGGCACAGAACATGAACGTCATTGATCTGGGCGTGCCGCTGCTCTCGATGCACTCGCCCTACGAGCTGTCGTCGAAGGTGGATGATTGGGCGATGTATCGCACCATGAAAGCCTTCCTCGGCGGCGGCGCCGAGTAGCCGGCGGTAACCGGCCGCGCTGGCGCGGCGTACCCGAGTCGGCCCCCACGCGGATAGCCGCGCCCCGTCTATGAGCGCCATCGATCTCGCCGGCGACCTCGGTCTCGTCGCCCTTTGCCTGCTCAGCCTCAACATCCTGATCGGGCTGCTGATCTCGGTCCGCTACAATCCCCGCCGCGATTGGCCGCGCCGCCGCTTGGATCTGTTCCGCTACCACAACTGGACCGGCTACACCGGCCTGGCCCTGACCGTCGCGCACCCGCTTCCGCTCGCTTGGGCGGCGCGCCATCGCTTCCGTTGGGGGCAAATCGCCTGGCCTATCCACGCCCCCTCGCAGCCGCTCGTGAACACTTTGGGCGCGATCGCCCTCTACCTCGTGGTCATCGTGGCCGTGACCTCCTATTACCGCCTCCTGCTCGGCCGCCGCGCCTGGAAGTGGGTTCACTATGGTTCCTATCTCGCGGCCGCGCTGTTCTTCGTGCACGGCATCGCCGCCGATCCTGCGCTGAGCGGCGCGCCGCTCGACCCGCTGGATGGCGAGAAGGTCGTCATCGAGATCTGTGCGCTCGTCGTTGCCGCGGCTTCCTTCGCGCGCTGGCGCTATGCTCGTCGCCATCCCCGCGCGCGCCGCCTCGCCTCCGCCGTGCCGCTGCCCTACGTCCCCGGCTTCGCCGACGAAGCGCCCTCGCCGCCGCCGCGTTGACGCCCGGCGCTAGAGCGAGAGAATCTCCCGCAAGCGGCGCGCCTGGCGGCGCGAGACGGCGACGCGCGGCCCTTCCCGCAGCTCGAGCGCGTAACCGCCGTCCACCTCCGGCGTGACCGCGGCCACCCAGCGCAGGTTCACGATCGCGGCGCGATTGGCGCGGAAAAACGTCTCCGGATCGAGCCGCGCCTCGAGTGCCGCCAGCGAGCGGGGCACCAGCGGGTGCTGCGCGCCGAAATGGACGCGCGTGTAGTTGCCCTCCGATTGCAAGAGCTTGATGTCGGCCACGCGCACGAGCCAGCACCGCTCGCCCTCGCGCACGAAGACCTGCCGCAACGGGCCAAGGCGCGCGGCCGGCGCCGGGCCCGCCGCCGCCGCGCGCTCGCGGGCGCGGGCCAAGGCGCGCGCCAGGCGCTGCGGCGCCACCGGCTTGAGCAAATAGTCGAGAGCGCTGACCTCGAAGGCGCGCAGCGCGTATTCCTCGAAGGCGGTGGTGAAGATCACCAGCGGCGCGTCGTCGAGGCTCTCCAGCATCTCCAGGCCGTTGCGCCCCGGCATCTGGATGTCGAGGAAGAGCAGGTCGGGACGATGCTCCGCCAGCAGCGCCTCGGCCTCGTCGGCGTCGCGGCCCTCGGCGACGATTTCGATGTCCGGATGCGCGGCGAGCAAGCGGCGCAGCTCTTCGCGCGCCAGGCGCTCGTCGTCCACGATTACCGCCCGCATGCACTCTCCGCGCGCTGGTAGGGCAGCGTCAGGGCGGCGCGCGTCTCGCCGGGCGCGCTCTCCTCCAGCGTCAGCCGCGCGCCGGCGCCGTACAGCAGGCGCAGGCGCTCGCGAGCGTTGGCCAGGCCCACGCCGCCCGGCCGCGCCGGCGCCAGCCCGCCGCTATTGACGACCTCCACGTGCAAGCACCCCGCGCGCACTGCCGCCGCCAGCCGCAGCTCGCCGCCGCGCGGCAAGCGGGCGATGCCGTGCTTGAGCGCATTCTCGACCAATCCTTGCACCAGCATCGGCGGCACGCGCGCCTCCAGCGCCTCGGCGGCGATGTCGCGGCGAATGCGCAGCCGCTCCTCGAACCGCACCGCCTCCAACTCCAGATAATCGTCCACGACCGCCAGTTCCTCCGCCAGCGCCACGCTGGACGTGCGGTCGGCGCGCAAGGTGTAGCGCAGCAGTTCGGCCAGGCGGGTCACCATCGCCTGCGCCCGGCCGGGATCTTCCCCGATCAGCGCCCGCAGGCTGTTGAGGCTGTTGAACAGGAAGTGGGGATTGAGCTGTGCCTGCAGTTCGCGCCACTGCGATTCGCGCGCCGACAGGCGCAGGCTGAGCGCCTCGACCTCCAGGTGCTGGCGCGCCAGCATCGCCTGGCCGGCGAAATACAGCGCCAGCCAGAGCCCGATGAGAATGGCGGAGCCGAAGGCCATGCTGCCGCTGATCGCCCACGGCGCCGGCAGATCGTGCCAGCGATAAGCGCGGACGGCGAGGATCAACACGCCCTGCAGCAGCACCGCTTCGCCGATGCCCAGCAGGATCGCGCTCGCCGCCAAGCGCGGCAGCAGCCGCCAAATCCCCAAGCTCGGCCAGCCGCGCCGCTGCATCTGCCGCTGCAGCAGATGCGTGCCCAGCAATCCGCCCCCGCAATAGGCGGCATCGGCGAGGATCGTCCGCCAGCCGCGCGCCCCGAAGGGCACCAAGATCGCGAGGTAATAGAAGATCCCATACGCCAGCCAGCCGAAGCTCTGGCATAGCCAGTACACGCGGCGCGCGTAGCGGGCTTCGCGGCGCGGCGCGGCGGTCGTCCTTTCCTCGTTATCGCGCATGGGCCGTCAAAAACGAGCGCATTTCCCGGTAGAACCATTCCGGCTGATCCAGCATCACGAAATGGCGGGCGTTGTCGCACATGACGAATTGGAGCTGCCGCACCCCGGCATACTGCTCATGGAAAATCTGCATCGCTTGCTCCCGACTGACATGGTAAATCTCTTGCAAGCCGATCCAAGTGCCGATCACCAGCACCGGCGCGGTGATCCGCGGCAGCTCCGGCCGCAAATCGGTGTTCATCAGCGCCAGCAGCGCGCGGGTGACGGTGCCCGGATCGGAAGCCGCGGCCCAGGCAATCAGGTTCTTCCGGTCCGCGGGTGACGTGGCCAGGCTGTTGGTCGAAGCGCCGGATTCGGCGTAGGCCTTCCATTGCGCCGGCGGCATGCTCGCCATGGCTTGCCGGATGCGCGCGATCACCGGCTGGGCGGCCGCGACGTTCGGCGCTTGAAACCATGCGCCGGCGAAAAACGGCAGCGCATCCACGATCACCACCGCGCCCACGCGGTTCGGATAGCGCGCGGCCAAATCAAGGGCGATTGAGCCGCCCAGGCTGTGCCCCACGATGACCGGCCGGTCCAGGTGCTGCGCGGCGATATAGGCGGCTAATTGGTCGCGCACGGTCGGGAGCAGCGGCGCGGTGATGGGCGGCTCGCCGGCAAACCCCGCGAGCGTCAGCACGTAGCAGCGATACCGGTTCTTGAACTGCGCGACCGTGGCATCCCAAGTGCCCGGGCCGGAGGACGATAAGCCCGGGATCAGGATCATGGGCCGGCCCCGGCCGGTGACTTGCACGTAGAACGCGGGGCGGGGCGGCGGCGGCGCGGCGGCGCCGGCCAGCAGCAGCAATCCCGTCGCCAGCACGAGCCGGCCGCTCCAGGCCACGCGGCGCGCCGCGCGCAGCGACTGCAAGCTGCCGCCGGCCACCAGCAATGCCAGGGCCACGCAGACGCCGTCGCGGCCCAGGCGGGAGAGAGCGGAATTCGTGGTTGTCATGCCCTCACGATCGGCGGTCCCCGCCGCCGGCGCGGGAAAATTGTGATGAGCGGTCGCCGCGCCGGGATAAGCGGCGGCGGGAGGCGCTTTCCAGGACCCCGAAGTGGGAACCCGCAGCCGCCCTGCTGCCGCGCGCCGGCGGCGCTGCGCCGGCAGACGGAGGTTTCGACGCGCCGCAGCACCGTGCCGCGGTGGGACCGTGGGCGGCGTAGTTGGGCGTGCTCCAATGCCCGGGCCGAGCGCCGGGCGGCCGCGCCGCGGGCCGGGCGAGCAGGTGCGGTAAAATTGAACTTCCATGAAAATCGGCGTAGTCGTGTTTCCGGGCAGCAACTGCGATCACGACGCTCTTTATGCGGCCGGTGTTCTGGCTGGCCAGCAAGCGGTGCCCCTCTGGCACGAGTCGGAGGATCTGGAGGGCGCCGACGCGGTGATTCTGCCCGGCGGCTTCAGCTACGGCGACTACTTGCGCACCGGCGCCATCGCCCGCTTCTCGCCGGTGATGAGCGCGGTGCGGCGCTTCGCGGCGGCCGGACGCCCGGTGCTGGGCATCTGCAACGGCTTTCAAATTCTCTGCGAGAGCGGGTTGCTGCCCGGCGCCTTGCTGCGCAATGCCGGCCTGCACTTCGTCTGCCGCCCGGTGTATCTCCGCGTCGAAGCCACCGACACGCCGTTCACCGCCGCCTGCCGCGCCGGGCAGGTCCTGCGGATCCCCGTGGCCCACGGCGACGGCAATTACGTCGTCGATCCGCCGACCCTCGACCGGCTGCGGCGCGAGCGGCGCGTGATCTTCCGCTATTGCGGCCGCGATGGCCGGCCCGCGCCGGACGCCAACCCCAACGGGGCGCTCGACGATATCGCCGGCGTCGCCAGTGAAGGCCGCAACGTCGTCGGCTTGATGCCGCATCCCGAGCGCGCCGTGGAAGCGGCGCTGGGCTCCGACGACGGCTTGGCCATCTTCCGTTCGCTCGTGCAGACGCTCGCGGCCGAGACGGCGCTCACCGTCGCCGGCTGAGCCGCCATCCCCATGCCCTTCAGCGCCGCCCAGATCGCCCGGCAAGGACTCACTCTCGCCGAGTACCAGCGCATCTGCGACTTGCTCGGCCGCGAGCCCAACGCCGTCGAACTCGCCATCTTCGGCGTCATGTGGAGCGAGCACTGTTCCTACAAGTCCAGCCGCGTGCATCTCAAGGGCCTCCCCACCGAAGGCCCGCGCGTGCTGCAGGGCCCGGGCGAAAACGCCGGCGTCATCGACATCGGCGAAGGCTGGGCCGCGATCTTCAAGATCGAGTCGCACAACCACCCCAGCTTCGTCGAGCCGTTTCAAGGCGCCGCTACCGGCGTCGGCGGCATCTTGCGCGACGTCTTCACCATGGGAGCGCGGCCGATCGCGATCATGGATTCGCTGCGCTTCGGCCCGCTCGCGCCCGGTAAGGGCGTGAGCGAAACCGTGGCCGCGCGCAATCAGGCGCTGCTCGAAGGCGTGGTCGAAGGCATCGCCCATTACGGCAACTGCTTCGGCGTCGCCAATCTCGGCGGCGAAGCCGAGTTCGATCCCTGCTATTCGGGCAATCCGCTGGTCAACGCCTTCGCCTTGGGCATCGCGCGCCGCGACGCGATTTTTTACGGCCGCGCCAGCGGCGTCGGCAATCCCGTGATCTACGTCGGCGCCAAGACCGGACGCGACGGCATTCATGGCGCGACCATGGCCAGCGAGGAGTTTTCCGAAGCTTCCGAATCCAAGCGGCCCAACGTGCAAGTGGGCGATCCGTTCCTCGAGAAGCTCTTGCTCGAAGCGTGCCTGGAAGCCATGGCGACCGGCGCCGTCGTCGGCATTCAAGACATGGGCGCGGCGGGGCTGACCAGCTCCAGTTGCGAGATGGGCGGCCGCAGCGGAACCGGTGTGGATCTCGATCTGGATCGCGTGCCGCAGCGCGAAACCGGCATGACCGCCGAGGAGATGATGCTCAGCGAAAGCCAGGAGCGCATGCTGCTGGTCGCCGAGCGCGGGCGGGAAGATGAAGTCTTCGCCGTCTTCCGCAAATGGGGCCTCGACGCCGCGATCGTGGGCGAAGTGACCGCGGGCGGGATGCTGCGCGTCCGGCATGGCGGCCGCGTGGTGGCGGAGATCCCCAACGCCGCGCTCACGCATGAAGCGCCGCGCTACCAGCGGCCGGTCGCCGCGCCGCCCTCCCTGGCGCCGCTCGATCCCCCGCCCGGCGCCTGGCCGCCGGCCGTGAGCTGCGCCGCCGCCTTCGAGCGCCTGCTGGCTTCGCCCAACCTCGCCGCCAAGCGCTATATCTACGCCCGCTACGACACCATGGTGCGGACCAACACCCTGGTCGCCCCCGGCGCGGGAGCGGGCGTGGTGCGGATCAAGGGGACCGATCAGGCGCTGGCCATGGCGCTCGCCGGCCGCGGCCGTTATTGCCGCTTGGCGCCGCGTGAAGGCGCGCGGCTGGCCGTGGCGGAGGCGGCGCGCCAAGTCGCGCTCACCGGCGCGCGTCCGGTGGCGGCGACCAATTGCCTGAACTTCGGCAATCCGGAGAAGCCGGAGGTGATGGGCCAGCTCGTCGAGGCCATCGCCGGCCTGGGCGAAGCCTGCCGCGCGCTGGGCACGCCCATCACCGGCGGCAACGTCAGCCTGTATAACGAAACGCTCGGCCGCGGCATCGATCCCACGCCGGTCGTCGGTATCGTCGGAATCTTGAGCCTGGCGGGACGGGTTTGCGGCTGGCGTCCGCCGGCGGGGCATTTTCGCGCGCCCGGCGAGGCGGTGCTGTTGCTGGGCGCGGCGCCGCCGCTGCCGCCGGAAGAAGAGGTCCGGCGCATGGGCGCCACCGAACTCGCCGACGCGGTCTTGGGCGCCGTTTGGGGGCTGCCGCCGGCGCTCGATTTGGAGCGCGAGCGGGCCTTGCACGAACTCCTGGCCGAGCTCGTCGGCCGCGACCTCATCTTCTCCGCCCGCCAAGTCGGTTTGGGCGGCCTCGCCTTGAGCTTGGCCAAATGTGCCTTGGCCCGGTCCGTCGAAGAGCCCGAGACGCCGTTCGTCGGCGCGCGCCTGGTCTTGCCCTCCGGCGCCGCGCCCGGCTCGGACTGGCTGGAGCTTTTCGCCGAGCACGGCGGCCGCGTGGTCGTCAGTTGCGCTCTCGCCTCCGCCGCCGCCGTCGAGGAATTGGCCGCCGCCCGCGGCTTGCCCTGCCGGCGCTTGGGCGAAACCATCCCGGAGCGGCTGGAGATCGCCGGCGCCGGCGGCCGCGTATTGATTTCCATGCCACTCGCGCAAATGGCCGAAATTTGGGAGCATGCGCTAGAGCGGCAAGTGAGCGCGGAGGCGGTGGCTTATGTTTGACAAGCTCCACGAAGAGTGCGGCGTTTTCGGCATCTTCGGCCATCCGGAGGCGGCCAAGCTCGCCTATCTCGGCCTGTACGCGCTCCAGCACCGCGGGCAGGAGTCGGCGGGCATCGCCAGCGGCGACGGCGAGCGCGTGCATTTTCATCGCGCCATGGGCCAAGTCGCCGAGATCTTCACCAACGCGCGGCTGGAGCGCCTGCGCGGCTCGCTGGCCATCGGCCACACCCGCTATTCCACCACCGGCAGCAGCGCGCTCAGCAACGCCCAGCCGCTCATCGTGGATTGCAATAAAGGCACCCTCGCGATCGGCCACAACGGCAATCTCGTCAATGCCGTCGAGATTCGCGCCCGCCTCGAAAATCAAGGCTCGATCTTTCAGACCACCAGCGACACCGAGGTGATCCTGCACCTGCTGGCGCGGGCGCGGGAGCCGCACTTGCCCGGCGCCCTGGGCGAGGCGCTCAACCAGGTCGAGGGCGCCTATTCCCTGGTGCTCCTCACTCCCGATAGTCTCTATGCCATCCGCGATCCGCGCGGCTTCCGCCCGCTCGCCATGGGCCTGCTGCCTTCGCCGCTGCCCGGCCAGCCGCAGGCCGTGGTCTTCGCCAGCGAAACCTGCGCCTTCGATCTGATTGGCGCCGCCCACGTGCGCGACGTGGCGCCGGGGGAATGGGTGCGGGTGACCAAAGACGGGATCGAGACGCGGCGCTTCGCGCCGGCGCTGCCGCCGCGGCATTGCATCTTCGAGCACGTTTATTTTTCCCGCCCCGATAGCGTCGTCTTCGGCCGCAGCGTGCAAGAGAGCCGCGAAATGATGGGCCGTCTGCTGGCCCGGCAAGCGCCCGTGCCCGCGGATTTAGTCGTGCCCGTGCCGGACTCCGGGGTGTCGGCGGCGATTGGTTTTTCGGCCGAATCCGGCCTGCCGTTCCGCTTCGGGTTGATCCGCAACCACTACGTCGGCCGTACCTTTATCGAACCGTCGCAGCAGATTCGCGACTTCGGCGTCAAGTTGAAGCTCAATCCCGTGCGGTCGCTGCTCGAGGGCCAGCGCGTGATTCTCGTGGATGATTCGATCGTGCGCGGCACCACCAGCCGCAAGATCGTCCGCATGATTCGCGAAGCCGGCGCCCGCGAGGTGCACCTGCGCATCTCCTGCCCGCCGACCATCTCGCCCTGCTACTACGGCGTGGATACGCCCTCGAAGGGCGAGCTCATCGCCGCGAACCAGAGCGTGGAGCAGATTCGCGAATTCGTCGGCGCCGACTCCCTCGCCTATCTTTCCATCGAAAACTTGCACGCCGCCGCCGGCGACAGCGCCGTGAGCCGCTTCTGCACCGCCTGCTACACCGGCGATTACCCCACCGAAGTGCCCGAGCCCGCGCTGATCGCCATCCGCCAGGCCTAGGGCGCGTGCGGGCCGCCGCGGCACGACCGCCGGAACCGTGAAAAAATAGGTAACGCCATGCGACTTCGCGAAACGCGTCTGGCGGGTCTGCCTTGCACCGTGATCGCGCCGGATGGCGGCGCGCGTTTCCGGCCGATTCTCTTCATCCACGGCCTCGGCGGCGGGCGCTGGGGTTGGCAGAACTTTCAGCGCCGGGCGGCGGAACAGGGCTGGGAATCGCACGCGCTGGAGTTGCCGCTGCATGGCGTCCGGCTCGCCGAGCCGCCGGATCCGCGGCTCGGCCACTATAGCGTGGAGAGCTACGCCCTGGCGTGCGCGGCGGCGCTGGCGGAATTGGGCGATTGCTTCGTCGTCGGCCACAGCATGGGCGGGTTGATCGCGCAAAAGCTCGCCGAGAACTTTCGCCGCGCCGGCTTCGTCTTCCTCTGCAGCGCCCCGCCCTGGCATATGTTCCGCCCCGCCTATTGGCCGCTCTGGAGCCACCTGTTGCGTCACCCCGTCGCGCATGTCTTCGCCTCCGTGCGCGGCCGCAGCATGGCGCTCGACGAGCGGCTCGAAGAGGAATTGGTCAACAATCGTTTGCTGCCGGCTCAGCGCCGCGAGATCTATCAGCTCGAAGCGCCTGATTCCGGCCGCGCCTCGCTGCAAATGGCGCTGGGGTTGGTGAAAGTCGACGAGCGGCGCTTCCGCTCGCCACGCTTGGTCGTCGGCGGCCTGGCCGATCGGCTGATCCCGCCCTCCGAGCAAGAAAAATTGGCGCGGCGGCTCCAATGCCCGCTGAAACTCTTCGATCGCGGCCACATGATGATCATCGAAGACGGCTGGGAAGAGGTCGCCGATGCGCTCTTCGAGTGGATGGCGAACCAGGCCGATACCCCGGTTCAGGAGCTCGTCCACGATGCCGCGCTGGCCCCGGCGGCTTCCGCTGCGTCCTGACTCGCGCCGGCTCGCTACACCCGGCGCCAGGGGCTCTTGGGCAGCGCGTGGTCCAAGCTGACGGTTCCGGCGCCGAAGGCGAAGATCAAGAAGGACGCCGCCGACAACACCATCGGCAGCTCATAGCCGGGGACATGCGTGATCGGACCCGACGGCAGGTGCACTCGCAAAAATGCGATCAGCATTTCGCCCGCGAGCAAAATTCCGAAAATTCGCGTGACCAGCCCGAGCACGAGCGCCACGCCGCCGATCGTCTCCAGGCAGGCGGCGATATAGCCGAAATAGCCCGGAAATCCCATCCGTCCAAACATCCCCGCCAAGGCGCTCCAATGCGTCGCCTTGGTCACGCCATGGTAAAAAAAGATCACCCCCACCGCGCAGCGCAGCAGGAGCAAGGCTAGATTCCGGACGGTTTCCATATCCTCTAATAGATCAGTTTGCGCCTCCGCGGTGACACGGCCGCCGCCAACTCGCCCCGGCCGGCGCCCTGGCGAGCTCGCGATCTATGGATCGAGCGGCGGCTTCGCGATTGCCGGCGTAACGGCTCGCGCGTCCCGCGCGGTCGGGCCGCTGGCGTCTCCGCTTGGGCGAAAACGTATCAACCTGTCCCCGAGTCTAGGCGCGGCTTCCCGAGGTTTTCCGCCGCGACCGCGCGCGTCTCGCCAATGCCGATCGCAACTCATTGAGTCGACGGGGCTTGCCGCCGCTAATCCAAACCGTAGCCTGGGCGGGCGCGCTTGGCCCCCGACGTGCTCTGTCGACTGCGATGTTGCCCAATCGACTACCTCGGCCGAACGCGGATGGCTTCACGCTGCTCGAAACCATTTTCGCGCTCTTCGTCCTCTGCGTCGCCATCGCCTTTCTGGCGGGCACCATGGGCACCACGATTCGCGCCGACGCCAATACCCAGGCGCAGAACGCCGGCCGCTTTCTCGCCAATCAAGAAGCGGAGCAAATCGTGCGCGCCTTTCGCGCCTTCCGCACTCCTTGCGGCATCAACTTCACCAGCCAGAGCCCCTGCGGCGCCTTCACCGACCAAAACGGTACGACCGTGAATCTTGCCGACGGCGGCACGACCTCGTTCACCGGCAGCGCGCAATCCGGCTATAGCGAGACCGTGATTCTAGGCGGTTCCGGCTGCACCGGCGGTGCGATCACCAAGGCCGGCTGTCAAGAATACCAGTTGCGCTGGAAGATACTGACTCCGACCGAAACCATCAACGGCGTCTTGATGCAGATGCCGCACCAGATCACCGTCGCCGCGCGCGCCGCCGGCGGCGGCATGAATTTCGCCCCTGTGAGTGTTTATGCCGCCACGCAATAAGACTCCCCTGCCGCCCCGCGCCCGGGCCGCCGGCTTTTCGCTGCTGGAAATGCTGATGGCGATCAGCCTGCTGCTGCTCATCAGCGCCATCGCCTTCGGCTTTTACGGCCGCTACAGCCAGCGCTATCAAGTCGAGATGGAGGCCAGCAATCTCACCTCCGCCGGCGATCGCGCCATCAATCGCGTGGTCGGCGAATTGCGTTTGGCCGGCTATCCCTCCGCTCCCACCGCGAGCGCGTTCGCGCTCTACCTTTACCCAACGGCCGCCGGCACCAACCTCGACGGGACCGCGGACAATATCGTCGCCACCGGCTTCAATCTGGCCGGCCCGCCGGCGGTTCCGCTGGCCGCCGGCTTCGCCGCCCCCAATCTCAACGCCAGCAGCGTGACCTTCGAGGCCGCGCTCGGCAACACCGGCCTCAACACCCTCGGCTATACCAGTCCCATCGTGGATCAAGTCGAGTACACGCTGGCGCGCATGAGCGCCGCCCTGACCGCGAATTGCAGTCCCAACCCGCAATATCCCGCCGGCACGCTCTGGACCTTGAGCCGCTCCATCGCCGTCAAGGGCGCCAATGGCGTTCCCGGCGCGGTCACCACCACGCCGGTCCTCGACCATATCTTCTCCTCGAGCGGCGCCGCGCCGTCGATCTTCAGCTATTACGATGCCTCCGGCGCCGTCACTGCGACTCCCGTGGATGTCGCTCAGGTCCGGGTCAATTTCACGCTGCAGACTTGCTCCTCGGACAAGCTCAATAACCTGCCCGTGCAGCAGAGCTTCAGCGGCGTCGCTTATGTGCGCAACGTCAGCAAGTAGCGAGGTTTCAACCATGGCCGTCTTGGATTCGCATCGCCGTCCTTCCCGCCGCCAGCGCGGTGTCGCCTTGATGATCGCCATCTTCGCCATGGTGGTGATCTCGCTGCTCGGCCTGGCGGTGTTGACCGTCAGCACCAACGGCTCGCGCTCCAGCCAGCAAGCTTCCGGCTTGCAGAGCGCCACCAACGCCGCCCAAGCCGGCGCCGAGGAAGCGCGCGCGCTGCTGCGCGACCGCAAGGGCGCGCTTTCGCCGGTGCTGCAATTGCTATGCCCAGGCGGCATCACGCCCCCAACCGAGCCGCCGGTCTGCTCCATGACCACGGTTGTTTACGTCCTCAATTACAATGGCGCGCCCTGGCTCGCCACCGACAAATATGCCGATCCGACCTTCGCCACCGAGCCCGATCCGTTTAACGGCGGAGTCATCCCCACCGGTTTTGCCGTACCAACGGGGACTCAAATCGTAACTTCCAGTCTGGCCAATATTCCTGGCTTCAAATGGGCCCGGATTAACGTCGCCAGCGAGAACAGCGTCGGGCAGGTCGTGGATAGCGCGAAGCCGGGGCTGGCCCCGGCCATGCTCGTCTACGACTCCAACGCCTCCTCGGGGCGCTTCCCTTGCGGCCCCGCGGTGCGCACGGTTTTAGCTCCCTGCAGCGGCTCGACTCTGGGCACGAACCCAGTCGATCCCCAGCCGATCCTCCAGATCACTTCGTACGCTGTCGTAAACGGCTACACGCGAATCGTCACTGAGCAGGTCAGCCGATTTCCGTTCGGCTTTTCCCCGCCCGCGTCTGTCACGCAACTTGGCGCTAATCCGGTTTACGCCAGCGGCCATTCCAACAACTTCACGGTTTCTGGCGTTGATACCTCCGGTGTTTACCCCATCATGCCGGCCATGGGCGGCACCAGCGCCACCGCCGTTCAGGACATCAACAACGGGGCCTTCCGGGACGACTGTTCCCATTATGGCGCCCAGGATCCTAGCTGCACCGGCACGCCTCCTTCGACTATCACCAACGTAACGCAGCCGAGCTCGAGCAATCCCATACCCCTGAACTCGAGCCTGAATTTCGAGGGCACCTTCAGCCCCCCCAGCGGCCTGCTCGGCCTCTACAGCCAACTCGTAGCATCGGCGGACGTCGTTTGCTCCCCGACCGCGACCCCGGGTATCGCCACCTGCCCGAGCAGCGCTGGCGACGGCACCGGGTTCCTGGACTCGACCAATCCCGGCATTACGGTGATCGAAGGTAACTACACGCTGCCCTCGAGCGGCGGCGGCACGCTGCTGGTCACCGGCAACGTCACCGCCCCCAACAACGTCACCTGGAACGGGCTGCTGCTCGTGATCGGAACCGGAAAGCTGAGCGCCAGCGGTGGCGGAACCCCCAGCTATAACGGCGCCCTCTTTCTCGCCAACGTCTGCGGCAATTACGGCGCCACCGACCCCAGCGGCGCGCCCGCCGACCTGACCGGCGCCAGGGAGGGCGCCACTGCGTGCAACACCCTCGGCAACTCCGACTTCGAGCCGGGGGCGGGCGGCGGCAACGGCAACAAGGGGACCACCGGCTGCAGCATTTGTTTCAATAGCGTCGACCTCAACGCCGCCAACTACAACCGCGCGTTTTCGATCCTCTCCTATCGCGAGCGCTCCTGCGCCCCCGCCACCGGCGGCGCCGGGGCTTGCACGCTGCAGGATTACATCAACTAGCCGGCCCGGCGCGGCGGCCTTCGCGGGCGCCCGCCGCGGGCGCGGCAGCCGGGCTATCTATAATCAAGGAAGCATGCCGCCCGCCGCTTTTGCCCTTCGCCTCGCCGCGCCCATGCGCGGCATCGGCATCGAGAGTTCGTTCGATGTCTTGCATCGCGCCCGCCAGCTCGAGGCTCAGGGCCGCACCATCATTCATCTCGAGATCGGCGAGCCTGACTTCGCCACCCCCGAGCACATTCAAGAAGCCGCCTATCGCGCCATGCGCGACGGCTACACGCACTACACGCCCTCGGCCGGCTTGCCCGCCTTGCGCGAGGCGGTCGCCGAGCACGTGGCGCGCTCGCATCGCGTGCCGGTCGATCCCGAGGAAGTGGTCATTGTCCCCGGCGGCAAGCCGACGCTGTTCAACACCATGCTGGCGCTGATCGAGCGCGGCGACGAGGTGATCTATCCCGATCCCGGTTTTCCGATCTACGAGTCCATGGCCAAGTTCCTCGGCGCCGCGCTGCGCCCGATTCGCCTGCGCGAAGAGCTGGGGTTCCGCATGGATATCGGCGAAATCGAAGCCGCGCTCTCGCCGCGCACGCGCCTGATCATCCTCAACTCCCCGCACAATCCCACCGGCGGCATGATGACGCGGGAAGACGTGCAGCGGCTGGCGCGCGCCGTCGCCGCGACCGATGCCATGGTGCTCACCGACGAGATCTATCAGCGCATCGTCTTCGAAGGCGCGCACCACTCGATTTTTTCCGAGCCCGGCATGCGCGAGCGCACGGTGCTGATGGACGGCTTCTCGAAGGCCTACGCCATGACCGGCTGGCGTCTGGGCTACGGCGTGATGCCGCGGGAATTCGCCAAAGCCGTCACCCGCGTCATCGGCAACTCCACTTCCTGCACCGCCGCCTTCACCCAGATGGCCGGCGTCGCCGCCCTGCGCGGCGACCAGGCGCCGGTCGCGCGCATGGTGGCGGAGTTCCGCCGCCGCCGCGATCTCTGCGTGCCGCGCATCAACCAATTGCCCGGCTTCCGCTGCCGCATGCCGCAAGGCGCTTTCTACGCCTTTCCCAATATCGAGGCCACCGGCTTCACCGCCCGGGAACTGCAAGACCGCTTGCTCGAGGAGGCCGGCGTGGCTGCGCTCTCCGGCACCGCCTTCGGCCCCGGCGGCGAAGGGTATTTGCGCTTCTCGCTCGCCAATTCCCTCGAGAACATTAACGAAGCCATCGATCGCATCGCCGCCTGGCTGGACCGGCAGCGCACCGCCGGCCAGCGCTGACCCTCCGCCCGCGCCCGGCGCGGCCCGTCCCGCCCGCCTTCGCGCGCGCCCGCCGCTTCTGCTACGCTCGACTTCTTGCCGTCCGCCCTCCAGCCCCGCGTCTTCGCCACCGCCGACATCGGCGCCGCCGCGCTCGACCGTCTCCGCGCCGCCGGTTATGAAGTCGAAGTCTATCCGCGCATCGAAGCGCCCCCCTACGAGCTGATCCTGGCGCGCGTGCAAAGCGGCATCGCCGGCCTGATCACCACCCTGCGCGACCGCATTGACGAGGGTATCTTCGCCGCCGGCGCCGCCGCCGGCTTGAAAGTCGTCGCGCAGGATGCCGTCGGTTTCGACAACATTGACCGCGCCGCCGCCGATCGCCATCGCATCCCCTTCACTCATACCCCGGGCGTGCTCACCGACGCCACCGCCGAGTTCGCGTTCTTCATCCTCGGCGCCGTCGCCCGCAAGCTGTGGCCGGCGGAAAAACTGGTCCGCGAGCAGCGCTGGGGCGCCTGGCATCCCTATCACCCCATGCTCGGCGACGAGGTGACCGGCAAAACGGTGGCCGTCGTCGGCCTCGGCCGCATTGGCCGCGCCTTCGCCCAAAAATGCCTCGGCTTCGCCATGCACCTGCTCTGTGTCGAGCCGGCCGGCGCGCCCGGCGCCGACGGCTTCATTGCGGGCGCCTCCCGCGTCCTCGAGGCCTTCGCCGCGCTCGCGCCTGGCGCGCCGCCCGGCTCGATCCGTCTCGTCTCCTTGCGGGAAGCGCTCGCCGCGGCTGATTTCGTCAGCCTGCACGTGCCGCTCCTCGAGGGCCCCAACGGCACCCGCCACCTCATCAACGACGAGACCCTCGGCTGGATGAAGCCCACCGCCTATCTGATCAACACCTCGCGCGGTCCGGTGGTGGAGGAAGCCGCCCTCGCCCGCGCCCTCCTCGCCGGCCGCCTCGCCGGCGCCGCCCTCGACGTCTTCGCGACCGAGCCCCTGCCCGCCGCCTCGCCCTTGCGCGATCCCCGCCTGGAAGACCGCCTCCGCCTCTATCCCCATTTCGCCAGCGCCGGCGCCATCACCCGGCTCTCGCCCGATCCCGATCGCGGCATGGCCGGCCGCTGCGTCCAGGCCCTGCGCGATGTGATCGAGCGCGGCGACAGTCCCTTCATCGTCAACCGCGAAATCTTCGCCTAGCGCCGCGACCCGCCGGCGGCAGTCCCAAGTTCATCACCGAAAAGCCCGCCAACTGAGACTGAGGGGAACTGCGCAGCGCAGCGACGCGCCAAGCAACGCGCGGCGCAGCGGAGCGCCAAGCAACGCGCAGCGCAGCGGAGCGCCGAGCAACGCGCAGCGCAGCGGAGCGCCGAGAGAATGCGCAGCGGGGCGGAGCGCCAATAGAAGCCCCGCGAAATTCCGCCGGGCGGGTCCGTACCTGGTAACGACGCCCGAGCGGGGCAAACCGGCGTCCCCAAGGCGCAGCGGCGCGCCTTGGGGTGGGAGAACGACGCCCTGCGAACCTTAGCGCCCCGCCCCGCCATGATCCGCGGGCCGTCGGCGCGAACCCACTACAATACTCGCGATGGCTCTCGTTCGTCCCTTCGCCGCCTATCGCTACGATCTCGGCCGCGTCAACGCCGCCGACGTCGTGACGCAACCCTATGACAAGATCACGCCTGCGATGCAGCAGGCCTATTTCGAGCGCAGCCCGTATAACTTCGTGCGCTTGATCCTCGGCGCCCAGCTCGCCTCCGATACGCCGCAAAACAACGTTTACACCCGCGCTTCCCGCTCCCTCGCCGATTGGATCAACGAGGGCGTTCTGCGCAAGGATTCCGAACCGGCCATTTACCCCTATACCCAAACCTTCACCGTGCCCGGCGAGAGCGGTTCGCACACCCGCCGCGGCTTCATCGCCCTCGGCCATCTCGAGGACTACGACCGCAAGGTCGTCTTTCGCCACGAGCGCACGCTGTCGGGGCCCAAGCAGGACCGCCTCAACCTGCTGCGCGCCACGCGCGCCCATTTCGGGCAAATCTTCATGCTCTACAGCGATCCGTCGCGGGCCGCCGAAGCGCCGCTGTTCGCGCGCGCCGATGCGCCCATCCTCGAGGTGCGCGATGAATACGGCACGCTCCACCGCCTCTTCCGCGAAACCGATGCCGGCGTCATCGCCCGCCTGACGCAGGCGATGGCGCCGCTGCCGCTGGTCATCGCCGACGGGCATCATCGGTACGAAACCGCCCTGGCTTGGCGCGAGGAGCAGCGCGCGCAAGCCCCGCACGTGAACGATCCCCGCGAAACCGCCGCCCCCTGGGACTGGGCCATGATGACCTTCGTCAACCTCGACGCCCCGGGGCTGGTGGTCTTGCCCACCCATCGCGTCGTCCATTCGCTGGCCGCCTGGGACGCCGCCGCCGCGCTCGAGCGCCTGGGGCAATATTTCGAAATCGAGGCCGTTGCCGGCGCCTGGGAGCAGGCTTGGCCGCGCTTGCGCGAAGCGCTGGCGCGGGCCGCTGCCGCCGGTCGGCCGGCCGTCGCCGCCGCCCTGGCCCGCTCCGCGCCCTCCGCCCCCAGTTTTCACGTGCTGCGCCTGCGGCCCTCGGTCCAGCTCGCTGCGGAATTGCCCGGCTATCACGACCTCCAGCGGCGCCTGCCGGTGCTCTTGCTGCACGAGTTCATCCTCGATCGCGCGCTCGGCGTGAATGCCGAGGCCGTGTTGCGCCAAACCAACCTGCGTTACGAGCGGGAGGCGGACGCCGCTTACGCCCCCGTTGCCGCCGGCAAGGCCCAGGCCGCTTTCTTCCTCCATCCCGTCAGCCCACAACAAGTTCGCGACATCGCCCTGGCCGGCGCCGTCATGCCGCAAAAGTCCACCGACTTTTTCCCCAAGCTGCTCAGCGGCCTGACAGTCTATAAACTTGAGTAAAAACCTCCCCTGACGCATTTTGGCACTGACTGATAAGTCCCGAATTGGTAAGCACTTGCCCCACTTGTCCCTGCGGGCTGCAACGCTGGCCTTCCAGCCAGCATCTACTTAGGTGTTCGGCCAGTCGCGGCATATGGTCGCCGGCCGGCGCCGGGTTCCGATGTGTGGCGGCCCGGCGGCGGCTCTGCTGGCCCCCCGGAGCGGATGATGGCTACACAATCTTCCTCGCGCTTTTGGCGCTGGCTCAATCAGTTGACTTGCTCGCACCATTGGGTACGCGCGCGCTGGGCGGATGGCAGCTATGGCCTGCGGTGCGCTTCCTGCATGAAGCCCTATCCGGTTACCTTCGACGACCTTATGGAGCAGCAAACGCCGCGCGCCTCGAGTCCCGTTGCCGTATTGCCGCCTGCTCGCGATCCCGAGCTCGCTCGCGGCGCGGTGGTGGAGGCTCGTCCGGCCAATCGCCCGCTGGTAGCCTAGCGCGGGGCCCCAGGCTGCCCGCACTGAGCCCGCGCCGCACCGCCGGTGAGGGCGCCTCTGTTGTCGTTCGTACCCCGCCCGCGCGCCCCTATACTGAATTCAGGGACGGCTGCCACCCGTCCTCCCTCTTTTTGGAATGATTCAACTCACCGGGGCGGCCAAGCACTTTGGCGCCCGCACGCTGTTTTCCGAAGCCGATTGGCTGCTCGGCGATCAGGACCGAGTCGGCCTGGTCGGCGCGAATGGCAGCGGAAAATCCACGCTGCTGAAGATCCTGGCCGGCCTCGAGCCACTCGACGCCGGCAAGATCGTGCAGACCAAGCGCCAGAGCGTCGGCTATCTGCCGCAGGAGGGGCTGACCGCCGCCGGCCGCTCGCTGCGCGAGGAGTGCCGTTCGGTCTTCACCGAGCTGCTGGCCATGGAGCAAGAACTGCGCGCGCTCGAGCCGCAAATGGCCTCGGCGGCGGGCGCCGAGGGCGCCGCGCTGCACGAACGCTACGCCCAGCTCCAGCATGCCTTTCAGGTCCGCGGCGGCTTCGAAATGGACGCCCGCATCGGCGCCGTGCTCGCCGGCCTCGGTTTTCCCGCCGCCCAGCTCGATGCCCCCTGCGAGTCCTTCAGCGGCGGCTGGCAGATGCGCATCGCGCTCGCCAAGCTCCTGCTCGCCGAGCCCGACGTGCTGCTGCTCGACGAGCCTACCAACCATCTTGATCTCGAGGCCCGCAATTGGCTCGAGGACTTCCTCGCCCGTTATCCGCACGCCTGCGTCCTCGTCAGCCACGACCGTTTCTTTCTCGACGCCGTCATCGAACGCGTCGTCGAGCTGGCGCATTCGAAGCTCACCATTTACGCCGGCAACTACTCGCGTTACGTGGCGCAGCGCGATCAGCGCCTGGAGCAGCTCCGCGCCGCCGCCAAAAACCAAGCCGCCCGCCGCGAGCAGCTCGAGGTCTTCATCAACCGCTTTCGTTACACTGCCACCAAGGCCAAGCAGGTGCAAAGCCGCATCAAGGAACTGGAGCGGATGGCAACCATCGAGGTGCCCCCCGAGGAAGCGACCATCCACTTCGATTTCCCCCAGCCGCGCCCCAGCGGCCGCAAGGTGGTGGAGCTGCGCGGCGTCTGTAAGAGCTATGGCGACAATCAGGTTTTTCGCAACGCGGATCTGCTCATCGAGCGTGGCGATCGCATCGCCTTGGTCGGCCACAACGGCGCCGGCAAGAGCACGCTGATCCGCCTGCTCGCCGGCCAGGAGCCGCCCACGGCCGGCGAGCGTTCGCTCGGTCATGAGGTGACCATCGAGTTCTTTGCGCAGGATCAATACAAGGCGCTTGATCCCGACCGCCGCATTCTCGACGATCTCACCGCCATCAGCCCCGCGCTGATGGTGCCCAACTTGCGCAACGTGCTCGGCTGCTTCCTGTTTCGCGGCGACGACGTCTTCAAGCGCATCGGCGTGCTCAGCGGCGGCGAGCGCAATCGCTACGCCTTGGCGCGCATGCTCCTCCAGCCCGCGAACTTCCTGCTGCTCGACGAGCCCACCAACCACCTCGATCTCCGCGCCAAGGACGTCTTGCTCGAGGCCTTGCAGCGCTACAACGGCACCATCGTCTTTGTCTCCCACGACCGCTATTTCATCGACGGCCTGGCCACCAAGGTCGTCGAAGTCGGCGGCGGCACGCTCGAGGTTTACCCCGGCAACTACGAGGACTTCCTCTACCGCAAGGAGCATCCCGGCGCCGCCGCCGTTTCCGCTCCCGACGGCGCGGCGGCCGACCCCCGGCCCGCCGCCGCCGCGCCCGCTGCGGCGCGGCCGGCCAAGCCCGCGCACGCGAAAAAGCGCCTCAACCCGCAAAAGCGCCGGCAGATGGAGCAGGCGATCCAAGAGATCGAGGCCGAGATCGCCCGCGTAGAAGCCGAGATCGCCATGCTGGAGGGCGCCATGGCCCGCCACGAGACCTTCCGCGATCCCAGCAAGGCCCAATCCACCGTCGCCCGCTATGAGGAGCAGCGGGAGAAGCGCGCCGCCCTGTACGCCGACTGGGAGCGCAAATCCGCCCGCCTCGAAGCCGCCGAGGCCGCCTCCGCCGAAGCCGATCCCGCTCCGGAACCCGAGCCGGCGGCCGGCGCCGGCCGCCCCTAGCCGCCCTCGCGCCGGCGCGCCTTGGGGCGGGAGCACGATACCCTGCGGCGCTTCTCGCCCCGCCCACCGTGTTCTCCGCCCATCCGGCGCCTGACGTATGATCGCGGGCATGAAGCTCCGTAATTTGCCGGTCTGCCTCGCGCTCGGCGCCGTCTTCGCCCTCGCTGGTTCGCTCGCGGCCGCGCCGCCGGACGGCAGCGTCTATCCCATCCAGCAAGGCTACGTGGATGCGCACGGCGTGATGATCTATTACATGGAAGTCGGCCGCGGCGCGCCGCTGATGATCGTCCATGGCGGCCCCGGCGCCTCGCACGACTACTTCCTCCCCTATCTGCTGCCGCTGGCGCGCGACAATCGCCTGGTCTTCATCGACGAGCGCGGCTCCGGCCGCTCGCAGAAGCTGCTCGACGATCCCGCCCAATACACCGTCGCCAACATGGTCGAGGATGTCGAGGCCGTGCGCCAGGCGCTCGGCCTGGGCCGGATGAGCCTGCTTGGCCATTCCTACGGCGGCGTGCTGGCGCAGGCCTATGCTCTCAAATACCAGCAAAACCTCACTCACTTGATCCTGTGCAGCACTTTTTCCAGCACCAAAGCCATGAACGAGGTCTTCCGCGAGATGAAGGCGCGCATGGCGCCTGCCCTGCGCCGCCGCATTGACGCCATGGAGAAGGCCGGTCTCTTCGGCAAGGGCCCCATCTATCGCCGCGGCCGCTATTCCGACGACTATATGATCGCCGCCTGGGGCGAAGGCTATTTCCCCTACCTCTATCAAAACCACCCCGACCCCAACTACGACCCCGTCGGCAATGGCGTGATGTCCTGGACGCTCTATCGGGAAATGTGGGGCTCGGATGGCGAGTTCGTGATTGACGGCAACCTGAAATCGGTCGAATACACCGGCCGCCTGCCCTCGATCCGCGTGCCGACGCTGATCATGGTCGGCGATCACGACGAGTGTCCGCCCAAGCTGGCCGAGGTCATGCACGCCAAGATCGCCGGCTCCAAGCTGGTGATCTTGCCGCGCAGCGGCCACATGGAGTTCGTGGATCAGCCGCGGCTGTTCAACGCCACGGTGGATGGCTTCCTCCATCCCTAGGCGGCGCCGGCCGCCACGGCGGCGGCGGCTTCAGCCGCGCTGCGCGATGGGCCCGCGGCCTCAGCCGCGCTGCGCGATGGGGATGTAGGGCTGCGGCGCTTTCGGGCCGACGTATTCGGCTCGCGGGCGGATCAGGCGGTTGTCGGCGTACTGCTCGAGCACGTGCGCCGTCCAGCCGCTCATCCGCGACGCCGCGAAGATCGGCGTGTAGAGATCCACCGGGATCCCGAGATCGTAGTAAAGCGACGCCGAGTAGAAATCCACGTTGGCGTTCAGGTGCTTCTCGGAATTCATGAACTCCTCGATGCGCCGCGACATCTGGTAGAGCTTGTCGTGCCCGGTCTTCTGCCCCAGTTCGCGCGACATCTGCCGCAGGTGCGTCGCGCGCGGATCCTCGGTGTGATAGACGCGATGGCCGAAGCCGGGGATCTTCTTCTTATCCGCGATCATCGCGCGGATGGTCACGAGCGGATCGGCGTCGCCGATCTGCAGCAGCAGCCGGATCACGTTCTGGTTGGCGCCGCCGTGCAGCGGGCCCTTGAGCGCGCCGATCGCGCTGGTCATCGCGGAATAGATGTCGCTGAGCGTGGCGGCGGTGACCCGGGCGGCGAAGGTCGAGGCGTTGAATTCGTGGTCGGCGTGCAGGATCAAGGCGATGTCGAAGGCGCGCGCGGCGGTTTCGCTCGGCCGCTCGCCGTTCAGCATGTAAAGAAAATTGGCGGCCAGGCCGAGGTCGGCGGCGGGGGCGATGGGCTCTTGTTTCTGGCGCAGCCGCGCATAGGCCGCCACCAGGGTGGGCGTGCGCGCCAGCAGGCGCAAGGCCTTGCGGCGGTTGGCCTCGGGCGCCATGTCTTGCGCTTCCGGATCGTAGAACGCGGCGGCGGAGATGCCGGTGCGCAGCACGTCCATCGGCGTCGCCTGCGCCGGCAGCGAGCGCAGCAGCGCCAGCAGCGGCGCCGGCAGAGCCGCCTCCGCCCGCAAGCTCTCTTCCAGCGCCCGCAGTTCCGCGGCATTGGGCAGCCGCCCGTTCCAGAGCAGATAGGCGGTTTCGGCGAACGTGGAGCGCTCGGCCAGATCGTGAATGTCGTAGCCGCGATAGGCCAGCACCCCTTTTTCGCCATCAATGAAACAGATCGAGGAAGGGGAGGCGACGACGTCTTCCAGACCACGCGGCGCGACGGTAGGCATTAGGATCTCCTGCAGCGGGCAAACCCTTCTTTATAACCTAATTGTAGCCGAGCGCGCAAAAGCCGCGCCGTCCCGCCCGGGATCCGGCGAACGGATCACGCCGCGAGGTAAAGTGCGTCCGGGCCGCGTTGCGCCGCCGCGCGGCGCTCGCGGCGCCGAGACCGAGCTGGCCGCTCGCGGCGCGCAGCCGCCCGCCGCCCCGGCGCCGCCCGGGCGACGCTCGCTTCGGCGGCGTCGCTCGCGTCCGGCTTCGGTTGGAAGGCATCGGAACGAACATGCCGCCAATCCGGATCGGCGCTTCGGGCTTCTCCTATCCGCATTGGCGTCATGGCGTGTTTTATCCCGAGCGCTGGCCGGCGGCGCGCGAGCTCGAGTATTACGCCGAGCGCTTCCCCACCGTCGAACTCAACAATCCGTTCTACCGGCTGCCCCGCGCCGAAACCTTCGCCGCCTGGAGCCGGCGCGTGCCGGAAGGCTTCGTCTTCGCGGTGAAAGGCAGCCGCTATATCACCCACATCCGGCGGCTGCATGCGGCGGGCCCGGCGCTGCGGCGGTTCCTGCGGCGGGCGGAGAAGCTCGGCGGCAAACTCGGGCCGATCCTCTTTCAGTTCCCCTCGGCTTGGCGCATCAATCTCGAGCGCCTGGAGTCGTTCTTGCCGCTGCTGCCGCCGCGGCGGCAATTCGCCTTTGAATTTCGGCATGAGAGCTGGTTCGTCCCCCCGGTCTTCGAGTTGCTGCGGGCGCATGGCGCGGCGTGGTGTCAGGCGATCCGTCCCGATCTGCCGCCGCCGCCGCAGGTGATCACGGCGCCGTTCACCTACCTGCGCTTTCATTCCGGCACGGGCGAAGGTGGCAATTTCACCGAGACCGAGCTGCGGGCCTGGGCGCGCACCGTTCGCGCCCAGTCCCGCGCCGCCGCGGTTTACGCGTACTTCAATAACGACTGGCAGGCCTTCGCGCTGGCCAACGCGCGCCGCCTCGCGCAGTTGAGCCGGGCCGCCGCCGGCCTGCCCGGCGGCCGCAAGCCGGCGCGGAGCTCGGAACGAGGCTTAGCATCGAAGGAAAGGAGGAAACGCGCATGAGGTGGTGGCGAACGGGCGCGGTGGCGGCGGGCACGATCGGCGCGGCGGGAGCCGTGACCGTGGCCGCGGGCGCGGCGGCGTATTGGGCGTGGCGGCGCCGGCCGGGAAGCTTTTCGCTCCGCGACCGCGCGGTGCTGATCACCGGCGGCACGCGCGGCCTCGGCTTCGCCATGGCGCGCGAGTTTCTGGCGCACGGAGCGCGGCTGGCGCTCTGCTCGCGCAGCCGGCAAGAGTGCGACTCGGCCCAGGACCAGCTGGCCCCGTTCGGCGAGGTTTTCACCTATGCCTGCGATCTCCGCCGCCGCGGCGAGTTGGCGGCGATGGCTGACGCCGTGCGCCACCGTTATGGCTTCCTCGACGTCCTGGTCAACAATGCCGGCGTGATGCATGTCGGGCCCTGGGAGCAGATGACCGAGGACGACTATGCCGAGGCCCTCGACGTCCACTTGTGGGCGCCGCTGCGCCTGAGCCGCTATTTCCTGCCCGCCATGCAGGCCCGCGGCCAAGGCCGGATCGTCAACATCAGCTCCATCGGCGGCATCGTTCCGGTGCCGCACATGCTCCCCTATACCCTCAGCAAGTTCGCCTTGACCGGCATGACCGAGGGCTTGCGCGCCGAAGCCTACCGTCACGGCGTGCGCGTTACGCTCGTTTGTCCCTGGCTGACCCGCACCGGCTCGCAGGAAAACGCGCAATTCAAAGGCCGCCATCGCCAGGAATTCGCCTGGTTCGCGCTGAGCGGCTCCTCGCCGGTGATCGCCCAAAATCCCGAGCACGCCGCGCGGCAGATCGTCGCCGCCTGCCGCCGCGGCCGCGCCGTGCTGGTCTTGGGTCTGCCCGGCAAGGCGGCGGCGCTGCTCCACGGCATCGCTCCGGGGCTGGTCGCCGACCTGATGGCGCAAGCCAATCGCTGGCTGCCGAAGCCGGCCGCCCAGGGCGAGCGCGCGCGCGCCGGTGCGGAGAGCTATAACCGGATCACCGAGAGGCTGGTGCGGCCGCGCGTCCGGCGCGACAAGGCCCGCTACAACCAGCCGGCGGCGTAATCGCGCCTCCGCGCGCATCGAGCTGCTTGGAGCCACCGCATGAGCGAGCTGCCGCGCCGCAGCCGGATCCGAGGGGCTCGCCCGCCCCTTTTTTCGCTCGCAGCCGCCTCTCCGGCCAACTCCGCCGTCGCGAATTGAATCCTACTTACGAGGCCCCCCAGGGGAAGCCTCTGCGGGTCGCGCCGAAATGTGCCCCGCCGCTGTTTGACAATCTAACTTTGTCCGCGCTTCGCTTTTCCGCGAGAACAGGGAGGGAATCGTCCTCCGATTCCCTCCCTTTGGGTGGCCCATCTTTGGGCTACCCCCGTTGGGAAGCTCAACACTGCAAACCGCTCGCGAGCGCGCCAGGTCTAGCTGTAAGTCAAAGTCTCAAAACGGGTTAGACTTACCACCCCTCGCCGCCGCAGCACAGGGGGTGTTGACCTGTACTTTCGACCAGGAGACCATTTTTTCGGCGCCGCCCAGCCGCGAATCCGCCTATTAATTAACTTAATAGCAATCACTTAGCCCAGATCCTCCGTCCCTGGCGAGCGCACCCCTGGTCTCCCCCCTTTGGCGCCTGGCGCCGCGTGGCCGGCCGAGCCCGAGCTGCGCAGCGGCTGCGCGTTCAAGCGCGCCCTTGTTCCGCGAGCAAGGGCGGCGGCGGCTGCGGCGCCGCCGGCGGCGCGCCTGCGCTCATGTAGAAGTGCACGGCGGGCGTGACGATCAGGCTTAGCGCCATCGAGATCACGATGCCGCCGATGACGGCGATGGCCAGCGGTTGCAGCATCTGCGCCCCCGCGCCCCAGCCCAGCGCCAGCGGCAGCATGCCCGCCACCGCCGCCATCGCGGTCATCGCGATGGGGCGCAGCCGCCGCCGGCCCGCCTGCACGATGGCGGTGAAGGCATCCTCGCCTTGCCCGCGATACTTCTGGTCGGCGTCGAGCAACAGAATGCCGTTCTTGGCGACGATGCCGACGACCATGATCAAGCCCATGAACGAAGCGATGTTGAAGCTGACGCGGGTGATCCACAGTGCGAAGAGCACTCCCGAGGTCGAAAGCAGCGCGCTCGCCAGGATCGCCAGCGGCGCCGACCAGTCGCCGAATTCGAACAGCAGGACCAAGAACACGAGCACGATCCCGGCGAGCAGCACCGTCAGCAAATCGCGGAACGACCGCTGCTGGCTGGCGTACTGGCCGCCGTACTCGACGCGAATCCCCGGCGGCAGATGCATGCCCTCGACGGCGCGGCGCACGCTGGCCATGGCGCTGCCGAGATCTTCGTTCTCCAGGCGGGCTGTCACCAGCACATAGGTCTGCAAATTCTGTTGCAGGATCTCCGTCTGCGGCGGCAATTCGGTGACAGTGGCGAGCGAGCCCAGCGTGGCGGTGCGGCCGCTGCCGCTGGTGAGCAGCACGTTGCGCACGTCGTCCAGCGAAGCGCGGTCGGCGGCGGGGAAGCGCACGCGGATCGTGTAGGCGCGATTGCCCGTCACCACCGGCGCCGCCGCCGGCACGCCTTGCAGAATCGCGGTCGCGTCGGTGGCGACTTCATCGGGGGTGAAGCCCGCGCGGGCGGCGCGGGCGGGATCCACCCGAAACACCACGGCCGGCCCGCTGATGGTGTTATCGACGCCGTTTTGCACGTCCACGATATGGTGGCCGGGAATATTGGCGAGGGTGTCCGCCACCCGCGGCGCCCATTGATTGAGCAGCGCCACGTCCGGCGAGAACAGGCGGATTTCGATCGGCTGCGCGGCGTTGGTCAGATCGCCGATCATGTCCTGCAGTTGTTGGATGAACTCGACGTCGATTTCCGGCTCCTGCGCGCTGATCTCGCGCCGCGCCTGGGCGATCACCTGCTCCACGCTGCGCGAGCGATGCTGCCGGAGCTTGACCGAAATGTCGCCGGTATTGGCCTCGGTGACCGTCGCGAAGCCCAGCTGCAGCCCGGTGCGCCGCGACGTGCTCTCGACCTCCGGAATCCCGTGCAGGATGCGTTCGATGTGGCCGATCACCCGGTTGGTTTCCGCCAGCGAGCTGCCCGCCGGCATGACGTAGTCGAGCGTGAACGCGCCCTCATCCATCTTGGGCAGCAGGTCGGAACCGAGATTCTTGTAGCAAAGAATCGAAACCGCCACCAGCACGGCGCTGCCCAGCGCCAGCCACTTCGGCTTCCGCAGCGCCGGAATGAGCCATCCTTCGTAGAAGCGCACCACGCGGCCGAAAAAGCCCTGCGCCTCCGGCTCTTGCAGCATCAGCCGCTCGCCCTCCGCGCTCGCGCTGTCCGGCCGGTCGGCGCCGCGCCGGATGAAATACAAGCTCAAGGTCGGCGTCCAGGTTAACGCCAGCCCCAGCGAGGTCAGCAGCGCCACCGACATGGTGATGGCCAGCGCGCGGAAGAACGCGCCGGTGACGCCGGTGATCGCCACCAGCGGCAAGAACACCACGATCGGCGTCAGCGTCGAGCCGACCAGCGCCACGCCGATCTCGCGGATCGCCGACTGCACCGCGCGCCAGCGCCCCTCGCCCGCCTCGCGATGCAGCACGATGTTTTCGACCACCACGATCGCGTCGTCGATGACCAAGCCCACCGCTGCCGCCAGCCCGCCCAAGGTCATCAGGTTGAAGGTCTGCCCGAGCACCTTGAGAAAAATCATCGTGATCAGCAGCGTCGCGGGAATCACCAGGCCCGCCACCAGCGACGTGCCCCAATCGCGCAAGAAGACCACCATCACGATCGAGGCCAGGAGCAACCCGATCACGATGGCATCGCGCACGCTGCCGATGGACTGGCCGACCAGCAGCGATTGGTCGTAAAAAGGCTGAATCACCACCCCGGGCGGCAGCGACGCCTGCAGCTGGCGAATCTTGGCGTGGATTTCCGCGCCCACCGCCATGATGTTGCTGCCGGGCTGGCGGTTGATGTTCAGCAGCACCGCCGGCTGGCCGTTGGCGGTGACCACGGTGTACACCGGCTTCACCGAGGGCGTGACCGTGGCGACGTCGCCGATGCGCACCGGAGCGCCGTCGGGCGCGGTCTTGACGACGATGTTCGCGATCTCCTCCGGCGTGTGCACCTGGCCGGTGACCAGCCCCAGGTAAAGCTGGTGGTTGTGTTCGAGCAGCCCCGGCGACTGGATCGTGTTGGCGCTGTCCACGGCCTGGAGGATCTGAGGAACGGTCACCGCGGCCGCGAGCAGCTTCGCGGGATCGGGCTGGATCGCGAATTCCGGCACTTGCCCGCCCTGCACGACCACCGTGGCCACGCCGTCCAGGCGATTCAACTGCGGCGCCAGGTCGTACGTGGCCAGTTGCCACAGCTCGGTTTGCGGCATGGTGCGCGAGGTCAGGCTGTAGCCGAAGACCATGTAGGAGGAGAAGCGCAGGCGCGTGGCGGTGATCTGCGCCGTCGCCGGCAGCGAGCCCTGGGCGCGGGCCAGCGCCGCGTTCACGCGCTGGAGCGTCTGGAACATATCGACGTTCCAGTTGAAAAACAGATCCACCTCGTCCGACCCGCGGCTGGTGATGGATTGCACCATCCGCAAGCCGGGCACGTTGCTGACGGCCTCCTCGATCGGGCGCGTGATGGTCACGAGCATCTGATCGATCGGCATCACGCCGTTGTCCACGCCGATGACGATATGGGGAAAGTTGGTGGCGGGAAAGACGGCGATCGGAATCGTGAAGGCCAGGTACGCGCCCACGGCGCACAACACCACGGCCAGAAAGATCACCGAACGCGAGTGCCGCGCCAGCCAGGAGCGCGCGGTCAGCGGGGCGGAGTGGGGGCGAGGCGGCATGACCCGCTCACGATCCCGGCGGCGCCGCCGCGGCGACCCGCACCTCGGTGCCGTCGTCCAGGCCGTAGGCGCCGGTGGTGACCACGGTTTCGCCGGCTTGCAGCCCGGCGGTGATTTGCACCAGCGCGCCGGCGCGCGCGCCCACCGTCACCGGCCGCGCGTGCGCCTTGTGGTCGGCGCCGATCACCATCACCGAAGTGCTGCCGTCGGCGGCGGTGAGCAAGGCGGGCGCAGGAATGACCAAGGCGTTCGGCACCGTGGCCACCTGGATGCGGAACCGCACGGTGCTGCCCGGCCGAAGCCGGCCGCCGGGGTTGGCCGCGCGCATCCACACCTGCACCGTCGTGCTGCCGGGGTCGAGGGCGGGACTGACCAGCGTCACGCGCGCGGGCACCGGTGCGCCGCTCTCGGGCAGGATCGTGGCCGCGTCCCCCGCTTTCACCCGCGCCGCTTCCGCTTGCGGCAAATGGGCGCGGGCCACCACGGCGCTGGTATCCATGATCGTCATCAGCGGCGTGCTCGGCGTGGCCAGCTCGCCGGGATAGACCGGCCGGTCGGCGACGACGCCGCCGATGGGGCTGCGGATGATGGAATAGCCGAGCTGCGCCTCGGCGGCTTCGTAGCGCGCGCGCGCGGCGGTGAGCTGGCCGAGCGCCGCGGCCCGGTCGCGCGCCGCGCCCCCGGCCTGCAGCGCATCGTACTGCTGCTGGGCGATGCGCTCGGCCGCTTGCGCATCCACGTAGGCGACCTGCGCCTGGTCGAGATCGTGCCGCGGCAGCGCTCCCTGGCGGTAGAGCGTTTGCCGGTTCTCGAACGTGCGCCGCGCCGCCGCCAGCGCCTGCTGGGCGCTCGCCAGATCCAATTGCGCTTTCTTGACCGCCTGCGGCACCGCCGCCTGGATCGCCGTTTGATATTGCGCCTGCGCCTGCTGATAGGCGGCCTGGGCCTCGAGCGCGGCGGCGGCCAGGTCGCGATTTTCCAGCCGCGCCACCTCCTCGCCCGCGCGCACGCGGTCGCCCCGCTGCACGAAAAACGCCGCCACCGGCGCCGTGATCTTCGGCGTGAGCATGGCCTGGTGCAGCGGATAGAGAACCGCCTCGCCGCTCAGGGTCACGGTCAGCGCTTGGCGCCGGGCGACGGCCGCTTGCACCGTGACCACCGGCGTCACCGGCGGCGGCGCGGCGCCGCAAGCCGCCAGCCAGGCGAGCGCGCCGAGCGAACCGAACGCGAGCATGATGCGCGAACCCATCACCAGCTCCCCGTCAGCGTCTGCAATTGCGCCAGGGCGGCGTGATAGCGCGCCTGGCCGTCGGCCAGCGCGTTGCGCGCCTGGATCAGCGCATTTTGCGCGTCCACGACCTCGAGCGCCGTCGCCAGCCCGCCCTGGTAGCGCAAGTTCGTCAGCCGCAAGCTTTCCTGGGCCAGCGCCGCGCTCTGCACGAGCGAGGTCAGCTCCGCCCGTGCCGTGCTCGCCTCGGCATAAAGCGCGTGCAGGTTCGCCAGCAGCGCGCGTTGCGTGAAGGTCAATTGCGCCTGGGCCGCCTGGCGGCGCAGTTGCGCTTGATGCACCTTGCTGCCCGTCGCCCCCCAATTCCAGATGGGAATCGCCAGCGTGGCTTGCGCCGAGTACCCGAGGTTGGGGATGTTGCGCAGGCGCCCCGGTCCGATCGGGTCGTTCGCCGCGAAATGGTCGGCATCGATCCCGTACCAATAATCGAGGCTGAGCGTCGGCAAGAATCCCGCCCGCGCCAGCGCCACGTCCGCCCGCGCCTGGCGCAGCGCGGCTTCCGCCGCGCCCACGTCGGGATTGGCGGCGGCGGCCAGCGCGCGGAGGCGGTCGAAGCCGGGCAGCGGCGGGGCGGCCGCCAAATCGTCGCGCACGGTGAAGTTCTCGTCGAAGCGCGGGAACAAGAGCACCGCCAAATTCAACCGGCTCTGCTCCAAAGCCAGAGCCGCCTCTTGTTGCGCCCGCTGCGCGGCTGCCAGTTGCAGTTGCGCCTTGATCACGTCCGCCTGCGCGACCTCGCCGCCTTGCTGGAGCTGCTCGCTGAGCTTGACGAAGCGCTGCGCCTCCGCCACCGCCTGGGCGGCCGCGCCGGCCTTGCTCTGCGCGGCCAGGAGCGCATAGTAAGCGCCGGTAACCGTGGCGGCGAGGCCGCGCGCGGCGATCTCCAATTGCGCGCGCGCCAGCGCCACCCCGGCGCGCGCCCGGCTCAGCCCGGCCAGATGGGCCCCGCCTGCGAACAAGTCCTCGTGCACCTGCCCCTGGCTGATGTATTCGTGCACGGCATTGTTGGCGATGTAGCGCGGCGTGATCACGCCGGTGCCGCCCTGGGTGTAAAGGTAGCCGTTGTTGTAGGTGACGCTCGGCAGCATGGCGTCGCGCGCCAAGCGGTGGTCTTCCCGCGCCACGCCCAGCGCGGCGGCGGCGGCTTGGAATTGCGGGCTGTTGGCGCGCGCCATGCGCTGCGCCGTCGCCAGGTCGATGACCGCCGCCGGCGCCTGCGCCCGCGCCGGAGCGCCCGCCGCGCCCGCCAGCGCCAGCGCCGCCAGGATCTTCGCCAGTGACTTGGACATGAGAGCGGCCAGCTCGGCCAGCTTTTCAACATGCCCGAGCCGGCCTGAACAATAGCTTAAGACGCATCCTGGCGGTAGCCTGAAAGGCAATGGCGCTGCCGCTGGCCGTCGTTTATTCTCCCGGCTACCGCCTCGACTTGGGCGCCCACGTCTTTCCCGGCGACAAGTACGAGCGCGCGGCCGCGCTCTTGCGCCCGCGCGCCGGCGTGCGCTGGGAGGAGCCGCGGCCGGCGACCCGCGAGGAGCTGGAGCTGGTCCATCACGCCGATTGGGTCGAGCGGCTGCTGGCCTGCCGCTTGCGGCCGGCGGAATTGGTGCGCTTGGAGGTGCCTTGGACGCCGGCGATTCGCGACGCCGTCTTGCTGCACGTGGGCGGCTCGGTGCGTGCCGCGGAAATCCTGGCCGCCGATGGCGCGCCCGTCGCCGCCAACCTCGGCGGCGGATTTCATCACGCCTTCGCCGGCCACGGCGAAGGCTTCTGCGCGCTCAATGACATCGCCGTGGGCATTCGTTGCTGGCAGCGCCGGCGCGCGGCGCAGGGCCGGGAAACGCAGGCGCTGGTGGTGGATTGCGACGTTCACCAAGGCAACGGTACGGCGGCGCTGTTCCGCGGCGACGCCGCCGTCTTCACCCTGAGCCTGCATCAGGCCGATAACTATCCCGCCTTGAAGCAGGCGAGCGATCTGGATGTGAATCTCGAAGACGGCGTCGGCGATGACGAATATCTGGCGGCGCTCGCGGCTGCGCTGCGCGAAGCCTTTGCCCGGTGCCGGCCGGCTCTGCTCTGGTACGTGGCCGGCGCCGATCCCTACCGCGAAGACCAGCTGGGCGGCCTGGCGCTCAGCCGCGAGGGCTTGCGGCGCCGCGACGACCTCGTGTTCGCGGCCGCGCGCGACCGCGAGCTTGCCGTCGCCGTCACCCTCGCCGGCGGCTATGCCCGGCGCGTGGAAGATACCGCTGCGATTCACGCGGCCACCATCGAAGCGGCGGAGGCGGCATGCGCTTCCTGATCGCCTGGATCGGCAAAACTAAGCAGCCGGCGGCGGCGGCGTGGACCGAGGAATATCTCCGCCGCGTCCGCCGCTTCGCCCGCGTCGCCAGTTGCGAAATCGACGCTCGCCAAGGCGACGCCGGCCTGTTGCGCTTGCTGCAAGCGCAGGGCGGCCGCCGCCTGGTCTTGCTCGATCCCGCCGGCCGCCAGCTCGATTCCCCGGAGTTCGCCAGCTTCCTCGCCCGCGCCTTCGCCCGCGACGGCCGCGAGATGCTGCTGGCCATCGGCGGCGCCGACGGCTTTGGGCCCGAGGCGCGCGCCGCCGCCGAAGGCGCGCTTTCCCTCTCGGCCATGACCTATTCGCACGAGTTGGCCCGCGTCATGCTCGCCGAGCAGCTCTATCGCGCGCTCGCGCTCCTGCACGGCCACCCCTATCCGCGTTAGCGCCGCCCGCCGCCGGCAACCGGCGAGCGAATTGCCGGCGAGGTGCGATCGAGTCGAAGCGCAGGCCGGCGGCCTTGCCCTTGGCCCGCGCCCGCATTCCGGCAGGGTCGTTGTACCCGCCTGCCGGCTGCCTGTACCCTGGAGTCATGGCGGAAACGCGAGGGCTCATCATCGTCAATACCGGACCGGGCAAAGGCAAGACCACCGCCGCCATGGGCACCGGGCTGCGGGCGGTGGGCCAGGGCCTGCGCGTCCTGATGCTGCAATTCATCAAGGGCTCGTGGCATTACGGCGAGCTCGACGCCGTGCAGGCCTTCGGCGGCCGCTATGTCATCAGGCAAATGGGCCGCGGCTTCGTCAAGGTCGGCGCGGAAAAACCGGACCCCGAAGACGTGCGTTTGGTGCAAGAAGCCTGGGCCGAGGCGCAGCGCGCCATTGCCGGCGGCGAATGGGAGCTGGTGATTCTCGACGAGATCAACTACGCCATCTCCTACCACATGCTCGATCCCGAGCCCGTCGTCGCCTTCCTGCGCGCCAAGCCCCCCGAAGTTCATGTGATCTTGACCGGCCGCAACGCCCACCCCAGTATCGTGGAGCTGGCCGACACCGTCACCGAGTTCCGGGAAGTCAAGCACGCATATCAGCGCGGGATCTTGGCGCAGCGTGGCATAGAATACTAACGGTTGGCTATGACCTGGTTTCGACGCGAACGCAAGCCGCTCACCAGCGTGCCCGACAAGCACGTCAAGACCGAGGGCTTGTGGGTCAAATGCGAAGGCTGCGGCCGCATCATTTGGAAAAAAGAGCTGGCCGAGAACCAAGAGGTCTGCCCGCGCTGCGAGCATCACTTCCGCATGGATAGCCGCCGGCGGCTGGAACTGCTGCTCGACGAAGGCGCTTATCACGAGCGCGACAAGGGGTTGCGCTCCACCGACCCGCTCGAGTTCACCGATCTCAAGCCGTACCGCGAGCGCCTGGCCAAGGCCGAGCAGGCCACCGGCATGCTCGACGCGGTGATCGCCGCCGAGGGCAAGCTCGGCGGCCGGCCGGTGGTGGTGTGCGTGATGGAGTATGGCTTCATCGGCGGCAGCATGGGCGCCGTGGTGGGGGAGAAGATCACGCGCGCCATCGAGCGGGCGATCGAGCGTCGCTGGCCGCTGATCATTTTTTCCTGCTCGGGCGGCGCGCGCATGATGGAGGGCGCCGTCAGCTTGATGCAAATGGGGAAGATCGCGGCGGCCCTGGCGCGGCTGGATGATGCCGGCGTGCCCTTCATCTCCGTCATGACCGACCCCACCACCGGCGGCGTCACCGCCAGTTACGCGATGCTCGGCGATCTCAATATCGCCGAGCCGGGCGCGCTCATCGGCTTTGCCGGGCCGCGCGTGATCGAGCAGACGATCCGGCAGAAGCTGCCCGAGGGCTTCCAGCGCAGCGAGTTCCTGCTGGAGCACGGCATGCTCGATGCCGTGGTGCCCCGCAAGCAGATGCGGGAATTCCTGATCCGGGCGCTCGAATTCTGCGGCGTGGGTATGGCCGCCGCCGAACGCGCCGTCGCGCAAGCGGGCTAAGCCTCGGGCGTGAACTTCGCCGATACCGTCGCCTATTTTCGGCATCTCGGGCTCGAACTGCGGCCCGGCGCCAAATTCGATTTGGCGCGCATCGCCGCGCTCATGGCCGAGCTCGGCCAGCCGCAGCAAGCTTGGCAATCCGTTCACATTGCCGGCACCAACGGCAAGGGCAGCGTGGCGGCCATGGTCGAGAGCGCCCTGCGGAGCGCGGGCGCGCGCACCGGGCTCTATACCTCGCCCCATCTGCGGCGCATCACCGAGCGCATCCGCATCGCCGGCGAGGAGATCGCGCCCGAGGCCTTTGCCGCCGCCTTCACCACGGTGCACGGCGCCATCGAAGGCTTCCTGGCGAGCGGCGCCTGGCCCTACCCGCCCTCGTTCTTCGAGACGCTGACCGCCGCCGGCTTTGTCGCCTTCCGCGACGCGAACATCGAGATCGGCGTCGTTGAAGTCGGCATGGGCGGGCGCCTCGACGCCACCAACATTCTCGCCCCCGCCGCCGCCGCGATCACCGCCCTGGGCCTCGACCATGAGAAATATCTGGGCGCGACGCTGGCGGCGATCGCCGGCGAAAAGGCCGGCATCATGAAGCCGGGCTTGGCCGTCGTCACCGGTCTGCAGCCGGCCGAAGCCGCCGCCGTGCTGCGCGAGCGCGCCGCCGCCGTGGGCGCGCGCCTGGTTCCGGCGGCGCCGCTGCTGGGCGCGCCGGCGGCCGATGCCGACGGCGCGTTCCGGTTCCGCAGCGAATACTTGGACGAGGTGATCGAGATTCGCCTGCGTCTGCCGGGCCGCCACCAGGTGGAGAACGCCCGCGTCGCCTTGCGCGTCTGCGAACTGCTGGCGCGGCAAACCGGCCGCCCCGGCGCCGCGGCCGTCGTCGCCGGCCTCGAGCAAGCGCGCTGGCCGGGACGCTTGGAAAAGCTCGCGGCGCATCCGCCGGTTTGGGCCGATGGCGCGCACAATCCGCTCGCGGCGCGCGCCCTCCGCGATTTCATTGCAGCGATGGGCTGGCGGCCGGTTTTGATCTACGGCAGCTTGCGCGACAAGGCGATCGGCGAAATCAGCGAGTTGCTGTTTCCGCTGGCCCGGCATGTGATCCTCACCCGGCCGGAGAGCCCGCGCGCGCTCTCCCCGAGCGCCCTGGCAATGCAGGCGGCGCCGGCGCCGGTGCCCGTCGAACCTTCCGAGAATCTCGCCGCCGCGCTGGCGCGGGCGCGCGAATTGGCGGGCGCAACCACGCCCATCCTGATCACCGGCTCGCTGTATCTGGTGGGCGAGGCGCAGGCCTTGCTGGAACCGAAACAGGTGGCTCGTGGCTGCGAGTAGCTGGCGCGAGCGGCTCTCCGCCGCCCGCTCCTGGCTCTGCTATCTGCCGCTATATTCGCTGGCGACCGCCGCCTTCGGCGCCGCCTCGATGGCCGCTTCCGCGCTCGACCGCAGCGGCCGCTGGCCGCATCGTATCGCCCGCGCCTGGGCGCGTTCGCTGCTCTGGATCGGCGGCATTCGCGTGGAGGTGACCGGGCGGGAAAACCTGATCCGCGACCGCCCCTGCCTGCTGGTGTGCAACCACCTCAGTTACATGGATATTCCCGTGATCTTCGCGCACGTGCCGCTGGATTTTCGCATCATGGCCCGCGAAGACCTGTTCCGCTTTCCGTTCCTCGGCTGGCATTTGCGCCGCGCCGGCCATCTGCCCGTGGACCGCGAAAACGCCCTGCGGGCGCTGGCCAGCGTGCGGCGGGGCGCCGCCTGCGTGCGGCAGGGGCTGTCGGTCTTCGTTTTTCCCGAGGGCGGGCGCAGCATGAGCGGCACGCTCAAGGAGTTCTTGCCGGGCGCGTTCTTTCTCGCCGTGCAGGCGCGCGTGCCGATCGTCCCGATGGCGCTCGACGGAACCCGCCAGGTGCTGCCGCCTGATTCGCTGCATTTGCGCCCGCGGCGCGTGCGCCTGACGATCTTGCCCGCCATCGAAACCGACGGCTTCGACAGCCGCCGGCTCGCCGAGCTCGCCGCCCGCGTTCGCGGCGTCATGGCCCAAGCCGCGCCGTGAGCCGCGCCGCCGCCGCTATTGGCTCGCCGCTTCCGGCTCGCCTTCGCGCTCCACGGTGACTGCCAGGTGCGCGACGACGTCGCGATAGAGATGGACGGGCACCTTGAACTCGCCCAAGCTCTTCAGCGGTTCTCGCAGCTCGATCTTGCGGCGATCGATGTTGAAGCCTTTGGCCTCCAGCTCGCCGGCGATGTCCATGGAAGTGACCGAGCCGAACAGCGTGTCGTGCTCGCCCGCTCGGCGCGCGAAGCGCAGCGCGAGCTTGCCCAGTTGCTCCGCCAGCGCCTGCGCCTCGGCGGTGTTCTTCGCCTCCTTGCGCCGCGCGGCGGCGCGCATCTGCTCCACGTTTTTGAGGTTGCCCGGCGTGGCCAGGATCGCCAGCTTGCGCGGCAACAGGTAATTGCGGGCGTAGCCGTCGGCCACTTTCACCACGTCGCCCTTGTTGCCGAGCTTCTGCACGTCTTCCTTGAGAATGATTTCCATGGCGTCAAATCTCCGCCGCGAAGGGCAGCAGGGCGATGTTGCGCGCCTGCTTGATCGCCCGCGCCAGCCGCCGCTGATGCTGCGTGCAGGCGCCGCTGATGCGCCGCGGCACGATCTTGCCGCGCTCGGCGACGAACTGCTGCAGCATGCGCACGTCCTTGTAGTCGATGCGGTCGATCTTCTCGACGCAAAACTTGCAGACCTTGCGGCGGCGGAAATACTGGCGCTTGCCGCCGGCGCCGGCGGCCGCGGCGCCCTTGGCGGCGCCGCCGCCCGGGCCCGGCGCGCCGGCGCTGGGTTTACGGGGTTCGGGTTTGGAATCGCTCATATGTTGACACCTGTTCTCGCGTCGTCGCGCCGCAGCCGCTTAGGCTTCGGCCGCCGGCGCCGGGGTTTCGGTTTCGGCCGGTGCCGCGGGCGGCGGCGCCGGCTTGCGGTGGGCGCGCGCTTCGCGATGCCGCCGGTCCTTCTGGAAACGGCGCTCCAGCTCGTCGGTGCGCACCACCAAAAATTTGATCACCGGCTCGCTGACCCGCAAGCGGCGTTGCAGTTCCTGGATGCCGCCGGCCTTCGGCCGGTCCGGCTCGCCGAGCAGGAACAAGACGTACTGGCCGTCATGGAAGCCGCGCACGCGGTAAGCGAGACGCCGCTTGCCCATGCGCTCGGTCTTTTCGAGCGTGGCGCCGGCCTGCGTGGCCACCGTCTCCAAATGGGCCACCAGCTTGTCGGCCTCGTCTTCGGGCATGTCCGGCCGCAAAATGAACATCACTTCGTAAGTCCGCATGTCTCTAGTCCCTGCTCTCTGTCTTCTGCTCTCTGGCGTTGAACAAACTCATGGCCTTGGGCAGGCCTTCCCGCACCATCGTCTCGATCGCCGCCGCGGCGCGCTCCAAGACTCCGGCGACCAATTCCAAATCCGCCTTCTTCCACGGTGTCAGCACGAACCGCTTGGCGTCGCGCACGGGATGAGCTGGGGCGATGCCCAAGCGCAAGCGCGGAAATTCTTCCGTGCCCAGCGCGCCCACGACCGAGCGCAGGCCGTTGTGCGTGCCCGCCGAGCCGCGCGGCCGCAGCCGCAGCGTGCCCAGCGGCAAATCCAGGTCGTCGCTGACGATCAGCGCTTCCTCCGCCGTCCAGCCATGCTTGCGCAGCAGCTCCCGCACCGCCACGCCGCTGAGGTTCATGAACGTCTCCGGCTTGGCCACCATCACCGGCTGCCCGGCAATCCGCACCCGGCCGGTGAGCGACTGCGCCTCGCGCACGCTCACCCGCGCTCCCGAGCGGTTGGCCAACTCGTCCACCAAAAGGAAGCCGAAGTTGTGGGGCGTGAAAGCGTATTCCACCCCCGGATTGCCCAAGCCCACGACGAGGCGCAGCACGTCCTTCCCCTAGCCCGTTCACGAACTCTTCTTCTTGCCTCCCTCTTCGGCGGGCACGGCTTCTTCGCCCTCCTTGGCTTCGGCTTTGCCCTTCTTGATGACCTCGGGCTCGGCGGGCGCCGCTTCGGCGGCTTCGGGCGCGGCGGCGGGAGCCACCACTTCTTCCTTCACCGCCACCACATGGGCGACCACGCGGTCGGGATCGGTGATCGTCTTTAGGCCGGCGCTCAGTTGCAGATCGCCGACGCGGAGGTTTTGCCCGATGCTGAGATTCGAGACATCCACCACGATATGCTCGGGAATTTCCGTGGGCAGGCACTCCAGCTCGATCTCGCGCGTCACCAGCTCCAAAATGCCGCCCTGCACCTTCACGCCCACGGCTTCGCCCTGGCTTTGCACGGGCACGCGCACGCGCAGGCGCCGGTCCATGGCGATGCGCTTGAGATCCACGTGAATCAAGGCGCCGCGCACCGGCTCGCGCTGCCAATCGACGACCATGGCCGCGGTCTTTTCCCCGTCCATGCGCAGTTCGAAGATGGTGTTTTGGCCGCTCTCGGAACGTAAGATCGCCGCCAGTTGCTTGGGGTCCACCGCCAGCGACACCGCCGGCTTGTGCTCGCCGTAGAGCGTGGCCGGCACCTTGCCGGCGCGGCGCAGCCGGCGCGCCGGACCCTTGCCGGCGGCCTCGCGAAGCTCGGCTTGCAAAGAAATCTCAATCGCCATGAACAGCTCCTTGGAATCTCGTCTTCATGCTCCGGGTCAGGAGAACAGCGAACTGACCGAAGTCTCCTCGTGAATGGATCGAATCGCCGCCGCCAGCAACCCGGCGATGCTGCGCACCTCGATGCGCGGCTCCTTGCGGGCGGCTTCGGAAAGGGGAATCGAATCGGTGACCACCACCCGCTCCAGCGGGCTTTGCGCGATGCGCTCGACCGCCGGGCCGCTCAGCACCGCGTGGCTGGCGCAGGCCAAAACCCGCGCCGCGCCGTGCGCCTTCAGCGCCTCGGCGGCCTTCACCAGCGTGCCCCCGGTGTCGATGATGTCGTCGAGGATCACCGCCGTGCGCCCCTCCACCTCGCCGATCACGTGCATGACTTCGCTCTCGTTGTGCGCGACGCGGCGCTTGTCGATGATCGCCAGCGCACTGTCCATCTTTTTGGCGAAAAACCGCGCCCGCTCCACGCCGCCGGCATCGGGGGAAACCACCGTCAGGCTGGGCAGCGCCAGCGACCGGAAATAATCCACCAGCACCGGCGAGGCGAAGAGATGGTCCACGGGAATGTTGAAGAAGCCCTGGATCTGCGGCGCGTGCAGATCCACGACCAGCGCGCGGTGTGCGCCGGCGACGGTCAGCAGGTCGGCCACCAGCTTCGAGGAGATCGGCGCGCGCGGCTTGTCCTTGCGGTCCTGGCGCGCGTAGCCGTAGTAGGGCATGACCGCGGTGATGCGCCGCGCCGAAGCGCGCTTGAGCGCGTCGATCATCAGCAGCAGTTCCATCAAATGCAGATCCACCGGATAGCAGGTCGGCTGCACCACGAAAACGTCCGCCCCGCGCACGTTCTCGAGGATCTGCACGTAGCTTTCGCCGTCGGAAAAGCGCGTCAATTGCCGCTGCGCCAGCGCCAGCCCGAGATGCACGCAAATCGCCTCGGCGAGGGGTTGGTTGGCGCCGCCGGAGAAGACTTTCAGCTTTTCGTCGCGCCGCGAAGCCCGTGGCGCGGATGGGGTTGCCTGCGGGTTGGTGCGTGCCATCGTAGCCGTCTTGTGCGCCGTCGTCGTCGCCATGAATGTCACCGTTCGCGGCCGGCTACCGCCGGCCTTGGCAGCGCCGCCCTGCCGGCGCCCCTGCCGCCCCGCCTCTCTTCGCCGCCGCCTACCAATCCTGGTCCCGAGCTCCAACGTCTTGGCTGGGGCGTCAGGATTCGAACCTGAATACCATGCTCCAAAGGCATGTGTCCTACCATTGGACGACGCCCCAATGCCTTGCCCGGCGCTCACCCGCGCCGGCCCACGAAACGCGCCATCCACGCCGGCCCCAGCGCCGCCAGGCGCGCGCGCGCCACGGCGGCGGCCGCGCGCGTCGCGAACAGGCCGTACTGGGCCGCGCCGCTGCCCGTGAGCGCGACAGCGCCGGCGCCCGCGCGCCGCAGCGCGGCGCGAATCTTCGCAAAGTCCGGGGAAAGAGAACCGACGACTTCTTCGAAGTCGTTCTCGATTCCGGCACGGACAATCGGCCGCTCCGCGCGGCCGCGGTCCCGCTCGCGGCGGGACGCCGGCAGGGCTCGCATCAGCGAGCCACAGAACGAATAAATTCTAGCCGACGCCTCCGCCCCGGTCAAACTCGCCGCCCCCGCTGCTTCCGGATGCAGCGCGTCCCAGCGAGCGTAGGCCTGCGCCGTCGCCACCGGCTGCGCCGGCAGCGCGACCACCGCATGTAGCGGCGGCAGCGGCGGCAGCGGGTAGCACTCGTCGCCGCGCCCTACGCCGAGCACGGTGCCGCCGATCAGCAACGCCGCGACGTCCGCCCCCAGCGCCGCCGCCAGCCGCCAAAGCACCTCCGGGGGCGGCGCCGGCCGCGCCCGGGCGGCCAGCCCCCGCAGCGTGGCGGCGGCATCGGCCGAGCCGCCGCCCAGGCCGGCGCCGGCGGGGATGCACTTGCGCAGCCGCACCCGGATTTGCCCGCGCAGGCGAAACTCCTCGCGCGCCAGCGCCGCCGCCCGCGCCGCCAAGTTCGTCTCGTCCCCGGGAACCTCGAACCAGCGCGCCAGCTCCGCCCGCGCCGGCGGCAATTCCAACGCGAAGCGCACGCCGCGGCCGGCGCCGAAGGTGATTTCGACCTCGTCCGCCAGGCTGATGGTTTGAAAGATCGTGCGCAGCTCGTGGTAGCCGTCCGCGCGCCGCCCCAGGATCCGCAGGCCCAGATTCAACTTGGCATACGCCGCCACTCTCATAGCCATCGGAGCACGAGCCCGCCGCCTTCGGGGCGGAGCCTGCGGAGAAGCCGATGCCAGCCGGCAGCAGCGGCGGCCAGCATCGCCGCGGCCATCCGCATGGGGCGCGAACTCACCGGCAGATTGTAAGCCGGACGCGACCCGGCACGCGGCTTCCGGTGCGGGCGGGCCGCCATCCGCCGGCGCGCGCGCAGCGCCGCCCTATAATGAAAAGCTCACGATATGGCGACGATTCATGCAATCCACGGGCGCGAAATCTTGGATTCGCGCGGCAATCCCACGGTCGAGGCCGAAGTCGAGCTGAGCGGCGGCGCGCGCGGCCGCGCGGCGGTGCCGAGCGGCGCTTCGACCGGCGAACACGAGGCCATCGAACTGCGCGACGGCGACAAGAAGCGCTATTTAGGCAAGGGCGTGCTCCAGGCGGTCGGCCATATCAACGGCGAGATCGCCGCCGCCCTCCAAGGCTTCGACGCCGCCGATCAAGCCGGTCTCGATCGCAAGCTGATCGCGCTCGACGGCACGCCCAACAAGGCGCGGTTGGGCGCCAACGCCCTGCTGGCGGTCTCGATGGCCGCCGCGCGCGCCAGCGCCGCCGCCCGCTCCCTGCCGCTTTATCGCGCGCTGGGCGGCGACGGCGCGGTGACGCTGCCCCTGCCCATGATGAACATCCTCAACGGCGGCGCCCACGCCGACAACAACGTGGATTTTCAGGAATTCATGGTCATGCCCGTCGGCGCGCCCAGCTTCCGCGAGGCCCTGCGCTGGGGCGTCGAGGTCTTTCACGCCCTCAAGGCCGCGCTCAAGAAGCGCGGCTACGTCACCGCCGTCGGCGACGAGGGCGGCTTCGCCCCCAGCGTGCGCGGCAACGAAGAGGCTATGGAAGTCGTGCTCGAGGCCATCGCCGCCGCCGGCTATCGCCCCGGGGAGCAAATCGCGGTGGCGCTCGATCCCGCGGCCAGCGAGTTCTATGAAGACGGCGCCTACGTTTTCAAAAAGAGCGACAAGCGCCGCCTGAATTCGGCGCAGATGGTCGAATTCTGGGAGAACTGGGTGCGGCAGTATCCGATCGTCTCGCTCGAGGACGGCATGGCGGAGACCGACTGGCCCGGCTGGAAGGAGCTGACCGGCAAACTGGGCAAGAAGATTCAGTTGGTCGGCGACGACATCTTCGTCACCAACGTCGCCATCTTCGAGCGCGGCATCGCGCAAGGCATTGCCAACGCCATTCTGATCAAGGTCAACCAGATCGGCACCGTGACCGAAACGCTCGCCGCCATCGATCTGGCGCGCCGCAGCCGCTACGGCGCGGTGATGTCGCATCGCTCCGGCGAAACCGAAGACACCTTCATCGCTGATCTGGCCGTGGCCACCAACGTCGGCCAGATCAAGACCGGCTCGGCCAGCCGCACCGATCGCGTCGCCAAGTACAACCAGCTGCTGCGCATCGAAGAGCAGTTGGGGGCCCAAGCGAAGTTCCTGGGCCGGAAAGCGCTGGCGGTCTGAATGCGTCCGCGTCCTTTGCTCTTGGTGATTCTGGACGGCTGGGGCTACGCGCCCGCCGGTCCGGCCAATGCCATCGCGCTGGCGCGCAAGCCGGCCTACGACGCGTTGCTGCGCGACTATCCCAATACGCTGCTGCAAACCTCCGGTCCCGCCGTGGGCTTGCCGGAAGGGCAGATGGGCAACAGCGAGGTCGGGCACCTCAACATGGGCGCCGGCCGCGTGGTCACCATGGACGTCACTCGCATCGACAACGCCATCGCCAGCGGCGAATTCGACCGCAACCCGGCGCTGCTCGACGCCATGCGCCATGCCCGCGGCCATCAATTGCATCTGCTCGGCCTGTGCTCGGATGGCGGCGTTCATTCCCATCTCAGCCATCTCTTCGCCTTGCTGCGCCTGGCGCGGGCGCAGGGCGTGGAGAACGTGCTGATCCACGCCTTCACCGACGGCCGCGACACCCTGCCCACCTCGGGGCAAGACTATCTGCGTCAAGTCCAGCAGCGCTGCCGCGAGTACAACGTCGGCCGGATCGCCAGCGTCAGCGGCCGCTACTACGCCATGGATCGCGACCAGCGCTGGGAGCGCATCCGGCTGGCCTTCGACGCCATCGTACACGGCCAAGGGCCGCGCGCCGCCGATCCCGTGGCCGCGCTGGTCGCCAGCTACAACCAGGGCGTCACCGACGAGTTCTTCGTCCCGCATGTCATCGGCCGCGAGGGCGCGCCGCCGCCGGGGATGCGGCCCGGCGATGCCGCCGTCTTTTTCAATTTCCGCGCCGATCGCGCCCGGCAGATGACGCGGGCGCTTACCCGCGCCGGCGAGCCCGATCCCGCCCTCGAAGCCGTCATCCCCGCCAGCCAGGCGCCGCGGCCGCTGCATTACGTCTGCATGACGCGCTACGACAAGACTTTCACCTTGCCGCTGGTGATGCCGCCCGAATCGCTCGACAACATCCTGGCGCAGGTCATGGGCGCGCACGGCCTCCGCAATCTGCGCGTCGCCGAAACCGAAAAGTACGCGCATGTGACCTACTTCTTCAACGGCGGCATCGAGCAGCCCTTCCCGGGCGAAGAACGCTCGCTCGTGCCCTCGCCCAAGGTCGCCACCTACGACCTCATGCCCGAGATGTCGGCCGCCGGCATCGCCGACCGCGTCGTCAAGGCCATCGAGGACAAGACCTTCGACCTGATCGTCGCCAACTTCGCCAACGCCGACATGGTCGGTCATTCCGGCAAGCTCGCGCCCACGGTTAAGGCGGTCGAGACCGTGGACGCCTGCCTGGCGCGCATCCTGCAAGCGTTGCGCCGCGAAGGCGGCGCCATGCTGGTCACCGCCGATCACGGCAACGCCGAGCAGATGATCGATCCCGCCACCGGCGGCCCGCACACCGCCCACACGACCAACCCCGTGCCCTTCATCCTGGTGGCGCAGGCCGCCGCCGGCGCCCCGCCCGTGGCCTTGCGGCCTGGTGGTTCGCTCCGCGACATCGCGCCCACCATCCTCGGCATGCTCGAGCTGGACGCCCCCTCGGAAATGACCGGTCACGACTTGCGCCGCGCCTCGATTCCCAGCCCCGCCGGCGCCTCCCGTTTGCCGCGTTCCTAGCCCGCCGGTTCGGAAAGCCGACTCAGTGCGCTTGCGGCGGCGGTGCGGGGCCGCCGGCGCGCGCCGAGCGCCTAAAATACAGTCATGCGGCGGCTGCTGTGCATCACGGCTCACCCCGACGACGAGGCGGGGAATTTCGGCGGCACCCTGGCCAAAATGGCGTCGCTCGGCGTGCAGACCTGCGTGATCTGCCTGACGGCCGGCGAGGCCGGACGCCATCGCGGACGCGCCGCCGACAAAGAGGAATTGGCCGCCATGCGCACCCAGGAGATGGCGCGCAGTTGCGAGCTCTTGCGCGTGAGTTCGCATCAAGTGTGGAGTTATCCCGACTCCAAGCTGAGCGAGATCAACTTTTACCAAGCCGCCGCGCGCCTGGTCGGGGTTGTGCGCGACTTTCGCCCGCAGGTGGTGCTCGCCTTCGGCCCTGAGGGCGGCCTCACCGCGCATCCCGATCATGGCATGTCCAGCCTGCTGGCCACCGCGGCTTTCCACGGCGCAGCGCAGGAGAAGCCTTTCCCGCTGGACGGCAAGCCCGCATTCCAGGCCGAGCGCCTGTTCTATTCCACCGGCACCGTCCAGCCGCCGCATGCGAATCGCGTGCTGCTGCCGCCCGTGGACGTCGAAGTGGATATATCCGCCTTTCTCGAGCTCAAGATCACCGCCTTCAAGGCGCACCTCACGCAAAACCCGCTGGCGCCGCGCTTCGAGGAGTTCATGCGCGCCAGCAGCCGCGGCGTCGAGCGCTATCACTTGGCCGCCGCCCCGCTCGGCTGCGAACGCGGCCTGCTGCAGGCCTCGGGCGACCTCTTTCACGGCTGCCAAGCCGCTCCGGAAGCCGCCTAGCGGCGCGGCTGCGCCAACTGGTCATGTTAAAATGACCACTTAGGATCATGCGGACGATTTCGGCCACCGAGTTCAAGGCGCATTGCTTGCAGGTGATGGACGAGGTGCGCAAGACGCGCGCCCCGGTCACCGTCACCAAGCGCGGCAAGCCGGTGGTGAAGGTCCTGCCTGCGGGCGAGCCCGACGACATTTTCGGCCGCCTGCGCGGCGTCATGGAGATCGTGGGGGACATCGAAGCGCCAGCCGCTCCGGCCGAGGACTGGAACGCGCTCAAGTGATCGTTCTGGACACTCAGGTCGCCCTTTGGATGGCGCTGAATCCAGAGTGCCTTTCCCCTAAGGCGAAGGCGGCGATCACTCGGGAGCGCCGGCAGGACGGGCTGGTGCTGGCCGGAACGAGCGTCTGGGAGCTGGGCATGATGTTCGCGCGCGGCCGGCTGCGTTATCCAGGCCCGGCCCGGGCGGCGGTGCGGGCGGTGCTCGAAGCCACGCAGGTGAGGATGCAGGACATGACCGAAGCCATTGCCCTCACCGCCGCTGAGCTGCCGGCGGCGTTCCCCGGTGATCCCGCAGACCGCATCATCGCTGCCACCGCGATCGAGCTGGGCGTCGCTTTGGTCACCAAGGACGAAAGGATTCGCGCAAGCGGGGTTGTGGAAACGATATGGTGAAACGGATGAATTCGGCGTGGCTCGGGGGCTGGCGGCGCGCGCTGGCCGCCCCGCTGCTGCTCCATGCCGCCCTCGCCGCCGCCGAGGCCGAGGTGCTGATCGGCGGGCAGGCGGTGATCGAGGGCGTGATGATGCGCTCGCCGCGCGCCTATGCGGTGGCCGTGCGCCGCCCCGCGGGCGATATCGCCGTGCAGCGGCAAACGCTGCAGCGGCTCTCCGACCGTCATCGCTATTGGCGCTGGCCGGTGCTGCGCGGGCTGGCGACGCTCGGCCAGGCGATGGCCCTGGGCGTCAAGGCGCTCCGCTTCAGCGGCGATGCCGCCCTCCAGCCGGAGCTGCAACCGGCGCCCGTCGCCGCTGCGCCCGCCGCCGCCGCGCCGGAAGAGAAAAGAGGCGAGATTTCCCGTTGGGGCGTGGCTGCCAGCCTGGCGGCCTCGCTGGTCTTCTTCATCGCTTTCTATAAGTTCTTGCCGCTGCTCGCTGCGACCGGCTTGGCCCATTCCTGGACGGCGTTCCGCGGCCAGATCCTCTTCAATCTCGCCGACGGCGTGATCCGCGTGGCGCTCTTTTTGGGCTTCATCGCCGGGCTGGCGCTGATGCCCGACATCCGCCGCGTGTATGAATATCACGGCGCCGAGCACAAGGTGGTGTTCAACTTCGAGTCGGGCGAACCCGTCACCGTGGCCAATGCCCGCCGCTTCACCCGCTTGCATCCGCGCTGCGGCACCAGTTTCATGATCGTGATCATGCTGCTGGCGATCGGCGCCTACATCTTCATTCCCATGGATGGCTTCTGGATCAAGCTCGCCATCCGCCTGGCGCTCTTGCCCCTGCTGATCGGGCTCGGCTACGAGGTGATCCGTTACACTGCCAAGCACGGCGGTTCGCTCTTCGCGGTGCTGGCGCGGCCGGGGCTATGGCTGCAGCGCATCACCACGCGCGAGCCGAGCGACGATCAGCTCGAGTGCTCCATTCGCGCCCTCGAAGAGGCCATGGCGCTGGAGCAAAGCCAGGGCGGCCAATTGATCATTGCTTGACCATCGCGGAAACAGACGACGACCGTGTTCAATAAGCTGGATGAAATCGAGGCCCGCTACGAGGAGCTGACGGCGCAATTGGCGTCGCCGGAGCTCCTGGCCGATAGCGCGCGCTATCAAAAGGCCGCCAAGGCGCACGCCGAGCTGTCTGAAATCGCCGAGCGTTATCGCGCCTACCGCAAGCTGACCCAGGGCATCGCCGACACCCGCGCCACCTTGGCCGACGGCGACGCCGAATGGCGCGAGTTGGTGAATGAAGAAATCGCCGCGCTCGAGCGGCGCCGCGAACAGGAAGAGGCCGAGCTGAAGCGCCTGCTGGTGCCGCGCGATCCCAACGACGAAAAGAACGTCGTGCTGGAAATCCGCGCCGGCACCGGCGGCGACGAAGCCAGCCTCTTTGCCGCCGAGATGTTTCGCATGTACGCGCGCTACGCCGAGGCGCATCGCTGGCGGGTGGAAGTCCTCAGCACCAGCGAATCGGGCGTGCACGGGCTCAAGGAAGTGGTCGCCATCGTCGAGGGCCGCGGCGCCTACAGCCGCCTCAAGTTCGAAAGCGGCGTGCACCGCGTGCAGCGCGTCCCGGCCACCGAGCAGCAAGGCCGGGTTCACACCTCCGCCGTCACCGTGGCCGTGCTGCCGGAAGCCGAGGAGATCGAGGTCGAGATCAACCCCAAGGACATCCGCATCGACACCTTTTGCTCGTCCGGCCCCGGCGGGCAATCGGTGAACACGACCTACTCCGCCGTCCGGATCACGCACCTGCCCACCGGCTTGGTCGTCTCGTGCCAGGACGAAAAGTCGCAGATCAAGAACCGCGCCAAGGCGATGCGGGTCCTGCGCTCGCGCCTGCAAGAGATCGAGCAGCAGAAGCAGCATGAGCAGATCGCCGCCACCCGCCGTTCGCAAGTGGGCACCGGCGATCGCAGCGAAAAGATTCGGACCTACAATTTTCCCCAGGACCGGGTGACCGATCACCGCATCGGCCTCACGCTGCACCGCATCGGCGACATCATGGATGGCAAGCTCGACGAGCTGATCGACGCCCTCGCCGCCGAAGACCAGGCCGAGCGCCTGCGCGCGGTGAGCGCGCCCGCGGTGTGAGCGCGGGCGATTGCGTGGCCACGCCGCCGCAACGCGCGCTGCCTTCGGTGGACGAGCTCTTGCGCCGTCCTGAGCTGGCCGCGCTCTGGCAGGCGCTGGGGCCGGCCTGGGCGCGCGAGGTGATTCGCGCCGCGCTGGCGGAACGGCGCCGCCGCCTCTCCGCGGGCGAAGTCCCCGCCGAGGATCTCGCCGCCGATCTGCGCCGCCGCGCCGCCGCCCGCCTGGCGTTCTCGCTGCGTCCCGTCATCAACGCCACCGGCACCATCCTGCACACCAACCTCGGCCGCGCTCCGCTCGCCGCCGCCGCCGCCGAGCGCCTCGCCGTCTTGGCGCGCGGCTATTCGAACTTGGAGTTCGATTTGCCGGCCGGCGCGCGCGGCCGCCGCGACGTCCATGTGGAGGCGCTCGCTTGCGCTTGGACTGGCGCCGAGCGCACGCTCGTGGTCAACAACAACGCCGCCGCCGTCCTGCTGGCGCTGAATACGCTGGCGGGCGCGCCCGAGGACCCCGGCGAGGCCGTGATCTCGCGCGGCGAATTGGTCGAGATCGGCGGCTCCTTCCGCATCCCGGAAATCATGGCCCGCAGCGGCGCCCGCATGGTCGAAGTCGGGACCACCAACCGCACCCGCATCGCCGACTACCGCGCCGCCCTCACTCCGCGCACCCGCCTGCTGCTGCGCGTGCATCGCAGCAACTTCGTGATGCAGGGCTTCGTCGAGCAGCCGTCGCTCGCCGAGCTCGTCGCGCTCGGCCGCGAGCACCGCCTACCCGTCGTCGAAGACCTCGGCAGCGGCGCCTGGCTGGATTTGAGCGCCGCCACCGGGGTGCGCGAGCCGCTGGTCGGCGAGAGCATCGCCGCCGGCGCGGCCATCGTCACCTACAGCGGGGACAAGCTGCTCGGCGGCCCGCAAGCCGGCCTGATCAGCGGGCAGAAGACATACCTCGACCGCCTGCGCGCCAACCCCCTGTTTCGCGCGCTGCGCGTGGACCGCCTCACCTATGCCGCCTTGGAGGCGACGCTGCGGCTCTACGCACAAGGCCGCGAGGAGGAAGTCCCCGCCGTACGCATGCTGCGTGCCGCCGACCTGCGCGCGCGCGCCGAGGCATGGGCCGCCCGCCTGGCCGCGCATTGGCGGGCGCAGGTGATCAGCGGGGAATCGCTGATCGGAGGCGGCGCCGGCGCCGGCGCCGCCCTTCCCACCTGGCTGGTCGCGCTCGCTCCCGCCGCGCTCAGCGCCGCCGCGCTGGAGGCGCGCCTGCGCGCCGCCGACCCGCCCATAGTGGCGCGCATCGCCGACGATCGCGTCGTCCTTGATCCGCGTACCGTGGCCCAGGAGGAAGAACCGGCGCTCTTCGCCGCCTTGGCCCAAATCGGCACGGAATTCACGTGAGATCCGGCGCCGCATTCTCAGCCTTCGCAAACTGCTGACGGCCTTCCATGAAGCCATCCCTCGACACCTTGGCGCGGTACGTCTCGGACCTGGCCGATCTCGGCGCCCGCCTTGCCATTGAAGACCGGGGAGTGGCTCGCGTCCATAAGCTCGCCTATCGCGACCTGATCGGCAAGGCCTTCACCCTCCGCAACCTGCTGCAATCGCGGATCGCGCCGGGCGATCGCGTGATGTTGTGGGGCCCTTCGGGCGCCGCTTGGGCGATCGCCTACTACGGATGCCTGCTCGCCGGCGCTGTGATCGTCCCCGTGGACGCCAACTTTTCCGCCGCTTACACGACCCGCATCCAGCAGCACACCGGCGCCCGTCTGCTGCTCGCCGATGCGGCTCGCGCCGCCGCGCTCCCCGGCGTCGCCGGGATCCCTTTCGAAGCCCTCCTCGAACTGCCGCGCGCGTTTAAGCCGCAAGCGGTGGTCGCCGCTGCGCCCGACGCGCTGCTGGAAATCGTCTACACCTCCGGCGCCACCGCCGAGCCCAAGGGGGTGATGATCACCCATGGCAACGTGCTGGCGAATCTCCGGCCCATCGAGCAGGAAGTGCGCAAGTACAAACGCTGGGCGCGCCCGCTCCTGCCCCTGCGCTTCGTCCACCTGATTCCGCTCAGCCATCTCTTCGGCCAAGTCATGGGCTTGTTGATTCCGCCGCTGCTGGACAGCGCGGTGGTCTATCTGCAGACGCAAGCCGCCGCCGGCATCGCCGCGGCCGTTCGCGACACGCACGCTTCGGTCGTCATCGCCGTCCCGCAGCAGGTCGAGCTGCTCGGGCAGTGGGCGCTCGCGCAGTTGCAAACGCCGCCGCTGCCGGCCGCGGCGGCCGTCGCGCGCGGCCGCGGCCGCAGCGTGGCGGCGCGCTGGTGGATGTGGCGCCGCCTGCATCGGCGGCTGGGCTGGCGCATGTGGGCCTTCATTGTCGGCGCGGCGGCGCTGCCCGCCGAGCAAGAGGAGCTATGGCATGCGCTCGGCTATGCCGTCGTCCAAGGCTACGGGCTCACCGAAACGGCGCCGGCGGTCGCCATCACCCATCCCTTCAAGATTCGCCGCGGCTCCGTCGGCCGCAAGCTGGCGGGCATGGAAATTCGCATCGCGCCGGACGGCGAAATCCTCGTCCGCGGTCCCAACGTCTCCCCCGGGTATTACCGCAACCCTGCCGCCACCGCCGAAACCCTCGCGGATGGGTGGCTGCGCACCGGCGACCTCGGCGAGCTCGATGCGGAAGGCAATCTCATCTACAAAGGCCGGAAGAAAGAGGTCATCGTCACCGCGGAAGGGCTGAATGTCTATCCCGACGACGTGGAGCAGGCGCTCGATGCCCAGCCGGAAATTCGGGAAAGCGCCGTGGTCGCCGCTGAGAACCAGGGCCGCGCCCAGGTGCACGCGGTCGTCGTGCCCCGCGCGCCCCTCGATGCCGCCGCCCTTGCCGCGGCAGTGGGCCGAGCCAACGAGCAACTCGAAACGCATCAGCGCATCGCCGGGTATAGCCTCTGGCCGGAGCCGGCTTTGCCCCGTACGCCCTCCACGCGCAAGTTACAGCGCGTTCGCATCGCGCAATGGGTCAACCATCGCGCCGGTCCCGCCGCGCCGCCGCGCGCGGATACCTGGCGCGACTATCTGGTGGAACGGCTGCGCGTCTCCCCCGAGCGGCTCAGCCCCGCCGCCCGCCTTGCGGAGGATTTGGGCCTGGGCTCGCTCGATCGCGTGGAGCTGCTCGCTTGGCTCAATGCCCACGGCTATGCCGTCGAGGAAGCCGGGCTCGCCGAGGCGCGCACCGTCGCCGACCTGGAATCGCTGCTGGCCGCTCCTCCCGTCCCGCCGGCGGCCGCGGCGGCCGGCGGCGCCGCGGGCCTTGCGGTTTCCCGTCCTGGCTCCTATGTCTATCCGCGCTGGCCCGCCCGCGCCTGGGTGCGCTGGCTGCGGGCGCCGCTGCAATCGGCGCTGATCTTTCCGCTGCTGCGCACGGTGGCCAAGGTCGAAGCGCACGGCCGCGAGCACTTGGCCGGCCTGCGCCGCCCTGTCCTCTTCATCGCCAACCATCAAAGCATGCTCGATGTGCCGGTGATCTTGCGCGCGCTGCCGCGCCCTTGGCGCCGTTGGCTCGCGCCGGCCATGGCGCTGGATGCCTTTCGCGCCTATTTCGAGCCGGGCCATGGCCCGGCTGCGCGCCGCCGCGCCCGCCGTCGCTACCATCTGCTGGAATTCTTCTTCAATATTTTCGTGCTGGCCGAACGCACCGGCATTCAAGGCGCGCTGCGCCGCGCCGGCGAGTTGGCCGATCGCGGCTACTGTCCGCTGATCTTTCCCGAAGGCGCGCGCACGCCCGACGGGCGGCTGCACGCCTTTCGCCCCGGCATCGGCGTGTTCGTGCGCGCGCTGCAACTGCCGGTGGTGCCGGTCGTCATCGAGGGACTCTTTGAGATCCTTCCCGTGGGCGCGGAGCGCGCGCACCGGGGCCGCGCGCGCGTAACCTTTGGCACACCGATCCACCTGTCCGGGGGGGATGATCCTGCCGCAATCACAGCGATTCTTCAGACGTGGTTCGAGACCCAATTGGGCAAAGTATCTTGATGCCTCGAGATGACTCGGCTACGCTGATCTTACTCGGGCATGGTGCGCTGTCCTCGATGTGGGGAGATTCGAACGAGAACTGAATCTCGCCGTTGGTACGAAAGGCTTTTCGGCTTGGCTGCGATGTCGGTGTGTGCCGGGTGCGGGTATCGCGAGCGTACCGCTGTGCCGAAGTTCTGCCCCTGCGGAGCCGATCTCGGCCGCAGCCACCGCAGCGGCAGCGATTACATGTGGGCGTTGATCGGCATGCAGCCCTATCGCTGCCGCCGCTGCGGCAAACGCCGCCACCGCTGGTAGAGAACGACGCGCGCGCCGTACGCCCTATTCGACTTCATAGGCGGCGTCAGCAATCTCGCCGAGCGCCTGGCCCACGATCTCGGCCGGGTCCGGCCCGTCCATCGGCACGGAAACGCGATTGGCATAGAGCGCGAAGGCAAGATGATGGCCGCTGAGCGTGGTCATATAGCCCGCCAGCCCCTTGCCGGTGACCATGAGATTGCGATTCAGCGCGTCGTAGGCGGCGAAGGTTCCGGTCTTGGCATGGACATGCCCGGCGGCCGGCGACAACACTTGGATGTTCCAGAGCGTGCCGTCGCGTCCTAGGATCGGCAGCGCTCGGTAAAACAGGGAGAAATCCGGCTGCCTGGCGATGAAGGCGAGGTAATGAACCATGAAATCCGGCGTAAAAAACGCCGATTGCGCTCCACCTGCGCCGTCGCCTTGGGATGCCGCGCTGAGATCGAGCCCGGCCTTCTCGAGGAAGCTTCTTTCCAAATCGAAGCCTGCCTGCTCGGCGTTGGCGCCGGCATGGCTGAGCGTGGCGCCGACGACCCAGGGCATCATGCTGGCGTGCAGGTTCTGGCTGACTTTGAGCGTGACTTTCACGTCTTCATAGAAAGGCGGCGAGACGTGTTCCGCCACTTGATGCCCCGGGGTGTACCAGCGTTCGAGCGCCGGCCAATCCGGCGCTTGCGGCTTTTTGGGCGGCGCGAGAGCGATGCCGGCGGCGCGCAACTCTTGCTCCAGGGCCATTTCCGCGAAGCGCGACGGCTCGGGCACCGCGTAGGCATAGAGAATCGGCGCCGTCCCCTGGGGGAAGCTGCCGCCGATGGAAATCACATGGCTGCCGTCGGCCTCGCGCTGATCCGCCGCCCAGCGAATCGAGGGCTTCGAGTTGGGCGCTCCCGTGACCGCGGAATTGACGAAGCGCGCATACGCCGTCGCCGGGGAGACATGGATGGTGACCGGCGCGCCGGGGGCGGCGCCGGGTCCGATCGTGACGTCCACGATGTTGTCGTTGACGCAGATAGGCGAAATCACCGTTCCCGTACCGAGCTCGCGCTCGCCCTCGGGAAACAAATTCACATCCACCAGGACCCGGCCCTTGATCTTGCGGACGCCGCGCGCGGCGACTTGGTGCGCCAGTTCCGCCAGCACCATCAGCGGATCGCCCGGCACCGCGCGCGTGTAAGGGCTGCCGTCATAGGCGTGATCTTCGTTTTCGAAGGCCAGCGTGCCGTCGGGACGCAGGCGGCTCGACAAATCCGGATCGCCGCTCGCGACTAAAACGAGATCGCCGCGCAGCTCGCCCTTCTTGATCGTCCCGGCGGCGAACACGCGCGTATGGAAGCGAAATTGCGGCCCCAAGAGCGCCAACGCGGATCCTTCGGTCAGCAACTTGGTGGTCGAGGCGGGGGTGAAGAGCTGATCGGCATTGAGCCGGAACAGCGGCTCATTGCGATCGAGCGAATAGAGCTCGATCCCGAACGTGGCGTGCCGGAAAAGCGGGCGTGCCAGCACTGCCGCCACTCGCTCAGCGAACGACGATTGCGCGGCGGCCGCCGCCGCCATGGCGAGGATGACGATTCCAACCCAATGTGCGCGCTTCACCTGCCGGCTCCTGAGAAAGCGCCGCCAGTTTACCACCCGCGACTCGCCGGGAGTCCGTGCGAGCCGGCCGCAGGCGCGCTGAGGCCTGCAACTGGGCGGCATCGGGAAGCCGGCGGCGGCGCGGGCGTGCGGCATGTGCGCGCAGAGCACGCGTCACCGCTTACGCCGCCCCGGACATCCGGTCGCTCGCACCCGCCGCTCATGGCGCCGCGAGCGCTAGGCCCCCAGGTAGCGGGCGTAGGCGGAACGAGCGGCGGCCGGATCGGTGGTGCCCTTCACGATCGCCCGGCCGTCGGCAAACAGGGTCAGCTCCAGGGGGCGCGGTTCGGATTCGGGATGCGGCCGGAACTTCAAAATGAAGTCGTTGTAGCGAACGTCGCCGAGAGCCGCCAACCGCTCCGCCAGCGGCGCGAAGGCCATGTGCCGCCGATGCTCGTGAATCTGCACCCCGTCGCGCCCGCAGAGCGTGATCCGCGGCTGCCGCTCGCCGCGCAGGTACACGAAATCGCCGCGGACGCAAGCGCGGCAATCCGGATCGCGCGGCGGGGGCTGCAGCTCGCGCCACTCGTTGGTCCACAGATCGGCGGCGATCAGCGTCGGCCGCAGCGCCTCGCTCGCGCCCGCGGCCAGCTTCACCGCCTCCCCGGCTTGCCACGCCGCGACCCATTGCACGGCCCAGTTGAGCACGCCGCGCGTATCGCAGGTTTCGACCAAGCCCGCGGGCTGGGCGCCGAAGAGGCATTCCAGGCAAGCCGTTTCGCCCGGGCGAATGGTGAAGGTGGTCCCATAGGCGCCCACCACCGCGCCATAAATCCACGGCAATCGGCGGGCGACGGCGTAGTCGTTGAGCAGGTACCGGGTGTCGAGATTGTCGGTGCCGTCGAGGATGATCTCCGCACCGGCCAGCAAATCCTCGATGTTGCCGGCATTCAGATCCTCGGCCCGCGGCATGATTTCGACCTCGCTGTTGATGTGCCGCAAATGGCGGGCGGCGGCGGTGGCCTTGGGCAGGCTCTCCCTCGCATCCGCCTCGTCGTAGAGGCGCTGGCGCTGGAGATTGCTCGCCTCCACGTAATCGCGGTCCACGAGCGTCAGCCGGCCGATGCCGGCACGCGCCAGCAAATCCGCCTGCGTGCTCCCCAGCGCGCCGCAGCCGACGATGGCGGCATGGGCCCGCCGCAGCCGCTCCTGGCCCGCCCGGCCCAGCGGCGCGAACAGCATCTGCCGCGAGTACCGCTCCCAAAGAGCGCTGGCCGTCTGCGCCTCCGTGTGCATACTAGAAATTATCCTCCGCTCCGGCGGACGGGAACCGGCCGCGATGCGGTTTCGCCGCGCTTCCATCCTCGCCGCAGTCCTCGCGCTCGGCGCCTGCCCGGCAGGAGCCAGCGCCGCGCCGCCGCCGCGGGTCGTCGCCGTCGAGGTGCAGCCCGCGCCCACGCGCACCGCCGCCAGCTATCAACCCTTACTGGCGCAGCGCGCCGGCCAGAGCCTCGACCCGCTGGCGGTGCGGCAAACGATCGAGCGCCTCTTCGCCACCGGGCAATTCGCGGACGTGCGTGCGGTGGAGTATCCCGCGCCCGGGGGCGTGCGCCTGGTCTTCGAGACCACGCCCAACTTTTTCATCGGCGAAATCAAAGTGATCGGCGCTCCCGATCCGGCCACCGATGCCGAAATGCAAGACGCCAGCGGCCTCAACCTCGGCGAACTGTATTCCCCCACCGCCATGGAAGAAGCGGCGCGGCGGCTGCGCGCGCGCCTCCGCGTCTACGGCTACTACCAGCCGCAAGTCGAGGCGGAGGTCAGCTTGGATCACACGCGGGCGGCGGCGCTCGCGACCTTTTTGATCCGCCCTGGGCCGGTGGCGCGGGTCGGCGCGGTGAGCTTCCAGGTGGCGCCGCCCGGCACCCCGGCCACGACGCAAGGCCGCGCCCACGCCTTTCCCGCCGCACCGCCGGCGCTGGCCGCGCAGCTCCTGCGCGTTTCCAAGCTTGCGCCCGGCGCCCCGGTTTCGCGCTCGCGCTTGGATGCCGCCGTGCAGCGCTTGCAGGCGTACTATGGCCGGCTGCAATACCTGGCCGCGAACATCGTCATGCCCACCCCCGTCTTCCATGCCCGGACCAACACCGTCGACCTCACCGTGCGCATCAATCCCGGTCCCGTGGTCGCGGTGCAGACGGAGGGATCGAACCTCGACTTCAGCACCTTGAAGCGCCTCGTGCCCGTCTTTCAGGAGCACGCCGCCGATCCCGAGCTGATCGACGAAGGCCGCCGCAACATCCTCACCTACTTGCAAAAACACGGCTACTTCGATGCCACCGTGGATTACCGCCGCACCGAGGCCGGCCCGGAGATGTTGCGCATCCTGTACATGATCGATCCGGGTCCGCTCGAAGAAGTCAAGGCGGTGCTGTTTCGCGGCAATCATTATTTCGACGAAGATACGCTCGAGGAGCGCGTGGCCACGCGCCCCGCCAGCTTCCTGCCGAACTTCATTCCCGGCAGCCGCGGGAACTTTAGCCAGACGCTGGTCGAAGACGATGCCGCCGCGATCGCCGATCTCTATCACGCCAACGGCTTTTTGCGCGTCGTGGTCACGCCCATGGTGGACCGCAATTATCGCGGCAAGGCGCATCAAATTGCGGTGGTGTTCAACATCAACGAAGGCCCGCAAGAGTTGGTCCATCGGCTGACGATCGAGGGCAACCACGCGGTCGCCGCCGCCGCGCTGCAGAACTTGATTACCCTCGGTCCGGGCCAGCCCTACTCCAACGTGAGCGTCGCGACCGACCGCGACGCCATCCTGACGTATTACTACAACGCCGGCTATGAGCAAGCGCGCATGGAGGTCAGCACGACGCCCGACGGCGCCAACCGCGTGGATGTCGTCTACCGCATCTTCGAGGGCCCGATCCAATACGTCAATAAAGTCTTCGTGACCGGCGAGCGCTTTGTCTTGCCGCGGGTCATCTCCCATCAGATCGTGATGCGGCCCGGCGCTCCGCTCAGCCAGTTGGCGATGCTCGATACCCGCCGCAATCTCTACGATCTCGGCTTGTTCACCGACGTCAACGTCGCGGTGCAGGATCCCAGCGGCGCCACCGCCTCGAAGAACGTTCTGGTCACGGTCAACGAGGCCAAGCGCTGGACCTTCCGCGAGGGCGTGGGCATGCTCATCCAAGGCGGCACCGGCTCGACCGCCGGCGGCGCGAGCGGCCAGCCCACCAATGCCGAGGATGCCCTGCGCAAGCTGCTGGGCACGACCGCGGTGAGCCCGCTGCTTTCGTTCGACGCCACCCGCGTCGCCATGTTCGGCCGCGAACAGACGCTGTCGCTCAGCAGCCGCTACGGCTCGCTCCAAAAGCGCGCGATCTTGAGTTACGACTTCCCCCGCTTCCTCAATCACTCCAACATGAAGGTGGATCTCTCCACCCTCTATGACGACACCTTCGATGTCCGCACGTTCCGCGCCATCCGCGAGCAAGCGGGCGTGGAGCTCGACCAAACCTTCGCGCCCACCGTGCACATCCTGTACCGGCTCGATTACCGCCGCGTGGCGATTCCCGCCGGATTCCTCTTCGTCAACCAGCCGGAGGTGCCGCTGTTGAGCCGGCCCGTGCGCATCGCCATCGGCTCGATCAACCTGATCTGGGACCGCCGCGACGATCCGCTCGATACCCACCACGGCAGCTATAACACCCTCGAGACGGCGCTGGCCAAGAGCTACAGCTCGCCCACCCTCGGCCTGAACGGCAACTTCCAATTCGACAACTTCACCCGCTTGTTCTTCCAAAACGCCGAGTACCACCCCATCGGCAAGAGCTTGGTGCTGGCGCGCTCCACCCGAATCGGCTACGAACAGCCCTTCGGCCCGCTGCAAACGATCAGCATCACCAACCCGGTGACCGGCGTTACCACCACCACGCGGCAAGAGGTGATCCCCATTCCAGAGCGCTTCTTCAGCGGCGGCGCCGACTCGCTGCGCGGGTTCGCCATCAACCAAGCCGGGCCGCGCGATCCCATCACCGGCTTTCCGGTGGGCGGCACGGCGCTGTTCGTCAACAATCTCGAACTGCGGTTTCCGATGATCGGGCAAAACATCGGCGGCGTCGCCTTCTACGATGCCGGCAACGTCTTCACCAGCTTCGGCGCCATGTGGCGCGGGCTCGTGCGCTTTCACGCGCCCTCGCCCACCGATCTCAATTTCGATTCGCAGACGCTGGGGTTCGGCATCCGCTACCGGACGCCCGTCGGCCCGATTCGCCTGGATTTTGGCTACGATCTCAACGCGCCGCGCGTGCAGCAGATCGTCACCCAGCCGGCGCCGGCCGAGCAGTTCGTGCAACTGCCGCACTTCAATTTCTTCTTCAGCGTGGGGCAGACCTTCTGATGCCGCGGCGAGTCGTCTTCTGCATCGCGACCTTGGCTTGGGCGCTGGCGGCGCAGACCCCGGGCCGCACGCTCGACGCGATTGCCGCCGTGGTCAACGGCCGCGCCATTACCACCAGCGAGGTCGCCGACGCCGCCTGGTACGCGCGTCTCTCGCAGCGGCTGAGCGCGGCGCCGCCCGATGCGCCCGCCCCGCTCACGGAAGCCGATCGCCGCCGCGCGCTCGAGCACCTGATCTCAGAGATTTTGGTCGAGCAGCAAGCCGGCTACCGGCCCGGGGACGGCGCCCGCGTGCAGGCGCAGTGGCGGCATCTCGCCGGCGTCGCCGGCGGCGAGGCTAACCTCGAGCGATGGTGCGCCCGCTATCATCTGGTCCCGGCGACGGTGCGCCGGATCGTCGGCGAGCAATTGGGCGTTCTGGCCGCGGTGGATGCGCGCCTGCAATCGCAAGCGCAGGTGACCTCGTCCGAGATTGCCCGTTACTACCGCGACGAATATGTTCCCCAGGCGCGGCGCCGCGGCTTGCGTCCCCTGGCGCTGGCCCAGGCTAGCCCGCTCATCCGGGAGATCTTGCTGCAGCGGCAACTGGTTAATCTGCAGACGGCGTGGCTGACGCGCCTGCGTGAGACGGCCCGCGTCCGCATCCTGCGCCCCTGAATAGCCCATGCCGCGCTGGCGCAAAATCGTCATCGTCGTCGTGATCGTGCTGGCGGTGTTGGCCGGGACGGGCGCTTGGTTTCTGCAGAGCCGCTATTTGCAGCAGCGGCTGGCCGGCCTCGCCGCCGGCCAAATCCAAAAAGCGACCGGGCTGCGCGCCAGCTTCTCCCGCTTCCACGTCTCCTTTCGCACGCTCTCCGCCGATGTTTACGGCGTGATCTTGCGCGGGCGCGAGCCCGCCGCCGGCGCGCCACTGGCGCGGATTCCGCACGTCTTCGTGCGGCTGCGCGTGGCTTCGTTGCGTCCGCTCACGGTGCAGATCACCGAACTCGACGTCGATCAGCCGCGCATTCGCATTTTCAAGATGCCCAACGGCCTCTGGAACCTGCCGCCGCCGCCCGTCATCGTTTCGCCGCCCGCCGAGCCCGTCTTCGATCTGGGCCTGCGCCGTTTGCGGCTGCGCCAAGGCCAGCTCGATTTCGCCGAACGGCGGATTCCGCTCGACGCCGCGCTCGACGGCCTGCGCCTGCAATTGCGGCGCGCGGCGCCTTACGAATTCACCGGCAGGTTCGGCTTCGCCCATGGCGTCTTGCGCGGACCGCTGCCCCGGCCCGTCAGCCAGAGCGCCAGCCTGCGCTTCACGCTCTGGCCGAACGATGTGCGCATTGACGACTTTTCTTGGAGCGGCAACGCGAGTCGTCTGCAAGCGCGCGGCATGTTGCACGACCTGGCGCATCCGCGGCTCGAGCTGCAATACCAGGCCAGTGCCAGCTTGCCCGGCTGGCGGCGGCTAGTGCCCGCCCTCGCCGGCGCGGCTGGCGAGGTGACCGTCACGGGCCGGGCGCAATGGTCGGGCCCGGCCTGGAGCGCCGGCGGCCGTTTTGCCGCCGCCGGCTTGAAGTTCACCGCCGACGGCGCGAGCTGGGGTCCCATGGCGGCGCAGGGTGCCTTTTCCGCCGATCCCTCCGGCCTCCGGATGCCGCGCGTCGCTTTCACCGCCGGGGGCGGGGCCGGCACGCTGAACTTGACTTGGGGGCGTTGGCACGCGCTCGCGGCCGTGGTCGCGGTTCACGGTCTGGCGTTGGAACGGCTGCTCGCGATCGCCGCGCGTCTGCCCGGCGGTCCGCCGCTGGTGCCGCTGGCCGGCGTGGCGGAAGCGCACGCCCAGGTTCGCCTGGATACGCGCGCGCCGGCGAATTGGCGCGCGGCGGGTTCGGCGGCGATCACGCCGCCGGCGCAGCCACCCCGGGCCTCGCTGCCGCTGCCGCTCGCCGCTTCCCTCCGCTTCGCGGTCTCGCCGGACCGATGGTCGCTGGGGATCGATCACCTCGCCATCCAAGCGCCCGGCTTGAGCGTCACCGCCGCCGGCGCCGCGAGTTCCGCCGGCAGCGCGCTGCAAGTGGCCGCCGCCGTCGATGATTTGGCGCAATGGCAGCCGGTGCTGACGCGCTACTTGCCCGCCTTGCCCGGCGGGCATGGGCCGCCGCTGCTCGCCGGCCAGCTTCGCCTGCAAGCCGCGATCAGTGGGGCTTTGACCACCGGGCCGGTGCTGCACGTCGCCTTCAGCGCCGCGAAGTTTCGCTATGGTCCCTTCGAAGCCGACCAGCTCGATGCGATCGCGACCGTCTCGCCCGAAACCGCGCGGCTGGGATCGCTCATCTGGCGGCTCGGCGGGCAGGCGTTTCATGCCGCCGGCGAAATGAGTCTCGACCGGTTTCGAGCGACGAGCGCAAGCACGCTCAATTTCGACGTATCCGGGCAAGACATCGAGCTCGCGCGCCTCGAGCGTTGGGCGGGAGCTGCCTGGCCGGTGCAGGGCCGGCTCTCCTTCGATTTCAACGCCACGGGCACGGTGGGCGCGCCGCGGGCGGAAGGCCGCGCGCAGCTCGATCATGCGGTCCTTTGGCGCCAGCCGGTCCCGCAATTGACGGCGCATCTGGCGGTCACGCCCGCCGGCATCGCCGCGCCGAATTTCGTCGCCGTGGTTGCCGGCGGCCGCATCGTGGGCGCGGCGGCCTACGACTGGAAGGCCCGCACCTATCGCTTCCAGGCCAGCACGGCGGCCTTGGAGTTGGCGCAGATCGTGGCCCTGCAATCGCCGCAGTTGCCGATCTCGGGGCAGCTCAGCGGCCATTTGTCGAGCGAAGGAACGTTGGCTCATCCGCGCGCCACCGCCGTGCTCGATGCCGTCAACCTGCGCGGCGCGGTCGAGTCGCTGGGCACGCTGCATGTCGAGCTCCAGGCCGACGGCCAAACCGCGCGCCTGCATGCCGCGCTCGGCCTGCCGAACGGCCGCCTGACCCTCGCCGGTTCGTTCGCGGAAACCAGCCCGTACGGCCTCGATGCCGATGCCGAGCTGACCGATTACGATATCGACGTTTGGCTGCGGCGCTTCACGCATGCCAGCATCACCGGCCACAGCCGCATCAGCGGCCGGCTCCATGTCCAAGGCCCGTTGCTGCGGCCGGCGGATTTGGTGCTGCAAGCGAGCTTCGATCCGTTGCACCTCTCGCTGGAGAGCGTGGTGCTGCAAAACGCCGGGCCGGTGCGCGTCAGCATGGCTCATGGCATGGTATCGCTGGCGCAGGCGCGGCTGGTGGGCGCCGATACCGACTTCTCGATCACCGGCCAAGCCGAGCTGCAAGGCCGGCAAGAAATCTCCGGCAATCTGAACGGCCACGTGGACCTGGCCATCATTCACGCCTTGCATCCCACCACCCATTCCTCCGGCGAGCTGTCGTTGGCGGCGCGCGTGAGCGGCACCTTGCATAAACCGGCCTTGACCGGCGAATTGCAGGTCCACGATGCCAGCCTGGCGGAAGAAGATTTGCCTGTGGCCTTCGACCACATCGAGGGCCTGCTGCGCTTCACCGGCAATCGCGTCGAGATCCGCCGCCTCACCGCCAACACCGGCGGCGGCGAGATTTCCATCACCGGCTCGGCGGCGCGCGATCCCGCCGGCTTCGCCATCAACTTGGAGGCGACGGGGAGCAACCTGCGCATTCGCTATCAGGGCATCAGCACCACCGGCAATCTGCACCTCCGGCTCGATGGCCAGCGCGGCAGCGCCTTGCTCAGCGGCGACGTGGAATTGACGCGCGTCGGCGTGGCGCCCAACTTCGACTTCGCGCTCTTCCTCGCCAACCGCAGCACCAGCGCCCCGGCGGTGAACAGCAACTCATTCCTGAATCGAATTCATCTCGACGTGCGCCTCGTCACCGGCCCGCAGGTCGAGGTCGCCACCGGCGCGGCGCACCTGCAATTCCAGGCCGACTTGCGCGCCCGCGGCACCCTCGCCAGTCCCGTGCTGCTGGGGCGCGCTTCGATCGCCGAGGGCGAAATTCGCTTCGCCGGCAACGAGTACACGATCAACAAGGGCGATATCACCTTCGCCAACCCAATCCGCATTCAGCCGGTCATCGACTTCGGCCTTACCACCACCGTGCAGCAGTACGACATCACCCTCAGCATCTCCGGGCCGGTGGATAGGCTGAACATCACCTATCGCAGCGATCCGCCGCTCTCGAGCCGCGATATCGTGGCGCTGCTGGCCACCGGCCAGACCCAGGAATCGCAGGCCGTCAATCAAGAGACTTCCAGCGCCTTCGTCGGCCAGTCCGAGCAACTGCTCAGCCTCGCGCTCGACAACCTGCTGCAAAGCCGATTGCAGCGCATGTTCGGCGTCACCCAGATCCAATTCAATCCCGCTTCCGCCGGTTTGCTCGGCACCGGCCAAGCCACCGTCACCGTGGACCAGCAGATCTCCCGGAACTTGAAGGTGACCTACACCCAGAACTTGGCCAGCAGCTCGCAAGATATCGTGCAAGTGGATTGGACGATATCGCGCCATCTCGGCATCACCATCAGCCGCGATCAGTTTGGCCTGTACGGGATCAGCTTCCACTTCCGGCATCGCGCGCGCTGAGCTTGCCCCTTGCCGCGCCTGCCCGGAAGCGGCCATTTATACTGGAGCGAGGAGTGCGCTGCCGGCGCCTTGCGCGCCCTCCGATTGCAAGCGCCTCGGCTGCACCTCATGCCTTATCGCGGCACCATTCCGAGCTATACCTTCAGCGTTCCCGGCTTCACCCGCGCGGTGAAGGTGCTGGTCATCGTGACGTGCAGCGTGTGGGTGCTGCAATATCTGCTGCCGCCGCCGCGCTTGCCTTGGGGATGGCTCTATCTGTTTCCGGTCGAGGTCGTGCATGGCGCGGTTTGGCAGCTCTTCAGCTATCTGTTCCTGCACGCGGGCTTTTGGCACCTGTTCTGGAACATGTTCGGCCTTTGGATGTTCGGCGTGGCGGTCGAACAGGCGCTCGGCACCAAGCAGTTTTATTTCTTTTATTTCCTCTGCGGCGTCGGCGCGGGCCTGATCGATGTGCTCGCGCATTTGGCGCTCGGCACCGGCCAGGTGCCCACGATCGGCGCCTCCGGCGCGATCTTCGGTGTGCTGCTGGCGTTCGGGATGATGTTCCCGGATCAGCCGGTCTTTCTCCTGATTCCTCCGGTCTCGATCAAGGCGAAGTGGCTGGTGCTGGGCTACGGCGTGCTGGAGTTTCTATTCACCCTGGGCGCATCCGATGGCGTCAGCCATTTCGCGCACCTCGGGGGCATGCTCTTCGCATTTCTCTACCTGCGCGGCGCCAGCCCGCTGCGCGGCCTCCGCCGCGATTACGATCGTTGGCGCCGCCGGCGGCTCCAGCGCCGCTTTGAAGTGTATATGCGCAAGCGCGACCGCCATAACGATCCGCCCGGCGAAAACTGGATGAATTGACGGCCGTCGCGCCCCGGTTCGCTTCAACAACCGCCGTTGGCGACGGCCGATCTGGCCGCGGCCTCGTCTTCCGGCGAATCGCGGCGACACGCGCTGACAATTTCGTCAAACATTTCGAAGACCGCCTGCCGGATAGCAGCACTTTCGATTTGCCTTGCCTCTTCCCTCGTCAAAGCCGCCAGACAGGCTTCCCGAAGTCCAATGACGGTTTGTTCTTCCATGGAGTTCCCTTCTCACTCCTGAAGTCGCGCAACTTGCTTGGGCCCGAATCCAAGCGCTCTGAGCTTGCCATGGTCCGCCCGAACTCTCTAGCTAGCCCCCAAATGGGGGGCAAGAGAACGAGGTCTAGCGGGTTCCGGCGTGCGGCACGGTGGCCAGCAACCGCACGGAATCGATTTGGAACTGAAATGGCCCTAACCCTCCCGCCACGAAGAAGATGGCCTCGACGCCGTGCGGATCCGCACCGGGAAAGCTTCGGAACGGGAAGAGGAACCTTTCCCAATGTGGCCCGGGCCGAAAGGTCACGACGGCAGGTTTCGCGCCGGAGGCGGTGGTGAAGAGCACCACGGCGGCAGCTTTGCCGTCGCCTTTGGCCCAAAAGCTCAACGCGCGAAACGCCGAGAGGTCGGTCGGCGTGAATGCCTCGAAGCCGGGAAAAAATCCCGCGCCTGCCCACGGCTGTGGCGCGCCGGCGCGCACGACGCCGCTGATTTCGAGCGCGCCGCGGCTGCCTTGTGCTCCGCCGCCGACGATGCGCATCTCGGCCTGCGACCGGCCTCCGGAGATGGCATCGGTAGTGACCTGCCAGCCGGCGCCGAAGCGCGCGACGGGCGTCGCGCCTTCGTCGAAATCGCTGATGATGCCGTCTCCCACGCTCCCCAGCGAGCCCGTCGCGGCCGGCGCTGGGGCTGCCGCCGCGGGCGCGGCCGTGCCGGCCGGCGCCGCGGCATGCGGCCGCGGCGCGGCAGTAATCGCCTGGAACAATTGATCCCAAGATGCTAAGGTCGCGGGATTCGCGTTCATCCAGATCCCCGTCAGCAGAAACGGCACGGCAAAAACCGCCGCCCAAAGCTTCCGCCGCGTGGGAATCCGCTCTTCCTTCTCCCAGCGAAACAGCTTGGCCGCCAGCAAGAGTCCGAACATTCCCGAAACGAGCAGCACGGCCAGTTCCGGCCCTTGTTGCGTTAGCGAACCGTTGCCCGGCATCACACCCTGGAACGCGTTGACCAAATACGTCGCCGGCAGAAAGGCCGCCGCCCGCTGCAGCCAGTGGGGCAATTGCGCTAGCGGGATCGTCGCGCCGGAAAGAAAAATCAGCGGAAAGAAGGCGAGGTTGCTGTAAACGGAAGCCTCTTGCATGGTATCGGCCAAGCTGCCGATCGTCAGGCCGAAGCCGGCGAAGGCGAAATCGCCGACGGTGACAATCACGAACAGATCCCAGTAGTTCACCCGCGCGGGCATGTGAAACACGAACACGCCGCAGGCGAACATTAGCGCCACGGCCGGCAGCAGCAGCAGATAATTCGCCAGCAGGCTGGCCACGATCATCGCGCCCGGCCCGATCGGGGCGAGGCGGTAGCGGCGCAGGCTGCCGCGCTCGCGCAGCATCACCGACTGCATGCCCAAGCCGAAGAAGCTCGCGGAGATGATCTGAAACACCACCACCGGGCCGAAAAAAAAAGCAACGACCGTGGGAATGCCGCGCGCGAAGATGCCGGCATAGGCGAAGAGAAAGATCAGCGGAAAAATGAAGCTGAAAAACAGCGCCGCGCGGGTGCGCAACGCCAGCCGCAAGTTCATCAGCGCCAGCCGCAGTCCCGCCATTCAGTTGTCTCCTGACTCGCCGGCGAGATCCACGAAGGCGTCTTCCAGCGTCGGTTGCAAGATGCGCAGCTCTTCCAGGCGCGCGCCTTCGCGGTCGAGCAGCCGCACCAGGCCGACCACCGCCGGCGCGACCGCGCGCGCCTGCAGCAGCCAGCGGCCGTCGCGCTCGCTGCACGCGACCACTCCGGGCAACGCGGCCAGGAGCGCCGCGTCCGGCGGGGGTTCGATACGCGCTTCCAAGCGCGTCTCGCGTCCGGAGGCATGCACCAGCTCGCGCGGCGCGCCCAGCGCCACGATGCGGCCCGCCCGCATCACCGCGACGCGATCGCACAGCCGCTCGGCCTCCTCGATGTAGTGCGTGGTCAGCAGCACGGTGCGGCGCTCGGCGCGCAAGCTTTCGATCAGGCCATAGATCTCCCGGCGGGCCATGGCGTCGAGGCCGGCGGTCGGCTCGTCGAGCAGCACCAGCCGGGGATTGTTCACCAGCGCCAGCGCCAAGGCCAGCCGCTGCCTTTGGCCTCCGGAGAGGTGGTCGAAGTACGCGCGGCGCTTCTCCAGCAGCCCGAAGCGCTCCAACAACCGGCGCACCGGCAGCGGGCGGCGGTAAAAGGTGGCGAAGAGCGCCAGCGCCTCCTCCACGCGAATCTTGTCCGGCAAGACCGTCGCCTGCAACTGCGCGCCGATGCGCTCTTTCAGTTCGGCGCTGTCGCGCGCCGGCTCCAGCCCGCAGACGCGCACCGTGCCGGCATCGGGGCGGCGCAAGCCCTCGAGAATCTCGATGGTGGAGGTCTTGCCCGCGCCGTTCGGCCCCAACAACCCGAAGACTTCGCCGCGGGGAATCGCGAAACTCACTCCCTGCACCGCGGGCACGGCGCCGTAACTCTTGCGCAGCCCCTCGACCTCGACGGCGAGTTCGACGGCGGCTTCGGCAACGGAGGCCATCGTTAGCCCAATACGCGCCAGGCGCGGCAAAAATATCAGCGTGGCGCGCCCGTGCCGGGCAGCCGCTGCAAAGTCGTCAGCCCGGCGCACCAGGGCCGATGCTGGAGGAGCCAGCCTCGGCGCACGGCGATGAATTCGCGGTTCTCGTCGAAACGCGCGCCGAAAAACTCCTCGAGCGCGGCGATCACCCCGCGCGCATTGTCCCAGCCCAAGTTCCAACTGCCGTCCCGGCGCCAATAGGGCCGGCGCAAGTTGGTGTCGTGCAACACCGCTTTCCCGGCCGGCGCGAGCAGCGGCAGCCAGGCTGCAAGCTCCCGCCGCGTGTGCTCGCGCTCGTGACTGGTGTCGAGAAACAAGAAGTCGATCGCCGGCTCGAGCGCGCGAGCCCGGCACCAGCCGGCAAACTCCCGGGCAAAGGCGACGTCGTCGCTTTGCACGAACGTCCAGCCGCGGTAGGACGACGTGCGCGCGCAATCGGCCAGATCCACGCTCACCAGCCGCGCGTCGCAGAGCGCCGCCGCGCGCTCCAGCACGAACGTGCTCTCCCCCCCGCGCACGCCCAATTCCACCATCAGGCGCGGTCGCTGCGCCACCGCTTCGGCGAAGAGCGTGAGCAGGTGCTCGTTGATGTCGCTGCGGCGCGCCGCGCGGGCGGCGATCTCGTCGAACGGCGCGAAGCCGCTCGGCGCCGGCGGCGGGGCGGCACGGGCAAAGAGCGCGTTGTGCAGTCCCACGCGCCACTTGAGCGGAAGCATGCCTCATCTTGCCAGAGCTCGGGAGGCAAACGGCGGCTCTCGGCGGTTGGCGGCGCGCGCCGGCATCCGGCGCCTAGTCCCGGCGACGCGGGCTCAGCGAGCCTCTCGCGATTCGGCGGGAATTTCCCGGACAGGATAGACGGCGTCAATGTCGCCGGTGATCAACCGCGCGGCGCGTTGATAGCTCAGATACGACCAGGCCCACTCGAGCATGACCACGAGCCGGTTGCGAAAGCCGATCAAATAGCTGATATGGACCGTGACCCAAGTCCACCAGGCGACCAGCCCGGAGAGATGTAGGGGGCCGATTTGGGCCACGGCGGCGGCGCGGCCGATGGTGGCCAGCATGCCTTTGTCGAAATAACGAAACGGGCGCGGTGGACGGCCGGCGATGGCGCGCAGAATGTTGGCGGCCGCATGCCGGCCCTCCTGCATCGCCACCGGCGCCAAGCCAGGCATCTGCCGCCCCAGCTTGTCGCGGCAACTGGCGAGATCGCCGACGACATAGACCTCGGGGTGGCCGGGCAAGCTCAGGTCTACGTTCACCGGCACGCGGCCACGGCGATCGAGCGCGACGCCGAGCATACGGCCGAGGGGCGAGGGCGCGACGCCGGCCGCCCACAGCGTGGTGGCGGCGGGAATGGACTGGCCATTCAGGCGGATCTGCTCGCGATCCACATAGGTGACCGGCTCGCCGGTTCGCACCTCCACGCCTTTGTGTTCCAACTCGCGCCGCGCCTCGGCGGAAAGATCCGGGGCAAATTCCGGCAAGAGGCGCGGGCCGGCTTCAATCAAAAGGACGCGCGCCTCGCGGGGATCGATGCTGCGAAAATCACGCACCATGACCTGGCGCGCGATCTCCGCGATCGCGCCTGCCAGCTCGACGCCGGTGGGCCCGCCGCCGATGATCGCGAAGGTCAGCAGTTGCCGCCGCCGCGCGAGGTCGCTCTCGCGCTCGGCCTTTTCGAAGGCGAGGAGAATGCGCCGCCGCACCTCAAGCGCGTCTTCGAGCGATTTCAGGCTGGGCGCGCTCGCCTCCCATTCGTTATGGCCGAAGTAGGTGTGGGTCGAACCCGGCGCCAGAATCAGGTAGTCGTAGTCTAGCTCGCCGTCGCGCAAGTGGACCTTGCGCCGCTGCAGATCGACGGCGGTGGCTTCCGCCAGCAGCACGCGAATGTTGGAGCGGCCGCGAAAGATGGCGCGAATGGGATAGGCGATGTCGCCGGGCGAGAGCACGGCGGTGGCGACCTGATAGAGGAGAGGCTGGAAGAGATGGTGGTTGCGGCGATCCACCAGCGTCACTTCCACGGGAGCCCGGCGCAGTTGGCGTGCGGCATAAAGCCCGCCGAAGCCGGAGCCGACGATCACCACCCGCGGCGGCGCGCTCCGGTCCAAAACCGGTTGCGGCTGCGGGCGCGGGCCGGCGGTGGGCGCCGGAACCTCGGCGAGGGTTGGAGGCATTGTACGTACCCTCCTCGCTGCTATTTTCCCGCCGATTCGTTTCGGGCCGGCGCTCGCCACAGGGGTTGCAAGGCGCCCGGCGCGGCCAAGAGCGGCGCGAAGCTCACAGGATTTTCGCGAGCAGCCATAGCGCGGCGGCGGCGTAGCCCCCGGCGACCAAGTCGTCGAGCATGATGCCCCAGCCGCCGCGGGCGCGCTCGGCCTGGCGCGCCGGCGGCGGCTTGAGCACGTCGAAGATGCGGAACAGCACGAAGCCGGCGAGCGCCAGCGGCCAACTGGCCGCGCCGGCCAGCAGGAACGTCAGCGATTGTCCGGCGATTTCATCGAGGACCACGTTGCGCGGATCGCCGATGCCGGCCAGCCGCTCGGCGGTGGTGGCGGCGACCCCCCCCACGACGAGCATGACGCCGGCGGCGGCGGCGACCGGCCAACCGGCGCCGCGCGACCAGCCGGCGGCGACGAGGCCGCGCCAGACGGCGGCCGTCGCCAGCGAGGCCCAGGTGGCCGGCACCCAGGGAATCCAGCCGATCGGGCCGCCGACGGCAAGCAAGTAGGCGCAGCGCTCCCGCCACGACGCCGAAGCGGCGCCCGCCGGCCAGCCGGCCGGCACGCGCCAGGTGTGCCGCTCCGAGCGGGGCGCGGATTCGGCCGGGGACGCCAAGGGCAGCCCTTCAGCCCTTGTGCCGAACCGTGGCGGCGCGGCGCACCGGCACCAGCGCGTTGCTGGCGTTCTCGCTCCAGGGGGCGTGCTGCAAGATCTCCCGCTGCACGTACTCGACGAAGGCTTGCATTTGCCGCTTCATCGCCCCCTCCCGCTCTTCCATCTCGTGCGCCATGTCCTCCATGCGCTGCCGCAGGTCGAGGATGACTTCGACGCCGGCGAGGTTGACGCCCATGTCGCGCGTGAGGGCTAAGATCATCTCCAACCGCTTGAGGTCTTCTTCCGTGTACAGGCGGGTGTTGCCCTCGGTGCGCGAAGGCTTGAGCAAGCCCTCGCGCTCGTACAGGCGCAAGGTCTGGGGATGAACGCCGTACTGTTCGGCGACGGCGGAGATCATGTATGCGGCGCGTCCCTTTTTCTTCATTTTATTTCGCCGCCTGCGCCAACAGTTCCTTGCGCACGTCTTGCGGGTGCTCGCGCTCGAACTGGCGCAGCAACTCGCGCCCGCGCTCGTCGAGGTTGGAGGGCACCACCACATTGACCTCGACCAGCTCGTCGCCGCGCACGCCCTCGTGCTGCGCCGAGACGACGCCGCGCTCGCGCAGGCGAATGCGCTGGCCGTTTTGCGTGCCCGGCGGCAGCTTGACGAAGGCGCGGCCGTCAATGGTGGGAACGGCGATGTTGGCGCCCAGCGCCGCCTCCGCCACCGTGACCGGCACTTTGACGTAAATGTCATCGCCCTGGCGCGTGAAGATCGGATGCGGCTTGATGGCCACCACCAGGTAGAGGTCGCCGACGCCGTCGGTGCCCCAGTTGCCCTTCTGCGCGACGCGCAGCCGGGCGCCTTCGCGCGTGCCCGGCTTGATGCGCATCTCCAGCGGCTCCTGCACGGTGATGCGGGCGGCGCCATGGCAACGCGGGCAGACCGCGCCCGCCTTGCCGCTGCCGCCGCAGGTCGAGCAGCGCAGGTTGAACTTCATGCCGCCGGCGGTCTGCGTCACCTGGCCCTTGCCGCCGCATTCGGGGCAGACGCCCCGTCCGGCGCCCATACCGGTGCCGTTGCATTGCGGGCATTTGATTTGCCGCGCCACCGTCAGCCGCACCACGGTGCCGCGAATCGCCTCCCAAAAGCCGATCTGAATCTGGTACTCGAGATCGCTGGAGGGCACCTCCACTTCGGCCGGGCGGGAGGAAAAGATGCTGGAAAAGATGTCGCGAAAGCTGCGCCCTGCGCCGGCGCCTTCGCCGAAATCGAAGCCGCTGAAATCGAAGCCGGGCGGCGGGGCGCCGCCGCTGCTCGGCGGCGGCGGCGCGTCGGTGAAGGCGGCGGCGCCTTGCTGGAACGCTTGATCGGAATAAAAACCGACGCGATCGTAAAACTCGCGCTTCTTTGGATCGCCGAGGACGTCGTAGGCCTCCTGCACCTCCTTGAAGCGCTCTTCGGCGGCTTTGTTGTTGGGATTGACGTCGGGATGCAGTTTGCGCGCAAGGCGGCGATAGGCCTTGCGCACGTCTTCGGCCGTGGCCTCGCGCTTGATGCCCAGCACCGCGTAATAGTCTTTCGTCGCCGTCGCCATGCCAAGAGGAAGATCGGAGATCGAAGATCAGGGAGGGACCGGCGGGCCCCTTGGCGGCCGTCCCCGGTCCCCCGCCCCTATTTCTTCTCCTGATCCACGTCGACGTACTCGGCGTCGATAACCTCGCCGGGTTTGCTTTCTCCGTTGCCGCTCGGCGGCGGGGTGGCGGCGCCGGCGGCAGGGCCGCCGCGTGCCCCGCCCGCCTGCGTTTGGCTGGTCTGGCGGTACATCGCTTCGGCCAGCTTGTGGAAGGCGGTGGTCAGGCGGTCGCGGGCTGCGTTCATCGCCGCCGCGTCGCTGCCTTCGAGCGCCTTGCGGGCGTCGGCGAGGGCGTCCTCGATGGCCTTGGCGTCCTCGGCGGAGATCTTCTCCCGGTTCTCCTTGAGCTGCTTGTCGGCGTTATAGACCATGCTGTCGAGCTGGTTGCGCGCCTCGATTTCCTCGCGCTTGCGCTTGTCTTCTTCGGCATGCGCTTCCGCATCCTTGGTCATGCGCTCGACCTCTTCCTTGGAGAGCCCGCTCGAAGACGTGATGGTGATCTTTTGCTCCTTGCCGGTGCCCAGATCCTTGGCGCTGACATTGACGATGCCGTTCGCGTCGATGTCGAAGGTGACCTCGATCTGCGGCACCCCGCGCGGCGCCGGCGGCAGGCCCACCAGATGGAACTTGCCCAGGGTGCGGTTCTGCGCCGCCAAGGCGCGCTCGCCCTGGAGCACGTGCACCTCGACGGAGGTTTGGTTGTCGGACGCGGTCGAGAAGATTTCGCTCTTGCGCGTCGGAATCGTGGTGTTGCGCTCGATCAGCTTGGTGAACACCCCGCCCATGGTTTCGATGCCCAGCGACAGCGGCGTCACGTCGAGCAAGAGCAGGTCCTTCACCTCGCCCGCGAGCACGCCCGCCTGCACCGCCGCGCCGACCGCGACCACTTCGTCGGGGTTGACACTGCGATTCGGCTCTTTGCCGAAGAGATCTTTCACGATCTGCTGCACGCGCGGAATGCGCGTGCTCCCGCCTACCAGCACCACCTCGTGGATCTTGTCGGCGGTCACGCCGGCGTCGCTCAGCGCCTGCTTGCAAGGGCCGACGGAGCGCTGGAGAATGTCTTCCACCATGCGCTCGAATTGCGCCCGCGTGAGCTTCTTCAGCAGGTGCTTGGGACCGCTCGCGTCGGCAGTGATGAAGGGCAAGTTGATCTCGGTTTCCATGGTCGAGCTGAGTTCGATCTTGGCCTTCTCGGCGGCGTCCTTGAGGCGCTGCATCGCCATCTCGTTGCCGCGCGCGCGCAGGTCGATGCCCTCTTCCTTCTTGAACTCGTCCACGAGCCAATCCACCAGGCGCTGATCGATGTTGTCGCCGCCCAGGTGCGTGTCGCCGTTGGTGGACTTGACCTCGACCACGCCCTCGCCCACCTCGAGAATGGAGATGTCGAAGGTGCCGCCGCCGAAGTCATAGACGGCGATGGTCTGCTCTTTCTTTTTGTCGAGGCCATAGGCCAGCGCCGCCGCCGTCGGCTCGTTCACGATGCGCTTCACGTCGAGCCCGGCGATCTTGCCGGCGTCCTTCGTGGCTTGGCGCTGGGCGTCGTTGAAGTAGGCGGGGACGGTAATCACCGCCTCGCTCACCTTCTCGCCCAGGTAGTCTTCGGCGGCCTGCTTGAGCTTCTGCAAAATAAAAGCGGAGATTTCCGGCGGCGTATACTTCTTGCCGCCGGCCAGCACCACGACGTGCCCGCCCGCCTGCTCGACCTTGTAGGGCACCATCTTCATCTCCTCGGTGACCTCGTCGAACCGGCGGCCCATGAAGCGCTTGATCGAATAGATCGTGTTCTCGGGATTCGTGATTGCCTGGCGCTTGGCCACCTGCCCCACCAAACGCTCGCCGGTCTTGGTGAAGGCCACGACTGAAGGAGTCGTGCGCCCGCCTTCGGAGTTCGCCAGCACCTTTGGCTCGCCATTCTCCATGATCGCCACGACGCTATTCGTGGTTCCGAGATCAATGCCGATGATCTTGCCCATAACTGCTCCTGTTCGTTTGCCGTTTGATTTGCCGCATTCACAGCGTACGATATGAGCGTGGCATTGTCAAGTTTTACTTTAGCGGATCTCTGTCAATCTGATTTCCGTAAAAATGGTCGCTTATCGCGGACAAATCGCATAAAATCGCAGCATGAAATGGCTTAAACCTCGCGAAGCCGCAGGCGAACTGGGCGTCTCCTATGCCACGCTCAAGCAATGGCTATATCAGGGGAAATTGGAGGCGGTGCGGACGCCGGGCGGGCATTATCGCATTGCCGCGGCCGAAATCGAACGTTTGCGGGGCGCGCCCGCGGCGGCGCCGGCGCGGATCAGCGGGCGCAACCAACTGCGCGGCACGGTGACGACGGTGCGGCGCGAGGGCTTGCTGGCGGCGGTGACCCTGGCGATCGGCGATCAGCAGATCAAGGCGGTGATCACCGCCGAAGCGGCCAGCGAGCTGGGCTTGGAGCCGGGGATGGCGGCGATGGCGCTGATCAAGGCCACCGAAGTCATGATCATGCGATGAGCACGAATCCGAGCGAGGCGGTCGGCGCCGGCCGGGGGTGTTCCGCCACCCTGCGGCGTGCGGGTACGCGGCGGGCGCCCGGCGCGCCCCCGTTCGTGCCCGGCTGCGGCGAGCGGGGCCGGACCGGGCGGCGGCACGTGCGCGGCGGGAGCGCGGTGCTGCTGTTATTCGCCTGCGCGCTGGCGGCGAACGGACAGCGCGTGGTGGAAGCGCGGGCGGCGACGCTGGCGGTGCCCTTCGATCAGCTGGCGCGACAATTGCCGCAATTCCGCTTCGACGCCGAGAGCGGCGGCAGCCGCTTTCTGCTGCGGAAGTTGCTGGATCTCAATGCGCGCATGGATCTGCTGGCGCTGGCCGACGCCGGTCTCTTCACCGCCGCGCGCGGGCCGCGGGCGCCGCGCTGGTGGGTGGAATTCGCTGGCAACGAACTGGTGATCGCCTACACGGCGCGCTCGCGCTTTGCCGCGCAGATCAACGCCACGAATTGGATGGACATCCTCCTGCGGCCGGAAGTCAGCTTCGGCTACGCCGATCCCGCGCTCGATCCGGAGGGATACAACACGCTGCGGGCGTGGCGGCTGGCGGAGCGCTACTATCACCGGCCGGGTCTGGCGGCGCGGTTGCGAGCGGCGGTGCCGGCGGCGAACCGGCGGCCCCAGTCGGTGGCGCTGCTGGCGCTGCTCGAGGCCGGCCAGCTCGACTATGCCTGGGAATACCTCTCCGTCGCCCGCCAGCACGGGCTGCGCTATGTGCGGCTGCCGCCGCCGGTGAATATGGCGCAGGCGATCGTTTACGGCATCACCATTCCGGCGACGGCGCGCAATGTAACGGGGGCGCTGGCCTTCTTGCAATTGCTGGTCTCGCCGCGCGGCGCGGCCGAGCTGGCCGCGGCGCAGCAGCCGCCGCGAGCGCCCTGCCTGGCCGGCGACCCGCCGGCCGCGCCGCAGGAGCTGGCGCGATGGCTGGGGACGCTGCCGCGCTGTCCCGCCGCCGGTCTCTAGCCATGGCTGTCCCGACGCTCACCTCCGTCCGCATGCCCACCGCGGCGCCGCGCGCCGCGGCGCTGGCGCCGTGGCTGGTGCTTCCGGCCGGCCTGTTGGTGCTGTTTTTGGCCGCGCCGATCTTGCGGCTCTTCGCGGCGTCCGCCTCCGGGCTGCCGGCGGCGCTGGCCGATGCCGAAGTGCGCGCCTCGCTGGCGCTGACCTTCGCCACCGCCGCCGCCGCCACCGCCGTGGGCGTGCTGCTGGCCGTGCCGCTCGGCTATGCGCTGGCGCGCGGGCGGTTTCCCGGCCAGGGCCTGTTGCGGGCGCTGCTCGATCTGCCGCTGGTGATTCCGCATCCGGTGGTGGGCATCGCCTTGCTGTTGCTGTTCGCTCGCGATGCCGCCGCCGGACGCCTGCTGGCGCTCTTTCATCTGCACTTGGTCGGCACTGCGCTCGGCATCACCGCCGCGATGCTCTTCGTCGCCTGCCCGTATCTCGTGCATGCCTGCCGCGACGGCTTCCGCGCACTCGATCCGCGGCTGGAGGCGCTGGCGCGCAGCCTCGGCCACGGGCCCTGGAGCGCGTTTTGGCGGGTCAGTTTGCCACTGGCGCGCGGCTCGATCGTCAGCGGCGCGATCCTCATGCTGGCGCGCGCCATCAGCGAGTTCGGGGCGCTGGTGATCCTGGCCTACAATCCGCGGGTGATTTCGATCCTCATCTACGACCGGTTCACCACCTACGGGCTCAAGGAGACGCTGCCGCTGGCCGGATTGGTCCTGCTCTTCGCTTTCGCCGCGCTTTGGGCCATCGCCGCCCTGGCTGATCGCCGCCGCGGCGCCAATTAGCGCACTTTGCCGCGCCGTTGGGGCCCCGAAACCGCCGGCCGGCGGCTGTGAGCCGAAGCTTGGATCGCATCCTGGCGTGACGGTCCCGGATCGTGGCGCGCCGCCCGTCCCAAGGCCGCGGCCCAGCCGCCTCCGCCGAAAGCGGAATCTAGACTTTTTTGTATTGATTTGCCAGGATAGGAAGTGCCATGCCGACGCCCATAACCAACGTCGAAGAGCTCACGCTCCAGGAATACAAGTACGGTTTCGTCACCGACATCGAAACCGAAACCGTGCCCCGGGGCCTGAGCGAAGACATCGTTCGCCGCATCTCGGCGATCAAGCGCGAGCCCGAGTTCATGCTGGAGTGGCGGCTGCGCGCCTATCGCCAGTGGCTGAAGATGACGGAGCCGACGTGGGCGAACGTTCACTACCCGAAGATCGACTATCAAGACATCATTTACTACGCGGCGCCCAAGCTGAAGACGGACGCTCCCAAGAGCCTGGACGAAGTGGATCCGGAGCTGCTCGCGACCTACGAAAAGCTGGGAGTGCCGCTGCGCGAGCGGGAGATTTTGGCGGGCGTGGCCGTGGATGCGGTCTTCGACAGCGTCTCGGTGGCGACCACGTTCAAGAAGAAACTGGCCGAGCTCGGGATCATCTTTTGCTCGTTTTCCGAGGCCGTGCGCGAGCATCCGGCGCTGGTCGAGAAGTACCTGGGCTCGGTGGTGCCGTACACCGACAATTTCTTCGCCACGCTCAACTCGGCGGTCTTCAGCGACGGCTCGTTCTGCTACGTGCCCCCGGGCGTGCGCTGCCCCATGGAGCTCTCGACCTATTTCCGCATCAACGCCCAAGACAGCGGCCAGTTCGAACGGACGCTGATCATCGCCGACGAGGGCGCCTACGTGAGCTATTTGGAGGGCTGCACGGCGCCGAAGCGCGACCTCAACCAACTGCACGCGGCGGTGGTGGAGCTGGTGGCGCTGGACAACGCCACCATCAAGTACTCGACCGTGCAGAACTGGTATCCGGGCGATAAGGAAGGGCGCGGCGGCATCTACAACTTCGTGACCAAGCGCGGGAAGGCGCTGGGCAAGAATTCCAAGATCTCGTGGACGCAGGTGGAGACGGGTTCGGCGATCACCTGGAAGTACCCCAGCTGCATCCTGCAAGGCGAGAACTCGGTGGGCGAGTTCTATTCGGTGGCGGTGACCAAGAACCGCCAGCAGGCCGACACCGGCACCAAGATGCTGCACCTCGGCAAGAACACGCGCAGCACGATCGTTTCCAAGGGCATTTCCGCCGGCTTCGGCCAGAACACCTATCGCGGCGCGGTGCGCATCCACAAGAACGCCGACCACGCCCGCAACTATTCGCAGTGCGATTCGCTGCTGATCGGCGATCGCTGCGGCGCGCACACCTTTCCCGTGCTCGAGGTGAAGAACAACACCGCCACCATCGAGCACGAAGCTTCGACCTCGCGCATCGGCGAGGATCAGTTGTTTTACTGCCGGCAGCGCGGGCTGTCGATGGAAGACGCGGTTTCGATGATCGTCAACGGCTTCTGCAAGGAAGTGTTCCGCGAGCTGCCGATGGAGTTCGCCGTCGAGGCGCAAAAGCTGCTGAGCGTCAGCCTGGAAGGCAGCGTCGGCTAGTCCAGGCGAGTGAGAACCATGCTGGAAATTCACGACTTGCACGCCCGCATCGCCAAACAGGCGGACGGGCGGGAAATCCTGCGCGGCATCGACCTGCGGGTGAAGGCGGGCGAGGTGCACGCGATCATGGGCCCTAACGGCTCGGGCAAGAGCACGCTGGCGGGGGTCTTGGCCGGCCGCGACAGCTACGAAGTCACCCGCGGCACGGTGCGATATCAGGGGCTGGGGGGCGAGCTCGACTTGTTGGAACTCTCGCCCGAGGAGCGGGCGCGCGAGGGCGTCTTCCTGGCCTTCCAGTATCCGGTCGAGATTCCCGGCGTCAGCAATCTCTATTTCCTTCGCGCCGCCCTGAACGCCATCCGCAAGCATCGCGGGCTGGAGGAACTCGACGCCGCCGACTTCTTGCGGCATACGCGCGGCAAGATGAAGATGCTGGGCGTGGATGACGACCTCACCAAGCGCTCGGTGAACGAGGGGTTTTCGGGCGGCGAGAAGAAGCGCAACGAGATCTTCCAGATGGCGGTGCTGGAGCCGCGGCTGGCGATTCTCGACGAAACCGATTCCGGCCTGGATATCGACGCGCTCAAGACGGTGGCGCAGGGCGTGAACGCGATGCGCAGCCCGGAGCGGGCGACGATCGTCGTCACCCACTACCAGCGGCTGCTCAACTACATCGTTCCCGATTTCGTGCACGTGCTGTACAACGGCCGCATCGTGCGCTCCGGCGGCAAGCAGTTGGCGCTGGAGCTGGAAGAGAAGGGCTACGGCTGGCTGGAAGAGGCCGTGAGCGCGGGCGTGTGAGGAGAGCGCGGCGATGAGCGTAACCGCGATTCCGGCGACCGGCGGCGCCTACCGCGCCGCGTTCGAGGCGGCGGCGCGGGCGCAGCGCGGTCCCGGCTGGCTGGGGACGGCGCGGCGCGCCGCCTTCGAGCGCTTTCTGGAACTGGGCTTCCCCACCCCCAAGCACGAGGAGTGGCGGCACACCAACGTGGCGGTGATCGCCCGCGGCGAGTTCACGCCCGCGCCGCCGCCCGATGCCGCGGCCGAAGCCGCCGCGGAGAAATTCTTGGCCGGTTCGCCGTTCGCCGCGCTCGGCGGCGCGCGGCTGGTGTTCCTCGACGGCCGCTACGCCGCCCGCTTTTCGACGCCGGGCGCGCTGGGCGCGGGCGTGCGCGCCGGCAGCCTGGGCGCCGCCCTGGCCGCCGGCGACGCGATCGGCGAAGCCCTGACGCGCGAGGCGCCGTGGAGCGAGCTGGCGTTCGTCGCGCTGAACACCGCGCTCTTCGACGACGGCGCGGTGATCGAGATCGGGCGCGGGCAAGTGCTGCCCGAGCCGGTGCACGTGCTCTATCTCGCCACCGCCGCGGCGGCGCAATATCTGCAGCCGCGCACGCTGATCCTGGCGGGGCGCGACAGCCAGGCGTCGGTGATCGAGGCTTACGCCAGCCTGGGCGAGCAGGGCGTGTTCACCAACGCCGTGACCGAGATCGTGGCGGAAGAGAATGCCGCGCTCGAGCACGCGCGCTTGCAGCAGGAAAATTTGGCGTCCTATCACGTCTCCGCCACCTTCGCCCGCGCCGGGCGCACCGCCCGCGTGGCGCTGCACGCGCTCACCTTCGGGGGCGCGCTCACCCGCAACGACGTCACGGCGGTGCTCGACGGCGAAGGCGCCGAGGTGCTGCTCAACGGCCTGTACATCGCCGGCGGGCGCCAGCACATCGACAACCACACGGTGCTCGATCACGCCCAGCCGCTCGGCACCAGCCGCGAGTTCTACAAGGGCATTTTGGATGGCCAAGCCAGCACCGCCTTCCGCGGCCGCATCGTCGTGCGTCCCGACGCGCAGCACACCGACGCCATCCAGAGCGACAAAAACCTCCTGCTCTCGGCCGACGCGGTGGCCAGCTCCGATCCGCAACTGGAGATTCGCGCCGATGACGTGCGCTGCACCCACGGCGCCACCTTCGGCCAGATCGACGCGGAGGCGTTGTTCTACCTGCAATCCCGCGGCATCGGCGCGGAAGCGGCGCGGCGCCTGCTGACCTTCGCCTTCGCCAGCGACGTGCTGGCGCGGCTCCGGTGCGCGCCGTTGCGCCGCGCCCTGGAGCGGGAGCTCTTCCACCGCTGGACGGGGCTGGAGGGGGACGGGGAGGCGTGAGGATGCCGGCCGAGAGTCTTGCCAGCGCCCCGCCCGCCGCCGCTTTTGATGCCGCCGCCGCGCGCCGGGAATTTCCCGCGCTGGCGCAGCGCGTGCACGGCCATCCGCTGGTCTATCTGGATAGCGCCGCCACCGCGCAGAAGCCGCGCGCGGTGCTGGAGGCGCTGGCGGGGTTTTACCGCGAGGATTGCGCCAACATCCATCGCAGCGCGCATGCGCTCAGCGAGCGCGCCACCGCCGGCTACGAGGCGGCGCGTCGGCAAGTGCAGCAGTTTCTGGGCGCCGCCAGCGAGCGCGAGATCGTCTTTACGCGCGGCACGACGGAATCGCTCAACCTGGTCGCCGCCGGTTATGCGTCGCGGCTCGAGCCGGGCGACGAGGTGCTGATCACCGGGCTCGAGCATCACTCGAACATCGTCCCCTGGCAGCTCGCGTGCGAACGCAGCGGCGCCCGGCTGGTGGTGGCGCCGATTGACGAGCGCGGCGAGGTGCCGCTCGAGGAGTTCGAGCGCCGGCTGAGCGCGCGCACGAAGGTCGTGGCGGCGGCGCATATCTCCAACGCGCTCGGCACCATCAACCCCATCGCCGAGTTCGCCGCGCGCGCGCACGCGGTTGGCGCGGTGCTGGTGGTGGACGGCGCGCAATCGGCGCCGCACCTGCCGCTCGACGTGCAAGCGCTGGGCTGCGATTTCTTCGCCTTCAGCGGCCACAAGAACTTCGGCCCGACCGGCATCGGCGTGCTCTATGGCCGCGCCGAGTTGCTGGAGGCGCTGCCGCCCTATCAAGGCGGCGGCGACATGATTCGCTCGGTCACCTTCGAGAAGACCACCTACAACGACATCCCCTACAAATTCGAGGCGGGCACGCCGCACATCGCCGGCGCCATCGGCCTGGGCGCCGCACTGGCGGCGCTGACCGCTTGGGACATGCGCGCCATCGCCGCCTACGAGCACGAGCTGACCGCCTACGGGCTGGAGCTGCTGGGCGGGCTGCGCGGGGTGCGGCTGATCGGCACCGCGCGGCGGCGCGCCGGCGTCTTCAGCTTCGTGGTGGAAGGCGTGCATCCCCACGACGTGGGCACGGTGCTCGATTCCCGCGGCATCGCCGTGCGCGCCGGCCACCATTGCGCGCAGCCGGTGATGGAGCGCTTCGGCCTGCCGGCGACCACGCGCGCCTCGCTGGCGCTGTACAACACGCGCGCGGACCTGGACGCGCTGGCCGAGGGCATCGGCCGCGTGCAGGCGATGTTTCGGAGCTAGCCGCATGGCGGAACTGGAAGGGCTGTATCAAGAATTGATCCTGGATCACGCCAAGCGGCCGCGGAACTTCGGCCCGCTGCCCGGCGCCAACCGCCGCGCCGAAGGCTTCAACCGTCTCTGCGGCGACCGGCTCATCTTGTATCTGCGGATGGAGGGCGACGTGGTGGGCGACGTGCGCTTCGAGGGCGCCGGCTGCGCGATTTCCACCGCTTCCGCCTCGCTGCTGACCGAGGCGCTCAAGGGCAAGACCGCGGCCGAGGCGGAGGTGCTGTTTCAGCGCTTCCACGCCCTGGTCACCGGCGACTTCGCCGCGGCCGGCGATCCCGACGAGCTGGGCAAGCTGGCCGCCTTCAGCGGCGTTTCGGAATTTCCGGTGCGGGTGAAATGCGCCAGCCTGCCGTGGCACACCTTCGCCGCGGCGCTGCACGGCGCCGCCGCCCCGGTCTCGACGGAGTAGCGTCATGGACGACGAGTTGCTCGCCCAAGCCAACGAGAATGAAGCCCGCGCCGCCGCCCTCGAGGATCTGGGCGGACCGGAGCGGCGCGCGGAAGCCGCCCGGCTGCGCGATGACGCCCGCCGTTTGAAGGCCGAATGGCGCGCCCGCCAGCCTGAAATCGAGGGCTTGGAAGAGCTGGTCATCGAGACCTTGCGCACCTGCTATGACCCGGAGATTCCGGTGAACATCTACGATCTCGGGTTGGTGTACGAGGTCAAGATCAATCCGGCGGGGGTGGTGGACCTGCGCATGACGCTGACCTCGCCCAACTGCCCGGTGGCCGGCTCCTTGCCGGGCGAGGTCGAGGGCAAGGTGCGCGGCATCCCCGGGGTCAGCGACGTCAACTTCGAATTGGTTTGGGATCCGCCTTGGAACACGAGCATGATGTCGGAAGAGGCGAAGCTGCAATTGGGCATGATCTGAGGTGCGGCCGATGGCGAAGAAGCGAGGGGACCGGCGGGAAGCGGGGGCGCGGCGCCGGCCGCCGGGCGCGGCGTCATGAAATTCAGCTCGCAAGAGGAATACGGACTGCGCTGCCTGCTGCGGCTCGGCATGCAAGCGCCGGGCGCCAGCTTGACGATTCCGGAAATTAGCCGCTGGGAGGGCATCTCCCCCCATTACGTCGCCAAGCTCATGCGCGTCTTGCGCCGCGGCCAGTTGGTGCGCAGCGCGCGCGGCCAGGCTGGCGGCTACGTGCTGGCGCGGCCCGCCGATCAAATCGTGGTGGGCGAGGCGCTGGCGGTGCTGGGCGGCCGCCTGTTCGATCCCGAGTTTTGCGGACGCCACGCCGGCGACGAACTCGTGTGCACGCATTCGGTGGAGTGCTCGCTGCGCTCGCTCTGGCGCACCGTGCAGTACGCGGTGGACCGCGTGTTGACGCGCATGACCCTCCACGACTTGCTCGGCCACGAGCAAGAAGTCGGCGCCCTGGCCACGCGCCTGGTGCAAGTGCCGGTGAGCGCCGCGCCCGCGCCTCGCGGCGGCAACACCCGTTAACCTGCGGCATCGCGGGCGCAGGTCGGGTAAGGGCGATCTTTGCCTCGGGCGGCAGCCCCCGAGTCCACCGCCAGAAATCCAGCCAGCCGAGCTCGAGGGAAAACGCGCAGCGCAGCGAAGCGCCAAGAGCATGCGCAGCGCAGCGGAGCGCCAAGAGAAGACCCCGCGAATTTCCCAAGGACGGCTCCATGCCAGCCAACCACGCCGGAGCGGGCCGGGCCGGGGACCCCAAGGCGCAGCGGCGCGCCTTGGGGTGGGAGGAGCCGGCAGGCCATGACCGCGGGCTGCGAGGGGCGGGAGGAATACACCCACGTATCCGATCCGCCCCGAGCAGCCGGATCGGAGACCCGGCGCGCGACGCTGGCGCGCTGGGCTGGGAGAACGAAGCCCTGCGAAGCTTATCGCCCTGCCCACCATTCCTCGCCGCCGCCCGGCAGCTTGCCAGCCGGAGCGCGGTTCAGTATCGTGAAGAGTCGCGCCGCTATCAGGGTTCGCGTGGTTCGCCGGAATGGCGCCCTGCCGGCCGGCGACGGTTTCCATGGCACAGGCCGAACTGCCCATTCTGAACCCGAGGCCGGGAGGCGCCACCATGCGCCGGGACGCATGGTGGCTGCAACCAACGCTGGTTTTCCTGGGCCTCGGGGCTTTCATCGTGTACGCCACCTGGGCGGCCTTTCAAGGCGTCAACTACGCTTGGGGGCCCTATCTGTCGCCGCTCTACTCGCCGCTGCTGTTCGGACCGCATAGCTGGTTCGGGCCGGAGCCGGGGTGGTGGCCGCGCTGGCTGGTCTTTTCGCCGGCGCTGCTGATTCTCTGGGCGCCGGGTGGCTTCCGCGTCACCTGCTATTACTATCGCGGCGCCTATTACAAAGGGTTTTGGGCCGATCCGCCCAACTGCACGGTGCGCGAGCCGCGCAAGACGTATTGGGGCGAGCGCCGCTTCCCGCTGATCTGGCAAAACATCCATCGCTACTTCATGTACCTGGCGCTGCTGTTTCTGGTGGATCTGTTCGTGGATTTCGTGCGGTCGCTGCGCTGGGCCGATGCCGCCCATCCGGGGCGGGTGGTGTGGGGGCTGGGGGTCGGCTCGATTGTGCTCTTCGTCAACTGGTTTCTGCTGAGCGGCTATACGCTCGGCTGCCACTCGATTCGCCATCTGATCGGCGGCGGGCGCGATTTGCTGTCGGCGATTCCCAAGCGCGCCCAGGCCTACAACTGCGTGAGCTGCCTCAACCGCAAGCACATGCAATGGGCGTGGATGAGCCTATTTTGGGTGGCCTTCACCGACTTCTACGTGCGCATGTGCGCCATGGGCATGATCCGCGACTGGAGAATCTTCTGATGGCCGGCTACGAGACGCACACCTATGACGTGCTGGTGGTGGGTGCGGGCGGCGCCGGCTTGCGCGCGGCCATCGCCGCGGCGGCGCAGGGCGCGCGCGTGGGCTTGGTCTGCAAGTCGCTGCTCGGCAAGGCGCATACGGTGATGGCCGAGGGCGGCGCGGCGGCGGCGCTCGGCAACGTGGATGATCGCGACAACTGGCGCGTCCACTTCGCCGACACCATGCGCGGCGGCGCCTATCTCAACAACTGGCGCATGGCCGAGCTGCACGCCCAGGAGGCGCCGGCGCGGGTGCGCGAGCTGGAGGCCTGGGGCGCGCTCTTCGACCGCACCCCCGACGGGCGCATCTTGCAGCGCAACTTCGGCGGTCACCGCTATCCCCGGCTGGCGCATGTCGGCGACCGCACTGGCCTGGAGATGATCCGCACCTTGCAGGATCACAGCGTGTACGAGCCCAAGATCTCCGTGCACATGGAGACGACGCTGATCACGCTGCTGCGCTCCGGCAACCGCGTGGTCGGCGGCTTCGGCTACGAGCGGGAAAAGGGCGGCTTCCTGCTGTTCCGCGCCAAGGCCGTCGTGCTGGCCACCGGCGGCATCGGCCGCGCCTTCCAGATCACCAGCAACAGTTGGGAATACACCGGCGACGGTCTGGGGCTGGCGTACCGCGCCGGGGCCGAGCTGATGGACATGGAGTTCGTGCAATTCCATCCCACCGGGATGATCTGGCCGCCGAGCGTGCGCGGGCTGCTGGTCACCGAGGGGGTGCGGGGCGAGGGCGGCATCCTCAAGAACAGCGAGGGGCGGCGCTTCATGTTCGACAACATTCCGCCGCTCTATCAAAGCCACACCGCCGACAACCCGGAGGAAGGCTGGCGCTACACGCAAGGCGACAAGAACGCCCGCCGCCCGCCCGAGCTGCTCACCCGCGACCACGTGGCGCGGATGATCATGCGCGAGGTCAAGGCCGGCCGCGGCAGCCCGCACGGCGGCGTCTATCTCGACATCGCCTGGATCAAGGAAAAGCTGCCCAACGCCGCCGCGCACATCCAGCGCAAGCTGCCGAGCATGTATCACCAGTTCAAGCAACTGGCCGACGTGGATATCACCGAGCAGCCGATGGAGATCGGACCGACCATGCATTACATGATGGGCGGCATCAAGGTGGACGCGGAGAGCCAGATGTCCACGGTGCCGGGGCTGTTCGCCGCCGGCGAGTGCGCCGCCGGGCTGCACGGCGCCAACCGGCTGGGCGGCAATTCGCTCAGCGACTTGCTGGTCTTCGGCAACCGCGCCGGCGAGTACGCCGCGCGCTATGCCGCCGCGGCGCCGCCGCTCGAGGCCGCCGATGCCGACATGAAGGCGCAGGCCGACCAGGCGGCGCAAGAGGCGCTGGCGCCCTTCTCCCGCTCCAGGGGCGAAGGCCCGTTCCAAGTGCAGCAAGCGCTGCAGGAGCTCATGCAGAACAATGCCGGCATCGTGCGCACCCAGGCCGAGCTCGAAACCGCTCGCGCCGGCATCGCCGAGCTGCGGCGGCGCGCCGAGCACGTCGCCGTGGATGGCAACCGCGGCTACAACCCCGGCTGGCACACCGCCCTCGATTTGCGCAACCTGCTCATCGTGGCCGAAGCCGTCGCCACCGCAGCCGTCCAGCGCCAGGAAAGCCGCGGCGCGCATTTTCGCGACGATTTTCCCGCCAAGGATGACGGCCAGGGCCTTTACAACAGCATCGTCGCCCGCGGCGCCGGCGGCGCAATGGAATTTCGCCGCCAGCCGCTGCGGCCGATGCCGGCGGAATTGCAGCAGATCATCGAGGAGATGAAGTAGCGGCGAGGGGAGTGTTCATGGCACAGGCGATGTTTCGCATTTGGCGCGGCGACGCCCGCGGGGGCGGGTTTCAGGACTTCACGGTGCAGATCAGCGACGGCATGGTGGTGCTCGACGTGGTGCATCAGATCCAGGCCGAGCAGGCCAACGACCTCGCCGTGCGCTGGAACTGCAAGGCCGGAAAGTGCGGCTCCTGCTCGGCGGAGATCAACGGCCACCCCAAGCTGATGTGCATGACGCGGCTGAGCTCGCTGCCGCTCGATCGGCCGGTCACGGTCGAGCCGATGCGCACCTTCCCGCTGGTGCGCGATTTGGTGACCGACGTTTCGTGGAATTACGAGGTCAAGAAGCGGATCAAGCCCTTCCAGCCCCGGACGCCCGACGCCGCCGACGGCACCTGGCGCATGGACCAGAGGGACGTGGACCGGGTGCAGGAATTTCGCAAGTGCATCGAATGCTTTCTGTGCCAGGACGTGTGCCACGTCCTTCGCGAGCACCAGTTGCACCGCGAATACATCGGCCCGCGCTTTTATGTCCACACCGCGGCGCTGGAGATGCATCCGCTCGACGTCGCCAACCGCCTCGCCGATCTGCGCGGGCCCGGCGGCCTGGGCTATTGCAACATCACCAAGTGCTGCACCAAGGTTTGCCCCGAGGGCATCAAGATCACCGACAACGCCATCATTCCGCTGAAAGAGCGCGTGGTGGACGAATTTTACGACCCGGTGCGCCGCTTGTTCCGCATCTTCCGGCCCAAGCCCCAGCCGCCGCCGGCCAAGGGGGCGCCGGAAGCCGAGCCGGAGCCGACGCGCACGGCGGCCTCGTCCTCGGCGCCTCGCTAAACCGTCGCTTTGCCGCCGCGCTCGCCGGCGCTTGCGCGCCGCCTTCGCCTGGAGCATCATCGGGCGAGCGAACCGCTGGTTGCCGCCATGCCCGACCTGATTCTCTACACCATCGAAGGCAAGAGTCTGGAGGCCGTGGAGGCCGATCTGCGCGACGCCGCCGCGCGCCACCGCATGGCGATCTTCGCCCAGATCGACTTGCAGGCGGCGGTGCGCGAGCAAGGCGTGGCGTTCGGCCATCCCTGCCGCCTCTTCGAGCTCAGCAGCCCGGGCTTGGCGGCGGAGGTGCTGGCGCGCGATCCCGCGCTCACCGCGATCTTGCCATGCCGGATCAGCTTGCACGAGTGGCAAGGGCAATTGCGCCTGACCACGGTCAAGCCGACGTCCCTGCTGGCGCACTTTCCGGGCATCGATCTCGAGTCCGTCCTGCGCCAATTCGAACGCGAGCTGACGGCGGTGCTCGACGAAGCCGCTGCGTGAAGCGCCCGCGCCCGCCCGCGCGCGGCCCAGCGGCGCCGCTCCGCGAGCCTAGGCGCCGGCCTTGCCGGGAATCCAGTAGATCTCTTCCCGAATGGCTTTCTTCTCGAAGCCGGCGCGCGTGAGAATTCCTTTGACGTTGGCGATCATCCCCGGGTGGCCGCAGAGATACGCCGTGGTCTCTCCGGCGACGAAACCGGCGGCGTCGGCATACTTGCGTACCAGGTCCTCGGCGCGCCCGCGCTCGCCGGTCCAGGCCGTGTCTTCCCAGCACCGCGAAATCGCGAAGACGGGAGTCAGGCTCGGCAGCTGCGCCGCCAGCCGCAGCAATTCTTCGCGATAGCCGAACTCCCACGATCGGCTGGCGGCTGCCAGCAACAGGAAGCGATGGTGTTCCGCTTGCGCGCGATCGGCGGCGAACGTGCGCAGCATGCTCAAGAACGGGGCCAAGCCGGTGACCGTGGCGACCATCAAATGGCGCCCATGACCGCTCTTGCGGTCCAGCTGAAACAAACCCTTGGCCGCCCTGCGCACCCACACCGCGTCGCCCGGCTGCAGGCGGTAGAGCAGCGGCGTCACTTCTCCCTGCGGGACGAGCTCGAGAAAAAATTCCAGCTCGGACTCGTGGGGGCCGGAAACGATCGAATACGGACGCTCGTGAATGCCGCCTTCATCCTCGAGCGCCAGCGTCGCGTATTGGCCGGGGCGGAACGGGAACGGCGCGGGCAGCCGCGCGCGCACGATCCACAAGTCGGGGCTGAGATCGCGGCGGTACGTGATCTCCGCGCGCCAATATTTTTTTTCGTCCAGCATGTTCGCGCGACTCTCTAGTATGGCCGCGGCGACGGCGAAACGTGGCGCGGCGGACGGGCGCGCCCGGATGCCCCGGCGTCGCCGCGGCATGCGCCGGTTCCGCAGTATGGGTGGACTGGAACTGGGGGGCGGGTCCTTTCCGGCCCTTACCTCCTCGGCGAATAACTGGCCTCGTGTACAGGCCGCAGCCTGCTGACAACGCCCCTTGAGTCAGCCAACGGCCTCAACGCGCCAGAGAATGGCTCGCGGGCGGCATCGAAAGGACGTTCCGCGTGTTTCTCTCGCCGTCACTGGCGAGTAAACCGTGATTGCGCCATTTTCTCTGGGATTGCAGAATTTTTGCTTGATTCTCCGGCGTGCCGGTGTTCTAATAATTGCGAAGTTTGCAGTCCACTTCTGCCCGTTTGATTCACGAGGAGGTATTGATGAAATTTTCGCGTTCGCTACTCGCATCGGTTTTGGTGGGCTTCATGGCTTGCCTCCCCTTGCTGGGAACCGACGGCGCGATGCTGAGTCCTATGGCGGGAACGGTCGATGTCAATGGCCAGCCCATCGTTGCGGGTTCAGCGATCGTGACCGGTGACACGGTGGCCGTGAGTCCGGATGGCAGCGCGCGCATGGTGCTTCCGGGAGGCTCGCTGATTGCGGCTTCCAAGACGCACTTTGCCTTCGAGCGCAATGCCAATGTCAACCAAGTCCGCTTGAGCTACGGCATGGTGAAGGTTGCCGGCAATTTGGCCGTCGCCCTTCACAAAGCGACCGTAGTTCCCACGTCTCCTAACGCCCGCTTCGCGGTGACGGCGCTCGATGGACCGGTGTATGTCCAGGCGATCGCCGGCAGCGTGAAGATCGAAGGACTGAGCAAGACCTACACCGTGAATGCCGGTGAAGCCGTCCGCTTCCAGGATCAGGCCGCGCCGGCGGCAGCCGCGGGTTCGAGCGGAACGTCGGTGCCTTTGCCGGTCACGATCGGCATCGCTGCTGCGTCCGCGGTGGTCACGGGCATCATCGTTCACCAAGTGACCAAGTGCGACAACTGCGTGCCCAGTCCCGCCCAATAAATTTGCAATGATTCAGAAACCTTGGAGGCCGTTCCGGCGCTGCCGGAACGGCCTCTTTTGTTTTTGCCCATCTTTGGGTGAATGCGGAGCGCGGCCCACGCGGCGCGGATCGTTTGGGAGGCCCCAATCTCTGCGCTCGCCGGTGCCACCGTCATCACGGATGCGCCGGCACGATGGCGCTGGCCATGCGGTAACGGTGTTGCGGTGCCGGCATGGCCGAGCGCTCCGGCGGGGCAGGGTCATGGCCGGCGGCTTGGCCAAGGGAAGCCGGCCTCTGCCCCAACGGGTCCTGCGCGCGCGCCGGCGTCTTGCCGCCGTTACTTCGAGCGCCGCTTGTGGGGTGCCGCGCCGTTGCTCTTGGGCTTCCGCGTGCGCTTCTTGCGCCCGCCTCCGGCTTCGGCCATTACCGCCTCGGTGAGGCTGAGCGGCGGCTCGTCGCCGGCAGTTTCGCCGTGCACGCCTTTGTAATAGCCCAGCACGCGAATCTGCGAATCATCCGGATCCTCCGCAAGTGCGGCTTCTGCGTTGGCGGAGGCGCCGTTAACCCGCGGCTCCGGATCGTCGGCGATGGCAAGGTTGCCGATCCCATCGCTTTCGATGGGAGATGCGGGTTCGGCGCCTCCGCCCTCCTTGGCGCGATTGCCGTCGCTGGGCGAAGCCGCCGCCGCCGGCGTGGCGGGGGGTGGGCCGGGGATGAAGACCCGCAGAGCGCCGCGCCGGTCGCGTTGCAGGCGCAACATGCTCTGCGCTTGGCCGGCGCGCAGCAACTCGACCAGCGAGGCGAATCCATGCCGCTGCTCGTCGAAGCCGGGCTGTTCGCCGCGCAAGAGTTGCTTGACGTTCCGCAAATACAGCGGCCGCGGATTGGTGCCGCGGAGCGGCTCCAGCACGCGCCCCAGCAGTTCCACCGCTTCTTCCGGAGGCCGGCTCGCCGGCGCTGCTTCGCGCGGCGTATCGCCGCCGTTGCCGCCTTGCGGCCCCAGATCGCCGCTACTGGACTCCTCGGCGCCGCCCTCGCCCGACGGCTCGTTGCCGCTGGGCTCGGCGGCGGCTTCCACCATCGGCTCCCGCTCGAGCGGCTCAACCACCAAGCTGTTGCCTTGCTGCCGCACCGTCACCAATTGCGCATCCGCCAGCTTCTGCACGAAGTTCCGGAAGGAACTGCTGCCGTAATCGCGTTCGTTGAAGGTGGAGTCGAGCTGGATGAGCGTGCTCTTCAGCAGGCCCAGTTGCGCTTGCACTTCCCGATCGCTCAGCACCTTCAGCGCCCGATAGACGAGCGGGATCGAGCGCTGCAGGGGGAAGACCTCGCGGCGGCGGGCGAGCTCGGGGTCGCGGCGCCGGTCGCTGCCCGTGGCCTCGATCAGGTTTTCGTAGCCGATGAACTCGCGGCAGTTGCGCTGCAGCACGCTGCTGGTGAAAGAGCGGCCGCCGACGACGAACACGGCTTTGTTGTACTGCTTGAGCTTTTCCACCAGGGCGATGAAGTCGCTATCGCCGCCGACGATCACGAAGGCGTTGATGTGAGAGTGGTTGATCGCCATCTCCAGCGCGTCGAGGGCGAGATTGATATCGGCGCCGTTCTTATCGCCGCGCGGGGTCAGGTCGCGTTGGACCATCAGCACGGCGTTTTGAGTGAGAGTGCGGGTGAGGTCGCCGGCGCGCTTCCAGTTGCCGTAGGCGATCTTGGTGACCACCTCGCCGCGTTCCTTCAGCGCCTCCAGGACCAGGGCGAGATCGAAGTCCCGGCCGAGGGTGCTGCGCACGCCAATTTGGATATTGTCGAAATCGATAAAGACCGCAATTTTCAGTTTTTCTTCGTTCACGGATGGAACCTACCGCCTGCTCGCGCGCGCTGCCCGCAAATATTCTTCCGGCCTCGGGCGAGGCCGTTAGGTGGCGGCGATTGTAGTCGAACCAACGAGTGAGCTGGTCCCAAGGTTGGGACTCCGCGGATCGGGCGGCTGTTTTTCAAGTCGCGCGTGGCAGAGCAAGCGGGCGCATCAAGCCACCGCTAGGATTGCAGGGCATCCACCACGAGCCATCCCTAGAATACCACAGCCACGGCGCAAAACAGCGCGCCAGCGTAATTTGAGGCCGCCAGGGTGCCCGCGGGGATGCCGGCAATTCAGCCTGGGACGCCTCGGCGTCAACCGTGGTTGCCGCCGGGCGCGCTCGCCGCCTCCCGGCTGGCGTGGCGACACGGGTGCCCGCACAGGGAAGCGGCTGGGGCGGGGCGAGCGGCTAGCGGCTCCTTGTGCAAGTGCATGGTCCGCGGCACGTTCTATTCACAGCGGCGGGATGCTGCCAGAGGCGCCCAGAGGCGCCGGTTCCGTAAGCGAAACCGGCGGCCGCCCGAGCGCATCCACCTCAATGGGCAAGCGGAGCAAGCCGGGAAGCGAGGCGGCTGGAGCGTTCCGGCGGTCGGAGCCAAACGACGGTCGCTTGGGAATTGGACCGGGGGCGAGCAAGCCGGGGACGGCCGGACCTATAATGAGGGCAAGCAAAGAGGGCTTGGGGATGCGGTGGTGGGCCAATTGGGGGGCGGTGGGGATGTTGGCAGTATGTCTGGCGGCGGCGCCGGGTTTTGCCGCGGGCCAGAGCGCCAACGAAAAGGACCTCAAGGACATCGGCCACCGCGGCGTCGGCGCCGGCCTTGACTTTTATTCGCTGGAGAAGGAAATTGCGCTGGGCAAGATGCTCTCCGAGCAGGTCGTGGCCACCTCGCGCGTAATCCAAGACCCGGTCATCAACGAATACGTCAATCGCGTTGCCCAAAATCTCGTTCGCCATTCCGACGCTCACGTGCCCTTCACGGTCAAGGTCCTGGAGGATCCCTCCATCAACGCCATGGCCTTGCCCGGCGGTTTCTTCTTCGTCAATAGCGGGCTGATCCTGGGCGCCGACAGCGAGGCGGAAATGGCCGGCGTCATGGCGCATGAAATCGCGCACGTCGCCGCGCGCCACGGCACCCGCAACATGACCAAGGCCGAGCTGATGAACTACGCCACGCTGCCGCTGATCTTCGTCGGCGGGCCGGTAGGCTTCCTGGGCCGCACCGTGGGGGGCTTGGCCGTGCCGATGACGTTTCTGAAGTTCAGCCGGGCGGCGGAAAAAGAGGCGGATTTTCTCGGCATCGAATATATGTACGAAACCGGCTACGATCCCCAGGCCATGATCGCGATGTTCGAGAAGATCAATGCCCTGAAGAAGAAGCAGCCGGGCTTGGTGGCGAAGGCCTTTTCCACCCATCCCCCGACCCCGGATCGCATCGCCGCCTCGGAGAAAGAGATTGCGACGGTGCTGCCGCCGCGCGCCGAGTATATCGAAGACACCTCGGAGTTCGACCAAGTCAAGGCGCGGCTGGCCATGCTCGAGCACGAATACCAAACCGAGGATAAGCTGCACGGCAACGGGCGGCCTAGCTTGCGGCATCCCCAGCAAAACGAGCCGCAACCGAAGGGCCGGCCCACCCTCAAGCGCCGCCCCGACGATCAAAACAACTAGCGCCGGTCGGCTGCAGGAGGCGGGAGCGCCGGTGCGATGCGGGTCGCTCCCGCGCGGGCTGTGCACGCCTGCGCTGAGCGCCGGCGCGAAAAAATTGAGCGTGGCCTGGGGCGGTCGCGCCGTCAAGAGCGGGCGGCGCCGGCAGCCGCACGGGCTCGGTCGCCAGCCCCGTCTGCTGCGCGTTGCGCTCGGCCGGCGATCTCGAACCAGGGATAGACCCGAGCGGCAGCGAACCTGCGCTTGGCTCTTGCGTCCGGAATCGTGGCCCCGGCGAGGGATGGCGCGCGCTCGCAGGTGGTGCGAGAGGGGGGATTTGAACCCCCACGCCCTTGCGGGCACTGGATCCTAAGTCCAGGGCGTCTGCCAGTTCCGCCACTCTCGCCCCGTCGCCTTCCTTTTACTCTACCCTGCGCAGCGCCTTGCACCCGAATGCGGCAGCTGTACTGGATTGCCCCACGCCCCCGGGGATTGCCGCCGGCGAGCGCGCCCGCATTGCGCGGGCGCAAAACCTGCGCTCAGCCCGGATAACGGTCGCCGGGATGAACGATGCGAATGTAATGGTCGGTGAATTGGAAGTGAGCTCCCGGCAGCTCGAACTTGGGCATGTGGCAGGTTACGCATTGCCGTGTCGCCACCGGACAGGCCGGCGCATTCGCGCCGGTCACGGGCGCGCCGCCGCGGTTGCGATGGCATGCCAGGCATTTGGCATCGTAGAAGGAAGGGTCGGTCACGACATCTTGATGCGGATCGTGGCACGCCAGGCAACTGATGCGCGCGTCGGTGGGATCGAAACAGGCGCTCAGCTCGAGGCGGTAAGGCTGAAACCGCACCGTCAGCACGCCCGAGATGTGCAGCAACTGCACCATCACCCCGCTGCGGTGGCAGGAACCGCAAAAGTCGGCTACATCCCCGGCGCTGAGCCGTCCGGGATTGAAGATGCGATACCCGCCGGGCGGCGGCGGGCCGGGCGGCGCGCCCGGCTTGGGGAACGGAATTTGGCCTTGTTGCACTGCGGCCACGTGGGCCGAGCCCGGCCCGTGGCAGCCTTCGCAGGTCACTCCGGGTGTCAGCGCCGCGGCCTGCAATTGCCCGGCTGCAGTGATGGCGTGGGTCGAGTGGCAGCCGAAGCAGGCCTCGGCCTCCTGCTCGCCCAGGGGCCGGCCGGCCGCTTCCTCCAGCGTTGCGGGCGGAGTGCGGGGATAACCTAGCGTGATATCCAAGCCTTGCGTGTCATTGAAGAAACTAACTCGGCTTTCCTGATAATGCCCATTCCGAAGGAATATATAGGTCTGCCCCGCCGATCCCAGCCCGAAGGCCCAGGCGATCGGGACGGTAATCGTGTTCTTGCCGTCGGTGACGGAATAAATGCTGGCGTTGCCTTCGCGCGTGATGGTCCAGCGGTAGGGACCCAAATGGAAGCTCAGGCGCGGGTGGGCGCGCAGGATGGCGCAATCGGCCACGGATTCGGACGCGTGCCCCATGGGCGTAACCATCTGAGTGCGCGCGATTGCGGCATGGCAGGCGGCGCAGACCGAGTCGCCGAGATAGCGGTAGCCGGCGGGGATCCGCGTCGGCTGCCAGTCGAGGCGGGGAAAATCGGCGCCGATGGCGCCGGTAGGGCTTTCCTTTTGCGCGCTCGAGCCCGCGCTCTGGCGTGCCCAAGCCCGGCAGAGAAACAGCACCGCCAAACCGGCGAGGAGCGCGGCCGCCCCCGCGCGCCTGGTTGATCGAATTCGCCGCCCCACCCGCCGCATGCCCTGACCGAGAGCCGAGCGTACCAAAGTTCGCCACGGCAAACTGGACTGCCCATCACATCCGCGCCCTAGCGGCGGCGTTCGTTTTGCCGGAAGCGTTCCGGCGTGTGGCCGGTGTAGCGCAGGAAGGCGCGCCGCAGGGACTTCACACTGCCGTAGCCCGCCTCGGTGGCCACCTGGTAGGTCGGCAACTTGGTTTCGAGCAGCAGGCGTTCGGCCCGCTGCAAGTGATAGCGGGCGATCTCGGAGGAGATGCCGCGCCCGAGGGCGGCCAAGAAACGGCGCTCTAGCGTGCGCCGCGAGACGCCCAGTTGGCGCACGACGTCGCCCACGTCCAAACGCTCCTTGGCGTGCTCGCGCATGAAGCGCAGCGCCGCGGCGACCAGCGCGTCCTCGAGCGCGATGACGTCGCTCGAGCCGCGCGCCACCACCCGCCGCGGCTCGACAATGATGCGCTCGCCTGCTGCCGCTTCCTTGCGCATCAGCCGGTCCAGCAGCGCGGCGGCGGCGTAGCCGGCCGCCTCCGTGCCCAGCTCGACGCTGGAAAGCGCCGGCGAGGAGAGCTCGCACATCATCTCGTCGTTATCCACGCCGACCACCGCCACGTCGTCCGGTACGCGCAACGTCCCGGCGGCGCAGGCCTGCAGCACCTCGCGGCCGCAGACGTCGTTGCAGGCCATCAAGCCGACCGGCTTGGGCAGCGCCTGCAGCCAGCGCATCAGCTCAGGCTGCTGATGCTGCGCGGTGCTGATCCAGCGGGGCTCTTGCAGCCAGCCCGCCCGCGCGATGCGGTGATGGTCGCAAGGATAGCCATGCTCTGCGGCGTAGCGCAGAAACGCGTGCTCCCGCGCCAACGACCAATCGCTGCCTTGAAAGCCGCAGAAGGCGAGGCGCCGGAAGCCGGCCTCGATCAAGTGTTCCGCCGCCTGTTGGGCGATCGCCGCCGCGTTGGTTCGAATCTCTCCCAAATTGCCGGCCGGCGCCAGCCCGGGCGCTTCATCGAGGGTCGAGGCGATGAGGGGCGCGCGCGTCGAGCGCAGCACCTGGCGCAGATCGGCCGATTGCAGGCGGGCGACGATGCCGTCGGCACGCCACCGGCCCAACTGCGCCAGCGCCGAGCCCAGGTGGCCGGGCGCGACCAGCAGCGACCACGGGCCATGGAGCCGGGAATAGCGCAGAATGCCCCGCAGCAAACCGCGTCCGAACTCGGTCGAAGTCTCTACCAGCAGCGCCACCTGTGGCGTTCCGCGCGGCCGGCTGGCCGCTTCCGGCCGTTGCGTCGGTGTCGCCGTGGCCGTTGTCAAATCAATCATTTCGCCCCGGCTGGGCAGCTTACGCGCCGTGGACTGACTCGACCGGAGCTCCCCAGGCGATCCCCACTATAACTCCACTGACGCAAAATGTCCCCACCCGGCGCATTTTGGGGACTGGACATTCGTACGGGAGCACAAAACAATACCGGTGGTTCGAGGCATGAGGCGGAGAGGCTCGTGCCCGGGCTCAAGTGGTGTGGACCGGCGAACCCGGAGCGCCGGTCTCGGAGTGAAGACCTTCCGGCGTGGAGCGTTCTTCATGATGGGCAACAATCGTTCTCCCCGTCTGTTGCAGTTCCTCATCCTCGTCCTCGTTTGCGGTGCCGTCCTGCTGTTCGCGCCGGCGCCGGCCGCAGCGCAAGGTTCCAACGGCACCATCTCGGCGACCGTGCAGGATTCCAGCGGCGCCGTGGTGCCGGCGGCGTCAGTCACGCTGACAAACTCCGCCACCGGCGATACGCGCACGACCCAGACCAATCGCGACGGAGTCTTCAGCTTCACCGCGGTTCCGCCGGGAACCTACACGGTGAAGGTGGTTCACGCCGGCTTCAACTCCTACCAGCGCGCGGGCATTGTGTTGCACCCCGCCGACGTCATTTCGCTCACCGGAATTGTGCTCAAGCCCGGCGCCACCCAGACCACCGTGGAAGTCTCCGCCAACGCCGCCAATATCATCCCGGTGGACACGGGTACCAAGGCCGACACCATCCAGGCGAAAGAGATCCAAAACCTGGCCATCGTCGGCCGGAACGCCATTCAATTGCTTTCGATCATCCCCGGCGTCACCTACACGCCGGGCGGCATGCCGGGGGGGCCCTCCTACACCGGCGAGCAGACAAGCTTCGGCACCGGCGTCGGCAGCTTCCAGGTCAATGGCACGCGCAACGACGCGCTGGCGATCGTCAGCGATGGCGCCGACACCATCGATCCGGGCTGCAACTGCGGTTCCTCGGTGACGCCCAACGTGGACGCCATCTCGGAAATCACCGTCCAGACCTCCAACTTCACCTCCGACACCAACAAGGGTCCGGTCGTGATCCAGATCGCCGACAAGACCGGCACCTCGCAGTTTCATGGCGAGCTTTACGATCAGATCCGCAATTACCATTTGAACGCCAACGATTGGCAGAACAATGCCACCGGTACCGCGCGGCCGCAGAGCAATTTCTCTTATCCCGGTTTCAACATCGGCGGTCCGATCCTGATTCCCGGCACCAATTTCAACCACAACCGCGACAAGGCGTTCTTCTTCGGCGAGTTCGAGTGGATGCGCCAAGGCGTGGATCAAGGTCTGCACCGCGCCTTCGTCCCCACGCCCGGAACACTTTCTGGGGATTTGAGCGGCGACGTGACCGGCGTCGATCAGAGTTTAGCCACCGAGGCGTGCTCGAAGGATACCAGCGCGTACGGCTGTCTCGGCCCCGGGACCATTGATCCGACGAAGATCGACCCTGCCGGCAAGATTCTTTTGGGCCAGCTCCCCGCGCCCAACGCCAACCCCGCGACCACGGGTGGCTATAACTACCTCAGCGACGTGATCGCGCAGAACAACCGCCAGCAGACGTTGATCCGCATCGACTACAACTTCACCCAAAACACCAAGTTTTACGCCCGGTGGGACCACGAAACCGAGACGCAGCCGCAGCCCTACGGCCTGTGGTGGGGCGGCTCCACCGTGCCGTATCCGGGGGACGTAGTGGGCTCGAATTTTTCGAACTCGCTGTCGCTCAGCCTTACCAACGTGCTCAGCCCCACGATGACCAACGAAATGACGGCCGCGATCACGCGGCTCGATCTGCCGAATCATTTCGCCAACCCCAACGCGGTTTCCCGCACGGCGCTCAATTATCCCTATAAAGGGGTCTTCCAGTCAGGCGAGGACACGACGCCTACCTTCACCGATTGGGGCAATGGTGGCGCGTTGGTCACGGGCGGCGGCTTTGCCCCGATCATGTTCGCCGACAAGTGGACCAACACGTTTACCGACAATTTTTCCTGGAACGTCGGGACCCACCTGCTCCGCTTCGGCGCTTACTTCGAACACCTCACGAACGATCAGCCGACGAATAACCAAGACATGGGGCAGCCCTCCTTTGGCGAAGGCTGGGGCCAAGGCATTGCCAGTTGGGACGGCGGCTACGGGACGGACAATTACTTCGGCGATATGCTGCTGGGCCTGCCGTTCTCGTTCAGCCAATCGACGCCGAACATCACCGGGCACATGCGCGAGAACGAGTTCGACTTCTACGCCGAGGATAGCTGGAAGGCCACGCCGCACCTCACGATCAATTACGGCGTGCGCTTCTATCATGACGGCTGGATGTACGATGCCCTCGGCCGCCTGGCCGCATTCATCCCTTCGCTGTACAACCCGAGCGCGCCGGTCGGTGACTATACCGGCGTCGTCACCCACATCTCCGATCCCAGCCTTCCCATGTCCATCTATAAGCCGCACGCGCTGCTGCCCGCGCCCAGTTTCGGCTTCGCCTATGACATCAGCGGCAAGGGTACGCGCGTGATTCGAGGTGGCTTCGGCATGAACTATTACCGGGACCAGGGCAACGTCTTTTTTGGCGCCATCGGCAACCCGCCCTTTGCCCTGTCCTACAGTGACGGGAACTCGCAAGGATCCGGCCACCACTTGCTGTCCGATTACAACAGCATCACGCCGCAGAACATTCAGACGGGCCTCAACGTGCTCGATCCGAATGACAATCACGTGCCGGTCACCTATTCCTACAGCCTCACGCTTTCGCAGCGAATTCCGTATTCGACGGTGATGGAGATCTCGTACGTAGGGAACTCCAGCCACAACCAGGTCACGCCCAATAGCGGCAACGGCGGCTTCGATACCAACTATGTGCCGGAAGGCGCGCTGTTGGGTCTGACGCCGTCGCAGATCAGCACCTCGGTCGAGAACGCACATCGCCCCTATAACCAGTACGCGAACATCCTCACCTATTCGCACATTCTGGAGCAGAACTACAATTCGCTGCAGGTCACCGCATCGCGGCAAACCGGCAACCTCAACTACTCCCTCGCCTACACGTTCAGCAAAAACCTCGGCGAAGGAGGCTCGCTCAACGGCGCCAACTCGGTCAACCCGTTCGACATCCGGGGACGCAGCTACGGCGTCCTCGACTACGACCAGACCCACGTCCTCAGCGCGGCCTACAATTACCTGCTGCCGAATTTCGGTACGCACCTGTTCGGCAGTAACGCCATCGCTCACGGCGTTTTGAATGGCTGGCAATTTTCCGGAATCAGCCAATGGCGCAGCGGCTTCCCGATGATCCTCGGCGGGGGCAGCAGTGTCGGCAACATCACCATCAACGGCGCCTCGCTCACGGGCGATTTGATCAACGGCACCCCCGACGATCCGGCGCGGCCGCTGCTGGTCTGCAATCCCACCGCGAACCTGGGGCCGCATGAGTATTTCAACGCCTCTTGCTTCCAAGCGCCGTCGCCGGGGAGGAACGGCATGTACGAGATGCCGTACATTCACGGACCCTGGTATAACAACACCGATCTGACCCTGATGAAAAACTTCCAGATCGGCAAGAACGAGAACCGGCACTTGCAACTGCGCTTCGAGACGTTCAACTTCGACAACCACCCGCTCTGGGGCTTCCTGCCCAACGGCACTGACCCGGCGCTGCAAATCAACTTCAACAGCGTCGCGGCCAACGATCCGAATGCCAATAATGGCGCCGGCGGTACATTCCAGGAAGCGTGGGGTCAGACCGCCTGTAATGGTCTGGCGGGCGTGGGTAGCGTTTGCAACGGGAGCACGGTGGTGCTGAATCCCGCGGGAGTGCCAGGCACGATCAAGGCCGCGGGAGTTTCCAATCAGAAGTTCGGCCATCGCATCGTGCAGATTGCGGTGAAGTTCTTCTTCTGATCGAATCGTGAGGGCCGGCGCCGAAACTGTGTCGGCCCGCCTTTTATGCGCGGCGCAAGCAGGCTATAATCCAGCCAAGTTGCTTCGTGCCGCAGTTCTCATTCCCGCCCTGGCGATTTGCATGGGTGGCGTCGCCGTAGCGCAAGAGGAGCCGGCACTCGCCCACGCTCAATCGGGCCTGCGTTTGCAGCAGGCCGGCGACTGCGCCGCCGCGATCGCCGAATATCGCGCCGCCCTGGCCACCGCGCCCGATCTGGCGTCGGTCTGGACCAACTTAGGCGTGTGCCTGGCGAAACAGGGGCAGTACCAAGCGGCGATTGCCGCGTACCGCAAGGCGCTCGCCCAAAGCGAGCAGCAGCCTGCGGCGCGCTTCAACTTGGCGATGGCCGAGTACAAGACCGAGCAGTGGCAAGCGGCGGCCGGCGACCTCGCCAAATTCCGATCCCTCCAGCCCGGCAATTTTCGCGCGGGCCTGCTGCTCGCCGATTGCTACCTGCGCTTGGGCGAAAACGAGAAGGCCATCGAAACGGCGGCGCCGCTCGCAGGTTCGCTCTCGCTGCGGCAAGCCGCCGAGCTGCCGGCCGGCGCGGGCGTGGCGCTCGATTACGTGCTCGGCACCGCTTACATTCGCCACGGCGACCTGACGGAAGGCGAACGGCTGATCGACCACATCATGCGGCAGGGCGATACCCCGCAAGTGCATATGATGCTGGGCGAAGCCTACTTCGAGCGCCGTGACTTTTCCAATGCCATCCGCGAATTTCAAGCGGCTCTGCAGCTCGACCCGAAGTTGGCCGGCGCCAATTTGCACCTTGGCATGGCCTGTCTCTTCGCCGGAGAAACCGCGCCCGCCCTGGCTGCGTTTCGGGCGGAATACGCGCTCGATCCCAACAATTACGAGACCAATTTCTACCTCGGCTACCTGGAACGCCAGCGCAACGACCTTGCGGCGGCGGCGTCCTTTTTGCGTCGGGCCGAGCAATTGCGGCCGGATGCGTGGCCGCCGAACTTCCAGCTCGCCGTCGTCGCTTACCAGCGCAACGATCTCGTGGACGCCCGCCGCCGCCTGGAGCGGGCCGTGCGTGAGGATCCGAAATCCGTTGAGGCGCACGTCATGCTCGGGCAGGTCTATTACCGCTTGAAAATGCCGGCGGCGGGGCGGCGCGAAGCGGCGCTGGTGCGAGAATTGAACACGCAGGCGCAAGCGGCGACCACGGCCAAGCTTCTGAAGGACCGAGCCACGCCGCTGCCGGGCGCAACCGCCAGCCATCGTTAATCCCATGATGGCGATCACCTCCAAGAGGCCAGGAGCCGTCCGATCCGCCGTGAAAGCGGCCCTTGCCGGCTTGCTGCTCGCGCTGAGTCTTGGTCTCCGCGCCCAAAACCCTTCGCGAGCGGCGAGGCCCGTCGCCGACTACCTTGCGGCCGCCCAAGCGGCGCTGGCGAAAAACGACTCGGTTCGCGCCATCGAGCTATTTCAGCAGGGGCTCTCCGATCACCCAAGTTGGCGCGAGGGATGGTGGGACCTCGGCTCGCTATTCTACGAAGCCCACCAATACGACCCGGCCGGCTCCGCCTTCGCCCACCTGACGCAACTCGATCCCAAGGCCGGCGCGGCCTGGGTCATGCTCGGGCTCTGCGACTACGAGTCGCGCAACTTCGGCCTCGCGCTGGAGCATATCGTGAAAGGCCGCGCGCTGGGCTTTCCCAAGAACCCGGAGTTGGCCGACGCCGCCCGGTATCACCAGGCGCTGCTGCTGATGGCGGCAGGACACTTCGAACCGGCGTACCTGCTGCTCGCCAGCTTCGCCATGGAAGATCATCCCTCCGATCCCGTCAAATTCGCGCTCGGCCTGGACGCCTTGCAGATGCCGGTGCTTCCTGACCAGGCCGCCCAAATCCTGAGCGCGAGACAACTCACTCTGGCGCGCGCGCTGGGCGAGGCGGAATGGCAAGCGGCGGCGCGGAACAATGAGGCGGCCGGCAAGGACTTCGCCGCCGTGGTCGAAAAGAATCCTAAGGATCGCTGGGTGCATTACGCATACGGCATCTGGCTGGCTTCGATGGGTCGTTTGCCGCAGGCGGCGGCCATGTTTCACGAAGAGATCGCGCTGGATCCGACCAACGTCTTGGCGCGGCTGCAACTGGCGGGCATGGCGATGACGCAAGGCCATCCCGCCGCCTGCGTGCCAACCGCGCGCGAGGCCGTAACCATGGCGCCGCAGCTCGGTGCCGCGCATTATTTGCTGGGCCAATGCCTGGTGCTCTCCGGAAATTTGGCGGAGGGCACCAAGGAACTGGAGACGGCCCGCGATCTGAATCCCGAAAGCAGCGAAATTCGCTATGCGCTGGCGCAGGCCTACATCAGAGATCATCGCCGCGCCGACGCCCAACGCGAGCAACAGGCCTTTCTGAAGCTCAAACCGATCGAAGACTCCATGCTGTACAAGGGCGTCCTGCCCAGTTCCTTATTCCTGCCACCCAAGAAATGATTGCCGAGGCTTCCATGAATCCACGTCGCTCTATTCTTATTGACCGGCTCGCCGCCGCCTTGGCCCCAATCGCCCTGGCGGCTTCAAGCCTCTTGCTCCCCGGTCTGTTGCGGGCGCAACAAACGCCGCAAACCGTCATCACCGCGACCGCCGGCGAGGTGCTGTACGACATGGTCGTCACCGATAAGCACGGCCGCGTCGTGAAGGACCTCACCCCGAGCGAGGTCGAAATTCTTGACAACGGCGTGCCGCAAAAGATCAAGAGCTTCGCTCTTGTCTCGCGATCGGTTCACTTGACGGCGGCGGATCTGGCGACGATCGGCGCCGGCTCGATCGCGCCCTCCACCCTGCCCGGATTCAACATGGTCGCCATCGTCTTCGATCACAATATGGATGCCAGCGGGACGGTGCTGGCGCGCCAAGCCGCCGAGACCTGGGTGAAAAAAGACATGGGGCCGCGCGACTATGCCGCGGTCTACCGGTTCGATCAACTTTCGTATCCCCTCCAGACCTTCACCACCGACAAAGCGGCTCTGCTGCGGGCCATCAACGTCGCTACCAACGGCAGCTCGCGCCAATTTCGCGATCTCACGCAGACGGCGAATCAACTCGAGCAGCAGGCGACTCAGTTGCAGCAGCAGGCGGAGGCGTCGGTGGGAGCCACAGGTTCGGGCCCGGGTACGGCCGGACCCTCCACCACTGCGGCCGCGACCTTGGCCGAAGCCATTATGGCTCGCATGGTAGCCCAATCGGAGGCGTTCGCCGCCAGCGGCGAGACCACCGACGCGAGCCGCTCGACCATGAACGATTTTCTCGGCATCGTGCATGCGCTCGCGCGTCTGCCCGGCCGCAAGGCGATCCTCTATTTCACGGAGTGGCTGCCGGTCAACGCCAATACCGACTTCTTGTTCAAAGACGTCATCAACGACGCCAATCGCGCCAACGTGAGTTTTTATGCGATCGACACCGCGGGCCTCAACCTGGCGACCGAGAACGGCGAAATTGCCAGCAATCTGAACAACGCTGCTGGCATCAGCCGCACCGAGCAGAACGTCGGCGCCGTCTCCATGGCGCAAGCGAATGAGTCGGAGACCACTGAAAATGTCCAATACGACAGCAAGCACTTGATGAGTGACCTCGCCGCCAGTACCGGCGGCATTTTTGTCGCCAACACCAACGACCTGGAAGGGCCGATGCGAGAGCTCGAGGCCGACATCGACGATCACTACGAGCTTTCTTGGATCCCCAGTAGCGGCCTCGATGACAAGTTCCATACCGTCGAAATTCGCTTCACCCGCCCCGGTCTGCGGGTCCGCGCCCGCACCGGTTACTTCGCCGGCAGCGCCCCGGCAGCCGGCGCGGTCGCGACCGCGGCGCCCGCGGCGGCGTTCGAAGCGCCGATGCTGGAACTGGCCAACTCCGCGAGCCCGAGTACCGGCGGGCCGGTGTTCCGGCAATCGGCGTTGGTCTTCCCGGCGAATCCCAGCCTGCAGACGGTCGAGATTCTGATGCAGGTGCCCCTGGGTGATTTCGCCGCCGCCCCTGCCGCGGGCGGCAAGGTGGCCGAGCACTTTAGCGTTCTGGCTTTGATCAAGAACGCTCAGGGCCAGCAGGTGGGAAAATTCAGTCAGGATCTGCCGCTGACCTTGCCCGCTTCCGCCCTGAAGCAGAACTTTCTTTTCGAGCGCACGCTCCAATTGGCGCCGGGACAATACCAGCTCGAGGGAGTGCTGTACGAGCCGGGCAAAAAGGCCGGCACGGTGAAGCAGACGCCGCTGACCATCGGAGCGGATTCCGCTGCGTTGCGCCTGAGCAGCATCGCCGTCGTGGCGAACGTGATCAAGCTCGACAAAGCCGCGAGCGCCGCCGACAATCCGCTGCATTATCAAAGCGTGCGGATCCTGCCGAATCTAGGCGAGCCGCTGGTGAAGTCTCCGAACGCGCGGTTGACCTTCTACTTCGTCGTGTATCCGCCCAAAGGAGTCACTCCCACGCTGACCATGACCTTCTTGCAATCGGGTCAAACTCTGGCGCAGATACCGGTCCAATTGCCGGCGCCCGACCCGCAGGGCAAGATCGTGCTCAGCCCGGCCTTTCCCTTGGCAAGTTTTCCGGCTGGAGACTACACGGTCGTCGTCAAGACGGAAGCCGGCGGGGAGACGGCGACGCAATCCGCGAACTTCACCGTCTCCGGCCAATAGCTTCCCGCTGCCGCCGGATTTGCGGCGTCTCCCGCGACGCCGCGCCCGCATCACTGCCCGCAGCCGCCGGTAATTGCGGGCGCCGCCAGCGCGGCCTCGCCGGCGCCGGTGAGCAACGAGTTCAGGCGCGGCAGATCGCCGGCGGCGAGCTGCTCCAACTGCCGCTTCGCCGCCTCGATCTGCTCGCAACTGCCCTGGATCGCGGCCAGCATGCTCGCGTTCGGCCGCAAATCGCCGAACTCGAGATCCTGCAAGCGCCGCGCCAGATCGCGATTCGCGGCGCCGAAACCGCTGTTGCCGGTGCCCCGGATCAGCGCCTCCAGCTTGCCGTCCACGGCCTTGCCCTGCGCCGCCAGCTCCTTTGCGTTGGCGGGTGCCGCGCGCAGCTCCGCCGTCAGTTTCTTGCGCCAATCGCTGATCGTGTAAAAGGCGTTGTAGCTCGCGTCCAAGCCGCGCTCGACGCGCTGTTCCGCCGCGAGTTGCGCCTCGAGATCGGTCTGGGAAATCCGCACGCGCGGATCGTTGACCAGCTCGAGCGGCTGGGTGTAGGTCTGGCCGTTGACTGTGAGCCGCACTTCGTAGCGGCCGGGAATCGCCAGCGGCCCCACCGGCTGCCGCCGCGGCGTATGGCCTTTCACCGCGTGCCAGGTCAGCGTGTATTCGGTGTAATCGAGCATCTGGCCGAAATAGCTGTAGGTCAGCGCCTTCGGATCGGGATAGCGCAAATCCCAGACGAAGCGGTGCATCCCCGCCGTTCCGGAAAGTACCGCCGGCGGCTGGAACCAATACTTCGCCACGTTCGGCTGGGAGGTGTACGGCGGCGGCGCGGCGTTCGTATACTGCCGCACCAGATTCCCCGCCGCGTCGTAGATGCCCAGCGTCATCGTTCCGGCGGCCGGCGCCTTGAGGTAGTAATCGAGAATCGCCCCTTCGGGCGGGTTCTCGCCCGCGGGCATCTCCGGCGGCAGCGGCGTGTCTTGGTTGTTCGACCAGCGGACGCGCAGCGCCGTTTCCGGAGGATACAAATAGGCGGCGGGCGCCGCCTGGGCCGCCGCCGCCTCGCGCAACGGCGTGATGTCGTCCAGAATCCACAGCGAACGGCCGTAGGTGGAGATGGCGAGATCGTTGTCGTGCACCGCCAGGTCGCTGACCACGGTATTCGGCAAGTTCAGTTGCAGCGATTGCCAGTGGTCGCCCTTGTCGAAGGAGACCCAAACGCCCATCTCCGTGCCGGCGAAGAGCAAGTTGGGATCGCGCGGGTCTTCGCGAATCGAGCGCGCGCGCACGTGCTCGGGCAGGCCGTTGACGATCAATTGCCACGTCCTCCCGAAATCGGTGGTGCGATACAGGTACGGATGTTCGCTGCCGAAGTCCATGGCCGCGGCGTACGCCGTGCCGGCATCATGATGCGAGGCGTCCAGGATCTCGATCGCCGTGGTGGCGTCCAGGCCGGGCGGGGAAACATTCTGCCAGGTCTGGCCGCCGTCGCGCGTGAGTTCGATGACGCCGTTGCTGCTGCCCGTCCAGATTTCCCCCGCCGCCACCGGCGACGGCGACAAGCTCTCGAGCGCCGGCGGCGCGAAGCGGCGGCCCTGCGGGCGCGCCCCCGCCTTGACTTTGGGTTCCGGCCGGACCGTTAGGTCCGGACTCAGCGTCCGCCAATGCCGCCCGCCGTCGTCGGTGGCCAAAAGATATTGCGCGCCCATGTAGAGGGTGTGCGGATCCTGGGGAGAAAACGCCATCGGCGGCTGGCTGGCGAAGCGATCCTTGCCGTGCGGCGTGTAAACCACCGCGACCTGTCCGGTTTTCCGGTCGAAGCGCCGCAGCGCGTGATACCAGCCTTGGGTGAAGATCCAGCGCGGATTCAGCGGATCGACCTCGATGTACCCCGCCTCGAAGCCGCCCACCGGGTTCCAATCGCGGTAGCCGATTTCGCCATAGTCGCTGCGGCTGCGCACCCCGGCGGTGCCGCTGTCTTGCTGCGCGCCATAAACCCAGTAAGGGAACTGATTGTCCGTGGAGATATGGTAGAACTGCCCGTTCGGCAAATTGAACCATGGCGTCCAAGTCTCCCCGCCATCCACGGTAATCGTCGGCCCCTGATCCACGCCGGCGATCATGCGGCGGGGATTGTGGGGATCGATCCAAAAATCGCGGTAATCGTCCCCGCCCGGCGCGCCCTTGATCGCGGTCACGCTGCGGCCGCCGTCGGTGGAGCGGTAGAGCGCCGTGCCCATCAGATAAACGACGTCGGGATTTTGCGGGTCCACGTAGATGCGCCCGCCGGCGCTGAGAATGTCATGCGTGGCCAGCCGCCAGCTCTTGCCGCCGTCATCGGAGCGATACAGGCCTTGCGCATCGCGGCCGAAGCCCTGCGCTTCGGCGTACACGATGCGCCCGTGCGTGCCCGCCGCGACGGCGATCGTCGCCGCGCGCAAATTCGCCGGCAGGCCCGCCTGGCTCAGCGGCTTCCAGCTCTTGCCTTCATCGGTGGACTTGTAGAGGATCGGCCGCGATGCCGCCGCCGCGCCCGCCCGCTGCGGCCCGCGCCCGCCGCCGGAAAAAGCGGCGTAAACCACCTTGGGGTCGCGATAGTCCCACGCCAGGTCTTCGACGCCTGACTCCGCGTCGACGAAGAGCGTGTGCTGCCAGGTGCGGCCGCCGTCGCTGGTCCGATAGACGCCGCGCACCGAACTCTTTTCCTGTGGTCCGAAGCCGCGCGGTCCCAACGCCCCCGCGAGGACCACATTCGGGTTGCGCGGATCGACCAAGAGCGCGGGAATGTATTGCGTATCGGCCAAGCCGATCCGCTGCCAGCTCTTGCCGCCATCGGTGGATTTGAACATTCCTTCCCCGGGCGTAAACGACCAAAACGTCGGATCGCCGGTGCCCACATAAACGATGTTCGGCGCGGAGTCGGCCACTGCCACCGAACCGATCGAAGGCACGTGCTCCTGATCGAAGATCGGAAACCAAACCGTGCCGCCGTCGGTCGTCTTCCAGACTCCGCCTTCCGGCAATCCCAGGTAATAGGTCGTGGGGTCGCCGGGCACGCCGGCCACCGCATAGACGTTGCCGGCTCGATAAGGCCCGATCAGTCGCCAGCGTAACGCGCTGTAATAGCTCGGATTCACCTGCTGCGCGTGCAGCACGGGCAGGACGCACAAGAATATGACTACCAACGAGCAAGCAGCGGCAACCAACATGCGCTGGCGCAAACGCATCGGCCAATCCTCCTCGGGCTCTTTCCGAAACAGGGAGCTTATCACCTTGCGCCCGCTGCCGCGTTGCGCAAGCTGCGCGCAGTCAATGCGTGCCTTTTGTCACCTGAAATACCAGCGTCAACGCCCGGCAAAAGGTCAGCAACAGCACCCGCAGGTTCCGCTTCCAACGGCGCCCAGCGCCGCCTTTGCCCGGCTAGCTTCCCTCTGCGGCCGCGCGATGCCGTCGCCGCGGCCACGCGGTTGCCATCCAGCGATGCCGGCCAACCCCGCCGGGCCAAGCTGAATCCTACTTAAGAGCCCCCAGGGGCTGCCTTCGCCGGGCGCGCGGTTTGCGCTCTGCCGCTGTTTGACAACATGAACCGGTGCCCGCTTCTCCGGCGGGGAAGCCGCTGAGGGGATGCCGCCGACGCATCCCCTCAGAGCGGGCGGCGTCATCTCGTCCCCCAAGTTTGGGGGCAGAGGCCAAGCTGCGCCGTATCCACCGCCACAAGTCGCTCTAGCGCAGCCACTTAGCTGGTCTCTCTTGGCTTTGGATGACCCTGCTGGCTGCCGCCTGTACCTTCGGACAGGAGACCACTTGCCGGCTGCGGCAAGCCTCGCAAATTTCAAACTAACTATTTTAACTATTTACTTTTCAGTATGTTAGACACAACGCCGTGACGGGGCATCGCGCAGGGGTGGTCTCATTCCTCCGGCGGCTCGTCGGACCCGCCCGAGACGGGCGCCATCGCTTCTTGGCGCCTATATCGCGAGTCTTCGTCGTCCGCCTTGCCGAGTCGCGCAACCCCGGAACCGGCTGCAATCGGGCGATGCAACCGGTTAAGCCGGAAATCGTTCGCCAGAGGCCACAAGACCGGCTTCGAAACTCGGCAAGCGCCGCATGGCGTCATGATCTTGCGGCAAAAGGCTGGCATGCCGCACGATTGCCCGCCAGACGCCCGCCTGCTTCCGCCAGACCGCCGTGAAGCGCAGGTCGTCGATCATGCCCTTATTCGGCATCTGCCCGCCCCAGCCGATCGTCTCCCGGCCGGCGATCACGGCTACGTCCCCTTGCACGCGCAGGTACTCGATCTGCCGCGTAAAGGATGTCATCGCCAGCGCCCTCGACTCGATCAAGTCCAAGAGCTGCCGCCGGCTGAAGAGCTGGTGAAGCGCGTTCGTGGCCACGAATTCCTTCGCCCATAGACTCGCCAGCGCGGCGCAATCGCCGCGGAGGAAAGCCGCGACCTCTTCTTCATTCAGCTTCCGCAAGTGCCGCTCCGCCGCCGCCTCGGCGCTGCGGCGAGCGCGCTGGGGCCGGGCGATCACGACCGCCGTCATCGCCACGCCGGCCATGGCGAAGCCCTTGAACGACCAAGACATATCCCTCCTATGCATGAGCCGAATGGGCGGCGCGCCGCCTCGGTCAACCATCGCCCGGCGCGGATGCGAGACGATCTGACCCGTCGCAGGAATGAAGATGACCTGCCAAATGATTGCGGGACTGGAATTTGCAGGACTGTCTGACTCGGCCTTCGATAGCGCCGTGGTAGACTTTTCAGACATTTTGGGCTTGCGCCGCCGGAGGGGGGCGAGGCATGGGGTCCGCGCAAGGGCAGAAAGTCCATCAATGGCTGCGCTTCGGCGTCTTCGACGTCGATCTGTCGAACGGCGAACTGTTCCGCTCCGGTCTGCGCATCCCGATCCAGCAGCAGCCGTTCGAAATCTTGCGTCTCCTCCTCGCCGCGCCGGGCGAGTTGGTCACCCGCGAGCTGCTTCGCCAGGCGTTGTGGCCCTCGGATACATTCGTTGATTTCGACGCGAGTCTGAACGCCGCCATCAAGCGTCTGCGGCGCGCCTTGCACGATTCGCCCGCCAATCCACGCTTCATCGCGACGGTGCCGCGCCGCGGCTATCGTTTTATCGCCCCCGTCGCCGCGCGCTCCGCCGCGAACGCCGCCGCGGCCAAACCTGCCGCGCGCCGGATGTGGCCGGTTCTGACCGTGGCGGCGGCCATGGCGCTGCTGCTTCTTGCGTATCTGTTTCGACCCGCGTATCGCGAGCCGAAAGTCACCGAAATGGTGAACTTGACGCAGCCGGCCAGCATCCCGGGCGAGCGGCAGATCGTTACCGACGGGGCCAGCGTCTATTTCATCGAAGAAACCGGCGGCCGGCTCACGCTGGCGCGGGTGCCGGTGGGCGGCGGCAGGATTTCGCCCGTGCCTTTGCCGTGGGATGCGGCGCGGGTGGACCTCTTGGATATTTCGCCGGACGGCGCGCTCTTGCTGGTTCACGTCCGCGAAGGCGGCCATCTTCCGTTGTGGTCCGTTCCCCTCCAGGGTGGCTCGCCCCGCCGCATGGGCAATATCGAAGCGCGGGACGCCGCTTGGTCGCGCGACGGCAAGAAACTGGCGTACACGTTCGCCAGTGCCGTCTATCTCGCCGGCGGCAACGGCTCGGCGCGGCGGCTGCTCGCGCATACGCCGGGCCTGCCCTATGATCCGCGCTGGTCGCCCGACGGGCGCTTCGTGCGCGTGACGCTGCTCGACCCGGACTCGCGCGTCAGCGAACTCGAGGACGTCGACGTCGCCAACGGGCGGCTGCGGCCGGTTCTCGCGCCGCTTCCAGCCGCGGCGCTGCCCGGGTCGTGGAGTGGGGATTGGACGCCGGACGGCCGCTATTTCGTGTTTGCGCCGCAAGCCTCTGCTGGTGGCCTCTGGGTGCGGCGCGAACGCGGCGCCTTTTGGCGGCGCCGGTCGGAGGAGCCGGTGCGCCTGACCACCGGCCCGGTCTCCTTGCTGCGCCCGATTGTCAGTCGCGACGGGCGCCATCTCTTCGCCATCGGCTACTTCCAGCGCGGTGAGCTCCTCCGCTACGACCTCAAGGCCAAGCGCCTGGAGCCTTTTTGGGGAGGCGCTTCCCTGGAGCAGGTGACGTTTTCACGGGACGGTCGCTGGGCCGCCTGCGTCTCTTATCCCGGCGGCGAGCTGTGGCGCCTCGATCTGCGCGGCGGCAGCCGCCTGCAGCTCGGCGCCCAGGGCGAGCGCCATCTCCGGCCGCAATGGTCCCCGCGTGGCGACCGGCTCGCCTTTACCATTGCCCGCCGCGAAGGCCCGTGGCGGATCGCCGTCGTCGCTCGCGACGGCGGTCCGATCAGCGAGGTCACGCCTCCGGAGGTGGACGCGAGTGATCCCGTCTGGGCGCCGGATGGGCAGCGCCTCGCCTTCACCTATCGCGACTGGCACGGCAGTGACCCGCCGCGCGTCGCCATTCTCGACCTGAACCGCCGCCGCATCGAATTCCTGCCCGCTGCGGAGGGCATGGACAGCCTGCAATGGTCGCCGGATGGACGCTTTCTATTGGCGCGCTCGCCGGGGCGGGGCATCGCTGTTTTTTCCTTCCGCCGGCGGCTATGGCGCATCGTGTACGCGCGATCGGTCAACGATCCGCGCTGGTCTCCCGACGGCCGCTACATCTACTTCAATACCTTCCTGCAAGCGCAGTCCGGAATCTTTCGCCTGCGTTTCCTCCCGGCCGTCGCCGAGGCGCTGGCGCCAAGCGCCGGCGGCCCGGTGGCGGAAGAGGTCGCGAGCCTGCGCCGGTTCCCGGCCGCCGGTCTGCTCGGACCCTGGAGCGGTTTCGCCCCGGACGGTTCGCCGCTGGTCCTGCGTGATGTCGGGCACCGCGCGATCTATCGCTTGGACTGGAGCGCCCCGCGCTGAGCGCGTGAAGTGCTACCCTGGCCGCATGCTTCGATGGCGTGGGCAGTGGTGCGCGCTCGCGGCGCTGGCCGCGATGACGCTGGCTGCGGCGCAGGCGCCGCCGCGTCCGCGGCTGATCGTCGTCATCGCCGTGGACCAGATGCGCTACGACTATTTGCCGCGTTTCGCGCGCTATGAAACCGGCGGCTTGCATTACCTCGCGACCGAGGGCGCCGATTTTACCGACGCTCACTATCGCCACATTCCCACGGAAACCTGTCCGGGACATTCGATCCTTCTGAGCGGCCGCGATCCCGCGCACACCGGCATCGTCGGCAACGATTGGTACGACGCGGCGAGCGGCCGCGCCCTCTACTGCGTCGCCGATCCCGCTTCTCCTTTGCTCGATCCCGCCGGCGACACCGGCCCCGGCGTTTCGCCGCGCAGCTTCGCCGGCGTCGGCTTCGGCGATCAGTTGGAAGCGGCGCTGCCGGGAGCCCGCGTGTTTTCGATCTCGCTCAAGGATCGCGCGGCGATCATGCTCGGCGGCAAGCATCCGGCCGGAGGCGCGTTTTGGTTTTCGGCGCGCGACGGCAATTTCATCTCCAGCCGGTATTACTTCGATACGCTGCCCGGCTGGGTGCTCCAGTTCGACGCTTCCCATCCCGCCGACGCCTATGCCGGCCGCTCGTGGACCTTGCTGCTGGGCCCGGCCTCGCCCGCCTACGGTCCCGATCGCGGGCGTTTTCCCCATGCCCTGCCCGCCGCGCCGGGTCCGGCGCTGTACCAAGCCGTCTTCGCTTCGCCCTTTGGCGACGAGTTGCTTGAGCGTTTCGCCGAGGCGTTGATCACCGCCAACCGCCTGGGCGCGGGCGCGGCCCCCGATTTATTGGCGATCAGCTTTTCCTCGAACGACCTCGTGGGCCATGCCTACGGTCCCGACAGCGCCGAGATCGCCGACGAACAGCTTCGGCTCGACCGCACCCTCGGCAAGCTGGTGGATTTCGTGAACGCCCGCTTGGGCGCGGGGACGGTGCTCTGGGCTCTCTCCGCCGATCACGGCGTCCAGCCGGCGCCGGAGGAGGAGCGGGCGCTGCGCCATGATCCGGCCGCGCGCCGCCTTTCGCCGCGGCGCCTGCGCGAGCAAGCCGCGCAAGGGCTGGATGCCGCGCTGCATCAGCCCGCCGGCACGCGCTGGTTCGCCATGATCGGCGACGATCAGATTTGGTTCGATCGCGCGCAGCTGGCGGCGCGGCATATTCCGCTGGCTGCGGCGCAGCACGCGCTGGCGGCCGTTCATGTGGATGGCATCGCGGGCTTCTATGACGGCGCGGCGATCGCCGCCGCACCGGCGTGGATCCGCCCTTTCCTTCGCAACAGCTACTTCCCCGGCCGGAGCGGCGATATGTATTTCGTCCCCGACCGCTGGGTCTTGATTTCCGCCGCCAAACCCGCGGCGGACGGGCCGTATCCAACCTCGCACGGGACGCCGTACGACTACGACACTCACGTTCCGTTTCTGATCGCCGGGTTCGGCGTGCGGCCGCGCTCTGTCGCGCGGCCGGTGCATGTCATTGACCTGGCGCCGACGCTGGCGCGCCTGATCGGAATTCCCTGGCGCAGCGATCAACTCAATGCCGTTGCCCGCCTGCGGCCGGTGAAAGCCGCGCGCGCCGCGGCCCATTAGGGCGCCCATACACGCAGAGCCGCAGGCTCGATTTCGATCTCCACGGGTGCGAAGCCGGCGGGCTCGCCGTCGAGTTGCACGGGCGCGGCGCCTCCAATCTGCAGTTGCTTCACAGGCGCGGCGCGGACTCCGGGAGCGGCCTGCACGGCGCCGGCCAAGAACGCCACCAATTGCAAAGCCATGCGCGCCGCGCCGCCGCGGCAGGTGATCAGATACGGCTGCCGCGCCCAGCTCCGCGGATACAGCGCAAAGGGCCCGGCGTAATGCCGCGTCAAGGTGCACAGCGCCAGGTTCGCCTCGGCTTGCCCGGCGCCGTTGCTGACGGGAAGCGGCGGAAAGGCGTAGCCGGGCAGTTGCCGCACGGCTTCGAGCACGAACGCCGCCACCCCCCAGCGCCGCTTCGCGGCCCGGGTGACGCGATGGATGATCAGCGCGTCGAAGCCGCAACTGGCGAAACAAACGAAATGGCGCTCCCGCCCGCCGCCGAACCGCGCCCGGCCGAGCGGGAAGGCCTGGGGCCTTCCCGCCAGCAAGGCGCGCGCGGCCGCTTCCGGCGCGAGCGGCAAGCCCAGGTCGCGCGCGAACACATTGGCGGTGCCGAAGGGCAACGCGGTGATCGCGGTGGCCGCTTTCAGGCCATGCGCAACGACCTCGTTCGCGATTTCCGCCAGCGTGCCATCGCCGCCGCAAGCCGCCAGCAGCTCCACCCCGCGCGCCAGCGCCTCGCGAGTGGCCCCGCGCGCGCCGGTCGCCGCGTCGGTCGCCAGAGTCTCGACCTGCCAGCCCGCCGCCCGCCAGCGCTCCGCGGCTCGGGCGAGCGTGGCGGGACGGGCCCGGCCCGCCGTGGGATTGAAGATCAGGACGGCACGCATGGACGGAGAAGCGCTCGGCGCATCTTAGCAAAGCGCGGGCGCAACACCCCCGCCCGCCAAGCGGCATGGAAGAGAAGCAACCGCCGAAACCGCCCGATGAAAGCGGATTATCGGAAGTCGCGCAAGAGACGCAGCGGCTGAGCGCACGCGAGATTCTGATTGCGGTCTGCGATACCGCCCGCGACGAATTGCTCCGGCCGCCATTAGGCCTGGGGCTTTCAGCGCTGGCCGGCGGCTTGACCATCGGCCTCAGCGCTTTGGCCGTCGCCCTGATGGAAACCTACTATGCCGGCGCCGGCAAAGCCATTTTGGTCGCCGCGGCGTACCCGCTTGGCTTCATCGCGGTGATTATCGGCCGCGCGCAATTCTTTACCGAAAACACGCTCTATCCCGTCGTTCTGGCGCTCGCCGAGCGCGGCCACCTCAAACGGCTGCTGTGGTTTTGGGGGCTCATCCTCGCCGCGAATCTGGCGGGCGCGCTCTTGTTTGCGTTCTTGATCATCGACTCCGGGGCGGTGCCGCCGCCCGTTCGCGGCGCGCTGGCCGAGATCGGGCAGCATGCCACGGCGCTCGCGCCTACGGATGTCTTTTGGAGCGGGGTCATCGGGGGGTGGCTGATGGCGTTGGTGGCATGGATGGTCAGCGCCAGCCATTGGACCACGGGCCAAATCCTTGTCACCTGGATGCTGACGTTCTTGATCGGCCTCGGCAGTTTCGTCCACTGCGTGGCGAGCAGCGCCGAGATCCTTTCGGCCGTGGTGGCGAACGCAGTGCCGATTTCGGCCTACCTCGGCTGGCTCTTGCCCGCCGTGCTGGGCAATATTGCCGGCGGCGTCGTGATCGTCAGCATGCTCAACTATGGCCAGGTCACCGGCGGCAGCCCGTTTCGCCGCCGCCTCGCGCCCCGGTCGTGACGCGCGATTGCCCAACCCATGCCGCGCTTTATCCAGCCGTCACCAGGGTCCGGGCCCGCTAAGCGCCACCGATCGCCTGCAAGCAGCGCTTGAAGAGCTCTTCGAAACCAGCGCCGGTGGCTTGCCCGGCGGCCTTGGCCAGGGCCTTTTCCGCCAAGAAGCGCGAATAGCCAAGGTTGACGAGCGCCGAAAGGACCTCCTCGGAGGCGGGGGGCGGCGCGGGCGCGGCGGTCACCGGCCCGAGCGGCAACTCCGCCAGCTTGTCGCGCAACTCGACGCAGATGCGTTCGGCGGTCTTCTTGCCGATGCCCGGAACGGCCGTGAGTCGCGCCAGATCCGAGCCCGTGATCGCTGCCGCCAGCTCCGGCGCGGAAAGTCCGGAAAGCACCGCCAGCGCCAGCTTCGGCCCGACATTGCTCACCGAGATCAGCTTTTCGAAGAGCGATCGTTCGAGCGCGGTGGCGAAGGCATACAGCTGCAAGGCATCTTCGCGAACGTGCGTGTGGACATAAAGCGACGCGGATTGGCCCGCGGCCGGCAGTTGACTGAAGGTGCTGACCGGAATGAAGAGCTCGTAGCCGACGCCATGCACGTCGAGCACGACCCGGCCCGGGGCGCGCTCGCGGATTTGCCCTGTCAAGTAAGCGATCATGGGCGCCAGCTTAGCAAGTTCGGCAGCCGCGGCGAGGCGATCAGGCCCATTTCCGCCGCCAACTGGAAGAAACGCGCCAAACCCTGCCGATGCTCGGGCGTGAAATCGAACTCCACGTCCACTTCGAGGTAGCGGCGAATCTCCGCCGGCGCGAGCCCCAGGCGCGGCGCCCATTGCGCCACCAGCTCATCGAGGTGAGCCAGGCCCTCCCGCTTCGCCCGCAGAAACCGCGCGGCGAGCCATTGCCCCTCGCCGGGACCGCCGCGCTCGAGCCGCTCCTGCCGCACCGCCCACAAGGCGAAGACAAACGGCAAGCCGGTCCAGCGATGCCATTCCGCGGCCAGGTCTCGGGTCTCGAACCCGGCGGCGGCAGCCGCGCCGCTGACGCTCACTTGCAGCGCGGGGTCGCCGATCAGCAGGCCGCCATCGGCGCGGGCGAGCATCGCTTGCCAATCGGGCGTCGGTGGCTCGATCGAAAACTCGGCCCCAAAGCGGCGGCGCAGCAGGATCTGCACGAGAGCGGCCGAGGTTCGCGACGCTGGGTCCAGGCAAAGGCGGCGAATCCGGGCGGGTGGGCAGCGGCTGATCAGCAAGATGCTGCGCACCTCGCTGCGGGCGGCGATGGCGATCTCCGGCAGCGCCACCAGCCCGGGGATTCGCGCCATCTCGATCACCGGGATGATCCCGATATCCGCCGTTCCCGCCCGCAGGGCCTCGGCGCATTGCGCGGGCAGCATGGATTGCAGACGCAAGCCGGCTTCGTTTTCCAGGCCCCTGAGTAAGGGCGCGGTATTGAGAAAGCTGATCGCCGCCACGCGCCAAGGCGTCAGCGGGTCGGTTGCCGCCGCAGGCGATGTCACGCGTCAGTATAGCTGGGGCGTAAGCGGGCGCTGAGCCTGGCGGCCAGGCGATGCCGCCGGCAACCGGTGCGATCGGGCCCGGCTCGCCTGCAGCCGTCCGGCACGAGCGCCGCTCTGCGTCGCGGAAGCCGCCGGCCGGTCCCTGAACGCCTTTGGCCCGCGCAGCCGCCTGCTCCGGCGTTGCCCGCGGCCGTTTGCGCAGAGGTTGTGCGCCACCGGCCTAAACTAAGCTCATGCGGCCAAGCGTGCGGGCTAGCCTCGGGTTGGCGTTGATCGCCGCGCTGGGCGGGGTTCTGGCGCGGGCGCAAAACGCGTCTCGCAGCGCGCCCGCGCCGTCCCTCCATGCCATCGCCGCCAGCTACGACGAGATCGTGGCGGCGCGGCTGGACGCGAATCGCGTGTACCGCATCGATGGCTTGGATATTGACGACGAAGACGTCCATATCTCGCTGCTGCACGGCACGCTCGCGCTGGGCGCGCCGGTGGTCGGCGCGCCCAATATGCGGCTGGCGCTCTTCTCGGGCCAAGGCGAAGTCCTGGTGATGCCTCCGGACGCCGCCGACCGGCTCTCGATGGCCAACTTCACCGGCGCGGATATCCTCGACGAGCAGTTTCAAAGCGCGTATTTTTGTTTCACCGACGGCGCATTGCGCCTGAACCAAGCCGAGTTGGCGACCGCCTTGCCCGCCGCCACCGCGGGGCGGCAATTCGTGGAGCGGTGGCAGGCGACGGTCGCCAGCCTCGATCGAATGCAAGCGATTCGCGTGCTGGCAGAGGTGCTGAACCACGACCGCACGCCGTATTTTTATGCCCGCATCGGGAGCATCCATTTGGGCCAGTTTGAAGTGATGGTGGACCGCTCGCGGACGGAGCAGATCGCGGTCAGCGGCGAAGACCCCGCGCAGCCCGGGCGTGAGGATGTTTGGGCTAGCTTCCCCATGCGTTCGGAGCGCAATGGCCGCCCGGCGCCCGCGCCGGATGACCAAGAAATCGAGATGGAGGGTTATCGCGTGGAGACGGATATCGCCGCTGACATGGCGCTTGCGGGCGACACCACCGCCGCCTTCCGCGCGCGCGTCAGCGGCGATCAGGTGCTGACCTTCAATTTGGCCCGGGGCCTGACTGTGCAGTCGGTGCAGGATGGGGACGGGCATCCCCTCGATTTCGTCCAGTTCGGCATCCTGCATGAGCCGGGAACTCCGAATTTCGCTCCGCCTGAAAATGCCAGTCCCGTGATCGCGGTAATCTGTCCGGCGGCGCTCGAAGCCGGCCGGGATTACCAGCTCAGATTTCGCTACCAAGGCCGCATCATCTTCGCCGCCGCGCACGGGCTCTTCGCCATTGCCGATCGCGCCGATTGGTATCCGAATCGGCCGGGTCTGCCCGCCACCCACGACCTAACGTTTACCTATCCCGGTAAGCTGACGCTGATCGCGACCGGTGCGCAGGTGGCGCCGCCGGATGCTCCGCCGCCCGCGCCGGGCTATCGCCGGTCGCGATGGCTGAGCGACAAGCGGCTGGTTCTGGCGGGATTCAGCCTGGGCGATTACACCGAAGCCAGCGCGCAGGCGAATTCGGCGCAAGGCCCGATTCCAGTCCATGTCTATGGCGCCAAGCCCGAGTCCGACCCCGGGCTGGCGGCTGGCGGGGTCCCGCCGGCGCCGACGCCGGCGCAGTTGGAGGGCGTCGCGCAACAGACCGCGCGCACGATCGAGTTTTACGAGCGGCGATTTGGCCCGTTCCCCTATTCCCGCTTGAGTGTCACCGAGCTGCCCTTGCGCTTGGGGCAGGGCTGGCCGGGGCTCCTGTACGTGGCGACGGATAGCTTCCTCTCGCCGCAGCAGCTGGAAGATTTGAAACTGCCCGCCGAAGCCCGCTCGCTGTTTCCGCTTATGCGTCCGCACGAGATCGCCCACCAGTGGTGGGGCGATGAAGTCGGCTGGCGCGACTACCATGACCAATGGCTGGCGGAAGCGCTGGCGACCTATTCGTCGCTGCTCTACCTCGAAGCCCAGCCCGGCGGTGAAGCCGCCATGCATGCAGCTTTGGAGGAGGAACGGCAGGCGCTGCTGCGCTCAAACGCCCAAGGCCAGGAAATCGCCGGTGCGGGTCCGATTTGGCTGGGTATCCGCCTCAACTCCGGCCGGTTTCCCAACGCCTATGACGTGATCACCTACGACAAGGGCGCTTGGTTTCTGCACATGATGCGGGAGATGCTGCGCGGCCCGTTGGCCTTGGGCGCGCCGGCGGCCGCCGCGCCGCTCGTGGCCGGCCCGGCGCCGGACCCGCGCGACGGCCGCTTCTTCGCCTTGCTCCGCGACTTCGTGCGGACGTACTCCGGCCGTTCTCCCTCCACCAGCGACTTCGAACGCATTGCCGAGCGCCATTGGCCGCAACGGCTCGACTTGACTCAGGACGGCAGTCTCGACTGGTTCTTCCGCGAATGGCTGCAATGGACGGCCATTCCCCGTTATGCCGTCGCGCATGAACACTGGATCCAGGCCGCCTCCGGGGGCCGTGAAATCGGCGGGACGCTGCAGCAAGAGAAAGTCCCGGAGGACTTTCTCATGCCCGTGCCCCTGTATGTGCGGCTAGCTCCCGATCACCTGGCCTACCTGGGCACGGTCATCGCTCAGGGCGCGAACACCTCGTTCGCCTTCGCGCTCGCGTCCGGCCCCGCCCCGGGCGCCTTGCCCGAGATTGCGATCGATCCCTATGACACGATCCTCAAGCGCTGAGGCGGCATGGCCGTGGCGATTCCGCTCCTGGTGATCGTGGGGCCGACCGCCAGCGGCAAATCGGCGCTGGCGCTCGACCTCGCCGAGCGCGTGGGAGGGGAGATCGTCAGTTTCGACTCCATGCAGCTCTATCGCGGCTTTGAGATCGGGACCGCGAGTCCGACCGCGGCGGAGCTGGCGCGCGTGCCGCATCATTTCATCGGCGAGGCCGATCCCGAGCGGCCGTGGACGGCGGGCGAATACGCGCGCCAGGCCCGGCCGCGCATTCGCGCCATCGCCGCGCGCGGACGGGTGCCGGTGCTGGTCGGGGGCACCGGATTTTACTTGCGCGCGCTGCTGAGCGGCTTGTCGGAGGCGCCGCCGCGGGTGCCGGCGATCCGGCAGCGCCTGCGGGAGCGAGTCGCTCGCCGCGGTCCCGCCGCCCTGCACCGCCTGCTGCGCCGCCTGGATCCGCAAGCCGCCGCCGGCATCGCGCCGCGCGACGCGGCGCGCATCATCCGGGCGCTGGAGGTGCGCCTGGCTTCCGGGCGCCGCCTGAGCGAATTTTGGCGGCAGCCGCCGCTGCCCTTCGCCGAGGCCCAGCCCTATTTGCTGGGCCTCGACCCGCCTCGCGCCGCGCTTTATTCCCGCATCGACTCACGGGCGGCAGGGATGTTCCAGCCGCCGGGGATTGTGGAGGAAACACGCCAACTGGCGGCCAGATACGGCCCGCGGCTGCCGGCGCTCGCGGCGCACGGATACAAGCAGGCCTTGGATATCTTGCACGCCGCCTCCCCGCCCGCCCAGGCCCTGCTCGAGGCGCAGCGGGAGCAGCGCCAATACGCCAAGCGCCAGTTGACCTGGTTCCGGCGGCAAGTGTCCGCCCGCTGGCTCCGCGGTTTCGGGGATGACCCCGCCATTCAAGCCGAAGCCTGGGAGTTAGTGAAGCGCGCCCTGGCTGATCGGCCAGCCCCCGCCGCGTCCCCACCCCTGACTCCGCCGGCGCGCAAAGCCTATTCACCTGGCGGATAAGAGTCCACCCATTTGGGTACTTACCTGAGTCGTGCGATTGGCGCTATTTTGGAAAACGTCCGTTCAGTGAGCTCCACGTCAGAGTCACGATGTTATTGCCATCGGGAGGACCTATGCACGACAGCCCAATCCGACGTGACGCTTCCATGAGAGAGTTCGGACCTTGGAAGCAATTCTCGCCGCGCGAGCAAGACATCATCGCCGGCTTGCTTCAAGCGCGATCGGTGCGCGAAATCGCCGATGACCTGCACATCACCGTGAACACGGTGAAGGATTACATCAAGACGATTTACCAAAAGGCGCAGGTGCACTCCGCGCGCGCGCTGCTCGTCAAGTTCTATTTGGATCGCCCGCCGGCGCGGCCGGGGCGCTCCCGCGATCTGGCCGATGCCATCCAAAAGCTCTTGGATAGCCGCAGCCGCGAGCTGGTGCTGGAGACGTTGGTAACGGCGGCCAAAACATGCACCGGGGGGCACGAGGCCATGCTCTTCGGGCTGGCGGAGGGGGCGGTCCTCCGCCACGGCCGGGATCGCTATCTCATGCCGGCCGAATGGAGCCGGGCGCTGCTAGCGGCGCCGTATTTTCAATCCCACGTGAGCAGCGGCTCGAGCTTGCCGCCGCCGTTTCGCTGGAGCCATGCCGGCGGCGGCGAGATCATCGGCGTCCGCCTGGATACCGAGCCGGAAGCGAAATTGCTCGCGGTTTCCGAGCCGCTGGGCGGGCGATTCGAGGAGACCGCGCTGCCGACGGTGCGCATCTTGGCCTGCGTGGCGGAGCGGGAATGGCAGACGGCGCTGCCCGTCGCGACCTGAAACCGCTCGCTAGCGGGCGCCGTTCATGCGCAAGAGAACTTTGCCCCCCTGGCGCGATTTGGCTTTGGCCAGCGCCTGCTCGAACTCGTCGAGCGAAAAGCGATCGGTGACCATGGGGGTGGGGTCGAGCAGGCCCGCCGCGATCATGCGGATGACATTGGGGTAGGTGCCGTAGCCGGTATTGCCCATGGCGCCGATCACGTTGGCCTTCTTGACCTGGAGATTCTCCAGGAACAGCGGCACGCGCAGGCGGTCGCGGCCGATGATGATGATTTGGCAGCCGTTGGCGGCGCACGCCTCCATTTCCGTCACGGTGTGATTGAAAGCGCCGGCGGCCTCGACTTGCACGTCGGCGCCCGCCCCGCCCGTCAGTTCCATCACGATCTCCCGCGGCGGCCGCTTGCCGCCGGGCTCCGGGCCGTTGGCGGGAAAGACGTCGTGCGCGCCGAATTGCCGCGCCAGCTCGCGGCGGTGCGCATGGTGCTCGAAGACGATGATCCGGGCCGCGCCGCTGGCCCGCAAGAGCTGCACCGCCGCCAGGCCGATGGCCCCCGCTCCGAACACCGTGGCGAAGGCGCCGGGCTTCAAGCGGGGCGCGCATTCGAACAGGGCGTTGTAGGCGACGGTGAAGGGCTCGATGCCGGCGCCCGCTTCCAGGGCGCGGTTGCGGTCGCCGTGATAGCGGCCCAGCAGCGCGTTGATGTTCCAACAATTGCGCGCGGGAACGCGCAGCAGCTCGGCGCAGCCGCCATTCATGGTGAAGCCGACGTCGTCGAGGTTTTCGCACTGGTTGGGGAAGCCGCGCCGGCAGGGTTCGCAAGCCCCGCAACACACCATGTCATCGAGGCACACCAAGTCCCCCGGCCGCAGCGATCGCACCTCGGCGCCGGTCTCGACGACCTCGCCGGCGACCTCGTGCCCGGGCACGCTGGGGAAGCGGGCCATCCCGGGATAATGCATGTAGCCGTCGGCGTCGGTTTCGAAGAAGTGCAGGTCGGAGCCGCAGAGCCCGGCGGCGGCCACGCGCACGATCACGTCGTGCGCTCCGGGCCGTGGATCTTCGAGCTCCTGCACCTGCACCCGCGGGTTCTTCCAGACCGCGGAACCGACGCGCGCCATGTGCGTGCGGCGTTCCTCTTCGCTCAAGGCATAGTCGGGGCGCGGCGCCCAATCGGCGGAAATGACGGCTGCTTTCAAGAGCACTTCTCCTTGGGGACGAATGCCGGGCGGGAATGCCGCCCGCGAGCACACGGATCGGTTCCTGGGTGGAGATGCGGCGGCTCAGCGTTGGCGCACGAGTTCAAGCCGGCGGGCCGCTTCCTCCAGGGTGGGGTCTTGCTTGGAAAAACAAAAGCGCACTTGCCGGGCGCCATCGCCCGGGCGGTGATAGAAGCTGGAACCGGGGACGCAGGCCACGCCGATCTCCGCCGTCAGCCAGCGCGCGAACGCCACGTCGTCGGCGCCGTGCCGGGGCTGGAAGCCGCCGATATCGGTGATCACGTAATAGGCGCCCTCGGGCCAGGCGCAGGCGAAGCCGGCGGCCTGAAGGCGCGGCACGATGCGCTGCCGGCGGGCGGTGTAGGCGGCGGCGAGGCCGCGGCAGTAGTCGTCGCCGTCGGCAATGGCGTGGGCGGCGCCGATCTGCAAGGGCGCCGGCGCGCCTACCGTCAGAAAATCGTGCACCTTGCGGATGCCGCCGGCCAAATGCGCCGGCGCCACCGCCCAGCCCACCCGCCAGCCGGTGACGCTGAAGGTCTTCGAAATGCCGCTGATCGTGATCGTGCGCTCCGCCATCCCCGGCAGCGTGGCCATGGGTATGTGCGGCCGGCCGTCGTAGATGATGTGCTCGTAAATCTCGTCGGTGATCGCCAGGCAGTCCCACTCCACGCATAGATCGCGGATGAACTCCAATTCCGCGCGCGTGAAGACCTTCCCGGTGGGATTGTTGGGCGTATTCAGCACGATGGCGCGGGTCTTGGCGTTGAAGGCGGCGCGCAGCTCCTCGCGGTCGAAGCTCCAGCCGCCGGCGCCGGCGCGCAGCGGCACGAAGCGGGGCGCGGCGCCGCTGAGAATCGAGTCGGGGCCGTAGTTTTCGTAGAAGGGCTCGAAGATGACCGTCTCGTCGCCGGGATTCAGCACCGCAATGAGGGTCGAGATCATGGCCTCGGTCGAGCCGCAACAGACCGTCACGTGGGCGTCGGCTTCGATCTCCAGGCCGTACCAGCGGCGGTATTTAGCGGCAATGGCTTGCCGCAGCAGGGGATCGCCCCAAGTCACCGAATACTGGTTGACGTCGGCGCGAATCGCGGCGATGGCCGCTTCCTTGATGAATTCGGGAGCCGGAAAATCAGGAAAGCCTTGCGCCAGATTGATGGCCTCATGCTCCATGGCCAGGCGCGTCATCTCGCGAATCACGCTTTCGGTGAATCGCTCCACGCGGGCGGAGATGCCCCGTTCGCTGACGGCGGGATTGATCAACGTGAACCCCCTGAACCTGGGATTTGCAGGAACGGCTCGTCGTGGCCGGGAATCAGTACGCCCGTGAAGGCGTCCAGGATGCGCCGGGAAGCCTGATATTGCGCCAGATTGTGGGGCGGCATGTCGTAGCCCACGGTGGCGTCGTCTTGGAACGCCCGGGCATCGCCCACGATCAAATACGAGTTATCGACGCCGTCCACGGCGATCGAAATATGACCCGGCGTATGCCCGGGCGTGGGCAGCCAGCGCAATCCCTGGAAAGGCCAGACGCCGTCCTCCAGCCATTGATAACGGTTCAGATCCCCCAGCATCGCCGGATCCCAGAGCCAGCGGATCAGTTGCAGCAGCCGCGCTTGATCCATGCGGTCGAACTCCGCGTCGGTCACTTCCGGGTAGAACGTGCGGAAGACTTCGCGCCGCTCCTCGCCGCCGCAGACGCTCTCATAGATCCGGCAGGCCCATTCGTAGTCGCGCCGCGACGCGTACACCCGCGCCCGGGGAAACAGGTTGTTGCAGCCGATATGATCGAGGTGGAAATGGGTATTGATGATTGCGGTAATTTCTGTCGGCGCCACGCCCGCGCGTTCTAGCCCTTGCAACAAGACTGTATCGTGAGAGGAAAAACCGGTGTCCACCAGGATGCGCTCGTTGCCGCTGCGCAGCAGCACCGAGCAGGATTGCAGCGGCAGGCCGCTCATGGCGATGGCCACTTCCCAGGGCCCGGGGCGGTGCGGATGAACGCCGTTCCGAGGCAGGCCGTCGGGGCGGCGGGTCACGCTCGCTTCCTTTTGACTGCCGAGTAATTGACGTAGGCTGCGGCTCAAGCGACACCCGCCATCGGGAGATTCACGGTGAAGCTGCTGCCCTGTCCGGGCGTGCTAGTCACCTCGACCGAGCCACGATGGAGCTCGGCCACCCACTTTACCATTGGCAGCCCCAGACCGCAGCCATCTACGGCGCCGGCGGTGCGGGAGCGTGACTTGTCGGCGCGGTAAAAGCGTTCGAAGATATGGGGTAAATCGGCGGGATCGATGCCGATCCCCGTGTCGCGGACCTGCACGCGAGCGCGCCCGAGCTGCCGCTCCACGCGGACCTCGATCCGTCCCCCCGGCGGGGTGTATTTCAGGGCGTTATCAATTAGGTTCAGCACCATTTGCCGCAGCCGCAGCGAGTCGGCTTGCACCGGCACCGGCGCGGCGGTGACCGCGCGCAACGCCACTTCCCGGGCGGCCGCCACGACCTGCATCTGCTCGACCAGGTCCCGCACCAGTTCATTCAGATCCAACGCCTCGAGCCGCGGCCGGACCTGTCCCGCGTCCGCCTGCGCCAGCACCAAGAGATTGCGGATCATGCGGTTCAGGCGGTCGATCTCCTCCAGGTTGCTTTCGAGCACGCGGCGGCACTCCGCCAGCGGCGCCTCCGAGATCAGCGCCAGCTCGGTTTCACCCTGAATCGCTTGCAGCGGCGTGCGCAGCTCGTGGCTCACGTTGGCGGCGAACTCGTTCATCTGCTGGAAGCTGGCTTCCAGGCGGGCGATCATTTCGTTGCAGGTTTGCGCCAATTCCGCCAGCTCGTCGCCCGCGGCCACCACCGGGATGCGCTGGCTCAGGTTGGAAGCGGTGATCTTTTGCGCCGCGTGGGTGATGTCGGCTACCGGCTTCAGCGTGCGTTGCGCCATGATCGAGCCGGCGACCGCGCTGCTGGCCACGGTGACCGGCAACAGCATCAGCATCACCCACAAGAACGTGTCCAGGGCGTCGTTGATGGGCTTCAGCCGGGCCCCGATCTGGAGCAGATACGGCTGATTCCCCGGACCGCGCAGGACGGCATTGGCGAAGCGGATCTCCTCTTGGCGCGGCCAGCCGTGCGTGATGAAGGTGGGCCGCTCCACCAAAATGCGCTTCAGCTCGCTCGGTTCGAGCGAGAAGCCCAAGCCCTTGAGCTCGGGCGATTGCTTGACCAAGCGGCCGCTGGCATCGGAGATTTGCGCCAGCCGGAAAATGGCGTTCAGATCGTCGCTTCCGGCGGCGCCGTTGGCGACAAGAGTCGGCTGTCCCGTGGGGGCAAACTGAATGTACTGTTTGACATAGTTCGCCTCATCCTGCAATTCGGAATCGATGTTCCAGTAGATGATCCAAGTCAGCACCCCGTAGAGCAGCGCCGCGGCCACGACCAGGGTCAAGCTGAAGATCACCGTGTACTGGAGCGTGAGCCGGCCCCGAACGCTCGAAGGGCGCAAAAACCCCAGACTCACTTTCGGCAGGCGCACGTTCATGCCTCGTTGGTTCCGTCGCGCAGCACGTAACCGACGCCGCGCACGCTCTGAATCAGCTTCGGTTCCCGGTCCTTGTCAATTTTATTGCGAAGAAAGCTGATGTAAACGTCAATGACGTTGGTAAAACTGTCGAAACTGGCGTCCCAGACGTGTTCGGCGATCATCGTGCGCGTCACGACTTGATTGGCGTTGCGCATCAAGTACTCGAGCAGCATGAATTCCTTATTCGAGAGTTCCAGCTCCTTGTCCCCGCGCCATGCTTTGCGCTTGACCGGGTCCAAGATCAGGTCATTGAGGCGCAATTGCAGCTTCAGCTCGCGCTTTTCCCGCCGCAGCAAGGCCCGCACCCGCGCCCGCAACTCGGCGTAGGCAAAGGGTTTAATCAAATAATCGTCGCTGCCGATCTCCAGCCCGCGCACGCGGTCTTCGACCGAGGTCTTGGCGGTGAGAATTAAGATCGGGACGTTGGGGTCCTTCTTGCGCACCGTGGAGAGGACCGACAAGCCGCTGATCTTGGGCAACATCAGATCTAGGATGATCAAGTCGTATTCGCCCGACTCGGCGAGGTAAAGGGCTTCTTCGCCGTCGCCGGCGAGATCCACGGCGAAATGGTCTTGCTGCAGTCCCTTACGAATGAACTGCGCCACCTTGTGCTCGTCTTCAACCAGCAGGATCCTCATTGATGAGCTGCACGGGTTCCTGGCTCGAAGTCTCTCATTATAATGGCTGTAAGCGCTGTCCCAAGGAAAGGGCGGCTGCCAGGGCCGGAGTTGAGGGCCTGTACCGGCCCAACCTGGAAAGACGGGTGCTGCTCGTGTGCGCCCGAGCGGCGGCGTAGTTCCGCAAGTTTCGCGCGATCGTTATTCCAAGGAGTCCAGTCCGATTCGGTGATTGCCAACGCTCGTCGGTGTTTCCCAATTTGGCGCTCGATCCGGCCTGAGTGGATCCGCCGTTCGATTCGTTGGGGCGGTTGCCTGGTGCTCGCCTTGGCGCTGCCGCTCTTCGGCTTCTCGCTCACCGCTGCCGAGACCCAAGCGGTGCTGCAACATGCCGGCAATTTGCTGGAGTGGGGGCGCTGGAAGGAAGCGCGGCAGTTGCTGACTGCCTCCCTCGGTCAAGATCCGAACAACCCGCGCCTGCTGGCCTACAGCGCCCACGTACTGGTCGGATTCGGAGACTACGTCGCCGCCCTCGCGCAAGCCAAGCAGGCCGTGGACTTGGACCAGCAATGCGCCCTTTGCCACCTCTACCTCAGTGAAGCCCTGGGGGAACGGGCGAAGCACATGAGCCGGTTTCGCGCCTTGCTGCAATTGGGCAAGATCAAAAAGCAGCTCGAGTTGGCCAGCACCTTGAATCCCAACCTGCCCGATGTCCATTGGGGCTGGATCAATTTCAATTTGGAGGTGCCGGCGGCGGCGGGCGGCAGCACCGGCAATGCCTTGCAGCAGGCCGGCCGGCTCGCGCTCGTCGATCCCGTGGACGGCTATATCGCGCGCGCGGCGATCGATTTGGCGGCCAACCACAACCAGCAGGCGCTGCAGGAGTATCTGGAGGCCGCGCGCAAGTACCCGAACGATCCGCGCGGCATCTTTTACGCCGGCCTGACCTATTTTCAGCAGCGGCAATATGCCACCGCCGCGCCCTACCTCGAGCGCGCGGCGAAGCTGCAAGCGCAATCGAGCCTGTATTCGGCCTATTACGCGGCGGTGCTGGTTTTCTTGGGGCGCGAGGCGGAGGCGCGCAGCGTCTTGCGGGCCAGCTTGGCCCTTCATCCCGACAGCCGTTTGGGGGATTACCTGGTCGCGCAAGCGCTGAAACAAACGGGGCGGAATTTCTCCTGGGCCAGGGAATTGCTGCAACATTACCTGGCCACCGCGCCGGAGCCCGATCAGCCCACGCGCGACGATGCCGCTCGCTTGCTCGCCAGCCTGGGATGAGCTAATAGCGGCGCAACACGCCGATCACCCGGCCCTGGATCTCGACGCGGTCAGCCGCCAGCAGCAGCGGCCGCAGGCGCTCGTTGGCGGGCTGCAGCCGGATCAAGCCGTTGCGCTCGCGATAGAAGCGCTTCAGGGTCGCCTCGCTGCCTTCCACCAGGGCCACCACCAGTTCGCCGTTCTCGACCTGCGGCACGCGCTCGACCAGGACGTAATCGCCCTCCACGATATGGTCGTCAATCATGCTGTCGCCGCGCACTTCCAGCGCGAACACCTGGCGGCCGCGCGCCAGATCGGCGAGGGAAATTTCGCCGCGAGCCTCGATTGCCTCGATGGGCTTGCCGGCGGCGATGCGGCCCACCAAGGGAAGACGGTTGCGGTTGGCGCGCCAGCGGCGGTGGCGCCGCTCGATCGATTCGCGATTGATCAGCTCGAAATGCCGGCGGAAGCCGGGACCGCGGCGCAGGTAGCCTTTCGCCTGCAGCGTGGCCAGGTGCTTGTGCACGGTGGCGACGGAAGAGAGCCCCAGCCCGCCGGCGATCTCTTGAAAGCTCGGCACGTAGCCCTCGCGCGCCAGAAAGGCGCGCAGGAAATCGAGCACTTGCTTTTGCCGCCGGGTCAGGCTCATCCGCGCTTTCGAGCATAGGCGAAGATAGGGCGAAAAAGCAACCCGGCCGTCGCCGCCGGCGTTGCCGCGGGCGGTGCGGCCCGCGCGACCGGCGCGCTCGCCCGGCGGAGCGGCGGCCCCGGCGCGCGGCGCCGCCGCGGTTCCCGCCCGCCGTTCCGCTTGACAGCGTCCCTGCCGCCAATGAATAATTATTCTTGCGATGAATAATTATTCGCAGCCGGGCGCGCCCGGGCGCGCGCGGGTGGGCGTGATCGGGGTCACCGGCTACGCCGGCCTGGAACTGGCGCGCCTGCTGCTCGGCCATCCCGGCGTGACCCTGGCGGGCGTGTTCACCTCCGGGCGGGAGGGTGCCGGGGCGCGGCCGCTGGCGGAGCGGGCGCCGGCCTTCGCCGGCCGCACCGATTTGGAGTGCGTTCCGCTCTCGCTCGACGCGGTGCGCGCGGCGGCGCTCGATTTGATTTTCTTGGCGACGCCGCACGAGGTCTCCCTGGAATGGGTGCCGCGGCTGTGGCGCGAGACCGCGGCGCGGCTGGTGGATCTGAGCGGGGCGTTTCGCTTGCGCGACGCCGAGGAGTTCCGCCGCTGGTACGGGCAACCGCACACCGCGCCGGAGCTGCTCGCCGAAGCCGTCTACGGCTGGCCGGAGCGCTACCCGGCGCCGATCGCCGCCGCGCGTCTGGTGGCCAATCCCGGCTGCTATGCCACCGCCGCCAACACCGCGCTGTGGCCGCTGCTGGCGAGCGGCGCCGCGCGCGCCGCCGGCGTCATTTGCGACGCCAAGTCGGGCGCCAGCGGCGCCGGCCGCAGCTTGCGTGAGGACCTGCATTTCGTCGAACTCGAGAGCAATTGCAAGGCGTACGGCGTCGCGACGCATCGCCACACGCCGGAAATTGCCGCACAGGCGGGGCTGCCGGTGGAGGAATTCACCTTCACGCCGCATCTGCTGCCGGTCGCGCGCGGCATCCTGGCCACCTGTTACGTGCCCCTCGCCAACGGCGCCGGCGCCGCCGAGCTCGAGGCCCTCTATCGCCGGGCTTACGACGCGCGCCCGTTCGTGCGCGTGCGCGGCGAGCGGCTGCCGGAATTGCGCGACGTGACGCATACCAATTTCTGCGACGTCGGCTTCCGCGTGCGCGAAGCCTCCCGCCAGGCAATTGTCGTGAGCTGCCTCGACAACTTGCTGAAGGGCGCGGCCGGCCAGGCGGTGCAGAACATGAATTTGATGCTGGGGCTGCCCGAGGGAGCCGGCCTGCCGTGACCACGGTGATCAAAATCGGCGGCAGCGTGCTCGAGCCCGAGCCTTCCGCCGACCTGGCGCGAGCGCTGGCGCGCCGGGCGCTGGCGGGCGAACGCCTCTGCTTGGTGCATGGCGGCGGCAAGGCGCTGACCGCGATGCTGTCGCGGCTGGGCATCGCCAGCAGCTTTCATCGCGGCTTGCGCGTCACCGACCAACCGACGCTGGAGGCCGCCGTCATGGTCCTGGCCGGAGCCGTGAATACGCGGTTGGTGGCGGCGCTGAACCGGGCGCTGGCCCAGGAGCCGCGCGCGGCGGCGGGGCCCCGCGCGGTAGGGCTGAGCGGCGTGGATGGCGGCTGCCTGCGCGCCTGCGCCGGCGCGCCCGAACTGGGATTCGTCGGCGAGATGACGGGCGGCGAGCCGCGCCTGCTCGAAACGTTGCTGGCGTCGGGCTTCATCCCCGTGCTCGCTAGCCTCGCCGCCGCCGCCGACGGCTCGCCGCTGAACGTCAACGCCGATGCCTTCGCCGCCGCCTGCGCCGTGCAGTTGCGCGCCGACCGGCTGCTGTTTTTGACCGACGTTCCCGGCGTGCGCGACGGCGCGGGACGCATCATCGCCGAACTGGATCTGGAAGAGCTCGAGACGCTGAGCGCCGGCGGCGCCGTCTCCGGCGGCATGCTGCCGAAGCTGGCGTCTTGCCGCGCGGCGTTGGCCGGCGGCGTCGGCGAGATTGCCATCGCCGGCGCGAGGGAATGGATCACCGGCGGCGCGCCGGCCGGCACGCGCCTGCGAAACCCATGCGCCACCGCGGAGGTGCCCCGATGACGATTCGGCCCGCGCGCCTGTACGACGCCGCCGAGATTCATGCGCTGATGCAGCCGTACGTGGCGCAGGGATTGCTGCTGCCGCGGAGCTTGCGCTACCTCTGCGAGAATATCCGCGATTTCACCGTGATCGAAGCCAACGGCCGGATCGTGGCCAGCGGAGCGCTGCACTTTCTCGACGAAGACGTGGCCGAGATCCAGTCGCTGGCGGTGGCGCCGGCCCGCCGCGGCCAAGGCCTGGGCCGGCAACTGACGGCGGCGCTGGTCGAAGAGGCGAAAGCGCATCAGGTGTGGAAGGTGTTTGCGCTGACGCACGCGCCGCAGTTTTTCTATCGCCTCGGGTTTACCGACACCGACCTCGGCGCGCTGCCGCAAAAATTCAGCCGCGACTGCGCCGCCTGCCCCAAGCGCCCGGTCTGCCGGCAGCATGCGGTGATTCGCGATATCTTCGCCGCCGAAAGCGAGGCGCCCGCGCCGGCCGCCGCCCTGGCGCTCGTTCCGTGAGCGGGCGGGACGGCAAGCGGGGCGGCGCCGAGGCGTCGCCCGCGTGGCCCGCGAACCTGGGCGGCTTCCGGTTTCTCGCGGGCCCCTGCGGCATCAAGGAGGCGGCCGCCGATCTCGCCTGGATCATCGCCGAGCCGGCGGCGCGGTGCGCCGCGGTCTTCACGACCAATCGGCTGCAAGCCGCGCCGGTGCGCCTGAGCCGGGAAAACCTGCGCCGCGGCGGCGGCCGGGTGCGGGCTCTGGTGGTGAACTCCGGCAACGCCAACTGCGCCACCGGCGCCGCCGGCCGGCGGGCGGCGCAGGCGACGGCGCGGAGCGCGGCGCAGCTGCTCGCGTGCGGCCGCGAAGAAATCCTGGTTGCCTCGACCGGCGTCATCGGCGTGCCCCTGCCGTGGAAACGCATCACCGCGCAACTCGAGCGATGGTCCCGGCGCGCCGATGAAGACGGCGCCGCCGCGGCAGCGCAGGCCATCTGCACGACCGATACGCGGCCGAAGCTGGCGGGGGCGAGTTTTCGCTTCGGCGGGCGCGTCTATCACGTCGGCGGCTTCGCCAAGGGCGCCGGCATGATTCACCCCCGCATGGCCACCATGCTGGGCTTTCTCTTTACCGATGCGCCGCTCGCCCTGCCGCTGCTGCGGCGCTGCCTCCGGCAAGCGCTTGCGGTCTCCTTTCATCGCATCACCGTCGATGGCGACACCTCGACCAACGACATGGTGGCGCTGCTGGCAGCGGCGGGAAAGCCGCTCGCGCCCGCCGCCGCCGCCGTCTTCACGCCCGCGCTCGCCGCCGTGGCCGCGTCGCTCGCGCGGCAGATCGTGTGCGACGGCGAAGGCGCGCGGCGCTTCGTCACGATTACCGTCGAGGGGGCGCGCACCGCGGCCGAAGCCGATCGCGCCGCGCGCGCCATCGCGCATTCGCCGCTGGTGAAGACCGCGCTGGCCGGCGCCGATCCCAATTGGGGCCGCATCTTGGCGGCGGCCGGCTACTCCGGCGCGCGCTTCGATCCCGAACGGGCGGAAGTGCAGGCCAACGGCATGGTGCTCTATCGCCGCGGCCGCGCCCTGCCCTTCGATGAAGGCGAGGCCAAGCGGCGCTTGGATGTGAAAGAGGTAGAGGTCCGCGTGCGCTTGGGCGCAGGGCGCGCTCGCGCCTGGATGTGGACCTGCGATCTGACCGAAGCCTACATCCACATCAACGCCAGCTACCGCACCTGATCGGCCCTGGTCGCGGCGGGCGCCTGGCGAGCCGGTGATGGCCCGGGCACGCCCGCGCGGCTAGCTGTACTTGAGCCAGCGCAACAGCTCGGGCAAATTGGGCCGCTTGCCCGTCATCAGAATGCCGACGCGGTAGATCTTCGCGGTGAACTGGATGATGATCACCAGCGTCGCGGCGCAGAGCGCCCACGACAGCGCGATCTGCCAGAACGGCGGGTTCGCGATGGGGATGCGCACCATCATCAGAATGGGAGCGAAAAAGGGAATTTCCGACAAGATCACCGCCGTGAGGGACGTGCCCACCTGCATCATCGGCGTGAACGAAATGAAAAAGGCCGCCACGATCAAGAGCGTGATCGGCATGGCCGATTGCCGCATCTCCTGTTCGCTCGAAACCGTCGCTCCGACCGCGGCATAGAGGCTGGAGTAGAGCAGGAACCCGAGCACGAAGAAAATGATGAAGGAGATATAGATCATCGGGCCGATGGGCGGGATATGCCGCAGCCAGCCGCCGCCGGCCGCCGACGCCACCACGGCGGAATATGCGCCGACCAGCGCCAAGCACGCGCCCCAGATGCAGGCTTGCGTCAGCGCCGCTCCGGCCACGCCCAAGATCTTGCCCATCAGCAGCCCGAAGGCGCTGACCGAGGAGAGCACGACTTCGGCGACGCGGCTGGTCTTTTCCTCAACCACGCTGCTCATGAAGTTCATGCCGTAGAAGATCAGCACGAAATAAAGGAGGCCGCCGAGGATATAGGCCAAAGCCAGCGTCTGGCCCTGATCTTGGCGTTCGCCCTCGGGCGTGATGCGCAGACCTTGGAGATCGAAGGCGGCGAAGTACTGCGGCACCTGGTCGGCCGCGATGCCCGCCTGCCGCAGCCGCACGCGTGTCACCGCATCGCGCAAGCGATTCTGAATCGTCTGGCCGTCCAGGATGACGTTCTTGGCGTGATATTGCGCGGTGTGGCTGGTAAGGATGTCCGCCGGCAGCACGAGAAAGCCGGTGTACCGTCCGGCGAGAACGGCTTGTTCCAATCGGCGCTCAGCTTGCGGCAAAGTCGCCGGCGTGGCGGTCACGGCTTCGATGGTGAATTTGGGCTTGCCGTTGCTCAGCTTGTCCGTCAGTTCTTGCCGCAATACCGGCAGAATTTCACCCGAGAGGTCGATCACCGCCAAGTGGCTCGGCTGATTTTGGCTGGCACGGCTGATGGCGACGATGAAAAGGATGTAGCCGGCCATCAGGGCGGGCAATAGAATCGTGAAGATCACGAAACCCTTGCTCTTGACCCGTTGCACGTACTCGCGCTTGGCGATGATCAGGAGTTTCGACACGGCCTCAGCCTCCGTGCGCCGCCGGCACGGCGGTGGTGGCGCCGACGCTATCCAGGAATATTTGGTTCAGGCTGGGCGCCTGCATTTCAAAACGCGTCATTTCTAGCTGCGGCGCCAGCCAGCGCAGGAGCGCGGCGGGCTCGCCGCCCGGCGCCATTTGCACCTCGGCATAATTTCCGTAATCGGCGACGCTGGCGACGCCCGGTCCCCGCCGCAAGATCTGCGCATCGCCGCGGTAATCGATGCGCACCGTCCCTTTGCCCGCGGAGTTGCGAATGGCGTTCAGTTCGCCATCCAGGACTTTATGCCCCTTGCTGATCAGGCAAATGTGGTCGCAGAGCCGCTCGGCCTCTTCCATGCGATGCGTCGAGAACAGGATGGTCTTGCCCTGGGAACGCAGTTCCAACAGGATCTCCCGCAGCAGATTGGCATTGACTGGGTCCAGTCCCGAGGAGGGCTCGTCGAGGATCAAAATCGGCGGGTCGGCGATCACGCTGACAATGAACTGAATTTTCTGCTGCATGCCCTTGGATAGTTCATTGACTTTCTTCGCTCCCCAGTCCGCCAGATCCACTCGCTCCAGCCAGTAGCGCACCCGCCGCTCGAGATCGGAGCGGGGCACATTCTTCAACTCGGCGAAGAAGCGAATGAGCTCGGCGACCTTCATCTTTGGGTAAAGGCCTCGCTCCTCCGGCAGATAGCCGATGACATCTTTGGTGTCTTTGCTCACACTTCGGCCCTGGATAAAGAGAGAGCCCTGGTCCGGCACGAGGATGTTCATGATCATGCGAATCGTCGTGGTCTTGCCGGAGCCATTCGGGCCAAGGAAGCCGTAGACGCTGCCTTCAGGAACGCGAAGATCGAGCGAGGAGACGGCGTGGACCGAACCGTAGGACTTAGAAACGCCTTGGAGCTCTATTGCCGCAGCCATGAGATTTTCGCCAAAATTTCGAAACCTGCGAGCGTTGCCGACGGTCAATCTTAACAATCAAGGCGCGTTGCTTCGGCACCGCGGCGGCAACCGGGGTCTCCATTCCTCCCCCGGTTGCCGTTTTTCGTTCCTTATGAGCAAACTACGCCGCAACTGGGCTTTAGGTATCACTCAAAGCGGGGCGCAAGCGCGGCCAGCCGCCGGAGCCCTTCGCGCGGCCGAGCCCAAGCCGGTGCGTTCGGCGCACGCGAACGGCGGCCTGCCGCGGCGCGCCGAGGGCACCACGATCGCTGGTAGTAGTTGGGCGGCGCCGATAGTCTGACTCTTCTCGGCAAAAACGCGTGAAGAGTCTGCGATCGTTAGCGACAGGGTTTTTGTTGGCGCTGCTGCTGGCCGGCGGTGTTTACGGGCAAGAAGCCCGCGGCGGGCTGAGCGGCATCGTGCAGGACGGACAAGGCGCGCGCGTGCCCAACGCGCAACTCCTGCTGGTAGGCGGCGGCGCCGGCGCCCGGCAAGTGACGGCCAATCGCAACGGCGATTTTTCGATCCTAGAGCTGACCCCGGGCGTTTACCAGCTCACGGTCACGGCGCCGGGATTCGCGCCCGCGCGATCGGAAGTGACGGTGCAAGTGAGCGTCGTGCGCGCGCTGGTGGTGACGCTAAGGCCGGCGGCGGTGAAGAGCGTCGTCGAGGTGCGTTCCGGAGGCTCCTCCATCGCCACGCAGCCGCTCGATCTGAGCGCCGTGCACGAAGGCGTCGTGACGGCTTCCGACTTGGCGACGATTCCGCTTGCCGCGCGCAGCTTCGCCAATATCGCCTATCTCGTGCCCGGCACGGAGCCGGTGGAACCCTCCGATCCCACCAAGGCGCGCATTACCGCGGTGTCGTTCGGCGGCAGCTCCGGTCTCAACGTGGAGCTGTCGGTGGACGGGGCGGACGATTCCGACGATTACATCGGCGGCTTCTTGCAGAATTTTTCTCCGGCGGCGATCCAGGAGTTCGCCGTGCGCACCGCCGAAGAGAATGCCGATACCGGCCGCACCACCGCGGGATCGGTCGTGATCACCACCAAACGCGGTACCGATCAGCCGCACGGCGAGGCGGAGTTTTACGAGCGGGCGGCCGGCCTGAATGCCCGCTTTCCCATCGACAACCCCGCGCCCAACCCCAAACAGCCGTTTTCCCGGCAGAACTTCGTGGCGGCTTTGGGCGGGCCGCTGCGCCGCCATCGGCTGTGGGCGTTCAGCTCGATCGAGGCGGTGCGGGAGAACGCCAGCATCGCGTACAGCGCCGCCAGCTTGGCGCAGTTTCAAGCCCTGGGCAGTTTGGCCGCGGACGGCTTGATTCCTGGCGTCGCATCGATCGATGCGCCCAGCTCCGTGCCCGTGCCATTCCGCGACGTGATGGCGTCCCTGCGCCTGGACTGGGCGCAGTCGGACCGCTCGCAATGGTTCTTGCGGCTTTCGAGCGACGGCTACACCACCCGCAACGATTTGGTGCAGCAGGCGGCGTTGCCCTCGACCGGCGCCACCTCGCGTTCCAGCTATGTCAACGCGGTGCTCGACCAGAATCATTCGTTCCATTCGCATTGGCTCAGCCATTTCTTGCTGGCGGCCAGCCTGCTGCGCCATTCCGAAACGCGCAACGGCGACTTGGGGTTCGCGCTGGCGTTTCCCTTCAGCGCGACCGCCAGCACCATTTCCGGCTTCGAGACCTTCGGCGACAACCAATTCATCACGCCGATCACGGCGTTTCCCGTCCTGCGCGACCAAGAAAAATACCAGCTCCGCTACGACCTGAGCCGCCAGGCGTCAAGCCACGTGCTGCGCTTCGGCCTGGACTTCATCCATGAGCCGGTGCTGAGCGGAGCGCTCTCCGCCAACGCCGAAAACCTGACCGTCTTCCCGATGAATCCGAGCGATTATCTCGCCGCCCCTCGGCAATTTGCCGCGGACTTGGTCTGTGCGCCGGATGCCACGCCCGGAACCACCTGTCTCGACACGCCGGCCGGCAACGGCGCGTTTTCGCAAAACGTGCAGCGGCTCGGCCTCTACGTTCAAGACGAATGGGAAGCCACGCCTCGCCTGCGGATTGACTATGGGTTGCGGTGGGATACGACCTTTGGGCTGTTTCAGGCGTCGGGGCGCAGCCAGGCCAGCAATCCCGCGCTGCTGACGCTGCGCGCGCTGAAGATTCCGCTGGCCGGCGTGCCGCACGATTACCGCAAGGCGTTTGCGCCTCGTCTTGGCATCGCGTTTTCTCCCGACGGGCGGGAACAAACCGTAATTCGCGCGGGCGCGGGTCTCTTCTTCGCCGACTCGGCGCAAAACGGCTGGGTGCAGGCCCTGCAAGCGGTGAACGAGCCGCCCGCGCCCTGCTTCAAGCCCGGGGACGCCGGTTGCTTGCCCGGGGGCGCGCAGGGCGCAGTCATCGATCCCAACTACGAAACGCCGTATGCGATCCACATCACCGCCGGGGTGGAACACGCGTTGACCCCGAATTGGAGCCTAGGCGCCGACTGGACGCACGAAGAGGGCAACCACTCCTACCGTCGCTACGAGTACCAGGCCGGCTATACCTTGTTCTCGCCCCTGTTTCCGCAGGATCGCGCCGATCAGCAGGCGAACGTGCCGAACGTAGCCGTCTTCCGCGGCGATAATCGCTCGTCCTACGACGCGCTATCGGTTCACTTGCAAGGGCACTGGGGCCATCGCTACCAATGGATATTCAACTACACGCTCGCCCGCGCGAACACGTGGGGGTGCGTGCTCGGCGAGTTGTTCGATTATGTCAACGGGGTCTGCAATCCGCTGCATGCCTTCGCCCCCGGCGATTACGGCCCCTCCGGCGAGGACGTGCGCCATCGCGCGGTGCTGGCGGGAAGCTATCTCGCGCCGGGCGGGCTGCAGCTGAGCCTGCTCGGCCAAGCCGAAAGCGCCCGGCCGTTTACTCTGACTACCCCGGTGGATGTCAACGGCTTGGGCGATCCCATGGATGATCGCGCCATCGTCAACGGGGTGCAAACCACGCTGGACGAGCTGCGGGGCACGCCCTTCGTGCAATTCGATCTGCGTGTCAGCCGGCCCCTACGGCGGGAACGCTGGACGTTGACGCCGCTGATCGAGTTTTTCAATCTCTTCAATCGCAACAATCCCGGCGCCAACTACGTCACCAGCCTCGCCGCGTTGCCGACACCCGTCAACAGCTTGTCGAACGCCACCGCTTTCTGCCTGAATGCCGCATGCACGCAAACCCAGCCCATCACCAGCCTGCGGCAGCTACGGGTGCCTGCGGGCGCGCTCGGCGATTTTTTCGGACCGGGGACCACCGTGGGCATTCCCTTTGCCGCGCAGCTCGGCGTGCGCCTGGAGTTCTGACCGCGGCTAGCGGCTTGCGCCCGCCGGCGGGGCGTCCAGGCCGGGCACGGTGTAACGCGGGGCGGGTTCGGGCGTGTTGCCCTTCCGCTCGCGCCACAGGATCGCGTTCAGCGCGGCGGCGGGATTGGCATCGGCGTGGCGCCAATCCATGGCCGCGGAAGCGCGCGCGCCGGGGCCGCGCGCGGGATTCATCCGGTAGATGAGGCCGTTGTCGCGGTTGCGAAAGTCGGCGTCGAAGGGCGCCTGGTCGCCGGCGCCGGAGAAAAGCGGCGCCATGACGGCGGCGCGGGCGTCATTGTGATTCATCGGCGGCAAACCGAGCAGCACTTCCATCGTGCGGATGGCGTTGACGGTCGTATAGAAGTGGTGGTCCACGAAGGGGCGGGCCTCGGAGGACGGCGAATATTTGCTGATGACCAAGCAGAGGCTGCGGTGCGCGTCCACATGGTCGGCGCCGTCTTGGGCATCGTCCTCGAGAATCACGATAGCGGTGTCGCTCCAATAAGGGCTGTGTGAGACCGCTTCCACTACCCGTCCCACCGCCAGATCGTTGTCGGCGACGGAGGCCTCCGGCGTCGGGCCGCCGGGCCGCGTGCCCATGGTGTGATCGTTGGGCAGGCGCAGGATGATGAAGTTGGGCAGGCGGGGCCCCTGCCCGGTGTCGCGCGCCTGCACGAAGCCGCGAAATTCGCGCAAGAACTCGTCGGCGCGCAGTTGGTCGGGATAGTCCAAGCGAAAGTCGGCGAAGGCCGGGTCGAAATGGCCCACGAGCTCTGGCTTGCTGGCGATATCGCGGGCGATGACGGGGACGCGCCAGGGCCACGGGCTGGCCTGGCCGGCGGCGCCCATGAGCGGCTGGCCGGGCCGGACCCAGGTTTGCGGGCAGTGGCGGGCCGGCAGCGGCGGCGCGCCCGCTTCGGGCGGAGCCGCCTGGCCGCGTTCATCGCACCACTCCGTGACCACGTATTCGCCGTAGTTGCGATGGCTCAGGCCGTGGCGGGCGACATCGGCCCAGATGTAGCCCGTCCCCGGCTCGTCCACGTCGGCGATCCCGTGCTCGAGCGGGACCTCGCCGGCTACCGCGCCTTCATAGTCGTAGCTGCGTTGGCTGTTGCGATAGCTGATTTGCCACGTTCTTTCGTTGTAATCGCTGGTGATCGCGGCCATGGACCAGACATGACCGTCGCCGGAAACTTCGCCGCTGTCATAAAAATTGTCGAGCACGCCGAAGCGGCGCGCCAGCTCATGCTCGTTCGGCGTGATGGCGGCGCCGTATAAAGTGAGCGACGGGTCGCCGTCGCCGGCGCCGAGATCGCCCAAGACTTGGTCGTAGGTGCGATTTTCCTTGATGATGTAGATCACATGCCGGATGGGGTTGTGTCCGGCGCGGAACGGTAAGGCGGGCAGGCGGCCCTGCATGAGGTTCGCGCGCTCGACGATGGCCGTTTGCGCCGCCAAATCCGTGGTCGCAGCCGCGAACGAGACGTGCGCCAGACTGCCGCGCAACAAGGCCGCGATGTAGGGATGACCGAGGCGGGCGCGCCCTCCCTTGGGGGTCGCGGGCAGCGTTCCGTTGGGACCGGTGCCTTGCCCTTTGCCGCTGGCGATCCAGAGCTGGCCGCCGCCGGCGGCGAGAGCGGTCGGATACCATTCGGTCGGGAGGAATCCGGCGGCGCGGCGCGTCCGGCCCGGCGCCAGGCCGCGCGTATCGAACACCGCCACCGCGTCGAGCGAGGCGTCGGCGACGAACAGCCGGCGGCCGTCGGGCGATTCGGCGAGGGCATTCGGCGTGCTGCCGCCGTAGCGCTCGTCGGGCAGCGTGGTATCCAGCCAGGCGGGCGCGGCTTGCCCCGCCAGCGGCACGGCGGCGACGCGATCGGCGTTGCTCAAGGCGACAAACAGCCATCGGCCGTCACGGCTGAGCAGCAGGGCGCTGGGATGGGAACCAGCCGCGGTCCGGCTGCGCGGCGGGGCTAAGGGCAACCAGCGCGTGATGCGCCCGCTCGCGAGATCCAGCTGCGCCACGCGCGAGCCGTTCCAAAGACTGCAATACGCGGTGCGGTGGTCGGGCGCGACCACGACGGCATAAGGATAGGCGGCTGGAACCGTGGGGCTGATGCCGAGATCGAACCGCTCGAGGATGCGTCCCGAAGCCGCGTCGAGCAAGAGTGCATTGTCGGAGAGATTATTCGCGGCCAGGATGCGCAACCCGCCGGCGGTGCGAAACACGGCGAGGCCGGCGGGATAAGGAATCGCAAATCCCGGCGGCACGGAACGGCCCATCCCGCTGGCGCGGCGTCCGGGGGCGAGCGGCTGGAGAGGGATCGGAAGAAAACGCTCGGGCGTGATTCTGCCCCCCGCGAAGCGATAAACCAAAATGCCGTTGCCCAGGTCTCCGGTTCTGCGCCCTCGCGGATCGGTCAACGATGCCAGTGACGCGAAGATCTCGCGGCCGCTGGGACTGAACGCCAGGCCCAGGAAGTAAGTCTGGCGATGCTTCGCGCTGAGGCGCGGATCGGCGAAGTCGCGCAGCTCGCCGGTCGCGGTATCGGCGATAGCGATCGACTGCGTGCCGAAACCGGCATCGAGAGCGGCTACATAGCGGCCGTCGGGCGAGGCCGCGAGCGCGGCGGGAAAGCTGTCGAGCTGCTGCGGCGCCCCCGGCGCCGGTTCGAACAGCAGTTGATTCGAGGGCAGGTGCAGCGGCCGCGCCGGGGCCGGGGCCTGCGCCGGCGCAGCCGCGGCCGCCAATAGCAGCCAACAGAGTCCAGTGACCGGGAGTGTGCGGCTCATTTCCCCCGCATCGTACTCCGAAAATGCTCCCAGCCACCGGCGCGCAGCCGGCGCACGCGCCCGTCGCGGCGCAGCCACATGCCGCGGCCGGCGCGAATCACGCCGATCTCGACGGGCGCCGCCGCGAACGCCAGCCGCGCCAGCGCGGCGCGGCGCCGGGGCGGCACCGTGAACAGCAGCTCGTAATCCTCGCCGCCGTGCAAAGCCAACTCCAATCCCCCCGGCGCCGCCGGCGCCGGAATGCGGGCGGCGTCAATCACCGCCGCTACGCCGCTCTCTTCGCAGAGATGATCGAGATCGGTGCTGAGGCCGTCGCTGATGTCGATCGCGGCGGAGGCCAGCCGCCGCTCCGCCAGCGCCCCGCCCAGCGCCCAGCGCGCTCGCGGATGGCGATGGCGGGCGAGGGCGGCGCGATCGCCGGCGTTACCCGGGGCGGTGCCGCCGTGCGCCAGGGCGCGGCCGCGCGCGGCCAGACCGAGCGTGCCGCTCACGAAAATCAGGTCGCCGGGACGCGCGCCCGATCGCAAAAGCGCCCTCCCGCGCCGCACCCGCCCGAGCCCGGCGACATCGGCCACCAGGCCGCCGGGCGAAGCCGCGAGATCGCCGCCGGCCAGCACCGCGCCGGCCTCGGCGGCGGCCAGCCGCACGCCGCGAAAAAAGTCGCGGCGCCAGCGCTCGGCGGCGCCGGCGGGGAATGCCACCGAAAGGAAGAGCGCCACCGGCGCCGCTCCCATCGCCGCGAGGTCGCTGAGCGCGCGCGTGGCGCAACGGCGCCCGCAAACCACGGCGGGATCGGCGGCGCGCAGGAAGTGAACGTCTTCGAGAAAGAGATCGGTGGTGAGCGCGCCCTCGTAGCCGCGGCCGAGATCGAACAGCGCGGCATCGTCGCCGATGCCGAGCCGCAGCGCCGGGTGGCGCATGCCGCGCGCCGCGCGCCGCGCCCAGCGCAGCCAGGCCCGCTCGGGAAAGGGCATGAGGCTAGTTTGCGCCAGGCCCGGGCGACGGCGGCTCGAGTTCCGAGCCGCGCCCTGGACCGATCGCCCGGCGGAGCAGTCTGTTCCCCCGACTGCCGGCCGCGTCGCCGGTCCGCCGGCCGCGGAAGCGCGGGCCGTTCTGATATATTGACGGCGTGTTGCCGGCTCCTGCGACCATGGCACGTGCGGCGGTTCGCGCCGCGCTGGCGTTATCCCTTCTCGTCTTAACGGCGCCGCCGCGGGCGGCGGCCCAGCAAGCACCCAGCTCGGCTCCGCCGCTCGTGGCGCCGCCCCGCACCGGCGCCGGCCTGATCGGGTTCACGCCCGCGGCGGCCGCCACCGAACGGCATTGGGAGCAGATGTTCTTGCAGCAGCCCAATCCCGCTTCGCTGCGCGAAAGCCTGCGGACGCTCACGGCTCAACCGCACATGGCCGGCACGCCGGCCGACCACGCCACCGCCGAGTACGTGGCGTCGGTCTTTCGCCAGGCCGGCCTCGACACCCAAGTCATCGCCTATTCCGCCAGGCTCCCTTACCCGCGTCAAGTTCGGATCGAGCTGGTCAGTCCGGCGCCGCAAACCCTCCCCAACTACGAGGAGCCGATTCCCGGCGACGAGTTTTCCGCGATGAAGGATGCGGCGATCGGCTTCAACGCGTATTCGCCCTCCGGCGACGTGACTGCGCCCGTCGTCTACGCCAACTACGGGTTGGAGGACGACTACGCGGACCTCGCCAAAGCCGGCATCGACGTCAAAGGCAAAATCGTCTTGGTCCGATACGGCAGGAGCTATCGCGGCATCAAGTCCGAGCTGGCGGCCAAGGCGGGTGCCGCCGGGGTGCTGATCTATTCCGATCCCAACGACGACGGGTATCACGCCGGCGACGTCTATCCCAACGGGCCCTATCGCCCGGCGACGGCGATCCAGCGCGGCTCGATCTTGAACGGCAATTATCCCGGCGCCCCGCTCGCGCCCGGCCAGCAGCCCGACGCCGCCGAACAAGCGGCATGGAAAGCCGCGTTGCCGACCGTGCCCACGGCGCCGATCTCCTATCAAGCGGCCGCGCCGATCCTGGCGGCCTTGACCGGTCCGGCGGCGCCGCGCGGCTGGCAAGGCGGGCTGCCCTTCACCTATCACCTCGGCGGCAACGACCACACCCGCGCGCACATGCGCTTGGAGATGGACGACCAATACCGCACCATCTGGGACGTGATCGGCACGCTGCGCGGCAGCGGCTCGCAAGAAGTGATCCTGGGCAATCATCGCGACGGCTGGACCTTCGGCGCCGTGGATCCGGATAGCGGGGCCATGGTGCAGCTCGAGATCGCGCGCGCGCTCGGCCGGCTGCATGCCGCCGGGTGGACGCCGCTGCGCACCATCGTCCTCTGCTCGTGGGATGCCGAAGAGTTCGACTTGATCGGCTCGACCGACTGGGCCAACCAGAACCTCGATGCCCTGCGGGCACACGCCGTCGCTTACATCAACAGCGACCAGGGCGACTTCGGCCCGAATTTCAGCGCCGATGCCGTGCCTTCGCTCGGCGCCTTGATCCGCTCCGTCGCCGCCACCGTGCCCAATCTCACTACGCACGCGACCACGATCTATCAGGACTGGCTGAAAAACGCCCAGGAGCACGCGCCCGGCGGCCAGGCGCCGCCGCTGACCCCGCCCATCGGAGTGTTGGGCGGCGGCAGCGACTTCGAGCCGTACTTGGGCCACGTCGGCCTGGCCTCGGCGGACGTGAGCTTCAGCGGCCCCTACGGCGTCTACCATTCGCTCTACGACGACTTTCATTACTTCAGCACCGAGAGCGATCCGCAGTTCCTCTATGGCGCCCAAGCCACCGACATGAAAGGCCTGATCGCGATGCGCCTGGCGGATGCGCCGCTGGTGCCGCTCGACTTGCCCGCCTACGCGCAGGCGATCACCGACGCCATCAACGGCCTGCGCCAAGCCGCCTCGGCGCCGCCGGTGGCCACGCTCGATTGGACGGGAACGCTGGCCGCCGCCGCGCGCCTGCAAACCGCGGCCGATCAGTTCACCGAGCGCTCGGCCGACGCATTGGCTCACGCCGAGAGCAATCCGGCGCGGCTGGCGCAGTTCAACGCCGCCCTCGCCGGCTTCGATCAGAATTTCCTCTTGCCGCAAGGCTTGCCCGGCCGGCCCTACTTCGAACATTTGATCTACGCGCCGGAGATCACGCGCGGCTATTCCGCCGCCGTGCTGCCCGGCGTGAGCGAGCGGCTCCAGCAAAAAGACTGGGAGGGCGCGCAGGTGCAATTGCGGTATTTGCGTCAGGCGCTCGAGCGCGCTGCCAACGCTCTCGACGCGGTGCGCTGAGCCGCCGCCCCGGCCCCGGTCGCTCGGACGCTGCGTTTCCACTGGGGCGAGCCCCGGCCGGTTGGCCGGCATCCTCACCAAAGCCCGGCGAGTCCCATCCCTTTATGGGAGGGAAACGCATCGTCCTGGTCGCGAGCGACACCGAATCCACCGAGTACCAGCGCAATACCTGGCGGCAGATGCTCATGGCCACCGTGCCCGCCCGTTACGCCGGGCTGCTGCACGTGGATCTCAACACCTACACCGAGACGCGGCCCGACGGGCAGGCGAAGTTCGTGCCGCACGGATTGCGCGTCGTCGAGGCGCTGCTGCTCGAACGCTTTCCCGCCGCCGACGTCGCCGTCTGCTATCCCGGGCAGATGGACCGCTTCATCGGCGAGGATACCCGCGCTGTCGGCGTGCACGCGCACAATCCGCTCGGCATCGCCTTCGCCGCCGGCGTCTATGCCCATTTCTACGGCGCCGAGGTCGAGCCGGTGAACGCGGACGATTTCCGCCGCATCATGCAGCACCCGGCCCTGCGCGCGCACAAGCCCCATCTCAAGCTGATCGTCGGCGGCCCGGGAACCTGGCAAATCGAGCACAAGCAGCTGCAAGACGTCTGGGAAATCGATTGTCTCGTGCACGGCGAAAGCGAGGCGATCGTCGCCGGTCTCTTCGCCGCGGCAGTCGAGGGGCGGCCGCTGCCGCGCCGCGTGGAAGGGCAGAGTCCCGCGCTGGGCAGCATCCCCAACATCCGCCACCGCTCCACCTACGGCGCGGTCGAAATCACCCGCGGCTGCGGGCGCGGCTGCCAGTTCTGCTCGATTGCCTTGCGCCGCGGCAAAAGCCTCCCGCTCGACCACATCTTGGCCGACGTGCGCGCCCATGTGGCCGAGGGCGCCGACACCATCTTGCTTGTCACCGAAGATTTGTTCCTGTACGAGCAGGGGCCGAAGTTTGCAACCAACATTCCCGCGCTCGAGCGGTTGCTCGCGGCGATTGCCGCCGTGCCGGGGGTGAAGCATGTGATGGTTTCCCACGGCACCATGTCGCCGGTGGTGCTCACGCCGCAGGTCATCGATGCGCTCTCGCCGGTCGCGGTGGGGCGCAGCGTCAACCAGCATCCGCTCTCGACGCATTCCGACCATCGCTACGCCATGCTCTTTATCGGCCTGGAGACCGGCTCGCCCCGGCTCTTCGATCTCTACATGAGGGGTAAGAGCTATCCCTTCCGCCCGCGGCAATGGCCCGACGTGGTGCTGAAGGGAATGGAGATCTTGAACCGGCAAAACTGGTTTCCCTTCTGCACCTGGATCCTCGGCCTGCCCGAAGAAACGGACGCGGACATGCGCCAGAGCCTGGACCTTCTCTACGCGCTCAAAGACGCCAAATGGGCGGCCATTCCCACGCTCTTCGTGCCGCTCGACGGCACGCGCATGAGCCGCCGCAAGGGCGCCAAGCTCTTCGATCTGACCGAGCTGCAATGGGAGTTCTTCTACACTTGCTGGCGCTACAACATCGAGTTTTACAGCCATCGCGTGCGCAACTGGAAGTACATGGTCGGCCTTCCGATCTACTACTATCTCCTCGGGCGGCGCCTGTTCGGCAGGTCGATGAAGTATGCTGCCTTCCGCGCCGCTCATTTTCCGGAGTGGTGGCTGCGCCGCCATCTCTACCTCGATTTCACCGGCCGGTCGCGCCCGAAGCTCGAGGTTCCCGAGAGCGTGCCGGTCCCTAGCCACGGCTCGTCCCCGAGGCTGGAATCGGCGGAGTTGTCCTGAAGCCCGCGGCGGGCGGCCGCCCGCCGTCGCTCATTCGGAGGGCGCGACGACGAAGCCGCGATGGGAGCGGAGTTCATCCGACGACAGCTCGGCGGGCACGGTTTCGACGCCGGCGACGCGCGCCGCCGCCGGACCGCGCTCGAGACGGCGGCGAAACGCTTCCAGGGCCGGCGCCTCGCCGATGGCCAGCGCCTCGACGGCGCCGTCGGCGCGATTGCGCACCCAGCCGCGCACGCCCGCCGCGCGCGCCTCGCGCTCGGCGAAAAAGCGGAAGCCCACCCCTTGCACCCGGCCTCGGACGATGAAATAGCACGCCTGCATGGCCATCTCCGCGACGCCCCTGCGATAAAATTCTCGCCGGAGGCAAGCCCGCTTGGCTAGCGCAACCCCGCAACCGCAAGCATCGCACGATGAGCTGAAACGCTACATTCGCGAAGTGCCGGATTGGCCCAAGCCCGGCATTTTGTTCTACGACATCACCACCCTGCTCAAGAACGGCGCTGCCTTCGCCCGGCTGATCGACGTCCTGGCCGAGCGGTTCATCGCCCGCGGCATCGACGTGGTGGCGGGCATCGAAGCCCGCGGTTTCATCTTCGGACCCGCGCTCGCGTACCGCCTGAACGCCGGCTTCGTGCCCATCCGCAAGCCGCGCAAGCTGCCGGCCGCGACCGAGAGCGTGACCTACGCCCTGGAGTACGGCACCGACACGCTGGAGATCCATCGCGACGCCATTCATACCGGCCAGCGTGTGCTGATCGTGGATGATCTGGCGGCCACCGGCGGCACCGCCCGCGCCGCCGCCGAGCTCGTCGGCAAGCTGGGCGGCGAAGTCGCGGCCCTGGCCTTCGTGATCGAGCTGACCTTCCTCAGCCCGCGGCAGAAGCTCGGCGCCTACGACATCTTTTCCGTGTTGCAGTATTGACCGATGGCGGTCTTGCTCGGCATCCATCCCGTGCGCGAAGCGCTGCGCGCGCGCGCGCGCGCCTTCCAGTACCTCGCCGTGAGCCGCAACCGGCGCGACGCCCGCATCGGCGAGCTCATGCGCCTGGCGCGCGAGCAAGGGATTCCCGTGCGGGTGGAGATGGCGGCGGCGCTCGACAAGCTCGCCGGCTCGCCGCGCCATCAAGGCGTCGTCGCCGTCGTGGCGGCTAAGGCGCTGGCCGCGTTGGAGGATCTGCTGGCGGCCCCGCCGGCGGGCGTCGCCGGCCTGCTGGTCGCGCTCGACGGCATCGAGGACCCGCATAACCTCGGCGCTATCGTGCGCAGCGCCGCGGCGGCTGGCGCCGGCGGCGTGATCGTGCCGGCGCGCCGCTCCGCCCCGCTGAACGAAACCGCCGCCCGCGCCTCCGCCGGCGCGCTCGAGCACGTGCGCGTCGCGCAGGTTTCGAACCTCGCTGCCGCGCTCGAGAAGGCCAAGCAGGCCGGCTATTGGATCGTGGGCCTCGACGCCGCCGCGCCGCAGCCGCTCTGGCGCCAGGACTTCCCCGGCGCGACGCTGCTGGTCGTGGGCGGCGAGGGGCGCGGCCTGCACGAGTTGATCCGCAAGCGTTGCGACTTCCTCGCGCGCATTCCGCTCCAGCCGGGCGTCGCCTCCCTCAACGCTTCCGCGGCCGCCGCCGTCGCTCTCTTCGAGATCGTTCGCCGCCGCTGGAGCGCGAGCGCAGCCGAGCGGAAATAAAAAAAGCCCCGGAAAACCGGGGCTTGTGACGAAAATCAGGCGCCCACGGCGCGATCTCAGATCACGCCGCGATGCTCTTATTCTTTGTACCCTCGCCCAGCGCCTTGACCTCGATCGTGCGCGGCAGCGCTTTGTCCGAAATCGGCGCCGTTAGGTGGAGGATGCCATCGCTGAAGGCGGCTTCAAACTTGTCGCCTAAAACCCCCTCGGGCAAGGTCACGGTGCGCTCGAAATGCCCGTAAGCGAACTCCCGGCTCAGGTAGTTCTCACGAGCAATTTCCTTTTTGTCGGAGTGCTCGCCGCTCACCGTCAGCAGGTTTCCATGCACCTGGACGTTCAATTGCTTGGGATCCACTCCGGGCAGCGCCACCTGCACGTGGTATTTGCCGCCTTCAATGTAACAATCCATGGCCGGTACCCAACTCTGTGTGTTCATCGCTTGCCCGAAAGGCTGACTGAAAAACCTGTTCACAATCTCGTCGAAGCTCTGGCGGAAGTCCAAAAGCTCCTGCCAGAAGGGATCCTTGCGAATCAACCTCTTTTCCATATCTGCCTCCTCAAATATGTGAGTTTGATTTGCTCAGATTATATGCAAAAAATTACGAAGATGTCAAGCGCAGAGTCCTCCATGTTAACCTGATTCAGATCAATAACTTGGATCAGAACACGTAGCGGCCTCCGAACTGAACTTCACGGCCCGGCGTGGCCGCCATGGTGATGCTGGCGAACTGCGGCTCGTTCACGAAGTTGTTGGGCATGCCGTAGTTCGAGTGGTTCAGCGCATTGAAGAACTCGGCGCGGAACTGGAACTGCCGGCTTTCCCCGAGGTCGAATTGCCGCGTCAGGGCGAGATCTAGATTTTGCATGCCTGGGCCATAGATCGAATTGCGGCCGGCGTCGCCGAACTGGTAGGCCGGCGGCGCCGCGAAGGCGGCGGGGTTGAACCACTCCGCCGTGGTGTGGGTGCCGGCGGGATAGAGCGGCGCGCCGGTGACGTTCGCGCAGATGGGATTTTCCCCCAGCAAGGTTCCGGCATTGGCGGTGTCGCCGAAGACCTGAATGGTCAGCGGATATCCGCTCTGCGCCTGGAAGACGCTGGAGATGTCCCAATTGCGCGTCGCCAGGTCAGTCCAGCCCGCCGCGCGCCAACTGGGCATGCGATAGACCAGACTGGCGACGAAGCGGAGCGGAATGTCGCAGGCCGGGCCTTTTTCCGCCGCCAGATCGCGGCTATTTTGCGGGATGGCCGATTCGGCCATGGGCGCGCGGAAGTCCGGCGCCGTGGACAAGTTCTTCGACCAAGTGAAATTGGCGAGGAACGTCAAGCCGTGCGTGAAGCGGCGGCGCGCATCGATCCAACCCGCTTCGTACCACGTGGCGGCGGTGTTCTCGAGCTGGTTGATGCCGCCGAGCGGCGTGCTGCTTGCGGCCGGAGCGTAGCCGATGGGGAAGAGGTCGGTGCCGGGCAGATAGGAAATCGTCTGGTAAGGGCGGCGCGGGCCAATCGGGCCGGGGCCGGGCGCGGCGTTGTTGACGAGCACCATTTGCTGCAAGTGATAGCCGCGCGCGCCGGTATAACCGAGCTCGACGACGGTATCGCGCGCCAGCGATTTTTCTACCGACAAGCTCCATTGATGAATGCGCTGCGCCGGGCTGTGCGGATCGAACGCGGTCACGCTGACGCCGGTCGTGCCGAAGACCGCCGGGCCGAAATTGAAGCCCTGCAAGCTCGGCGTGAAATTGTCGCTCTGCTGGCTCTCTTGAAAGACCAACGGCGGATTGTGGCGCTGATTGCACCAAGTGTTCATGTCCACCGGCGTGTAGAAGATGCCGAAGGAGCCGCGCACGATCAAGCCCCAACCGATCGCCTGCGTGAAGCCCAAGCGCGGCGCGAAGTTGAGCTTGTTGGGAAAGAGCAGGCCGGCCGGCATGCCCGCTTGGCCGCCGATGAACAAGTACGGCTGTCCGTTCTGGAAGACCACGTTCGAGCCTTGCCAGTGTCCGTCGGTCAGCGGGCTCATGAACTCGTAGCGCAGGCCTAAATTGAGCGTCGTCGAAGGCGTGACGCGCCAGTCGTCTTGGTAAAAGCCGTCGGCATACCACTGGCGCAGGTCCATGGCCGGGATCCCCGCTTGTCGCTGCTTTACGACCGGCAGGCCGAGTTCGAAATCCGCCAGCGCGGAACCCGTGCCGTCGTTGGTCGCCGTCTGCGTGGTGAAGCCGTTCGTGAACTGGTAGAACCCGCGGTTTTGGAAAAAGCCCCACATCGGCCACGTGAAGAGGCGAAAGTCGCCGCCGGCGCTGATCTGATGCCGTCCCGCCTGATGGTTCCACAGGTCGCCGAACTGGACCACGGTATCCCAGTCCTGCACCGGCGTGGCATTGAATGAGTCGCCGAAACCGCTGTAACCCTGCACCGCGAACCAGGGCATGCCCCACGCGCCGTAGCCGCCGAAACCGACGCCCTGAATGCCGAGCTGGGAGATGTAATCGTGCGTGAAATTGTCCTCTGAATAGCGATGCATCGAAAGCCGCGACATCGCCGCCCAAAGGCGGTTCACGGTTTCGGGCGAGAGGATGCGGGTGTAGGAAATGGTGGCGTTTTGCGCCAAGTTGTCGTCGTAGGCGCCGAAGCCGGGCAGATTCTGCGGCACGAAGTCCTTTTCGTGCTCGAGGGTGTAGCGGCCGAAAAGGGTGTTGCCGCCGCCGAGATTGCGGTCAATGCGCGCCGTGCCTTGATCTTCGCGTCCGGTTTGCGTGCGCTGGTCGAGATAGTTGTTGGAGTCTTGGCCGCTGCCGCCTCCCATGCCCATCCCCATGCCCGCCCCGCCGGCGAAGTTGGGCAGCGGCACGGTCGCCAGCACCTGTGCGGCCACGGGATCGACGCTGGGCAGGCTGTCGTTGGGAAAGGGATCGCGCAAGACTTTGGGGTTGCCCGCGCTGACCGGCTGCGCGGGATTGAAGTTCGGATTGGGATGGGTGGTCGCCGGATCATAGATCGTCAGGCCGCTGCCTTGAAAGTCGCCCATGCGCTCGGCCATGGTGGGCACGGTCTCGAAGTTGACGACCCCTTGGCTCAGTCGAAAGCCTTCATAGTTGGCGAAGACGAACGTCCGGCCTCTTTGGATCGGCCCGCCCACCGAGGCCCCGTATTGGTTTTGCGCCAGATGCGGGATCTTGCCGGGCTCGTTGAAGGCGCGCGCATCGAGGGCGCTGTTGCGCAAATATTCATACGCGTCGCCATGCCATTGATTGCCGCCGCTGCGCGTGCTGAAGATGACCTGGGCGCCGCCGCCGCCGCCGAATTCGGCGGAATAGCTGCCCGTCTCGACCTTGAACTCTTGGATGGCGTCGGTGGCCGGGCTGAGCGTCAGAGTGTTGAAGGTTGGGTCCACGTCGGTGGCGCCGTCCAGAAGGAAGTTGTTGGCATTGGGACGAGCGCCGCCGGTCACGAGCGCGGAGTCTTGCAGCGGCCGCCAATAAAGAGGGTTGGCGTTGCCGGTCGCGGCGCCGGAGCCGGCGTGAACGCCCGGCGCCAGCAGGGCCAGATCCAGCAAGTGGCCGCCGTTGAGGGGCAGATTGCGAACCATGGCCGGCTCGACCACTTCCCCCAAGCTCGCGTTATCGGTGCGCAGCAGCTGCGGGCCCGCCACCACCTCCACCTCTCGGACCACGGTGCCGAGTTTCAGCGTCAGGTCGAGGCGCAGGCGCTGGTTGACCTCCAACGTGAAGCGCTGCGGCGCGGCCATCAGCGGCTTGGCCTGCACGCGCAGCGTGTAGGAGCCGGGGTCGAGCGCGGGGAACGAGTATTGGCCGGCGGCGTTGGCCACGGTGGTGCGCGTCAAGCCGGTCGCGTCGGCGGTTAGCGTCAGGCGGGCGCCGGGCAAGGCGCGGCCGGAGGGATCGCTGACGATGCCCTCGACGCTCGCCAAGTTGATCTGCGCCCGGCAGGGCGTGGATAGCAGTAAGGGAATCAGGGCGGCGCCGATCGCAGCGGCCCATAAATTCCGATAAAACAGGCTGAGTCGGCTCATAAGCGCTGAGCAGATTACTGTTTCGTTTGGAGCGCGCCAATAATCGCTTGCCACTAGAAGGCATGCGCCTGATTGAGTAGCCGGGCAGTCATGGCTGGCCGAGGCTTAGTCGGGCCGCTCGCTGGTGCTCGAGCGGCCGCCACGGGGGTCCCGCGCGCGTGCGGTTTGCGCGCGGGGCTGGCGGCCCGGCGCCCCGCGAACCTATTGCGCCGCCCTCCAGCGGGTTGCGGCCGTGGCGCGCTGGGCGATGGGGGCGAAAGTCAGCAGCCGGGCCGCCGGAGTCTGCAGCCAGGGCGGCGCGAAGGCGAGGCGGCGCAGCCAGCCGGCCCAGCGAAAGGAGCGGCGCGAAGCCGCGGCGGCGCGGGCGGCATAGCGGCGGGCGGCGGCTTCCAGCGGTTCGTTCGCGGCCAGCGCCTCAGCGGCGCTTTCCCCTGCCAGCGCGCCGCCCAGCAGCGCGCGGGCCATGCCGTCGCCGGTGAACGGGTCGAGAAAGCCGGCGGCATCGCCGGCGAAAAAGACCGGGCCGGCGGCGGCCGGCGCGGCCCGAAGATACACCGGCGCGGTCGCGACCGTCGGCGCCGCCTGCCGGCAAGCGCGCAATCGCCGTTCGAGCGCCGGCGACCCGGCGAGGGGGGCGAGGCAGGCGATGAAGTCCCCGCTCGCGCTCAGTGCGCGGGCATGATCGCCGCGCAGCAGGCAGCACGCGTTCCAAAGGCCATGGCCGAGCGGCGCGAAGCCGCAGTAGCCGCCGGCGAAATAGAACATTTCGATCAGGCCGTCCGCGGCGGCGGGCGGATCGCCATGCAAATGCGCCTTGAGCCCGAGCCAAGCCCGCTGCCGCGAAGTCTCGGCGGGGCGCAGGCCGGCAATGCGCCACCAGCGGCCGGCGGCGACGATGACGGCGCGCGCGCGCACGGCGAAGGCGGCGCCGCTGGGCCGCGTTTCCCCGCGCAGCTCGAAGCCGCCGCGGTGCGCCTGGCACGAGCGCACGCCATGCCGGGCGCGCAGCTCGCAGCCGGCGGCGGCGGCGGCCTGCCAGAGCGCGGCGTCGAGGTCGCGGCGGGCGACGGCCAGCGCCGGCGCCGGCAGCGCGAATTCGCCGCTGCGCCCGTTAGGAGCGATGAACGCCGCGCGGGTGATGCGGGGCGCGGCCTCGGCGAGGCGAGGCGTCATCGCCAGCAGCACCGGCACGGCTTCGGCGGAAAGGAACTCGCCGCAAACCTTGTCGCGCGGGAAGCTGTCGCGTTCCAGCAGCGCCACCCGGCAGCCCCGGCGCGCGGCATGCCAAGCGGCGGCCGCGCCAGCCAGTCCGCCGCCGATGATCGCGAGGTCGTATTCGGTGATGGGCGGCAGCGGTTCCGGCCCCGGCGGCGGCCCCGGCGGCGGCAGCGGCGTCGGTGGAACGCCCGGCGGCTCCGGCTCGGGCGCGGGCCGCGGGGGCTGCGGTTGAGGGCGTTCGGCCATGGATCACCTCGCGCGGGCGCTCACCAGTCCCAGCCGGAAGGGCCAGAGGCGGTGGACCTCGACCACGGCGCCGTCGCCCAGCCCGGCGCTGTGCGCCAGCGCGGCCATTTCTCGGGCCGAATAGGCTTGCTGGATGCTGGCCGCGCCATCATGCCGGGTGATGCGGCTGGTGACGAAAGGGCTGACCAGGCGGAAGAACAACCAGGCGAGCGCCGACCGCTCCAGATCATGCACCACCAGCGCGCCGCGCGTGACGCGCCGCATCTCCCGCAGCAGCGCCCGGGCGGTGGCGCCGTGAAAATGATGCAAGAAGAGCGAGCACAGCACGAGATCGAAGCTGCCGTCGGGAAAGGGCAGGGCGAGGGCGTCAGCGGCGACGGCGCGCAGCCCGCGCGCGGCGGGCCGGCCGTGTTGCAGATGGCTGAGGCGGCGGTCGAGCGCGAACATCGTCCAATCCGCGCCCTGGGCGGCGAGCCAATCGCGCAGGTAGGCCGAAGTCTGGCCGGCGCCGGCGCCGACGTCCAAAGCGCGCAGCGGCCGTTGCGCCGGCTGGCGCCGCCACGGGGCGAGCAGGCGGCGCAGCGAGCTCAGCCCCCCGAGGCGGCGCTGAATCCACCACAAATCGTCGAGGCTGGCGGCGAGCTCGGCGGGCGTGCCCTGATCGGTGTCGAGCAGCTCGGCGGCAGGACGCTGGCGCATGGGCTCAGGTCCCAACCGGAGAATGGGAAAGGATCAGCGCGGAGTTCTTGGAGCCGAACCCGATACAGTTGCAGAGCGCGTGCTCGAACGATTCGCGGCGGCTGCGATGCGGAACGTAGTCGAGGTCGCACTCGGGATCGGGTATATCCAAATTGATCGTTGGCGGCAGGCACTCGTCCCGCATCGCCAGCAGCGTTGCGGCCACGCCCGCCGCCCCGCTCGCCCCCTGGGGATGGCCGATCAGCGACTTGAGCGCCGACATTGGCGTGCGAAACGCGTGGCGGCCCAGTGCGCGCTTGACGGCGCGCGTTTCGATGCGGTCGTTGAGCACCGTGGAAGTGCCGTGGAGGTTGGCGTAGCCGATGGCCTCCGGCGGCAGGCCGGCGCTGGCTAGCGCCAGGCTCATGGCGCGGGCGGGCTCTTCCCCGCTCTCATCCAAGCGCACGCGATGAAACGCCTCGCAGGTCGAGCCATAGCCGGCCAGCTCGCCGTAGATGCGGGCGCCGCGCGCCCGCGCCCGCTCCGCGTCCTCGACGATGAAAATCCAGGCGCCTTCGCCCAGCACCAGTCCGCTGCGGTCGGCCGAGAACGGCCGCGAACCGCGGGACGGCTGGTGATTCCAGGCGGAGGTGAGGATCTTCATCAGCGCGAAGGCGCGCACGATCAGCGAGCCCAGCGGCGCATCCACGCCGCCGGCCACGACCACGTCGGCATCGTTGAGCAGAATATGCTGCCGGGCGTAGCCCAGCGCGTCGGTCGAAGACGTGCAGCCGGTCGAGATCAAGTGGCTGAAGCCGCGCAGGCCGAAGCGCATCGAGATCTCGCTCGCCAGCGTGCCCGGCGTCGAGGAAGGGATCGTATAGACGCTGCAGCGCCGCGCCTCGCCGCTGAAGTAATGCGAGAACTGGCGTTCGACAAACTCCAGCGCCGCCCCGCCCGTGCCCAGCATCACACCCGTCCGCCGCCGCTCCTCGAGCGAAAGCTGGGCGGGCTCCAGCCCGGCGTCGGCAAACGCTTCCGCGGTGGCCGCCAGCGCCATGGGCACGACCCGGCCGACGTTGTGCAGCTCGTGCTCGTCGCAAATCTCGCCGGGGCGAAACTCGGCGGCATGGCCGGCGATCGTGACCGGCAGTTGCTGGCTCTCGAACAGCGGCACGCGGCGCACGCCGCTGCGGCCCTGGCGCGTGGCTTGCCAGAAAGCCTCGCGCCCGAGCCCATTGGGGCTGACTACGCCCATTCCGGTGATCACCGCGCGGCGCGCCACTAGCTGACTCTCCCCTTACGATGATAAGTCCGCGTGGCGCGCCCAATTCGCAATGCGGGGTTGCCGCGCTCAGCAGGCGCCGAGGTCTTTGGCAACTTTTTGCACCGAAAACGAGCGGTGGCCGGCTTTGTCGCGCGCGGCCTTGCCCTTCAGTTCGAAACGCTCGCCGGGCTTGAGGCCCTCGGGAGCGTCCACCAGGGCATAGACGTTCTTGCCGCTGGTCAGCGTCGGCCCGCTCGCACTCTGTTCGAAACAACCCTTGACCGTGCCGCGGTTATGCAAAAGGAGAAAGGCCACAGCGCCCGCCGCCGCCGCCCCGGCGCCGATAAGCACGCCGGTCGAGGTCTTGTAACCGCCGGCCGGGGCCGTGTACGTGCCGCCCGTGCCGCCGGTGCCGCCGCCGGTTGGATACTGCGCCCAAAGTGAAATTGAGGTAGCAAGGATAGCGACCAGCAAGACGCCCAATCGGCGAGAACGAAACACCTTCATCCAAACCCCCTTCTGGGGCTCTCGGCCCCGATCCACACTTTGAATCGGAGTCCCAATGACGCTGAAGGTTACGCCCCCTCGGGGTCTTTACGTACGGCTGACGTCGTGAATCGCTTCGCCGCTTGCGGCCTCAGGCCGCTTGCATGCGGCGCTGCATCTCTTCGACGGAGACGTCCTCGATGTGCGTGGCCAGCGTCCAGATGTGGCCGAAGGGATCTTCGAAGGTGCCGGTGCGGTCGCCGTAAAACTGATCGGTGAGCGGACGCAGGGTTTTAGCGCCGGCGGCGGTGAAGCGCCCGGCGGTGGCATCCACGTCTTCGACATAGAGCAGCAGGCTGAAGGAACGGCCGCCGCCTTCCGGCGCCATGTAGCCCATCTCGGGATGCTCGTCGGCCAACATCAAGATGGAGTCGCCGATCTGCAATTCGGCGTGGCCGACGCGGCCGCCCGGGGCGGGCAAGCGCAGGCGTTCGCGCGCCCCCAAGGTTGCTTGATAGAACTCGATGGCGCGGCTGGCGTCGCGGACGATCAGGTAGGGCGTAAGCGAGTGGTAGCCCTCGGGAATGGGTCGGACGGAGCTCATGGCGGTCCTCCTGGCGGCGATTATCCCATGGCGCGGCAGCCGCAAAAATGGAGGCGTGAGTGAAAGCAGGCGCGCGCGGCTCGCGTCGTTTTTCACGCTTCCGGCAGCGCTCGCCGCGCAATGCTAGACTGGGCTTGGCGCGCCCTGTCGGGACGTAGCGCAGCCTGGTAGCGCACTTGCTTGGGGTGCAAGTGGTCGCCGGTTCAAATCCGGCCGTCCCGACCATTCTTCATTTCTGGCCCTGGGAGAGATCAGATCAAAGGGCTTTCTGGTTCTGCACCAAGCGGGGAATGGCTATTCCTCTCGCCTTGACCTTGTAATAGCGACGACGAGTGGTCCGCCAGCCGCCCTGGCTATTTCGCCGCGCCCGGAGCGTTGGTCAGGTCGGTGTTGTGCATGATTTCGATCAGCCAGGAGCCATCCGGCTGCTTGGCCAGGATCCAATCGAGCAGGCCTTTGCGATCCGGCCGCGGCCGGCCATCGCGGCGGGTATCCTCCGGTGGCATGGCACGAGAGGGCCCGTATGCTCTCCAGCGGCGGCGTCAGGGAATGATCCAGAGGGGGGCGCGCCAGAAGGCCGCTTTGTGCCCGGCAGGATCGAGAACGCTGAGCTGGCATGTGTATGGGCCGGGGGCGAGGTTCCCGAGCGGCACGCTCAACCGGATGGGCAGCGCATAGGCCGGCGGCCGCAGCGGCGCGGCGACGGTGATCGTGGGCGTCTCGAGCACGAGGCGGCGGGCCTCGAGCCCGCGATAGAAACCGAAATAGGCGATTAGAGGCTCGGCGGTCTTGGCGCCGCGCTCGTAGGCCTGGGCGAAGACCTGCAGGGTCTGCGTGCGGCTGAAGACCCGTGTCACGCTCGGCAACAGCTCCCCCCCGCCGTAAACCAGCGGATTCGCCGCCTGCTGGCGCTCATTCTTCGCCGCCTTGACGTTGTACAGCGCGGCGGTGAAGGGCACGCGCTGGCTCGCCAGCACGACGCTGCTCAGCGCCAGCACCGGCGAGGACTGCGCGAGGTTGGGGATGGTGAAGTGCGCGAGATAGGTGCCGATGTGGCCGGTGGCGTCGTCGCGGGCCAGCAGCTTGATCGCATACGCGCCCGGCAGCAGTGTGAAGCCGGCGGTGTACTCGATCGGCGATTTCGCCAATTGCGCGGCTGAACTGCGATCGAGCTTGAAGGCGATCTTGTCGCGCAGGTTGGCGATGGTGTTGCCGAAGGGGTCTTTGATTTCCCCGATAAAGTCGATCTGCGCCTTCTCCGCGCCGCCCGCCTTGGCCAGCGCCAGTTCACTGCCCGGAATCTTGGCGGCGATGGGCACGAAGTACTCGGCGGAATCGAGTTCGAAGTAGTTGACCTCGAGGTCGATCGTCAGGTCGGTGATGGGATCGGGCAGCAGCAGCGCGTCGAGGAGCTGGCGCTCCTTGTCGGCGGCGGTGAACTTGCGAAACGCCTTGGCGGCGTAATAGCCGGGCCGGTAAGCGAGCCGGGCGCCGGGATGGCCGCGCAAGCGGATCTGGACGCGGCGATAGCGGCCGTCGCGGGCCGCGTCGCTGCTGTAGTAGCCGAGCAGGTAGTAGTTGGCGATGGCGCGCTCGGCGCGGACGATGCCGGCGCTGAGGTCGTTGTTGTTGAAAAACGCGCGCCCGCCGGTATCGGCGGCGAGGGCGTAGAGCGTGTCTTGCGAGCGCACGCGGCGCCCGGCGAGGGCCTCGGCGGCGGCGCCGTTGTACATGGCGAGGCCGCCCGGCGAGCCCTGCGTGGCGTCGCCGAGCGGCGGCGCGGCTGCCAGCCCGCGCGCATCCACGGGAAACAGCGCGACGTTGGCGCGCAGCGCCGCGGCTTCGGTGGCGGCCAGTTGCGCTTGATTGTCGAGGCCGTTGAGCGGCAGGCCGCTGGCGAAATAAACCAGCGATTTCTTCTCGCTGATCGGCGCCAGCATTTGCACCGCCGTCTGCAGCGCCGACAACTGGCGATTGGTGTTGAAGATGAAGAACTCGCTGTCGTCTTGCCCCCAGGCGCTGCCGGTGTCGGGCGTGGCGGCGTCGTTCGGGTTCTCGTCATAGCCGAGGACGTCTTCGTAAACGAGCTTGGCGATGGCGTGCTCGAGGCGGCCGCGATCGGCGGTGAAGTCTTGCTTGACCTCGACCGCCGTGCCTTCGTACGCGAGGATCGCCACCAGATCGCTCGGCTGCATCTCGGTGGTGATGTATTTCTGCGCCGCCTGCAGGGAGCGCAGCTGATCGCTCACCGACATGGAGGTCAGATCGAAATACAGGACCAGCAAACGGCGGTTGCGGTAGTAATCGCCGGCGGCGCTCTCCGGCGTGATGCCGGGCGCGGCTGCCGCGGAGGGCGGCAGCGCGCTTGCGCGCGGCGGCGCCCCGGCGGCGGAGAACTGCTGGTACTCGCAGATGGCGAGCCGCTGCGGCACCCCGTTTTCGAGCACCACGAAGTCGCTCGCCGTGAGCCCGGCGATCGGCGCTCCGTCGGCGCCGGTCACGGTCACCGCCTCCATCACCAATTGGCTGTTGGCCTGGAACTGGTAGGGATGAGATTGGGCCGCGGCGCGCGTCCCGCCGCCCACGGCGCCCGCGCTCAGCAGCGCGAGCAGGCCGGCGGCGGCCTTCGCCCTTCGCCTGCGCCCCGCTTGTCGGCTGCCGCCCCTGATCATGGCTAGAACACCAGGCGCAGGTAAGTCTTGATGCTGCGCATGGGGTTGGCGGCGAGCGGCAGGCCGAATTGCGCGCTGCCGGCGACGGTGTCCCAACTGGGGAAGACGACGTGATTCAAGACGTTGTCGGCCTCCAAGCGAAAATTGCAGCTCAGGCGGTCGCGGAGGAAGAAGCTGCGCTGGAGCGCCATGTCGAGATTGAACTGGCTGGGGCCGGTGATGGAGTTGCGTCCGGCATCGCCCCAGGCGCCCGGCGGCGGCGGCGCGTATGCGGCGGGATTGAGAAAGAGCCCGGCGGGCGCGGCATAGAGCGGAGCGCCGGTGAGCGAAGGGCGGACGACCTGGGTGACGCCGGTGCCGGGCACGATCGCGAACGTCACGGGCGTGAGCGGCAGGCCGCTGCCCGCCGTGAGTTGCGCCTGCAGCGTCCAGCCCTTGTAAAGCAGGCCGCGCCAGCCGCCCAGCAGCGCGCCGCCGCGCGGGCCGAGCCCGGTCGTGTACTGCGCCGTGGCCGTGAGGCGATGGCGCTGGTCGGTGTTGGAAAGCGCGCGGTCGCCATCGGCGGCGCGCCAATTCTGCGCGATGAAGGCTGCGGGCTGGCCGCCGCCCAACGCGCCGTCATCCAGGGCCTTGCTGTAGGTGTATTGCAGATCGCCGGCCAAGCCGCCGGCGAAGCGGCGCTGCAGTTCCACCTGGCCCGACTCGTAGGCGGCGCTGCCGCCTGAACTTATATAGAGGAAGCCGATCGGGCAGCTCGGGCAAGGATTGGCGGCGCCGGCCGGATAGGTGTTGGGCAAGATCTCCTGCGGGGCGTGCACGCCCTCGCTGCCGAGGTAGGTGAGGGTCATCGTCCAAGCGGCGGGCAGATCCTGCTGCAGGGAAGCGTCCCACGTCTGCACGTAGCCGCGGCGGAAGTTGGGGTCGAGAGCGAAGAGGTCTTGCGAGGCCGGCGCGAGGCTGGAAAAAACGTTGGCCAGCGTCCAAGGCCGGGCGGGATTGTAGGCGGCGCTGAAGCTGGTCGAGAGCGGCGCCTGCTGCGCCATCTGCGCCGCCAGCGCTTGATACACCGACGTGTTGAAGTACACGCCGTAGCCGGCGCGCACCAGCAGCGAGGAGGCGGCGAAGGGCTGCCACGCCAGGCCCAGCCTCGGCTCGAAGGCGCGCCGATCGGGGCGCACGAGCGAGCGTGGGTAAACCGCGCCGGTAAGCGGCCCGCGCGGCTGCGCCGCGAGCACCGGCGCGGCGGCGGTGAAGCCGGGCGCGAGGTCGAGGTTCACCAGCCGGTCCTGCCGCTCGGTGATGGGCGCGGCGTATTCCCAGCGCAGCCCCAGGTTGAGCGAGAGGCCGGGGCCGAGGTGCCCGTCGTCCACGAAATAGGCGTCGTAGCTCGACTCGCGAAAATACTTGTCGGCGTTGCCGAAGGCCAGCGAGGCCGCGTCGGGAATGCCGAGCAAGAAGTCGGCGAGGTCGTTGCCGCTGGCCGCGCCGTTGAAGACGAGTTGCCCGCGCGGATTTTGCTGTTCCCGGCGGTTGAACTCGAGCCGGCGCGCGTCGCCGCCGAACGCGAAGTCATGATCGCCGTGATTCCACAAGCCGGCATAGGAGATTGCCGCCGTCTGGTCGCGATTGTCGGCGGGCAGCATGTCGTTGAGCCCGGCGAGGCCGCCGGCGAAGGCCAGCGCCGGCGGACCCCAGGCCGCCGGGGACGGATCGTTGCCGGCGATGCCGGCGGCGCCGGAGATGTCTTCGCGGCCGGCGAAAAACGGCGCCTGGCGAATGCGCAAGCGGCTGAAGGGAAACGAGAGCGTGCCGCGAAGGCGGGGGGAAAAGGCGTGGCGCCAGCGCAGCGAGGCGTTGAGACCGAGCGTGTCGGTCGTGTCGAGAAAGCCGAAGAGATTCGGGGAGGAGGCGCGAGAGCTCATCAGGGCGAAGTCGCCGGCCAGTTGATTGCCGTCGTTGACGCGCTTCATGACCCGCGTCTGCAGATCGTCTTCGTGGGTGATGGCGACGATCGCGGTTTGGTAATTGAAGCGGTCGCCGCTCGCGTTCGGCAGCGGGTAAAGCTTCAGCAGTGCCGCCGCTTGCGCATTGATGCCGGGCAGTTGATTGCCGGGGAACGGCTGGCCGGTTTGCGGGTTCACGATCGGCTCCGGAAACTGCGAGAGGTCGCCGCTGCGCTCCGCAATCGTGGGCACCAAGCCGGCGCCGATCGTATCGTTGCGGCTGCGCGTCATCTGATACGCGGCGAAGACCATCGGCGCGTTCGCCGCCGTGAAGACGCCGGGGAAGAGCAGCGGGCCGCCGATCTGCGCGAGGCCGGTGATATGAGCGCAAGCGGGTTTGGGCGAGGTCTGGCCGGTGAGCGAGAACGGGCGGGCGTCGAGCGCCGAGAGTCCGAAGATGCCGCCCACCGCGCCGTTGTAGAGCGAATGCTGCCCGCGGCGATCGTTGCCGAAGGCGGGGAGCTGGAAGTAGGGCGAAGCCGCCCCGTTCTGCACGCTGCCGTTGATCGCCAGCGCCGGCGCGGCGGTGGGATTCGCGCCGGCCAGGTCGCCCGGCGCGAGTGAGGGCGAGGCCGCCGGCGGCGCGGCGGCGGCTGGCTGGGAGGCGCGCGCGGGCGGCGCGCGGCCTTCCAAGCCGCCCGCGCTGTTCGCCGCCGGCGCCGGCAGCAGGACCAACTCCCAGTCTTCGGCGGTGGCGCCGGCGGCAAGCGTTACCGCGCGCTGCTGCATGGCGAAACCGGTCATGACCACGCGAATCAGCGCCGCGCCGGGCTCGAGGCCGGGGATCTCGTAGCGGCCGTCCTCGCCGGTCACGGCGGCGCGGGTCGTCGCGCCTTGCCGCGCGCGGACGCTCGCGCCGGGCACGGGCTGGCCCTGGTAGCGCACCGTCCCGATCAGCCGCGCCGAGGCGGGCGCCGCCTGCCGCGCGCGCAGGACGGGCGAACAGGCGAGCGCCAACGCGGCCACGCATAGGGACCGATGCTTCACGGCGTCCTCTCGGGCTGGGCTGCCGGCGCGCTAATTGGGCGTGGGCGGAGCGACGTGATCCACCACGATCACCCCGACCGGACCTTTGGCGGGCTTTAGCTCGAGGCCCAACTGCTCGCGCAGCGCGGTGAAGAGCGAAGGACCGGTGAAATTCACTTCGGGTGCGGGGCCGGGGCCCGGCGCATCGGGTACCGGTGCGCCGCCCACCGGCTGGTCCGTGGGCCGCCCGGCGAAGGCCGCCATTCCCCGCTCGCCCGGTCCCGGCCTCCAAGTCAGCGTGAAGTCGTAGCGGCCGGTTAGGCCGGTGCGATCCACGACCATGCGGCCGAGATCCCGCGAGAGGATGGAGACCAGCGATTCCAGCGGCGCGTCCTGGCCGATGAATTGGCCGGGCATCATGCGCACCAACGCCGGCTTGCCGCCGCTGCCGCGCAGCATCTCCTCGCCGCCAACGGAGGCATCGTGCTCGGCGCCGGCGGGTTTGCGCATCGCCTTCTCGCCGGCCGCCGGCTGCGGCGCGCCGCTGGGCGGGATCAGGCGCTCGCCGGGCGGCGCGGGCTTCAACTTCGGCCCGCCCTTGGCGACGACGAGCTCATCCACGTCCATCTGTTTGGTCACCCGGTGCACCCGCAGCCCGAAACGATCGGCGAGCAGCGTGCGCAGCATTTCGCGTATCGCGTCGCTGCCTTCGGCGCGCGGCAAGTTGGGCCCGTTCGGCGGCGGCACCGCTTGAATTGAATAGAGCCTGGAGCTCGCCCACGAGGGCAGTCGCTCGAGCTGCGCGGGCTTGATGTCGTAGGCGTAGAGCACGAGCGTTTTCAAGCTGACGTTGATCGCATTGAAGCGCCCGCCGGGCAGCAGTTGCAGCATGCGCTGGTGGGCGTTGGCGTCGCCGGGCTTGATCGAGGCGGCGTAGAACGCGCGTGGCGCGGCCTCTTGCCCGGCGGCAATCGCGATCCAATTGGGAATCAGCCCCGCGGCGGCGAGCAGCAGCGCCAGCAGCAAAGCCCCGGCGCCCAGGCCGGCGAACGACGGCCGCGGGGAAAAGCCGCGGCCGCGGCGCGCGAGCGACTCCAGCCGCGCCCGCAGCGCCGAGCGCCGGCCGACCAGGCCGGCCGCGAGCAGCCGCGTGCCGGCGGCGCAGCGCAAATCGTGCAGGCGCGCCAAGCTGCGCGCATAGCCGCGTGCGCGGCCGGTGCGCGCCACCACGAAATCGTCGCAGGCCATTTCCCGCTCGCGCTCGATGCGGCCGATCACCGCGCCGGCCAGCGGATGCAGCGCCAGCAGCGCGCCGCAGCCGGCCACGAGCAAGGCCAGCCAGTCGTCGTAGCGGGCCAGGTGCGCGAGCTCGTGCAAGAGCACGTCCTGGCGCTCCCGCTCTTCCAGCCGTGAGAGCATCTGCGGCGAGATGATCACCGCCGGGCTCCGATAGCCGACCGCCATCGGCGAGGCGGCCTCGCCGGAGGCCAGCAGGCGCACCTTGCGGGCGAGATGGAGCGGCAAGGCGGCTTCCCTCACCGGCGCGGCGGCGCGCTTGAGGCGGCGCACCTCCGCGAGTGCGCGGGCGATGCCGCGCAGCTTCCAAGCCGCCGCGACGGCCCAAGCCAGCAGCAGCCAGAGCGGCCAGAACCGGGCGCGCGGCGCGGCCTCGAGGGTGACGAAGGTCTTCGCGGGCTGCACGCCGGCCGCCGGCGGCGCCGCCGCGGTCGCGAGCCGTTGCGCCGCCGCCGGAGTGGGCGCGGCCGCTGCGGCGCGGTGCGCCAGGGCTGAGGGCAAAAAAGGCAGCGCGAGCATGAAGCCGAGCACTCCGGTCCAGATCCAATAGCGCGTGGCCGCGTTCAGCCGCTGCCAGCGCGGCAGCAGCAGCCAAGCCAGCGCCACCACCGCCGCCGCGTACCAAAGCGTGTTCAGCAGCGCCGCCAGCCCGGTCGCTGCCGCCTGATTGAGCGTTGCCAGCCAGAAATTCATGACTTTGCCTCCCGGTCCATGGCGTCGAGCAGGGCGCGGATCCGCTTCCGCTCGGCCTCCTCCAGCGGCTCGTCTTGCAAAAGATTCAACACCAGCGCTTCGTGGGACTGGCCGAAAAAGCGGCGCAGCAGGTCGCGCACCGCGCGCCGCCGCGCTTCGGCGCGGGCCACGCGCGGGCGATAGACGAACGCGCGCGCGCCCGGCCGCTGCCGGTGCCGCAGATAGCCCTTGCGTTCGAGGATGCGCAGCGTGGTCAGCACGGTGTTGTAAGCGAGGCCGAGTTCGGCCGGCAGCGCCTCGACGACCTCGGCGACGGTGGCTTCGCCCCGGCGCCAGAGCACTTCCATCAGGCGCTGCTCGGCTTCGGTGAGTGTGGTGGAGGGCTTGCGCGGCACGCGATCGGCTCCGAAAAACTAAATCCTTAAGACCTCACCGAGCCTAGCTCCCCTCCCGGCCCGCTGTCAACTAAATGTTTAAGAGTGTGCTTTCGCGCCCCGCGCCGGCCGGCGCGGCTTGACATCCCTAGAATTCAGCGTTTGTTCAGCAGGCCGAGGATCTCTTCGAGCTCGCGCCGCATTTTGGCCAGCGGCGCCGGCGCGGCCGCGCTAAAGCCCAGCTCCGGCTGCCGCGGGTTCTTCTTGCGCTCTTTGAGTTGCTGCCGGGCGCCGGCGATCGTGAAGCCCTGCTCGTGCAGCAGCCGCTTGATCTCCAGCGCCAACTCGACTTCGCGGCGGCGGTAGAGGCGCTGCCCGGTGGAACTCTTGCCCGGCTTGAGCGCGGGAAATTCGGTTTCCCAAAAGCGCAGCACGTACGGCTCGACGCCGGCCATGCGCGCGACTTCGCCGATGCGGAAATAGAGCTTGTCGGGAATGTGCGCCGGCGCCGGCATGGGTGCGACCGTAGGCGTATGGTAGGCGCGCCGCGACAGCCGCGTCAACTCTTGCGGCGAGAAGCCGCAAGGCGGAGGCCAACCGATGGCGGCTGGCGGCGCGCGGGCGCGGCCGGCGGCCGGCGGCCGCGGCGCTAGGCTAGGATGAGGCCGATGCCCAAAGTCTACGATCCCGAGCAGGAAGAGCGCGATCTCGGCTTCGGATCCGTGCTGTCGAGCCAGCGGCGGCTGCGGCTGCTCAACCGCGACGGCAGCTTCAACGTCGATGAATATAGCCACAGCCCCTGGGCGCGATTGGGCAGCTATCACCTGCTGCTCAATATCTCCTGGACGAGGTTCTTCGCGCTGCTGGCCGCCGCCTATCTGCTGCTCAACGTCGTCTTCGCCGGCATCTATCTGCTGTGCGGGCCGGACGCCCTGCGCGGCTCCGCCGGCACGGGACCGTTCTGGCGCGCGTTTTTCTTCAGCATTCATACCTGCGCCACCATCGGCTACGGCAACGTGGTGCCGAATGGTCTCGCCGCCAACTTGGTGGTCACGGCCGAATCCCTGGTCGGGTTGCTGGGCTTCGCCTTCGCGGCGGGCCTGATCCTGGCGCGGTTTTCGCGGCCGCGCGCCGACATTCTCTATAGCGAAAAGGCGGTGATCGCGCCCTATCGCGGCATCACCGCCTTTGAGTTCCGCGTGGTCAACCGCCGCGAGAACCAGCTCATCGAGTTGCGCGCGCAGTTGCTCCTTAGCCGCTTTGAAGCCGACGGAGCGGGCCAGCGCATGCGGCGCTACTATGCGCTCGCGCTCGAGCGCGAGACCGTGACCTTTTTCCCGCTGAATTGGACCGTGGTGCATCCGATCGACGACGCGAGCCCGCTGCGCGGCTGGACCCGGGAACGCATGCTGGAGGCGGAAGCGGAATTCCTGGTCCTCATCACCGCGGTGGATGAAACCTTCTTCCAGACCGTGCACAGCCGCTCCTCCTACACCGCCGACGAAATCGTTTGGGGCGCGAAGTTCGCGCCCCTGGTTTCGCCCGCGCAGGATGGGCACTTGCGGGTGGACTGGAGCCGGTTTCACGCCGTCGAGCCGGCGCCGCTGGGCGGCGAGGAGCGCATCGTTGCCGCGCCCTAGCGACGGCGACGACGCGGTGCTGCTGCTGCTCGATGCCGGCGCCACCCATACGCGGGCGCTGGTGGCGACGGCGGCGGGGCGCGTGCTCGGCCGCGGCGAGGCCGGCGCCGGCAATCGCCTGGCCGCGGGTGGCCAAGCCGGGGCGCATTGGGAGGCGGCGGCGCGGCAGGCGCTGCGCGCCGCCCGGGTGCCCGGACTGCGGCTGGCGGCCTGGGTGGCGGGGGTGGCGGGCATCGGCTACGACGGCGCCGGCGGCGCGGCGGTGGCGCGCGTGCTGCGGCGGCTCGCGCCGCGCGCCCGCGGCCGCGTCGAGCCCGATGCCCGCCTCGCGCTCGTCGGCGCGCTCGGCGCCCGCGCGCGCGAAAACCGGCCCTGCGTGGTCGTCATCAGCGGCACCGGCTCGATCGTTTTGGGCCAAGGCGCGGGCCCGTTCTGGACCCGGGCTGGCGGCTGGGGCTGGCTGCTCGGCGACGAAGGCAGCGGCCAATGGCTGGGGCGGCAGGCCATCGCGGCGGCGGCGCGCGCCTTCGACGGCAGCGGCCCGCCCACCGCCCTGGCCGCCGTGGTCAAGCGCGGGCTGCGGCTGCCTTCCTTCGCCGCCTTGGCCGATGCCGTCTACCGGCCGCTGCTGACGCCGGCGCAGTTCGGAGCGCTGGCCCCGGCGGTGCTGCGCGTGGCCGCGCGCGGGGACGCGGTGGCGGCGGCCATCGTGCGCCGCGGCATGGCGGCGCTGGCCGGCCAAGCCGTCGCGGTGATCGCGCGCCTGCGCCGGCGCGAGCCCGATCTGGGCTCGCCGGCGTGGGTGGCGCCGCAGGGCGCGATCTTTCGCGCCGGCGACACCGTGCTCGTGCCCCTGCGCGACGAGCTCGCCCGCCAGGCGGAAGAGGCGGGCGCCGGCGCGGTGGAGCTGGTCGCGCCCGAGCTGCCGCCCTTGGGCGGCGCCTTTCTCCTCGCCTTGCGCGCGCTCGGCCGCGAGCCCTCGCCGCCGGTGCTGGCGCGGCTGCGCCGCGCGCTCGCGCGCGGCGAGGGCGCTGCGCGCCAGGGCAGCCGCTGAGCCGCCCTCCCGCTTCCAACCCTGCGCCGCGCTTTCGCCGCGAACACGACGGCGCCATCGCGGAGCGCCGCCCTCAGGCGCGATAAGATCGTCCGCGGGACTCCGGGCGATGCGCATCGCGGTGCTCTACGACATTCACGGCAACTTGCCCGCGCTCGATGCCGTGCTAGCCGAAGCGCAACAGGCCGGCGTGGAGCGGATCCTGGTCGGCGGCGACGTGGTTCCGGGCCCGTTGCCGCGGGAAACCCTGGCCCGCTTGCTCGCACTGCCGCTGCCGGTGGATTTCCTTCAAGGCAATGGCGACCGCGCCGTGCTCGAAGCGATGCAGGGCAGGGATACCGGCGCCTTGCCCGCTTCCGCCCGCGAGGCGGTGCGCTGGGTGGCGGGCCAGTTCGGGCCGCGGGAGATGCAGATCATCGCGAGTTGGCCGAAAACGCTGCGGCTGGCGGTTCCGGAAGCCGGCGAAGTGCTGTTCTGCCACGCCACGCCGCGCAGCGATACCGAAATCTTCACCCGGCTCACGCCGGAGGAGCGCGTGCAGCCCGCCTTCGCCGGCGTCGGCGCCGCCACCGTGGTCTGCGGCCACACGCACATGCAATTTGACCGCACGGTGGGCGGTGTGCGCATCGTCAATGCCGGCAGCGTGGGCATGCCCTTCGGTCCGCCCGGCGCTTGCTGGCTGCTGCTCGGGCCGCGGCTGGAGCACCGCCGCACTGCGTACGACTTCGCCGCGGCCGCCGCCTGCGTTCGCGCGACGGCTTATCCCCAGGCCGAGGATTTCGCCGAACACGCCATCTTGCGCCCGCGCTCGGAAGAAGAAATGCTGGCCACGTTTGCCAAGGTCGCGATCTGATTCAGGCGCCAGCCGGCCGCCTCTAAGCCCCGACCCCTCGGCCCAGCGCCGCTGTCCGATACCCCAACTTCCCCGCCTGCTTGCCAGCCCGGAGCCGTAGCCCAGGCATTCCTGCCTGCCATCCAGCCTCTAGCTGAACGCTTATCCAGTGATCCCGGCCAACTCCGCTGGCCCAAACCGAATCCTACTTACGAGGCCCCTCAGGGGTAGCCTCCGCGGATCGCGCCTTCTGCGCCTCCGCTGCGGTTTGACAACTGAATAATGGGGTCGCGCTTTGCTCCGGCGCTAGACAAGGAGGGAATCGCGCTCTTCGATTCCCTCCTTTCGGGTGGCCCACTTTTGGGCCCCACCCGTTGGGAAGCTCAACACTGCAAGCAGCGCACGCGAGCCCGTGTGCCGCCTGCAAACCCAAGCGCCGCAATCGCTTAGCCGCTAGCGACCGCCCGCCGCGCCGCAGGGGGTGTTGACCTGTACTTCCGGCCAGGAGGCCATTTTTTCGACCGCCGCCGCTCCGCGCATGCCAGTGTAACTGATTAATCGTCAAGCACTTGCACCGCATCTCGCTCATCGCGGCGAATCTGCCCTGGTCTTCCCCCCCCAACGCGTGCCCGCTTCAAGGGCGCCGTGAAGGCTTTCCCGGAACCGTCTTAGCTCAGGCCACGGCACTTGCCAAACTTAGGCTTCGCCGCCGCCGCGCGCCGCGGCCGTCGGGCCGATCGTCGGATTCGGGCATGGCGGGGGAGCGAGCCGGAATCGCCGGGGCGCCGGGGCATAGACTGGAGCCATGGGCCTCGCGAAGCAAAGCGTCAAGCAGGTGCGGCGAATCAAGCCCCGCCGCATTGCCAAGATGGCGGAACAGAAATTCTCGCTGCTGGTGGTCGGCGCCGATCCCGAAGATCGCGACGCGCTCGTATCCTTTTTCGTCCCCTTGGAACTGGCCGGCGCCGAGCGCGATCGCGCGCTCGCCTGCGTGCAAGCGGCGCTCGCCGGCGATGTCCGGCTGGAGGAGTACCGGAGATCCGCCGACATCGTAGTCTTCACCCCGCGCGCGCGGGCGGCGGCGACCGGGCAATACGGCGAAGGGCCGACGCTCGATCCCGCCGACGCCGATGCCGGGGCCATGGAACTGCTGCGCTGCTATCCGAACTTTTTGCTGGCGCTGGCGCGGCGTTTTCCCCGCCTGCGCGGCGCGGCGGCCACCGCGCTGATTCAGGCCGCGGCCATGCGCAACGCGGCGGTGGCGGCGTTGAGCGCGATCCCGGAAGTGGTGCCGTCGCCGGTGGGCCTCGCCTGGGCGGTGGGTGAATTTGCCTCCGATACCGTCGTGCTCACTGCCAATCAAATTCGGCTGGCGCTGCAACTGGCCGCGATCCAGGGCGAAGCCGTCGGCTGGCTCGATCAGTCGAGCGACATTCTTTTCGTTCTCGCCGGCGCGTTCGGCTGGCGCGCGCTGGCGCGCAGCTTGGTGGCGCTGGTCCCCGGCGGTGCGGGTTTGGTCGCCAAGAGCGGCATCGCCTACGGCGGGACGGTGGCCGTGGGACGCTTCCTCTGGCGGCGCGCGCTTCCACGCTACGGCGCGGCCGAGCCCGAGCCCGCGCGCACTGTGCTCGAGCGCCTGGCGCCCGGCCGCTGGCAGCCGCGCCGCCTCCCGCGCTTGGCCGGAGGCGCCGCTTCCTAAGCCGCGCGCGCAAGTCACCAGGCATCCACTGACTCCGGCTGCAGTTGCGTTTCCCTTCGCCGGGCGCATACTACAAGCAATAGGAGGAGAATACGCCTCGCGGGGGCGAGCGCTTCCATGCACGTCCATTTCACCTTTCAAGTCCCGAAGTCCTCTTCTCTCGAGGAACAAATTCAGCGCCTCGGCCGCAAGATCGAACGGCTGCTGGTGGTTTTTCAGCCCGACCTGGTGCGGCTGCGCGGGCGGCTGACGCGCAATTCCGTGCGCGCCGGCGTGATTTGCTCGCTCAGCCTCAGTCTGCCCACCGGACAATTGGCCTCCGAGGCCACCGCCGCCAGCGCGCAATTGGCGCTGCACCAGGCCGGCGACGATCTCGTCGAGCAGATCAAGAAACACAAGCAGCGCTTGCACCGCGAGCAGCGCCGCAGCGGCCACGCCACCGTGCGCCACATGCCCGCCGCCGGGGAATCGGCGCCCGCGCCGGTCTCGAACGAAAGCGAGCGGCAAGACCTTTCCGCTTATATCGCCGCCAACGTGGACCAATTGCGGCGCTTCGTGGCGCGGCAATTGCGGCTGCGCGAGCAATGGGGCCAATTGCGGCCGGGACAACTGGACGTCCGCGAAGTGCTCGACGAGATGATCGCCGATGCGCTCTCGTCTCCGAACGGCCGCCATCCCGCCCCGCCGCGCTGGTTCTACCTTCTCGCCGTGCAGGCCATCCACCGCTTGGCCGGGCAGACCGATCAGCAGTATGGCGGCGAGGTCGCCGACTCGCTCGACCGTGAGCTCACCGAAAGGGAAAAGCAGCGCGAGGAAGAAGAAGAGTACGCGGAGTTTTCCGCCGTCGAGCAGCCGCAGTTGAGCGATATCACTCCCGACCTTTCGATGGGTACGCCCGAAGAGGCTGCCGCTGCGGAAGAAGCCGTGACCCTGCTCGAAGCCGCGCTCGAGCGCCTGCCCCCGCGGCAGCGCGAGGACCTGGTGCTGTTTGCCATCGAGGGCTTCGCGGTGGACGAGATCGCCATGTTGTCCCGCCGCACGCCGGAGCAGGTGCTGCGCGACTTGCGCCAGGCGAACGAGCAATTGGCGCGGCAAGACAACATTCCCGGCGAGCTGCGGCGCCTGCTCGTCGAGCAGGCCGGCAAGCGTTTGCGTGAGGTAGCCTAGAGGCCCTCCGCGCCTCCTCGCATCGCCCGCGACTGGTCGAAAGTACAGGTTTGCGCCTGCACCTTCGCCCCGATTGACCCGTGCGAAGACGGCGGGCTAGCATGGGAGCGACTTTCATTCTTCGGGCCAGCTTGCGCGGATTGCGCGCCTCGTCTCCCACTTCCTTACGTGTCTTTTTCGCGCCAAACCGCTTGCGTTCTTGCCGCTGCCTTGAGCCTCGCCCTGGGCGCCTGCGGTCTGCGCGGCCCCGCCCCCGTCGCGCCGGAGGCGCAGGCCGCGCCGCCGCGCGTGCGCCCCTTGCCGCCGCCGGCGCCGGCCGCGGCCGCGAGGCCGGCGGCCGTTCCCGCACCAGCAGCCGCGCCCGCGCCCGCGGCGCTTGCCAGCCCCGCGCCGCCCCCGCCCGATCCGGTGCAAGCGCTCGTCGCCGCTTGCGAGCGCGATTATCAGAGCGGTTTCGCCTTATATCGCGCCGGGCGGCTGGATCAGGCGCGGGCGCAGTTTGACCGCGCCGTGGACCGGCTGCTGGCCAGCTCCTACGATCTGCGGCAAACGCCGCCCTTGCAGGCGGAACTGAATCGCCTGGTGGATCGCGTGCACGCGCTCGAGACCAGCGCGCTCGAAGCCGGCGACGGCTTCACCGAGCAGAAACCGCAGCCGGCGCCGATCGAGTCGGTGGCGCAACTGACGTTTCCCGTGGACGCCGCCACGCGTGCGGAAGTCGAGCAGCAGATCAAGAACACGCGCGGCGACCTGCCGCTGGCGCTCACCGATCCGGTGATCCGCTATATCCATTACTTCAGCACCCCCGGCGGCCGCGAGTACCTGCAGGCCAGCTATCGCCGCGCCGGCGAATATCGCGCCATGATCGAGCGCACGTTGCGGCAAGTGGGAGTGCCGCAGGATCTGATTTATTTGGCGCAAGCCGAGAGCAGCTTCAATCCCTTCTGCGTGTCGCGCGCCGGCGCGCGCGGCATCTGGCAATTCATGGCCAGCCGCGCCGACGACTATGGGCTGAAGCGCAACTGGTGGGTGGATGAGCGCCAGGACCCGCAAAAGAGCACGCTGGCGGCGGCGCGCCATCTGCGCGATCTCTACCACGAGTTCGGCGATTGGTATTTGGCCATGGCCGCCTATGACGCCGGTCCGGCGACGATTCAGCGCGCGGTGGCGGAGAGCGGCTCGGCCGATTTTTGGGTGCTCTACCGCCGCGGCCTGCTGCCGCAAGAGACGCGCAACTACGTGCCCATCATCATCGCCATGGCGCTGATGGCCAAGAACCCGCGCCAGTACGGGCTCAGCCGCCTCGCCGCCGATCCGCCGCTGGTGGACGACGAAGTGGTCCTGGATGCGCCGGTGGATCTGCGGCTGGCCGCGGAATGCGCGGGCGCGAGCGTGGCCCAGATGCAAGAGCTCAACCCGAGCCTGCTGCGCCTGACCACCCCCAACACGCCCGGCTTCGTGCTGCACTTGCCCGCGGGCACGCTGGCGCGCTTCCGCGCCGCCCTGGAGAAGATTCCGCCCGACAAGCGCGTGCTCTGGCGTTATCACGAAGTCGAACCCGGGGAATCGCTCTACGAGATCGCGCGCCGCTACCGCACCACTGCCGCGCGCATCGCGGAGGTGAATAACGTTTCGCTCGATGCGCGCCTGCACGCCGGCGACGACCTGGTGATCCCGGTGCGGCGCGCCGCGCCCGATCACATGCGCTACACGCGCGTGGCGACGCGCTATCGCGTGCGGCGCGGCGATACCTTGCGCAAGATCGCCGAGCAATTCGGGGTTTCGGAATTGGCCTTGCGGCGCTGGAACCACTTGCGCGGTTCGTACTTGCGCGCCGGGCGCATTTTGCGCATCCACTTGCCGCTGCGGGAGCATGTGGCGGACGCCGATTTCCCCTATAACGTACACAAACCAAAGGACATCTCCGCCACGCCCGGGAGCGCGTTCAAGACCGAGGCGATGGCCGGCGGGCGCGAGCGCTGAGCGGCGCGCGGCCGCGCTTGGGCGTCAGGCGGCGCGGCGTGCGGCCACGGCGCTTGACAGCGCCGGGGAAATCGGATGACCCTTGCCTGACGGGGGCTCATGGAAGAGCCGTTCCGCATGGCAAGGAGGAAAGCGAATGACCGACGAGCGCACGTTGCGCCTGTATTGCGCCGCGGATGACGATGATGGCGACGAGAGTCTGAGCTTCGGCGAGGAAGGCGCCGGCTTCGACGAGCCGGAAGAGATCGACGAAGAAGAACAGCCGGTCACGATCGTGGAAGAAGAGGTGATCGCGGCCACCAGCACCCCGGCGCCTCCGCCGCGGCCGCGTCCCGCCGCCAAGAAACCCGCTCGCCGCGCCGCTCGCAAGGCCGCGCCGCGCGCCGCCGCCAAAAAGAAAGCCAAGCCGAAGGCGCGCGCGAAAAGCGCCGCGCGCACGGGGCGCTCCGGCCGCGGCAAGACCGCGCGCAAGAGCGCGCGCAAGCCGGCGCGCCGCCCGGCTCGCAAGAGCGCCGGCAAACGCGCGGGCGCGCGGAAAAAGAAGTAGCCGCCCCCAGGGGCGGTGGCCGCGCTGCCGCCCCTTCAGGCGCCCAACTGCACCGCCGCCACGCAGCGACGGTACAGTTGCAAGAGTTTTTCCGCGTGCTGCTCTTCGGCGGAGGTGCCCGGCCCCGTTCCGGCGGCGGCGGGCGTGCGTCCGTAGCCGGCCGCATCGGCGATATAGCGCATCAGGTCCAGCGCAATGTCTTCCGGACGGCGGGCGCCGCCGCTCATGAACACTCTGTCTTCCATCGTCACTTCCTCCCCGCGGAAATTCCGCCTGTAGTCGAACTGCCCTGCCGCATCCAAACTGTACGGGCGTTACCAGGTTGCCCGTTCCCGCGGCGCCATGCAAGCGGCGGCGCGGCGCGTTACCCTGAACCAAAGACGTGGATATCAGTTATCTGACGCAGCGCCTGGCGGTCGGCGAGGCGATTTGGACGCACGAACGCATGGGATTTCTCGCGCGCCTCGGCTTCACGCACGTCATCAACGTGCAAGCCGAATTCGACGAGCGCGATCTGGCGCGCGCTTGGGGCCTGGAGGCGCTGTGGAACCCGACCGACGACGACTTCCAACCCAAGCCGCCGGAGTTCTTCGCCCGCTCGGTCGAGTTCGCGGCCGCCGCGTTCCAGCAGGAAGAGACGCAGCTCTATGTCCATTGCGCGGCCGGCATTCATCGCGCGCCGCTGACCTGCGCGGCGATTTTGCCGGTGCTCGGCTACTCGCTCGAAGACGCGCTCGCCCTCATCCAGCGCCGCCGGCCGATGGTGGAGTTCCCGCCCGTGTACGTGGAGAGCCTGCGCGCCTTCCTCGCCGCTGTTGACGACTTCAATCGCCCCCCTGATGGGGGGAATCAATCAGGCGCGGCGCTCGCCTAGAATCCAGACCGGAGCCATGCCGGTCTGCGCCGTCGAACATGTGCGCCCGATGAAGGGCGGAGCGCAATCGCAGCTCATGCGCGCCGCCGACGGCCACTATTACGTCGTGAAATTCTCGAACAATCCGCAGCATGCGCGCGTGCTGGCGAACGAGTTGATCGCCGGACGCCTGGCGCGGCGGCTCGGCCTGCCGGTGCCGGAGCCGGTGATCGTGGACGTGCCTTTGGCGCTGATTCAGGCCTCGCCGGAGATGGTGATCCACCTGCCGGGGCAAAAAGTGCGGTGCGCTCCCGGCTTGCAGTTCGGCTCGCGCTTGCCGCTCGACAGCCGGCCGCTGCCGATCTACGACTACCTGCCCGAGCCGGCGCTGGCGACTGTGGCCAACCTGGCCGACTTCCACGGCATGTTGCTGCTCGACAAGTGGACGTGCAACTGCAACGGCCGCCAGGTGATCTTCTGCCAGCCCGGACCGGAGCAAGCCCTGCGGGTGTTCATGATCGACCAGGGTTTTTGCTTCAACGCCGGCGAATGGAACTTTCCCGACAGCCCGTTGCGCGGCGTGTACAGCCGGTCGCTCGTCTATCGCGGCGTGACCGGATGGGAGTCGTTCGAGCCCTGGCTGAGCGAGCTGGAGAACCTCGCCCCGGAGGAGATCTGGAAGGCGGGAGACGGCATGCCGCCGAGTTGGTACGGCCGGGTGGAGGAACTCGAGCGCCTGCTCGAGGCGCTGATCGCCCGGCGGCGCCGCGTGCGGGAACTGGTGCTGGCGGTCAAAAATTCGCCGCGCGCGCCCTTCGAAAACTGGCGTTAGCCGGCCCTCAATCGGCGGCGGCGTTCTGCACGCGCGCCAAGAAGAAGCGCGTTCCGCCTTGCCAGGGGCGGATCACCGCCAGCCAAACGTTGTCGTCGGTGATCTTGACCGTGAGCTTGACGCCGTCGTGCGAGGTGGAGCTTTCTTCGACGTGGCCATGGCGCGCGAGCTCCTTCCGGTAAAAGGCGATCACGGCGTCGGCCGGCGCCGTGGTGGCGAACTCGGCGGCGGAAACGCGCAAATGCCGGCCGCCGAAGTCGATCGCGACGTTGGCGCTGCGGACGCCGGCGCTGCCCAGATCCTCGTGCGCAAACGCCGAGGGCTGATCGGCGGGCGCCAGCGTCGCGCCCGGATAGACCCGCATGTCGAGATGCGTCGCCGCCTCGCCCGAGCGCACGTGCAGCGAGCCCCACGGCGACTCGAACGAGACGCGCTCGCTGCCGTCGGCCTGGCGATCGCTGATGTGGACGTGGTGCATCACATAGCCCGCGGCGAAGACGCCGGCTACGGCGACGGCGGCCGCCAGCACGAACACCGCCGCGGCCACGATCAGCAGGACGGTGCGCACGCGGGGCCCGGGCGCGGGCGGATGCGGGGGCGGCGGGCTGGTCATGGCAGCGCTCCTCTAACGACCATACGCGCGGCCCGGCGGGTTTGTTTCCTCACTCGAAGGCGGCGATGCCCGTGACTTTTTCGCCGATGGCGAGGGTGTGGATGTCGTGCGTGCCCTCGTAGGTTTTCACCGACTCCAAGTTGGCCATGTGGCGGAAGATCGGGTATTCGTCGGCGATGCCGTTGGCGCCCAGCATGTCGCGCGCGGTGCGGGCGACGTCCAGCGCCATGGCGACGTTGTTGCGCTTCAGCATGGAAATGTGCCCATGGTCGGCGCGGTTCTGGTCCTTGAGGCGCCCCACGTGCCAGGCGAGCAGTTGCGCCTTGCTGATCTCGGTGATCATGCCGGCCAGCTTCTCTTGCGTGAGCTGATGCGCGGCCAGCGGCTTGCCGCCGAACTGCACGCGGAACAGCGAGTACTGCAGGGCGGTGTCGTAGCACTGCATGGCCGCGCCCACCGCCCCCCAGCCGATCCCGTAGCGGGCCTGGTTGAGGCACATGAGGGCGTGCTTGAGGCCGGTGGCGCCGGGCAGGCGGTTGGCGGCGGGAATGCGCACATCGTGAAACGAAAGGCTCGAGGTCACCGAGGCGCGCAGCGAATACTTGCCGTGGATGTCTTCGGCGCGAAAGCCCGGGCGGTCGGTTTCGACCAGAAAACCGCTGACCACGTTGTCGTCGTCCTTGGCCCAGACCACCGCGACGTGGGCGATGGACCCGGAGGTGATCCACATCTTCTCGCCGTTGAGCACGTACTCGTCGCCCTGGCGGCGGGCGCGGGTGCGCATGCCGCCGGGATTCGAGCCGAAGTCCGGCTCGGTGAGCCCGAAGCAGCCGATCGCCTCGCCGCTTTGCAGCCGCGGCAGCCAGCGGTTCTTCTGCTCCTCGCTGCCGAAGGCGAAGATGGGATACATCACCAGCGCGCTCTGCACGCTGACGAAGCTGCGGATGCCGCTGTCGACGCGCTCGAGCTCCTGCATCACCAGCCCGTACTCGACGTTGCTCATGCCGGCGCAGCCGTAGCCGTGCAGGTTGGCGCCGAACAGGCCGAGCCGGCCCATCTCCGGCACCAGTTCGCGCGGAAAACGGCCCTCGCGCGCGCAGCCCTCGATGATCGGCGTCAGGTTGGCTTCCGCCCATTGCCGCGTGCTGTCGCGGACCAGGCGCTCGTTGTCGCTCAGCAGCGAGGCAAAGCCGATGAAATCGACGTCGCGGAATTTGAGCATGAGGCGGCGATGCGCGGCGTGGCCGCGCCGCAACGGCTAACGATAGCATAGGGCGCGCGGCGCAGCCGGCGGGCCGCGCCGGCGCCGTGCGGCGGCCTCAGGCCGCTGCGTTGACGATCTCGAGCACGGCGCGCTCGACCTCCCCGGCCACCCCTTCGATGCCGGCGCGGGGAAAGAACTCGGCGATCACGCTCGGCAGCAGCGTGCTGATGCGGGTGCGGCCGTCTTCGACGTAAACGCTGATCGGGCACGGCAGCATCAGCGCCGTCTTGACGTCTTTGTCGAGCACCTGGCTCGCGTACTTGGCGTTGCAGATCTCGATGATCTTGAGCGGCTGCCGTGCGAAGCCTTTTTCCGCCAGCGTCGCCGCCACGTCGTGCGTGTGCAGCACGCGAAAGCCTCGCTCGGCGGATTTCCTCTCCACCGCCTCGACCGCCGCCTCGAACGGCTTTTCGCTGCCCACCGTATATTCGAACGTCTTCACCACCGTCCCCTCCTGGCGCGCGGGCGCCGGGCGTGCTGGTCTCCGCGACGCGATGCCCTGGCGCCGTTGCGCTCTGCCTCAATTGTGCGCCCGATGGCCCGCGCCGCGCCGCCGCCGGCGGCGGGCGCCGCCAGATCTCGAAAACCCGCGCTTGGGAGCGTCAGCATCCGCACCCACGGGGGTGCTTTGTGTAGCTCTCGCCGATAATCCTGCAAGCTTTCGGGCCGATTCCTCGCGAACCGCATCGGGGATTAATCCGCCGCGACGCATCCGTCGAGAAAGGCACTGCCGCACTCATAGTGCCAGTTGGTGGGCGCTCGCGTCTCGAGGCCCTTCAGCACGCACCCCGGCACCAGTTTCCAAAGACAGGCGCAGGCGCTCGGGCCAGTAGGCACGCGAGAGCCAGGCGGTCATGCCCCTACCGCTTCATCGCGCGGTGCCGCGGCGGGGCCGGCGACAAAGGAGACCGACCTCCCATCCTGAGCAGCGAGGCGGCCCGCGCCGGGTCGCTTGCTTGCGGCGCATTGGATGACAGCGATCATGCGCCACCCGTTGCCGCGATAAGCTGCTCGAACCGGTCGAGGAAGTCGGGGGCGCAAGCGCCGTCAACGTGGTTCTGGTTCCACAGCCCGGAGCCGCGCACGCGTTCGCGGTTACAGCAGTACCCGAGCCAGGTCTTCGAGGGCGGATCGAGCGGCGCCCGGTCGTAGTTGCTGAGAAGCGCAATGGCGTTTCTCTCGACGTAGCCGCGCAGGCTCTCGGGACCGGGATCATCCCCGACGGCGAGCCAGATAAACGGCATCTTGCCGATGTAGGCGCTCACCTCCTTTTCGAGTGTGAGCTCCCCCGCTCGGATCTCGCCTTTCGCCGCCTTTCCCCTGCCCCAGGTCGGGATGTCGTAGCCGTAACGCCCCGCGAGCGCGAGGCCCACAATCAGCCGGAAGATGGAGCCGCGATGGTTGCCGCCGCCGGTAGAAGGGTTTCCCTTGTGCCGCGCCAGCCGCGTCCAGAGTTTCGAAGCCGCACCGGCCTTGAGCGCATGGGTGCCGACGCGCACGATGCGTGGCCCGTTGCCGCTGTCCGATCGCGCCTCGCCTTTCTCTCGAAAGAAATAGACCCCGCGCTGCGGCCACTTCATGCGGCCCGAGCATTCGGCGAGGTATCGCTCACCACCGATGCTCTGTTCCAGCCGGCCGAGCAGGGCGTAGAAACGACGGAGCTGGTCAAGGCGCATGTTGTCGGTCATTCTTGGAGGCCACCGTCGGCGTCAAGCGGACCCATGGGCGGTCCGGACAACGTCACACCGTTTGATTTAAGCCATATTTGTCGCTCGTGGCGGCCGGATTTGAACCGGCGCCCCCCTGCGTTCAAGTTCGGCGGAAGCGTTTTCGGGCGCGTCGCAAGGCGTCGCATCTGGCCGCAGTGTATAGCAATATGTGCCAGTAAACACGGCCGGGTGTTACCGCCTAAATTACCGGCGTCGGCGGCGGCTCGACCGCGGCCATCTGCGGCCATCTTTGTTTAAGGGCCCCTGGACCTTCCCCTGAACCCGGAGGGCCAAGGGGGTTGGACCTGAGCGGCGCAGCCCGGCTGCGTGGCGGAGCACAGTCAGATGCCGACCCGTCATGCGGATGCTCGGACACCTCGCAACGAACCGCCGCGTTGCGGGCTGAAGCTGGAGTGCCCAGCCGTCCCGCATCGGACTTCGGATTACTTCTTCTCCGCCTATTCGTACACACGCCTCGCGAAACCCCGGCTTCCCTGCCCCGACTCACAACCCAGACAACATGCTCCGCCGCTGACGAACCGGATGCGGTTGTTGCAGGACGTGGCTTTCATCCCAGCCTCGCGCATCCGCACCACGCAGTCCAGGAGGTCGGCTTCGGCTCGGGATTGTTGGGTCACGCAGACGGCTGTCTGTACCACCCAAGAGCTCTTGGGGAAACGGACTGGAGATATTTCCGTTCCTTCAGGAACTGCTCAAACTTGGCGCCATCGGTAGCTCCTCAGGGGTTGATAGGCGCTAGTCCGGACCCTGAAATTTCTGACAGGTGCTACGAAAACTTGAAGATGGTCGGGGCGGCCGGATTTGAACCGGCGACCCCCTGCGCCCAAGGCAGGTGCGCTACCAGACTGCGCCACGCCCCGACACGACTATCGTAGCGAAGAAAAGAGCTCGGAAGCGCTGGGCCCATTGCTGGCGCTGGGCCCGGAAGGACGGGGTTTCGGTGCCGAAGCTGGGCTCGCTGCCGGCGCCGGGCGGCAATCCAACAGCCGAGGCACCAAGAGACCGATTCGACGTCAGCGCCCCGCAGACCGGGGTTGCGCCGGTGTCAGTACTTCGGCACGCTCGGGTCCACCTGATCGGACCACGCCAAGATGCCGCCGGCGAGGTTGCGGACGTTCGTGAAGCCCTGCTGCTGCAGGAACGCCACCGCCTTGGCCGAGCGGCCGCCCATCTTGCAGTGGGCGACGATGTTGCGCTGGGGATCGAGTTCGTTCAGCCGCGCGGGAAGCTGGCCCAGCGGGATCAGCAGCGCGCCGGGGATGCGGCAGATGTCGAATTCGTGGGGCTCGCGCACGTCGAGAATGAAGACGTCCTCGCCGCGATCCAGTTCCTGCTTCAGTTCCCTGGGGGTGACTTGACGCACGCCGTTGCTCTCCGCCGCGGGCGCCGTTTCGGCGCCGCGAATGCCGCAAAATTCCTGGTAGTCGATCAGCTTGTGGATCGTCGGATGCGATCCGCAAACCGGGCACTCCGGATTCTTCCGCAGCTTAAGCTGGCGAAACTTCATTTGCAAGGCGTCGAAGAGCAGAACCCGGTTCTTGAGCGGCTCGCCGATTCCCAAAATGAGTTTGATCGCCTCCATGGCCTGGATCGTGCCCATGATGCCGGGCAGCACGCCCAGCACGCCGCCCTCGGCGCAACTCGGCACCAGCCCCGGCGGCGGCGGCTCGGGATACCAGCAGCGGTAGCACGGGCCGTCGGGCAGGGCCAAGACGGCGGCCTGGCCCTCGAAGCGGAAGATGCTGGCATAGACGTTGGGTATGCCGGTCAGCACGCAGGCGTCGTTGACCAGGTAGCGGGTGGGGAAGTTGTCGGTGCCGTCCACGACCAGGTCGTAGTCCTTGAAGATGTCGAGCGCGTTCTCGCTCGACAGCTTGGTTTCGTAAGGAACGACGTTCACGTTGGGGTTGATCGCCGCGATCGTCTCCCGCGCCGAGTCCAGCTTGGGGCGGCCGACATCGGGCGTGCCGTGGATCACTTGGCGCTGCAAATTGGTGAGATCCACGACGTCGAAGTCCACGATGCCGAGCGTGCCCACGCCGGCGGCGGCCAAATACAGCGCCACCGGCGCGCCCAGGCCGCCGGCGCCGATCGCGAGCACCCGCGCGGCCTTGAGCTTGCGCTGCCCCTCCATCCCCACCTCGGGAATGATGAGGTGCCGGCTATAGCGCAAAATCTCCTCTTGGTTGAGAGCGGCGGGCGGTGCGGTCAAGGTAGCCATTACGAACTCCTCAGCGCCCAATCGGGCGCTCGCGATCAACGAAAAAGCAAGTTCGGGCGTCCGCGAAGCGGAAGCCGGAAACGTTAAAAACCGAGGGGGAAACGAACGAGAAAGCTACAGGAGGGCGATCAACATCGCGCCTCAGCCGGGCGGCTGGACGGCAACAGGGCAGCCTCGCGGCCGAACGCACGGGGAGCGCCACCGGCAATCGAGGGCACGATCGAGAGGGTATCCGAGGTCTTCACCGGCGTTCGTTCCCGCCCAGTATAGCGAATGTCCTCGTCGTTGAGATAAACGTTGACGAAACTGCGCAGTTTGCCTTCCGGAGTGAAAAGCTGGGACTTAAGCTGCGGGTGGGCAGCGACCAAGCGCTCCAGCACCTCGCCCACGTCCCGGCCATCCACCTCCACCGCCGCCTGCTTGTCCGCGTAGGAACGCAGGGGCGTGGGGATGAACACCTTGATGGGCATAGCGGTTCGCAATCCTCCAAACATTAGATACACGGAGCCCCGCCTGGGCTCCAAGGATCATTATCAGCCCATCGGCCGGAAAGAGGCCCGAGTGCCGCCGGCAGGGGGCACTACGGGGCGAGCGCCTTCGCACTAGGCGTTTGCTGTCCGCGGCCCCGGGCAGGGGCATCGGGGCGTGGAGGGCGGCAGCGCGGCTGAAAGGCGCGGGCCTAGGGGACGGAGCCTTCCGCAGTGGCGGGATCGATCACGCTCTTGATTTCAGAGATGCGGTTGGCGGGGAAGCCGCCTTGAGCGGCATGCTGGCGAATCAGGGCCTCGCTCGGTGCGATATAGACGCAATAGATCTTATCGCCGGTCACATAGCTGTGGACCCATTGGATCTGCGGCCCGAGCGTGGCAAGCACGCTGCAGGACTTTTGCGACAACGCCTGAATGTCTGGCGCGGAGAGCGCGCCCGCGCCGGGCACCTCGCGCTCGATGAGAAACTTGGGCATGATCGGCTCCGCCGGGGCGCTTTCGCCGGCCTTCCGCTCAGTGGATCACCAAATGGATCAAAACGCAAATACTTTCGCGAGCCGCCGCGGGCTAGGGACGGGAGAGCGAGGCGGCTTCGGTGATCTCTTCCTGGATGAAGTGGCTGCGGTCGTCGGCAAGCTCGAAGGAGTTGAGGGCGGCGGCGCGCCCCTCGGCGACGCTGACGATCACATAGGAATATCCCGGCCAGGCGGCGTGCTCGAGATCGTATTGCGAGGGCCGGGCGGGGTGATCGGGATGGGAGTGATAGAAGCCGATCACGTCCAAGCCGCGCTCGCGCGCCTGCCGCTGCACGGCGAGGTGCTCCTTGGGATCGAAGTCGAAGCGGTTGCGCGGCGACTCGGTGTTGGCGTTGCGCATGGGCACGACTTCGGCCACTTCCCGCGCGCCCGCGCCGGCGCCGCCGAGCAAGACGCCGCAGCATTCGTGGGGGTAGGCCTGCTCCCCATGGCGGGCGATGGCGGCATGCTGCTCGGCTGTCAGCCGCAGGGCCATAAGGAAATCAGTATAGGGCTTGCTCCCAGAAGCGCTCGCTCAGGTACTTGTCGGCATTGTCGGGCAGGATGGTGACGATCACCCCCGGCTGGCCCTGCGCGCGCAGGTGCTCGGCGACCCGGCAGGCGCCGGCGACGGCGGTGCCCGAGCTGATGCCGGCCAAGATTCCTTCCTCGCGCGCCAGCCGCTGCACCATGGCGTAGGATTCCTCGGTGCCGATGGCGAGATCCTCGTCGGCGAGCGCGGCATCGTAGATCGCGGGCACGAGGGCGCTGGCCATGTGCTTGAGTCCTTCCAGGCCGTGAAAGGGCGAGTCGGGCTGGAGCGAGATGCAGCGCACCGCCGGGTTCAGCTCGCGCAGGCGGCGGGTGGTGCCGACGAAGGTGCCGCTGGTGCCGAGGCCGGCGACGAAATGGGTGACGGCGCCGCCGGTGTCGCGCCAAATCTCTTCCGCCGTGCCCCAATAGTGCGCGCGCCAGTTGTCGGGATTGGAGTACTGATCCACGTAGAAGTAGCGCTCGGGATCGGAGGCGGCCAGCTCGCGGGCCCGGCGGATCGCCCCGTCGGTGCCCTCGCCGGGATCGGTGAAGATCAATTCCGCCTGGTAGGCGGCGAGAATGCGCTTGCGCTCCGGGCTCGCGTTTTCCGGCAGGCACAGGCAGACGCGATACCCGCGCGCGGCGCCGATCATCGCCAGCGCGATGCCGGTGTTGCCGCTGGTCGCATCCAGCAGAATCCGGTCCCGGCGCAGCGCGCCGCGGCGCTCGGCTTCGCGCACCATGTTCCAGGCCGGACGATCCTTGACGCTGCCGCCGGGGTTGAACCACTCGGCCTTGCCGAGCAGCACCACGCCGGGGAATTCCGCGCCGATGCGTTCCAGCCGCAGCAGGGGCGTGTTGCCGATGCATTCCAGAAGCGATTGGCCCGCGGCGGAACGGCGCGGGGCGATGTCACTCGCGGGCATCGGGCTGCGGCCTCCTTGCTATGATTGTATCTTTGCTGCTGCGCGGCCTTCTGCCGTGCGGCGGGAGTCACGCCATGGCCAAACCCCAACCCAGCGGCTTTGCCGCGCTGCGCTCGCGATTGCAGGAACTGGGCTTCGAAATTCTCGATGCCGGCGAGAATCGCTACTTTGCCGTGAAATACGGCTGCGCCGCGGGCTTGACCGCCGACGAGCAAGGCCAGCCGGTGCTCTTCGCCAGCCCCGGACGGATCGTGCGCGGCGAACTGGCGCGGCTGATCGATCGCAGCTTCCAAAAGTTTCTCAAGACCGCCGACGGAGAATGGCCGGCGCGAGCGGAAGACCTCGGCGCCTTGCACGACTTTCAGCGCGACCTGCACTATGCGGCGGGGACGCCGCTCCTCTACAACGAAGCGCTCGGCTCGGTGAGCGACCGCTACTTGTATGACCGCATCTGGTACCGCGATCAAGGCGCGCAGCCGCGGCCGTGGGAAGACGCGCGGCGCCGCCTGCCCGACGCCGAGCTGGCCGATGCGCAAATTTTCAAGATCAGCGCCGGCGTGGGCGGCGTGAACTAAGCTTCCGCCAATCTCAGCTTGAGGCGGTCTTTTCGGCAGGCGGATGGAGTCGATGCCGAGCGCAACCTTGCGGCGCGAGTACGAAGCGGCTTGCCGCGCCTCCGACCGCTTGTTCGGCCGCATTGCCGCCGAAGCCTGGTACGACCGGCCGATCCCCGAGCGGCACCGTCTGATCTTTTATCTCGGACATCTGGAAGCCTTCGACTGGAATTTGATCGGCAAAACGGCGCTGCAACGTGGGCCGTTGCAGCCGTCCTTCGATCAGCTCTTTGCCTTCGGCATCGATCCGCCGTCCGGGCAATTGCCGGACGATCGGCCCGCCGACTGGCCCGCGCGGCGGGAAGTCGCGGCCTATTGCCGCCGGGTGCGGGAGGCGCTGCGGCCGGTCTGGCGCGGGGCGGCGAAGGAAGTGCTGCAGATGGCGATCGAACACCGGCTGATGCATCTGGAAACGCTGGCCTATTTGCTGCACCAGTTGCCGCCGGAGAAGAAGCGCATCGCCTCGCGGCCGGTGGCGGCTTGGCCGGCCCCGGAGGAGCAGTTCGTGGACGTGCCCGCGGGCGTGGCCACGCTCGGCCGCGAACCGGAAAGCGGCTTCGGCTGGGACAACGAGTTCCGCGCGCAATCCGTCGCCGTGCCCGCCTTCGCCATCGGCCGCCACAAGGTCACCAACGGCGATTACCTGCGCTTCGTCGGCGAGGGCGGGCCCGTGCCCGGATTTTGGCGGCGCGGGCGGGCGGGCTGGCGGCTGTTGGCCATGGGCGGGGAGATTCCGCTGCCCCTCGACTGGCCGGTTTACGTCACCCAGCAGCAAGCCGCGGCGTACGCGCGCTGGCGCGGCAAGGCGCTGCCGAGCGAGGCGCAGTTTCATCGCGCAGCCTATGGATCGCCCCGCGGCGAACGCGCCTATCCTTGGGGCTCCGCGGCGCCGGCGCCCGGGCGCGGCAACTTTGGCGGCGCGCGCTGGGATCCCGTCAGCGTCGCCGCGGCGCCGGCGGGGCAGAGCGCCTGGGGCGCGGCGCAGATGGTCGGCAACGGCTGGGAATGGAGTTCGACCGTGTTCGCGCCTTTTCCCGGTTTCGTGCCCCACCCCTTCTATCCCGGCTATTCGCGCAGCTTTTTCGACGGCCGGCACTACGTGATCAAAGGCGCCGGGCCGCGCACCCCGGCGCGGCTGCTGCGCCGCTCGTTTCGCAACTGGTTTCGCGCGGACTATCCCTATGTCCATGCCGGATTTCGCTTGGTCGAAAACTGACGCGCAAGCCGCCGCCGCCGGCCCGCGCGCGCGGTTCGCGGCGGCGGTGCGCGCGGGCTTGTCGCGCCGGCCGCAGCGCACGCTGCCGCCGCAGTACTTCTACGACGACCTGGGTTCGGCGCTCTTCGAGGCGATCACGCACACGCCCGAATATGGTCTGGGCCGCGCCGACGAGCGTTTGCTGCGGCTCCACGGCGGCGAGGTGGGCGCGCGCCTGCGCCTTCCGCTGGCGATCGCCGAACTCGGCAGCGGCAACGGCCGCAAGACCCGCCAGTTGCTGGCGGCGATGGACGGCCGCCGGGCGGCGCGCTATTGCCCGATCGACGGTTCCGCCGCCGCGCTGGCGCGCTGCCGGGAGGCCGTGGCAGGGCTGGCAGGAGCCGTCGTTCCCATCGAAGCCGGCTACTTGGAAGGATTGCAAACGGCCGCGGCGGCGCGCCGCGAAGCCGAGACGATGCTGGTCCTCTTTCTCGGCGGCAGCATCGGCAATCTCGACCGGCGGGCGGCGGTGGAGATGCTGGCCGAGATGCGGCGCCTGCTGCGGGCCGGCGATTGGCTGCTGCTGGGCGTGGACCTGGAGCGCCGGCCCGAGCGCCTGCTCGCCGCCTATGACGACGCCGCCGGCGTGACGGCGGCTTTCAATCTCAACCTGCTGGCGCGCATCAATCGCGAACTCGGCGGGCGGATTCCGCTGCGCGCCTTCTCCCATGTCGCGCGCTACCACGCCGGCGAGCGGCGCGTGGAGATGCATCTGGAGGCGCGGGAAGCCGTCGAGGTTGTAGTCGAAGCCGCGGGCGTTCACGACCGCCTGCAAGCCGGCGAGACGATATGGACCGAATCGTCCTACAAGTACAACCGCGAAGAAGTGCGCGGTATGGCGGAAGCCGCCGGCTTCGCCTGCGAGGCGCAATGGCTGGATGGCGAATGGCCCTTCGCCGAGACTCTCCTGCGCGCCGAATGACAAGCGGAAAGCCGAGAACAGGCGCCAGAGGGCCGGACCTCGGCGCTCGCCGGGTGGCGCCGGGCGGTTGCCGGACGATGGCGCGCAGGCGCGGCGGGGTAGCGGCGGATTAGCTAAGGGCAGGCTGGCAGGCAGGAACGCCTGTCCGACGAACAGCGGAGAACGCCTGCGCCACCGGGCTCGCCGCGCCGCCCCTAGGGGGCCACGATCGGGAGGTCGTCGTGGACTTCCAAGGCGGCGAGCTGCCCCGCGAGTTCGTCGGGCGCGTGAACGGGCGGCTGGCAAGCGCCGCGGGTGCAGACGAGCGCGGTCGAGCGGCGCCCGCCGTCGGGCGCATAGGCGGCGATCGCGGCGAGCGCCGCCGGCACGCGCGCGGGATCGGCGCCCGCCGGCAACGTGACAACGAGCTTGCCCAGGCGGAAGTCGCGACGCGCTTCGGCGGCCAGCGCCGGCGCGAGCCCATCGCCGCCGTCGAGGATCACGACTTCCAGCGGCTCGGCAAAATACACCTGCAGCGCCACGCCATAGGTGCCGGCGAAGATGCCGAAGGCCGTCGCCGCGCCGGCGAAATGCTCGAGCGTGGCGTGCGCCGTCTCGCGCCACTTGGCTTCGCCGGTAAGCGCCGCGAGCCGCAGGCAGAGCAGCGCGGCGGCGGCATTGCCCGAAGGCGTCGGTGAGTCTTGCAGCGGCTTGCGCGTCGCCGCCAGCGCCCCCAGCGGCGCGCTTGCGCCGCGGGGCAGGTCGGTGAAGCCGCCCTCCGGCGCCGCGTAATCGCGCAGGCACAACTCGGCGAGATCGCGCCCCGCTTCGAAATACCGCGGCGCGCCGGTGGCGGCGAAGCCGTCGAGCGCGGCGAGCGCGGCGAAGACCTGGTCGTCCAGGGTGAAGACCGCCTCCTCCACCCGGCGCGGCTCGGCGCCGTCGTGCGGCGCGGCGAAAAGCGCATGGCGCAGGCCGCGCCCGGGCGTGATTTCGGCGAGCAGGCGGTCGAGCGAGCGCTGGGCGAAGGCGCGGCCCTGCTCCAGCCGCTGTCGCTCGGCATCGTTCGCGGCCAGCGGCAGCAGGTGATGCGCCTCCAAGTAGGCGCTGACGAACATCGCGTTCCAACTGGCGTAGATCGTGCGGTCCACGAACGGCGCCGGACGGCGCAGGCGCGCGGCGTAGAGCGCCTCTTTGATCCGCGCCAGGGCGGCGGCGGCCTCCGCCTCGCTCAGCCCGCGGCGGTGCGCCCACTCCGCGGCGCTTTCCCGGGCGGCGAGCACGTTTTTCTCCGGATTGTGGTGCATGGGGCCGCGCGCGGCGATGCCGAAGTAATCGGCGGCAAGCTCGAAGTCGGCGTCGGCCAGCGCGGCGCGCGCCTCTTCGCGCGTCCAGGTGAAGTAATCGCCGTCGTCGTCGAGGGAAATATCGGCGTCTTGGCTGGCGTAGAAGCCGCCGCGCTCGCGGTCGCTCAGCCACGCGTCCACCCAGCGCATGATGTCGAGCGCGACGCCGGCGTAGGCGCGGCTGCCGGTGACTTGCGCGGCATGGATGTAGTTCTTCAGGAGCTCCGAGTTGTCGTACGACATCTTCTCGAAGTGCGGCACCGCCCAATGCTCGTCCACGCTGTATCGGTGAAAGCCGCCGCCGAGATGGTCGTACATGCCGCCGCGCGCCATCTTGTCGAGGGTCAGGAAGGCGATATTGCCCGCCACCATGTCGTTGCGGCGGCGGCAGCGGTCGAGCAGCAGATCGAGGATCGCGGGATGGGGGAACTTGGGCGCGTGGCCGAAGCCGCCGTTCACCGGGTCGAACGTGCGCACGGCCGCCTCGAAGATGCGGTCGAGCAGCGCCGGCGAGAGCGCCGTTTCCGCCGCCGGCGGCTGCTCCATGCCGCTGAGCGCCTCCATGACGCGGCGCGCGCTCTCCTTGATTTCGGCCGGCTGTTCGGCGTAGGCCTGGGCAATGGACTCGAGCACGCGGCGAAAGCTCGGCCGGCCCATGGCGTCGCTCGGGGGGAAGTACGTGCCGCCGTAGAACGGCTCGCCGTCGGGGGTGAGAAAAGCCGTCAGCGGCCAGCCGCCCTGCCCGGTCAAGGCGCTCACGGCCAATTGATAGCGGCTATCCACGTCCGGCCGCTCGTCGCGATCCACCTTGATCGGTATGAACCGGCCGTTGATCAGCTCCGCCAGCTGCGGATCCTCATAGCTCTCGCGATCCATGACATGGCACCAGTGGCACCAGACCGCGCCCACATCCAGCAAAATCGGCTTGTTTTGCTGGCGCGCCAAGGCAAAGCTCGCCTCGCTCCATTGGCGCCAGGCCACCGGCTGATGCGCGGCGCTGCGCAGGTAGCTGCTGTGGGCGGAGGCGAGGTCGTTGGCCATAGCTTCAGTCTAGGCCCAGGCCGGAGCGCGCGCGGACGCGATCGCTTCGCTGGGTTTCGGCTCCAGTTCAGCACGGCGGGCAGGCTGCAAGACCCGCTCCGGGAAGGGGAGGGACTGCCGTTGTAATTAAAGTTCTGCTATTAGCTTTGACCTAACAATCGGAGCCAAAGGCCTGGCCCAGACCTGGTCGGAAAACCGGAAGATCGGGCAGGGGACGAGCGGGGCTTGGGCCAAAACGGAGCGAAAAGGCGGCGATTGCGGCTAGGGCGCGGGCGTCGGCAGTGAAAAAAAGCGTGCTGCAAGCGCTTTTTTTCTGTTTTTTTTCCGCCTTTAGGCGGATAGTAGGCGAGTGATGACCCCCCGGAAGGACTCCTCCGTTGGGGGGTAAGGAAAGTGAAGAGAACGTATCCAGCATCTTGCGAGCGGTGCGGACGCCCGCTGAATTTGGCCTCCGTAGTTACGCCTCGCTTCGGGTTAGTACCGGTAGATTGCCCCCACTGCCAGCACCACCACTTGATGTCGCCGCTTGAACTGAATCAGGCTCGCACTTCCATTCCGAATCTGCGGTACTCGCCGCAGCGCGAAGAAGGATTGTGGGGCCAGTTGCGGCGCTTCATCGCTAGCTAGGCGAGGGCAAATTTTCCACGCTCAACGGACGCGCGCGGGCGCGAGCGCAGTCGTCTGCCGCGAGCGCGCCTGGAGCGCGCGATGCTGGCTGCGGGCCGCCGCAGCGAGTCAATGCAGGCCTCATTCCGCGCGCTGCATCTATTCCAGGGATGGGAGGGACGCGGCGCATGCCCGAGCGCGGTTCGCGAGTAGCCATCGGAATCACGGCGGGAATTTTGGCGGGGCTGGCAGGCACCGCCGCCATGAATGCCTTCTGGGCAACGGAAGCGAAGATTACCCACCGCAAGCGCAATCCGGATGAATCCTCGACCACGCGGATAGCGGCCGACCTGCTGCGCAGGTTCGGAGCGCGCGCGCCGGCGCGGACGGCGCGGCGCACCGGCGGCAGGGTCGTCCATTGGGGCTATGGAGCCGCCTGGGGCGCGATCGCCGGCGGCTTGGGGTCCGTGGGCGTGCGCCTGGACATTGGCGGGGGCTTGCCGCTGGGCGCGGCGCTCTGGGCGGCTGGCGACGAGTGGGCGCTCTACAAGCTCGGCTATGCCAAGCACCCGCGCGAGTACCCGATGCGGTCCCATCTCGAATCGCTCGCGGCGCATCTGGCCTATGGCGCCGGCCTTTGGGCGGCGCTGGCGGCCGAACGAAAGCTGGGCCATTCGCTGGCCTCCGTGCGTATCGCGAAAGCCGCCTGAACGCCCTCGCCGCGTCCCCGGATGGCGCGCAGCGCCGTCGCGCGCCGCTTGCCGGCTTGTCCTCTCGCCCGCCGCGCGGGCGCGCGCAGGGCTACCCGATATAATTGAAAGTTTTGGCAGAGCTTTGCGGAAGCGCTTGTGGGGCGTGGCTTGTGGACGCCGCGCCGGGAGCGGATGTGGGCGAGGAGGCAATCGAGATTCGCGGCGCGCGGGTGCACAACCTGCAAGGCGTGAACTGCCGCATTCCGCTCAACTCGCTGACCGTGGTCACCGGCGTCTCCGGCTCGGGCAAGAGCAGCCTGGCGTTCGACACGGTGTATGCGGAGGGCCAGCGCCGCTACGTGGAGTCGCTGTCGGCGTACGCGCGCCAGTTTCTGGAGCGCATGGAAAAACCGGCGGTGGACCAGATCGAAAATCTGGCTCCGGCGATCGCGATCCGCCAGAAAAACGCCACCCGCACCCCGCGCTCGACGGTGGCGACGGCCACCGAAATTTACGATTACCTGCGGCTGCTCTATGCCCGCGCCGGTCGCACGATCTGTCCCGATTGCCAAATCGAGGTTCAGCGCGACACGGTGGATCAAGCCGTATCGCAAGTGCTGGCGGCGGGACGCGAGCGCCGCGCCTATGTCTTGTTTCCCGTCTTGAGCGATGGGACGGAAGCGAGCCCGGCAGCGGCGCCCAAGGCGCAGCGCAAGCGGAGCAAGCAGGCGCGAGACGAGCGGCGCGAGCGGCTGCGGCAGCGCCTTTTCGACCTGCGGCAGCGCGGGTTCGCGCGCCTCTACCAAGCGGGCAAGCTGGTCGAATTCGCCGATCCGGAATCGCTGTTGGAGCTGGATTTCGGGCAGCCGGTCTTCGCCGTCGCCGACCGGCTGGCGCTCGAGCCCGAGGCGCGCGGGCGCATCGTGGAAGCGCTGGAGACCGCCTATCGCGAGAGCGGGGAGGCGGTGTTCGAGATTCTGCCCGCCGACGGCGAGGGCGAGCCGGAGCGGCGGCGATTCAGCGAGGGCTTCGAGTGCCGCTGCGGGCGGCGGTTCGAGGCGCCCGAGCCGCGGCTATTCTCGTTCAACAATCCCTACGGAGCGTGCCCGCGCTGTCAGGGCTTCGGCAACGCCATCGAGTTCGACATGAGCCGGGTGGTGCCCGATCCCAGCCGCAGTTTGGGCCAGGGCGCGATCGATCCGTGGACCAAGCCGCGCTATCGCGCCTGGGCGGCCGAGCTGAAGGCGCATGCGCGCGAGCTGCGGCTCCCGCTGGATGTCCCCTGGGAAAAGTTGAGCGAGCGGGAGCGGCGGATCGTGGTCGAGGGCGAAGGCGAGTTCGCCGGGCTGCGCGGCTTTTTCGCCTATCTCGAGCGCAAGAAATACAAGCTGCACGTGAGGATTTTCCTGAGCCGCTATCGCGGTTATGTGCTCTGTCCCGAGTGCCGGGGCGCGCGGCTGCGGCCGGAGGCGCTCTGGGTGAAGCTGCGGGGACCGCGGGGCGGCGCGCAGCCGGACGCGGGCTGGCTGAATATCGCCGAAGCCTGCGCGCTGACGACCGAGGCGGCGGCGGAGTTCTTCCAGGGCGTGCAATTGAGCGAGCAGGAGCGCGGCATCGCCGCGACGATTCTGGCCGAGATCGAGCGGCGACTGGGCTTTTTGACGCAGGTCGGCCTCGAATACATCGCCCTGGACCGCTTGTCGTCGTCGCTTTCGGGAGGCGAATCGCAGCGCATTCAACTGGCGACTTGCCTGGGCGCCCAACTAGTGGGCTCGCTGTACGTGTTGGACGAGCCCTCGGTCGGATTGCATAGCCGCGACACGCACCGGCTGGTGACGATCCTCCACGGGCTGCGCGATATGGGCAACACGGTGCTGGTAGTCGAGCACGACGCGCAGGTGATGCGAGCGGCGGATTACTTGTTGGACCTCGGGCCGGGCGCCGGCGAAGCGGGGGGAACGCTCGTGGCGGCGGGCTCGCCCTTCCAGGTAGCCGCCAATCCGGCCTCGCTGACCGGGCGCTACCTGGCGGGCACGGAGCGCATTCCCGCCCGGCCGCGCCGGACCGCGACGGCGGCGCGGCTGGAAGTGCGCGGCGCCGGCGCGCGCAACCTGAAGAACTTGGACGTCAACATCCCGCTGGGCGTGCTCACGGTGGTGACCGGGGTTTCGGGCTCGGGCAAGAGCACGCTGGTGCATGAGGTCGTGCATCGCAATCTGGCGGCGCTGCGGCAGAATTCGCGGGCGGCGCTGGCCGGCTGCCGGGAGCTGCGCGGCAGCGAGCGCGTGCGGGAAGTGGTGCTGGTGGACCAGGCGCCGATCGGGCGCACGCCGCGCTCGAATCCGGCGACCTACATCGGCGCCTTCGACGGCATCCGCCGCCTCTTCGCGGCCACGCCGGAGGCGCGGCGGCGCGGCTACGGTCCGGGCCATTTCTCCTTCAATGTCGCGGGCGGGCGGTGCGAGGCCTGCGAGGGCCAAGGCGTGGTCACGGTGGAGATGCAGTTTTTGGCCGATGTCGAGCTGATCTGCGAGGAGTGCGGCGGGACGCGGTTTCAGGCTGCAGTGTTGGAGGTGCCCTTTCGCGGCAAGAACATCCATGAAGTGCTGCAACTCACGGTGCGCGAGGCCGGGCATTTCTTCGCCGGCCACGCGCAGGTCGTGCGCCCGCTGGCGGTGCTGGAGGAGATCGGGCTCGGGTATCTGCGCTTGGGGCAGGCGGCGACGACGCTGTCCGGCGGCGAGGCGCAACGGATCAAGCTGGCGGCGCACCTGGCGCAACCGGACTCGGCGGCAGGGGCGTTGTTCCTGCTCGACGAACCGACGACCGGCTTGCACTTCGCCGATGTCGGCGTGCTGATCGAGGCGCTGCGGCGGCTGGTCTCGGCGGGGGCGACGGTGCTCGTGATCGAGCACAACCTCGATGTGATCGCCGCCGCCGATTGGGTCATCGATTTGGGACCGGAGGGCGGCGAGCAAGGCGGGCGGGTAGTGGCGGAAGGCCCGCCGGAGGCGATCGCCGCCTGCCGCGCCTCCTATACCGGACGGTACTTGAAGCCGTACCTGAGCGCCAAGAGCGCCTAGACCGGCGGCAGGCTCGCGAGGGCATGGCGGCAGGTGGGACTTGGGCTGACCTCCGCCGTTCGTACCGGGCCGCGCCGTTGTGGAAGCGGGGCGGCTAGCGCGAGAATAGAGACAATCTGCATGCTGGCCGCGCTGTTGATTTTGGGCCTACTTTGGGCGCAGCAACCTGCCGCCAATACCCTGGCCGCCAATACCCTGGCCGAAGCGGAAAAGGCGCTGGATCAGGGTCGTTTTGACGCGGCGGCGGCCATGCTCGCGCCGTATGTGGCGGCGCATCCGGACAGCGCGGCCGCGCGCTTCGCGCTGGCCTATGCCGAGACCGGCCTCGGGAAGGACGCGCAAGCGATCGGCGAGTACCAGGCCGGGCTCAAGATCAATCCTCGCGATTTCGCGGCGCAGCTCAATTTGGGCATTTTGCTCCGCCGCGGCGGGCAAGCGGCCGCGGCGGTGAGCGCGCTTGCGGCCGCGACGACGCTCGACGGCCGGAGCGCGAAGGCCTGGCTGGAGTTGGGCCGCGCCGAGCAGCAAAGCGGCGCCTGGGCCGCGGCGCTCCACGCATGGCAAACGGCCGAGGCGCTCGACGCCCGGGCCGAAGCGCCTTGGCTCGAGGCCGGCAGCGCCGCCTTGCAGCGCAAGGATTACGCAACGGCGCAAGCGCAACTGCAAGGCGCATTGCAGCGAGCGCCGGCGGACGTGAACGCGCTTGCCGCGCTGGCCGATCTCTACTCGGAAACCGAGCGCACGCCGCAGGCGGAAGCGATGCTGCGCGACTACTTGCAGCAGCAGCCGAAGGATGCGCGCGCGCATCTGGCGCTGGCGAGGCTGCTGGCGAACGACCACCAGGACGGCGGTGCGCGAGCTGAGTTTCGGGCGGCGCTGGCGCTCGCTCCCGGCGACCTGCAGGCCGAAGCGGAGCTGGCGAGGTTGGATTTGACGGCCGACGATACCGCCGACGCGATCGCCGAATACCGTCAATTGGCCGCGGCGCAGCCGCAGGCTGCCGAGTGGCGGCGCGGCTTGGGCGAAGCCCTGCTGCGGGCGCGGCAATACGCGGCGGCACGCGGGGAGTTGGCGGTGGCGGTGGCGCAAATGCCCAATGACGGCGCCACCTGGGGCGATCTGGCGTTTGCCGATTACAAACTCCAGGATTATTCCCAGGCGCTGGCGGCGCTGGAGCGGCACGGGCAACTTGCGGGCGATGACGCGGCCAGCTACTTTTTGCGCGCCGTATGCTGGGATGAGCTGCATCAAAGCAAGCAGGCGATCGAGTACTACCAGAAGTTTCTGGCGGCCGATCAGAACCGGGATCCCGACGATGCTTTCAAGGCGCGGCATCGGCTCATTGCGCTGCAGCCGAAGCGATAGGCGGAGGCGGGCGGGGCGTTGGGCGCTCTGGCGCCGCGCGGGCGCGGCGCTGGCGGCGGTATTGGTCGCAGCGGCGGCGTCGCTGCCGGCGCGGGCCAGCAAGCCGACCTATCAGGAGCTCGAATCCAAGGCGGCGGCGGCGCAAGGCGCCAAGCGGGCGGAATTGCTTTCGCAGTTGGCGCTGCTGGACTACGCTAAGGCACGCCGGAGCTACGAGGCCGGGCGGTCGCAGGAGGGCGCGCAACGGTTGACGGCGCTGGAGCAGCACGGGGAGCAGGCGATGGCGCTGCTCGAGGCGGAAGCGGCCCAGGGCAAGAAGAAGGGCATGAAAAAGGTCGAGATCGCGTTTCGCAAAGTGGTGTTCGGGCTGGCCGACTTGCGGCACGAGGCGAACTATCGGGATTTGCCGGCGATCGAGGCGGCGCAGAAGCGATTCTCGGCGCGGCGGCAGCAATTGCTCGCCTGGCTGTTCGCCGGCAAGAAGCGGGCGAGCGGCGGAGGCATGACATGGCACGGCTAGCCGCCTGGGCGGCGCTGGCCGCGATCTGCGTGCTGCCGGGGCCGCGGCTGGCGGCGGCGGCCGCGCCGGCGCCGGCCCGGGCGGCGCAACTCGCGCGCGATCCGCTGTCGCCGGCGGAGGCCGACCAGTTGCGCGATGCAGCCGGCAATCCCGAGAAGCGCGTGAGCTTGCTGCTGGGCTTCGCGCAAGACCGGCTGACCCGCTTCGAGCAAAGCCGGGCGGGGGCCGCGCCCGACCGGCAGGCGACGATGTACCGGATGCTGCAAGAGTTCGACGGCATCCTCAGCGAGCTCGACGACAACTTGGACGAATGGATGAGCGGGCACGTCACCAGCGAGATGGCGGCCAAGCCAAAGTTGGAAAAGCCGCTCGCGGCGGTGATCGCCGCCGATCGCGGCTTTCTCGCGCAACTGGCCAAAATTCAGTCGTCGTCGTCGGCGGCCGATCTGGCTTCCTATCACTTCGAACTCAGCGACGTCACCGACGACACGCGGCAGAATTTGCAGGACGCGCAAGACGACGTGGCCGAGCTGACGAAGCGCAAGCAAGAGGCGCAAGCCGCCAAGAAGAAGAAACACGAACGCTGACCCAATGCGCGACCTGGCGCCGACATTCCTGGCGGTTTTTCGCGAGCTCAAGCCGCGCACGCCGTATCCCGAGTTCAAGATCGAGTTCTATCCCTTCGCCTCGATCAACAGCACGATTCGCCGCCAAGACGGGCGCATTCGGGTGCGGCTGAGCGACCTGCTGGAAGCGGCGCCGGAGCCGGTGATCGAGGCGCTGGCGCAGATCCTGCTGCGCAAGCTTTATCGCAAGCCGATCCCGGCGCAATACAACGCCCGCTACCGGCGGTTCGTGGGACGGCAGGAAATCGCCGCCAAGGCGCACTTGATCCGGCAAATTCGCGGCCGCAAACGGCTCGCTGGCGCGCAAGGCGCGCATTACGACTTGGACGAAATCTTCGCCGACCTCAACCAGCGGTACTTTTACGGGCTAATGGCCAAGCCGGCGCTGAGCTGGGCGCCGGCGGCGGCGCGGCGCAATTTAGGCCATTTCGATCCGGCGCATAACGCGATCTTGATCAGCCGAATTTTCGACCGGCCGCGGGTGCCGCGCTACGTGCTCGAGTACATCGTCTACCACGAGATGTTGCACCTGAAATATCCGGTGCGGATGAAGGGCAGCCGGCGTTGCGTGCATCCGCCGGAGTTTCAGGCCGAGGAACGCCGCTTCGCGCAGTGGCAGGCGGCGGAAGCGGCGCTCAAGCGCTTGTAGGCCGCGGCAGGGAAGGGGGCGATGCCGGCCATGGCGGGCGGCGCGGCGCCCGAAGCGGTGCAACCCGGCGCAAAGTGCGCCATGATGGAAGAAAGGAGTTTTGCCATGCGCGGGATTCGCCCCTTTTCGGCCGCTGCCCTTACCGCGGGTTTGATCCTCGCGTTGACCACCGTTGGGCTGGCGCAGAATCAGCAGCAACAGCAACAGCAGCAGCAGGCGCCGCCGCCGGCCGGCGGCCCGACCGGCGCGCAAGGGCCGATCATCATTCCCAAGAAGCAGCCGACCGCGCCGCAGCCGCCGCCCCCGCCGCCGGAGAAGCCGAAAACCCCGGAATACAGCTTCTCGGTGAGCGTGCCCGAGGTGGAAGTACCGGTCGTGGTCGAAACCAAGAACGGCGACTTCATTCCCAACCTCAAAGCCGGCAATTTTCGCGTCTTCGAAGACGGCGTGGCGCAGCGGATCGACAAGGTGGCCTATACCTCCGACGCGCCGATGACGGTCGTCTTGCTGGTCGAATTCCGCAGCCAATGGTGGCCGTTCACCTACCAGATCCTGGAAGCCAGCTACGTGTTCACCCAGCAGCTTCAGCCGCAAGATTGGGTGGCGCTGGTCACGTACGACATCAAGCCGACCATCGTCGTGGATTTCACGCACGACAAGCGCGCCGTGTACGCCGGCTTGCAGTCGCTGCAGTTCCCCGGCTTTAGCGAAGCCAATCTGTACGATTCGCTCGCCGATACCATTGACCGGCTGCAACCGATCAAGGGGCACAAGATCATCGTGCTGATCACGGACGGGGTGGATACGTTCAGCCACATGACCTTCGACCAGATTCGCAAGAAGATCGCCGCGAGCCAGGACATCACGATCTATCCGGTGAGCATCGGCTGGGCGCTGCGCGAATGGCTGGAAACGCACGGCTATATGGGAAGCATCGGCGAGATGACCTATTTGCAGGCCGACAACCAGCTCCAATATTTCGCCAAGATCACGGGCGGGCAATTTTATCAGCCGCGTTTCGAGGGCGGCTTCAACGACGTGTTCCAGGACATCGCCAGCCGCGTGCGCAACCAATACATCATCAGTTATCGTTCGAGCAACCCCAAGCTCGATGGCACGTTCCGCAAGCTGAAGGTCGAGGTGGTGGCGCCAAACGGCCAGCCGCTGAAGGTGGTCAACCAAAAAGGCAAGCCAGTCAAGTACGAGGTGATCGCCAAGAACGGCTATTACGCGCCGCACGCCGTCGAATAGAAGCGGCGCGACGCCTCCCCGTCGTCGCGAGATTTTTCAGGCGCCTTTCCACGCGCGGATCACCAAGCGATGGCCCAGCGCCGCGCCGGCCAGAGGCTCGGCGTGGAAGCGTGGGCCGCCTAGAGCCATGACCGGGCCGAGGACGCCCCACCAGGCGTGCACGGCCCAGCGCAGGGCGGGAGCGCGTCGGGATTGGCGAAACGCCCAGGTTTGATCGTAAGCGGCGGCGCTCGCGGGGGCGCGCTGCGTCGCGCGGCGAAGGAGCGCGAGCGGCCGGTCGTGAGCCAGGGCATAGCAAACTCGCGCCCAAGCCCGCAGCGTGATCGCGAACAACTGCACGCGGGCAAAGCCCGCCGAGCGCAGCAGCGCCAGGAGCCGCTCACTCCGGTCAAACCAGCAGCGGTGGCCGGCAGCATCAGCAACCTGATTGGGGAAGGTCAAGAAGAGTTCGCCCTGGGGGCGCAGTACGGCGCCGAATTGCTGAAAGCAGCGGCCGGGGTCGGCAACATATTGGAGCATGTCCAAGCCGAAGGCAAAATCGAAGCGCGCGCCGAATTCGCTGGGAACGGCGACGTTCGCGCCGCCCAGCTCGACTTGCCAGGTCTTGACGCCGGCCAGGCCTGCCCTGAGCGCCGTCAGATTCGAAGCCGAAACGTCGGCGAGAACGAGTTCGGCCTGGCGCGATAGCAGATGAGCGGCGAATCCGCTGCCGGGCCCAGCTTCCAGAATTTTTGGGGCAGGCGATCCGCCTAGCAGCTCGCGAATCCCGGAGTATTGGAACAGAATTTCTTCGCGCAACGGATAGTCGTGGAACGGCGCCTCCTGCCCGCCTTGCAGCCGAAGGCCTGAGCGGAACCGCAGCGTTCGATGCTGGGCTGGCGGGGCGAAGACCGATGCGTTCATCGGAAACTCCGCGACGGTGTGGCAATTTCACTGCCATGCAGCCGCTGCGCCAAGTCATGTTGTGCAAACGAGTTGGCCCCGGGCGGCGGCACGGCGCAGTGAAGCGACGGTCATGTTCTGAGAACTGCGCTTCCTGCGCTGTGAACCCAAGTGCCTACGCATGAGACCAGGCCAGCTCGGCAGTCCGATTGTAACCGATTGATTATAAAGCATTTAATATGATTTGTCGGCCTTAAAGAATGGTCTCGTCCCCCAGAGGGTGCATGCAAACGGGTGGTGCGGGAACCCGGTGTCCTTATGAGGTGCGCTCACACGACAGAGGACGTAGGCCGCGCAGTTCGGCCCGCCGACGCCACCAAAGTAGGATTCAGAGCCGGCGCAGAATGTTGCCTGCCTAAAGAACGGCCGAGGGCAGCGGCCAAGGGGCGGAGATCAGCCATGATGGCGGCGAATTCGGCGGGAGAGATCGCCTGTTCGCGGTCGGAGATGCTTTCCTCGGGGGCGATGTGCACCTCGACGCAAAGGCCGTCGGCGCCGGCGGCGAGGGCCGCGCGGGAGGCAGAGGCGACCAGGGAGCGGCGGCCGGTGGCGTGACTGGGGTCCACGAAGATGGGCAGATGAGAGAGCTCGTGGATCGCGGCGACGGCGGAGATGTCGAGGGTGTTGCGGGTGAAGGTTTCGAAGGTGCGGATGCCGCGTTCACAGAGGACGACTTGATCGTTGCCGCGGGCGAGGATGTATTCGGCGGCGGCCAGCCACTCGGCGAGGGTGGCGCCCGGTCCGCGCTTGAGCAGCACCGGCTTGCGCTGGCCGCCGACGCGCTTGAGGAGGGGGAAATTTTGCATGTTGCGCGCGCCGACTTGAAGCATGTCGGCATATTCGGCGACGAGCGGCACGTCTTCGGGAGCGAGGACTTCGGTGACGACGGCAAGGCCGGCGGCGGCGCCGGCTTCGGCCAGGATTTCCAGGCCGCGCCGGCCGAGGCCTTGGAAGGAATAGGTCGAGGTGCGCGGCTTGAAGGCGCCGCCGCGCAGCAGCCGGGCGCCGGCGGCGGCGGCGGCATGGGCGGTGGCGAGGGTCTGTTCGCGGGACTCCACCGAACAGGGGCCGGCGATGACCACGAACTCATCGCCGCCGATCTCCACGCCGCCGATGCGGACGCGCGTGCCCTCGGGCCGCAACTGGCGGCTGGCAAGCTCGGCGGGCCCGCAGATCACGGCGAGCAGACCGGGGACGCTTTCGGCCAGGAGGCGCGCCTGGCGCAGCGCCGCCGGCGCCGGCTCCTCTTCTTCGGGGGTTTGCAAGGAAAAGACCGTGCCCGAGAAATAGCTGACCGGCTCGAGCGAAAAGCCCAAGCTTTGGAATTGGGTGCGCAGCGACTCGAGGCGCGGCGCGGCGGCGCCGGAGCGGAGTTGGATCAGCATGTTTCCCCCTGATTCATGGCCCAAAAAGCAAAAGGCCCGCTGAACTTTCGTTCAGCGGGCCAGGAAGTCGCGAGCTAGTTAGCTAGCTACGACACACCCCTCCCGCCTGACCGGTAATACCAAAAACGGCTGGCCACGGAGCGGTGCATCGAAGCGCCAGTATAGCCGATCGCCGGAAGGCTGTCTAGAACTGCCGGGACAATCGGCTGGGGCACAGGAACCGCCATCGAGCCGGGAGCCTCCCGTCAGCTTGGTTGAGAATGCTTGGGATGGACCGGGGGCCGAGGGAGCGAGTTCCTCGGAAGTGCTGCTAAACGTTAAAAAGATTTCATGGTTGATTGACTGACTCCCATTGACGAGCCTGCCGACCGGACGGTAGGCTAGAGGGAAGCAGGAGCGCATGGCTGAAAGCATCACGATCTTTGACACTACGCTGCGGGATGGCGAGCAGGCGCCCGGCTTCAGCATGAAGCCGGCGGAGAAGGTGCGGCTGGCGCAGCAGTTGGAGGCGGCGGGGGCGGATGTGATCGAAGCCGGCTTTCCGATTTGTTCGGAAGGCGACTTCGAAGCGGTGACTGCGGTCGCGCGGGTTTGCCGGCAGGCGAAGGTGGCGGCGCTGGCGCGGGCGGTCGAAGCCGACATCCGGCGCGCGGGCGACGCCCTGCGGGAGGCGGCGCGGTCGCGGATTCACGTCTTCATCGCGACCAGCGACATTCATCTGCAATACAAGTTGAAGAAGACGCGCGCGCAGGTGCTGGCCGACACCTTCAGCGCCGTGCGCATGGCGCGCGAGTACACCGAGGACGTGGAGTTCTCGGCCGAGGACGCGACCCGCACGGACCTCGAATACTTGATCGAGGTTTTGGAGGCGGCGCTGGAGGCGGGCGCGACCACGCTGAACGTGCCCGATACGGTGGGCTATTGCGTGCCGGCGGAGTACGCGGCGCTCATCTCGCAGTTGAAGAGCCGCGTGCGCGGCATCGAGAACGCCGCGCTGAGCGTGCACTGCCATAACGACTTGGGCCTGGCGGCGGCGAACACGCTGGCGGCGCTGGCGGCGGGCGCGCGGCAGGTGGAGTGCACGGTGAACGGCATCGGCGAGCGGGCCGGCAACGCGGCGCTGGAGGAGATCGTGATGGCGCTGCACGTGCGGCGCGACGCGCTGCCGTTTTTCACGAACATCAAGACGGAGATGCTGGTGCCGCTCAGCCAGGCGTTGACCGAGATCACCGGCGTCGGGGTGCAGCCGAATAAAGCGGTGGTGGGGGCGAACGCGTTCGCGCACGAGGCCGGCATTCACCAGGATGGCGTGCTCAAGTCGCCGCTGACGTACGAGATCATGACGCCGCAGTCGGTGGGGTTGCGGCAGGGCCAGTTGGTGCTGGGCAAACATTCGGGCCGGCACGCGCTGCAGAAGCGGCTGGCGATGCTGGGCTATAACTTCGAGCGGCGGCAACTGGACGAGATTTACCGCGAGTTCCTGGCGCTGGCGGACCGCAAGAAGACGGTCGAAGACGCGGATTTGCACCGGCTGGCCGGCGGCGGCGCCTTGCCGCGAGCGGCGGCGGAGGCGCAAGCGCAGCCGGGGGCCCGCTCCTGAGGGGCGGCGCGAGGGAATTATGACGGCAGTGGCGAAAAGAATTCAGACTTTTCAGGGGACGCTGGAGCGCCTGCCTGCGGGCGAGCAGGTCGAGCGCAAGAGCGCGGAGCCATTCATCGCGGCGGTGGTGAGCGGGCGGGTGCGCCTGCGCCTCGGCGAGGAGACGGTCATGCTGCGGGCCAGCGATGCGGCGGCGGTGCCGGCGCACGCGCGGTACCGGCTCGAGGTGCTTGACGATTCCGTGCTCTACCATTACACGGAGCCGGTGGACGAGAGTCTTTGGGGCGTCTAAGCCCGGTCCAGCCCAGCGCGAGCGAATGCCCGAAACCATTTGTCTTTTGCCCGGCGACGGCATCGGGCCGGAAGTCACCGCAGCGGCGGTCGAAGTGCTGGAGGCCGCGGCGCGGCGGCACCGGCTGGCGCTGGCGTTTCAAACCCAGCTGATCGGCGGGGCGGCGCTGCGGGCGGCCGGCGAGCCGCTGCCGGCGGCGACGCGGCAAGCGGCGCTGGCGGCGCGGGCGGTCCTGCTGGGGGCGGTGGGCGCGCCGGAGTTCGACGGCGAGCCGCCGGCGCGCAAGCCGGAGACCGGCCTGCTCGGGCTGCGGCGGGCGCTGGGCTGCTTCGCCAATCTGCGGCCGATGTACCGGCTGCCCGGCGCGGGGAACTCGCCGCTGCGGGAGGAGATCGTAGCCGGGGCGAATTTCGTGGTGGTGCGGGAGCTGACCGGCGGGTTGTATTTCGGCGAGCCGCGCGGGTTCGCCGGGGACGCGGCTTTCAACACCATGCGCTACAGCGAGGGCGAGGTCGAGCGGCTGGGGCGCGTGGCCTTCGCACTGGCGCGGCAGCGGCGGCGGCGCCTGACCAGCGTGGACAAGGCCAACGTGCTCGAGACCAGCCAACTGTGGCGGCGGGTGATGACTCGACTGGGGCAGGAATACCCCGACGTCGAGCTGCGGCACATGTACGTGGATACCTGCGCGATGCAGTTGATCCTGCGGCCGTGCGATTTCGACGTGATCGCCACCGGCAATCTCTTTGGCGACATCTTGAGCGACGAGGCGGGGGCGCTGGCGGGCTCGCTCGGCATGCTGCCTTCGGCGTCGCTCGGCGGGCGGGTGGACTTGTACGAGCCGGTGCACGGCTCGGCGCCGGACATCGCCGGCCAGGGCCGCGCCAACCCGGTGGGCGCGATGCTTTCGGCGGCGCTGCTGCTGCGGCATTCGCTGCAGCAAGAGCAAGCGGCGGCGGAAGTCGAGGCGGCGGTGCGCGGGGCGCTCGAGGCCGGGCCGCGCACGCGCGACTTGGGCGGCGAGGCCACGACCAGCGAGTTCACCGCCGCCGTCGTGCGCCGCCTGTCGTAATCACGGCAACAACGGAATCGGGCAGAGGATCTCTCCGATTCGGCTACGGCGCGCGGCGGCGCAGTTCACGCTCCGCGTCTCCTTCGAGGAAGATCGTGGCGCGTTCCATGGATGAGATCTGTCCCCACCGGACGATCCTCGGAGATCGCGAGGCGAATCGCAACCAACGGCGCGAGGAGGAGCGCTCGGTTCTCGCCCCTAGTTCCCGTCTGAGGTATCAAGGGCGCGTTCGGCGCGGGAGAGGACGGCGGTGCGGAGAGCGGGATGGCCGTCGAGAGAGGGCGCGAGGGCTAGGGCGACGCCGGGGAACCTCGCTTGGGCCTCGGCGACCAAAGCCGGAATGTCGCGGGCGACATGGAGACCGGCGGCGAGGAAATAGGGCACGACGGCGGCGCGCGGCTGGCCGGCCGCGGCGGCGGCGGCGACGGCCTCGAGCAGCGAAGGGCGCGCGGGGGGCAAATAGGCAGCGCGGACGAAGCGGCCGCCGGCGGCCAGTTCGGCGCAGAGGCGCTCGACGCTGGCATGCCAGGCGGGAACGGGCGAGCCGTGGGCGAGCAGAATAATGCCGCCGGGCGCCGAGCCGGCGGCGGTCGGCGGCGCGGCCGGCGCGGCGCGCCAGCGTTCGCGGCAGGCGACGACATCGCCGACGACGATCAGCGCCGGTGAGCGCAGCCCGGCCCGGCGGACGCGGGCCGCGATGGCGGCGAGGGTGCCGGTGACGACGCGCTGGCCGGGCAGCGTGCCTTGCGAAATGACGGCGGCGGGCGTTTGCGGCGGGTAGCCTTCCGCTTGCAGTTGGCGTGCGATCTCGGGCAGGCGTTCGAGTCCCATGAACACCACTTGCGTGGGGCGCGGCGAGGGGCCGGGAGCGGAGCTTTCGGCGCAGCGGTGGCCGGTGCGGAAGACGACGGCGGAGGCATGGGCGCGATGGGTGAGCGGGATCGCCGCCAGCGCGGGCACGGCCAAGCCGGCGCTGATGCCGGGAACGATCTCCCAGGGGATGCCGGCGGCGGCGAGCTGATCGGCTTCTTCGCCGCCGCGGCCGAAGAGAAACGGGTCGCCGCCTTTCAGCCGCACGACGCTCGCGCCGCCGCGGGCGCGCGCGATCATCAGCGCCACGAGCTCGGCCTGCGGCAGCGCGTGATGGCGATGGCGCTTGCCGGCATAGACGCGCTCGCAGCCCGCGGGCGCGTAGTCGAGGATGGCGGGACTGACCAGCTCGTCGTAGAAGACGGCGCCGGCGGCGGCGAGCACCCGCCGCGCTTTGAGCGTCAGGAGTTCGGGATCGCCGGGACCGGCGCCGACGAGCCAGACCTTGCCGGCGGGGCGTTTCTTGGGGGCGGGGGGCGCGGCGGGGCGGCGGCGGTCTTGAGGCTTTGCGCCGCGGCGCGCCGCGGTGCCGCGCAAAAGCCGCGCTGCGGGGTCCGACTCTGCGGTCAAACCGCCTCCAAGCTGATCAGGTCTTCGCGGCTGGGCAGCGGCGGCAGGGCCACGGCGGGGAGCTGGCCGAGCACAGCGGCGAGGCGGGCCGGCTCGGTGCGGCGGACGAAGGCGTGGAACGGCTCGTCGCCTTGGCGCTCGGCGGCAAAAAAGCGCAGCAGCGCGGCGAGGCGATCGGCGAGCTCGGCGGCGCGGACGCGGCCGAGCGTCTTGCGCGACAATCCGGCATCGCGGCCGAGCGCGCCGCCGAGGAAGACATCGAAGCCATCTTCGGGGCCGCCGGCGGTCTTCACGCGCACGCCTTGCAGGCCGATGTCGGCGATCCAGTGCTGGCCGCAGGAATTGGGGCAGCCGTTGAGATTGATCTTGATCGGCACGGCGAAGCCGGGCAGGCGGCGTTCGAGGCCGGCGACCAGGGCGGCGGCGGCCTGCTTGGTCTCGGTGACGGCGAGTTTGCAGAACTCCTTGCCGGTGCACGAGATCACGCCGCGACGGAAGGAAGAAGCGGCCAGGGGCAGCCCCGCGGCGGCCAGGGCGCGCTCGAGCGGCGCCAGATGGCGCTCGGGAATATCGGCGACCACGAGATTCTGCATGGCCGTGGCGCGAATCGAGCCGCTGCCCCAGCGCTCGGCGGCATCGGCGACGGCATGGAGCTGCGCGGCGGAGAGTCGCCCGCGGAGCACGGAAACACCGGCGTAAAACAGGCCGGGCTGGAGCTGGGGGTGAATGCCGACGTGGTCGCGGAAGTCGCCGGCCGGCGGGGCGTCGGGTTCGGCGCGCTCGAGCGCGAAGCCGAGGCGGCTTTCGATTTCGTCGAGGAAACGCGCGGCGGTCCAGCCGTGCTCGAGGAACAGGAATTTCAGGCGCGCCTTGGCGCGGTTCTGGCGCAGCTCGGCGCGATCGCGAAACAAGCTGACGATGGCGCGCGCCACCGGCACGACCTGATCGGCGGCGACGAAGACCGGCAAAGGCACGGCGAGCAGCGGGGTGGAGGAGAGGCCGCCGCCGACGCGGAGCCCGAAGCCGAGGCGGTCGCCGCGGCGATGGGCGGTGAAGGCGACGTCGTTGATCTCGGGGTTGGGGCACCACTGGCGGCAGCCGGTGACGCAAATCTTGAACTTGCGCGGCAGGTTGTAATACTCCGGGCTGGAAATCAACGCGCGCGAGACGGCGGCGGCGATCGGGCCGGCTTCACAGAACGCCTCGGGATCGATGCCGGAGAGCGGGCAGCCGGTGACGTTGCGCGTGTCATCGCCGCAGGCCGCCTGGCTGGTCAGACCGACCGCCCAAAGTTGATGGAAGATGTCGGGCAGATGCTCGGCTTCCAGCCAATGCAGTTGGAAGTTCTGCCGCACGGTGATGTCGGCCAGGCCGCGCCCATGGCGCTCGGCGATGCGGGCGACGGCGCGCACCTGCGCGGCGTCGAGCAAGCCGGAAGGAACGCGCACGCGCAGCATGAAATAGGGCGCGGCGGCGCCGAAGGCGCCCTCGCCGTCGCCTTGCGTGTACAGGCCCCACCAGCGCAGGCGCACCGTCAGGTCGGCGGCGGCGATCGCGCCGTGGCCGGCGCGGAAAGCCTGGAAGAGGCGCGGCAGCTCCTCCCAGGGGTTTTGCTCGGCCTTGATGCGCTCGTGGCGCTGAACCTTGGTTTCGTGAAGCGGGGGTTGAGTTTGAGCCATGAAAGACACGCAAAAAAAACAAAAGCGCCCATCCGCGGCCAGGAAGTCGCCAGCGGTGAGCGCCGATGAATCGCAGTACTTAAAAGTGATTACGAGTGCGAATCAGCTCACGCCGGCAGGGAATGGCGACAGCGGCAACAACAAGCCATGGTCGCGGCGTGCAGCATGAGTCACTATAACCCGGCCCGGGCGAAGCCGGCAAGCGATCCAGATCGAAGCGTAAGGATGAGCACGGGCCGGGCGCTCTATTGCCGGCCGGGCGCCGGCGCGGCGGCGGGCGGAGGCTCGGGGATGGCTTCGCCATCCTTGCGGGGATCGGAGGCGCCGAAGTTGACGCCGGTGGCGAAATCGCGCTCGGTGGCTTGGCCGCCGCCGACGCGCGAGCTGTAGGGGCCGAGGACGTGAATCTGGTGGCCGCGCGCGCTGAGGGCGCCGCGGACGGCGGCGGGAATGCGGTCTTCCATGTCCACGTCGCATCCGGCGAAGCTGAGCTTGGTGAAGCGCGGGGCTTCGAGGGCGGCCTGTATGTTCATGCCGAAGTCCACGACGTTGGAAACGAATTGCGCGTGCGCCTGCGCTTGATTGAAGCCGCCCATGATGCCGAAGGCGATGCGCGTTTCGCCCTTCTCCATGAAGGCGGGGATGATCGTGTGCAGCGGGCGCTTGTGGCCGGCCACGACGTCGGGCGCGCCGGGCTGGAGATTGAAGAGGGCGCCGCGGTTCTGCAGCGCAAAGCCGGTGCCGTCGGCGACGAGAAACGAGCCGAAGGCGGAGTAGTTGCTTTGGATCAGCGAGACCATGTTGCCCTGGGCGTCGACGGCGGTGAGGTAGGTCGTGTCCCCGGGGCGAGGGGCGGGCACGCCCGGCGAGACATCGCAGTTGGCGCGCGCCATGTCAATCAGCGCCGCGCGCTTTCGGGCGTAATCCTTGGCGAGCAGGCCGGCGACGGGGATGCGGCTGAAACGGGGATCGCCGACGTAGCGAAGCAGGTCGGCGTAGGCGAGCTTTTTGGCCTCGATCATGACGTGCAGCGCGTCGGCGGAGTTGTGGCCGTAGCGGGCGAGCGGGAAACGCTCCATGAGGTTCAGCATTTCCAGCGCGGCGATGCCTTGGCCGTTGGGCGGCAACTCGAAAACGGTCCAGCCATGATAGGTGGTCGAGATGGGCTCGACCCATTCGGCGGAGTACGCGGTGAAGTCGGCGAGGGTGAGCGCTCCGCCTTGGCGTTGGGAGAAGTCCACGATGGCGCGGGCGATCGGGCCCTGATAGTAGGCGTCGCGGCCGCCGCCGGCGACCTCCTCCAACGAATGCGCCAAGTCGGGATTGCGGAAGATCTGACCGAGACGCGGCGGCTCGCCGCCCGGCAGATACACCGCGGCGGCGCTGGGGCTAGGCCGGATGTCGGATGCCGCGACTTGCCAATAGGCGGCGGTCCACTCGGGGACCGGGAAGCCTTCGCGCGCGTAACGAATGGCGGGGGCGAGCAATACGGCGAGCGGCAGGCGCCCGAAGCGGGCGGAGAGCTTGGCCCAGCCGTCGACGGCGCCGGGCACGGTGACGGTGTCGATACCGTGCGCGGGCATGTGCCGCTCGCCCTTGCGGTGGAAGTAGTCGAGCGACCACGCGGCGGGCGACCAGCCGCTGGCGTTGAGCCCGTAGAGGCGGCGGCTGCGGGCGTCGTAAACGATCGCGAACAGGTCGCCGCCCATGCCGTTCATCATGGGCTCGACCACGCCCATGACGGCGTTGGCGGCGATGGCGGCGTCCACGGCATCGCCGCCTTGCGCCAGGACCGTGGCGCCGGCCTGCGCCGCCAAGGGGCTCTCGGCAGCGACGATGCCATAGCGGGTGAGCACCATCGAGCGGCCTTGCGCGCGATCTTGCGCCGGCGCGCCGGATAGCAGCGGGAAAAGCGTCATGAGAACGGCGGCGAGGGGCGGAAGCAGGCGGCGAAGCATAGCGCTCCAGTCATGGCAATGAGGTCAGGAATCAGCCATGTTACTCCACCCCCATGGCGGCGGCAGCGGCGCTGGAGGACTACGTGCTGGCACTCAGGCGCGCGCTTGCCGGCCGCGACATTTTTCACGTTTCCGGTTTTCAGCGAGTGTGGCCGCCGGATCACCGGAGCGCGCCAGGGAGATATAAACCATGCAACGCAATGCGACCGTCATCTTCGCCGCCGCCGCGGCATTGGCGTTGGCGCTGGGTCTGACCGCCAACGCGCAGGACTCGTCTTCCACCACTACTTCGAAGCCCGCCACCTTGGCGCAACGCCGGCAGCGGCAGCAGGACCGGATCGCCAACGGCATCAACAGCGGCCAGCTCACCGCCGGCGAGACGCAGCGGCTGGAGCGGCGCGAAGCGGGCATCAGCCGCGAAACGCGCGACATGCGCGAGGATAACGGCGGGCATCTGAACCAGGCGCAGCGGCGCGCGGTCAATCGGCAGCAGAATCGCGCCTCGCGGCACATTTACCGCGCCAAGCATAACGGCCGCCGGCGGTAGGCGAAAGTCCCAGGGACGAGCGATCGGGGATCCTGCGCCGGGAGGGCAAGCCGCCGCAGGCGGCTTGCCCTCCCGGGCGTTTTAGGCGCAGGCGGGCGGCCTGCGCGTCAGGCCGCTGCCACTCGCTGAGCCGTCAGTTCCCTGCCTCAGTTGCCGAAAACCAGCTCGCGGCTGCGCCCTCCCGGAGCGAACGAGCGGCGCTAGTGGCGGACGAAGAAAGTGATTGCGGCGACGCCTTGGAAGTGGAAGAAGTAGGCGACCTTGCCGGGCAGATGATGGTCCTCGAGCAGCTTTTGCAGCGCCGCTTGGACCTGCCGGATCAAACCCAGCTTGAGCAGCGGCAAGGAGCCGTGGTAGAGCGGAATCTTGGCGAGGGCGGCGGCGATCTCTTGGCGGTCGAGGCCGGAAAAGCCTTCAAAGCGCGCGGGCAGGAACTGGGGCGCATCGGCGAGATACCAGTCGAGGATCACGCCGCCAGAGAGGCGGATGACGCGCGGATCTACTTCGCTGAAGGCGCCGGTGTCGGCGAGGCGGTGGGCGGCGGCATCGAGCGCCGGCACGGAGAAGGGCGCGCCGACGGGGAGGCCGCTGGCGGCGATGACCTCGCCGGCGGCAAAGCGGCGCGAGCCGCGCACGTGAATTACCGTCACTTTCCCATCTTGAGCGAGCAGCAGGGCCGGCAAAATGCAGGTAAGCAGGGCGAGCGAGACCGGCCGCCGGACAGAGCAAATCGGGCACATAGGGTTCATTTTGCGCCCGCGCGCTTGACCTAACCAGCATCTCTGGGCGAAAGTCTTGGGGATCACCCGGGGGGAGGCAAACGTGAGCGGCGTTCGCATGGCAGTGTGGATTCTGGGTTTGAGTCTCGGCGCGTCTTTATACGCACAAACCAATGTGGCGCAGCTGGCGGGCCGCGTGAGCGATCCGAGCGGAGCGGCCATCGCGGGCGCGCGGCTGACGCTGACGGATCCCGCCAGCGGCGCCAGCCGCGGCGCGGTGAGCGACGCGCGCGGCGAATTCGCGTTCTTGGCGGTGCCGCCGGGCCTGTACCGGCTGCGCGCGCAGGCGGCGGGCTTCACGCCGCGCGAGGTGACCGACGTCATGCTGACGGTGGGCGAGCAGGCGCGCGTCAACGTCACGCTTGCGGTCGGCAGCGTCCGCACGGAGGTGCGGGTCTCCGCCGCGCCGGCGACGGTGGAGACGACGCGCACGAGCGTGGCGACGACCATCGGCCAGCGCGCCATCGCTAACTTGCCCAGCAACGGCCGCAGTTACATCAACTTCACGCTGCTCGATTCCGCCACCACGCGCGACAACCAGCCGGTGCTGGCGCCGGCGCCGACCAGCGGCCTGAACTTCGGCGGCCAGCGCGCCCGCGCCAACTCGGTGACCATCGACGGCGTGGAGGCCAACGACGCGGCGATCAACGGCGTGCGCGCCACGCTGTCGCAAGAGGCGGTGCAGGAGTTCCAGATTTTGACCAGCGGCTACCAGGCCGAGTACGGGCGGGCGGCGGCGGCGCAGATCAACATCGTTTCGAAGCGCGGCGACAATCAGACGCGCGGCGACGTTTTCGCCTATCTGCGCAACCGCAATCTCGACGCCGTCAACGCCTTCGCCAACGAGCCCAATCCGCCGGACACGCGCTTGCAGACGGGATTCACCCTGGGCGGGCCGATCCAGAAAGACCGGACGTTTTATTTCTTTTCGTTCGAAACGACCGAGCAGCACTCGACCGGCTTTTCGCAGGTCGGGCGCGGCAACTTCGGCTTGGTGCCGGTGCCCAACCCCTTCGGCGGCAACGTGGCGGTGCCGCTGCCGGCGGGTGTGTATGAGGCGGCGGCCAACGCGACGGCGCTGCTGACGCCGGCGCAGGCCGCCTACATCGCGCAGACGGCGGCGGCGCAGCCGCAAGCGGCGGCGAGCTACTACGTGCTGGCGGGGGCGGCGTCGAATTTGGCGCTGACCGGCTCGGCGGCGGGCAACGGCTTCGCGGTGGCGAACGGCAACCCGGCGGCCTTCGCCTTGACCGGCTTGCCGCTGCCGCCGAGCTACACGCCGCTGGAATCGCTGGTGGGCGATTATCCAGCGACGGCCAAGGCCTATTTCGGCTCGCTGCGGCTGGATCGGCAGCTCAACGGCGCGAACAGCGTTTTCATTCGCGCCAGCCTCTCGCCCAGCTTCGTGACCGGCGTGCCCTCGAACGGCGAGAATCAGACCACCGCCCTCAACGCGGTCTCGCGCACGACCGCGACCAACACGCACGATTTCAGCCTGGCGGGGCAATTGCTCAGCGCCGGCGGGCCGGATTGGCTCAACGAGCTGCACGCGCAATTCAGCCGCCATGCCCTGCATCTGCTGCCGGCGAGCACCGGCGTGGCGGTGGAGCTGCCGGGGGTGGCCAGCTTCGGCCAGGAGCCGTTCGCGCCGGAGGAGCGGGTCGAGAAGTACATCGAGATCGGCGACAACGTGACGCACGTGATGGGGCGGCACACGCTGAAATTCGGCGTGGATTCCGAGGTGATTCCTACGCAAGCGACGTTTCCCCTGAATCAGGCGGGCATTTACTTTTTCGCCTCGAGCTTGCCGGTGAGCGACGCCATCTTCGGGCCGCTCTCGCAGGGATGGGCGGCGACGGGGGCGCCGGATTTCACGCCGGCGCAGGCCTACGGCTGGGGCGCGCCGCAATCGTTCGTGCAGCAGTTCGGCGGCGCGGCGCGGGCCAGCGATCATTTTCAGGACGGCGTGGCGGGCGCGTTCGTGCAAGACAGCTTTCAGGTCTCGCGGCGGCTGACGCTGAACTACGGCCTGCGCTATGACCTCGACGTGACGCCGGTCTTTCCGCCCGCCAACGCCACCGCGGCGTTCGCGCAGCGCACGATGGGGGTGGTCAAGGGCATTCCCGACCGCTACAAGAACTTCAGCCCGCGCGCCGGCTTCGCTTTCGATCCGGCGGGCGACGGCAAGCAGGTGGTGCGGGGCTATTACGGGATTTTCTACGGGCACCCGCTGCTGGGCCTGGCGTTTCTTTCCGACATCGTGGACGGCGTCGGCTCGCCCTACCTGATCGCGCCGCATCTGGTCGGCGCCGACGATTTGTTCCAGGGCGGCGCATTCACGCCTTTCGGCCTGCTGGCGAATCCGGCGCTGGGTTACCTGCCGGCGCAGCAGCGCTTCGATCCCTTGTCGCCGGCCTTCTTGGATCAGGCGTTCGCGCTGGGCGTGAGCCCGGTGCTGCCGCAAACGCTGCCGGTGGCGGCGAATTTCAAATTCGATTACGCGGAGCAGGGCGGCTTCGGCTACGAACGCCAGTTGAGCGCGGCGACCTCGCTCGATCTGCAATGGAACGTGACCCATGGCGTGCACTTGCTGCGCCCGCGCAACATCAACCAAGGCAATCCGGCGCTGCTGCAAGCGTACCTGGCCGCGCTGGCCGGCCAGGGGCCGCTGCTGCCGCTGGTGCAGACGCTGGGAGCGGCGGCGCCCTTGGGGCGGCTGATCTTCAACGATTTTCGGCCGAGCGGCCCGAATTACGTTTGGACGCAGGCGGCGCTGGGCATTCCCATGGCGCAGTTACAGCAGCTGGCCGAGGCGTTCCAACTGCCGACCGGGCCGGCGGGCGGGCTGGTGCCGTATTCGAACGTGAAAAATTACGAGTCGAGCGGCGGCTCGGTCTATCACGGCTTCACGGCGACGCTGCGGCATCGCTATTCGAACCGCTTCCAGGCGCTGGTTTCGTACACCTGGTCGCACGCGATCGACGATTCGACCGACCTGCAGACGCTGCAAGAGCCCGAGAGCGACAGCCAGCCGGGGCTGGACCGCGGCAACTCCAACTTCGATCAGCGGCACCGGTTCGTCCTCAGCGGGGTTTGGGATCTGCCGGGGCCGGCGGCGGGAGGCGCGCATGCGCTGCTGGCGAATTGGACGCTGGCGCCGATCGTGGAATTGGCGTCGGGGCGTCCCTACAACCTGATCACCAATCAAGACCAGATGCTCGTCAACAACGACAGCGATGCGCGGCCCTCGGTCGTGCCCCTCGACACGCCGGGCTCGTATCGGGCGCCGGATGGCAAGGCCGGGCTGATCTTGCCGGCGCCGTTCACGCTGGGCACGCTGGGGCGGAACGTCTATCGCATGCCGGCGTTTTATTCGGCCGATGTGCGGCTGGCGAAACAGATCCCGCTGCGCGAGGCGGCGAGCGCGGAGTTCAGCGTGGATGCCTTCAACTTGTTCAACCACGTGAACGTGCGCGAGGCGGACAACTCCTACACCAACGGCGGGCGGCCGGTGGCGGCGTTCGATCCGCGGCAGATTCAGTTGGGCTTGAAGATCAGCTTCTGACGCGGCCGGATTTGCGGGCGCTTGCGACGCAAGCGCCCGCGACCGCGCGCCAGGCGCAGCCTAGGCGCCGGACTTGGGCGCCGGCTCCGGGCGCCACGGCTTCAGCCGGCCCAGGGATCGCGCCCGCCGGTCCACCGCTCGTTGTCGCCGCGCCATCCATCCACCGCCGCAAGAGCCAAGCGGCCGCCGGGGCGCGCGTTCGATCGCCGCGGCGGCAGCGGGATCTGCGGCTAGCGCGCGGCGGCGGCGGAGCGCTGGGCGAAATCGCCGCGCACGGCACGCGGACGGGGATGGCGAATGCGGTAGTCCCGCGCCAGCAGCGTCCAAATCGCGGGATCTTCCATGCCCAGGCGCCAAGCGGAGATGCCGGGCAGGCGATCGCGGCGCATCAGCGCCAGCTTGGCTTGGAGGCTGGCGGCATCTTCATACCAGACTTGGCCGCCGCCGGCGGCGGGCTGGGCGAGATAATGCGTGCGGGTCACGGCGTCCCACTGCGGCGGATCGGCGGCGAGCGAGGCGGCCAGGTCCGCATAAGCGACGGAATGCACGCTCCAGCGCAGGTGGGCGTCGCCGACGTTGTCTTGCGCGAAGGCGGCGGAGTGCGCGCGGCCGGCGACGGGCGTCCAGCGAAGGCCGTAGATGGGAACGCCCAGCGAGACTTTGCGCGCGGGAATGCGGGCCAGCGTGTAGGCGAGCACCTTTTGCACCCAGTCGTAGCCGGCCAGCGGCCCGGGGCCGGAGAAGCCGGCGTGCTCGGGATAGGCCATGACGCTGACGAAATCGGCGGCGCGCCCGATGGCGCGGTAATCGTAAGCGCCGCCCCAATCGGCATAGCCGCCGGGAGCGGAGGCGAGGTCGTGATCGTCGCTCAAGCGGCCGACGAGCGCGATGCTGAGCTGCAAATGGGCGCGGTGAAAGGCCAGCGCGGCTTCGCGGAAAAACGCGGTGAAGCGCCGGCGATAGGTGTAATGGATGTGCTCGTAGTCGAATTGGAAGCCGAGGTAGCCGTCGCGGCGGGCGTAATAGATCAAGTACCGGATCGCGCGGGCGCGGGAAGCGGGGGTATCGAGCACGGTGTGAATCAGCGGCTGGCTGAAGCCGCGGTTGGTCACCAACGGCATCAGCGCCACGTGATCTTCGGCGGCGATGGCGGCGACCTCGGGCGGAACTTGGCCGCCCACGAAACCGCCCGCGTCCATGGTGAAGCATTGCGGCGCCGCGATCGAGACCTCGGCGGCGTGGGCGCGGAAGCTGGCGATCGAATCGGGCGTGTTGACGATGTACATCAGCGTGGTGATCGCGGGCTTGGCGCGGCGCGGCGCGCGGCGCGGCACCGGGGCGCCCCAGGCCAGCGAGACGGCGGCGAACGCGAGCAGGGCGGGAAACGGACGGCGGATGTGCATGCGCCTATTCTGGACCATGCGGCCGGCGGCTCGTGGATCGTCGCCGCGCAAGCCGGCGGCATGGGGCTGACTCGTGCCGGAGCGGGCGCGGGCCGGAGCGCGGGCGTATCGCAGGCGGCAACAGATGAGAGGATTTTAAGGTGATTTTGCGAAGCGGAGGCACCGACAATAGCCCCAAATCCTTCACGATGGGCGCGGGTCTCCCCCAGCCGCCGCGCGTCCGTTCGGGTATCGGGCAAGACTCGCAATGTCATGGCACGGCCAACGCCCCGGCCTCCGGGGTTCCGGGGCGAACCTGGGACTAAGCGCGAAAATGGCGGCTTTCGAGCCGCGCTTCTCGCGTTGGTTCGCGGTTTTAGTGCTGCTGGGCTTGGCGGTGGCCTTGGTCGCGGTGGGCGGCTCGGAAAGCCGAAGGGCGGCACGACGCCTGGCCGAGCAGGCGGCGGCGATGGATCGCGTCCACGCGTTTCTGCTGCAATGCCGCGAGGCGGTGGCGGCGTTTGGCTGGGCGGCCCAGGTCGCCTCCGGCCAGGCGGGCGGAACGGCAAGCTGGCGCGAGCAGCAGTTTGCGGAGGCCGGGGCGCGGCTGAAGACGGCGCAGACGCAGATGCAGCAGACCGCCGATTCGCGAGACCTCGCGTTGCTGAACGCGGCCTTCCGCCAAGCCGCTGCGGCGATGGCCGCCGACGCCGCGGCCCTGCGCGGCGGCGGCAGCGCCGCGCTGCTCGCGGCAGCCCAGACGGCGGCGAGCAGCGCCTATAACGACTTCAACCAACTGCAATATAACGGCATCGACCGCCTGGCCGAGGCGGTGCCGCAAATGCGCGCGGAGGAAGCGCGGCAGCGCGATTGGGTCACCACCACCGACGATGGCGCGGCGGCGCTGGTGATCTTGGCGCTCTTCCTGCTGGCGCTGGAATTTCGTGCGCGGCGGCATGCCGCCGCCCTGCGGCGCTCGGCGCTCGAAGATTTTCGCATCGGCACGTACCGGCGCACCGGCGACGGGCGGCTGCTGTTTTACAATCGCGCGTGCGCCGAATTGCTGGGGCTGGCGCCGGGCGCGCCGCGGCCGGTTTCCCTGACCGAGTTCGCGGCCGATGATGCGGCGCGGGAGTATTTCGGGTCGAGCCAGCCGGGGGGCAACGGCGTGGAAGTGGCGCTGCAGCGGCGCGACGGCACGCGGGCGTGGGCGCGGGCGACGGCGCGCGTGGTTCGCGGCAGCGACATCGAAGGCGTGCTGCTCGACATTTCCGAGCGCCGCCTCTTGCAAGACCGCTTGCGCCAGGCGGAAAAGCTCGAAGCGCTGGGGCAGTTGAGCGGCGGGGTCGCTCACGATTTCAACAATTTGCTGACCGTGATCACCGGCCACTGCGAGCTGTTGTTGCTGCAAAGCTCGCTGGAGCCGGCGGTGCGCGCCAAGCTCGAGCGCGTGCAAGCCGCGGCGACGACGGCGGCCAACATCACCCGGCAGCTGCTGGTGTTCAGCCGCAAGCAGCCGGGATCGGTGATGGTGCTGGACCTGAACCACAGCCTCAGCGTCGGCGAGGGCCTGATTCGCGCCATCCTCGGCGAACAGATCGAGATCGTGGTGCAGCCGGCGCCGCAAGCGGCGTGGGTGCGCATCGACGCCACGCAGTTGCAGCAGATCTTGATGAACTTGGCGGTGAACGCGCGCGACGCGATGGGAAATTCGGGGCGGCTCACCTTCACGGTGCAGCACCGCCGCGTGCAGCCGGGCAGCGGGCATCCCGTGCCGAGCGGCGATTATGTGCTGCTGACGGCCAGCGACAACGGGCATGGCATGGATGAAGCCACCAGCCGCCGCATCTTCGAGCCGTTCTTCACCACCAAGGCGCTGGGCACCGGCCTGGGGCTCTCGACCGTGCACAGCATCGTGCTCGAGGCGAACGGCTTTATCTTCGTCAACAGCCAGCCGGGCCGGGGCACGACCTTCGAGATCTATTTTCCGGCGGCGCAGCCGGCAGCCACCGGGCAACTCGGCCCGGCGGTGGCGCCCGAGGCGTCCAGGCCGTAGGGGCGGGGCCGCGGGGGAACCTAAGCGCCTGGAACCGGCTCTGCCCGGACGGCGCAGGCGGCGCCGGCAACGCTGGCAGGCGGCGGGAACGAATTGCGGCGCGGGTGTGACTTGGGGGCCGCGCTCGGCGTATGATGCGTCGAGTCATGCGTAAATTCCTTCCGCTCATCGTCCTCGCCGTGTTCGCGAATGCGGCGCTCTTGCCGGGCGCGACCAAGGCGCACCGCGCGGCGCGGGTCACGCTTTCCGCGCTGGCGCTCGCGCACCCCAATGCGGACGCGATCACCGCCGGCGAGCTCCAGGACTGGCTCTATTTCATCGCCTCCGACGAGTTGCAGGGGCGGAACACGCCCTCGAACGGCTTGAATACCGCCGCGCTGTTCATCGCTTCGCACCTCGCGCAATGGGGCGTGCAGCCGGCGGGTGATCCGGGAGCGGGACCGGGGCCGCTGGCGGCGTATTTTCAGCCGATCGCGCTGACGCGCCTGCGCTATGACCGCAAGCAATCGCAAATCCGCGTGGGCGGGCGCGAGTTCGGCTTGGGCGACGGCTTCGTGCCGGCGCGCGGCGCGGCGCCCAGCGGCCAGTTCGCCGGCGGCCTCGTGTACGTGGGCAACGGCTACTGGGTCAAGGGGCAAGCCGATCCTTATCAGGGCCTCGACGTCAAAGGCAAGTTCTTGATCGTGGCGGGAACGGCGCCGCGGGAGAGCGAATTGACGGGCAAGGAAGGCGAAGACTGGATGAGCCCCATGGACGTCGTCCGCGAACGCGGGGCGCTGGGGATCGTTCAAGTTCCGACCTTCCGCATCCTGAGCTTCTGGCCGTATTTTGCCGCGGGCTTGGAGCAGGGCGTGGTCAGCGTGGATGCGTTCAATCCCTCCGGCTCGGCGCCCATGGTCTTGGCTTCGCCGGCGCTGGTGGCGGCGATCTTCGCGGGCGAAAAAGCCGGCGGGCAGGCGATCTTCGACGGCGCCGAAACCAACCGGTTGCCCGCGCCGTTCGCGCTGAGCGCGGCGAAGACGCTGAGCCTGACGCTGGTGGGCGAGGCCGAGCCGCTGCGCACGCAAAACGTGATCGGCATCGTTGAAGGCAGCGATCCGCAGCTCCAGCATCAATACGTCGTGATCGGCGCCCACTATGATCACGTCGGCATCGGGCGGCCGGTCAACGGCGATGACATCTATAACGGCGCCGACGACGACGGTTCGGGCACGGATGCCAACCTGGCGCTGGCGGAAGCCTTCGCGCGCGGACCGCGCCCGAAGCGCTCGATCCTGTTCATCTGGCACGCGGGCGAGGAAAAGGGGCTCTGGGGCTCGCGGTACTTCACCACCCATCCCACCGTGCCGCTGGCCGACGTGGTCACCGAGCTCAACATGGACATGCTGGGGCGGAGCAAGGCGGCCGGCGATACCGATCCGCGCGACGCCAAGCTCACCGGCCACGATGAGATTTACACCATCGGGCCCAAGATCAGCAGCGACCAGCTCGGCGCCATCGCCGACGCCGTGAACAGCCATTTTCTCGACATCTCGTTCAATCACCTCTACGACAACACCACCGATCCGCAGCGGTTCTTTTATCGCAGCGATCACTTCAACTACGCGCGGCAGGGGATTCCGATCTTGTTTTTCTTCGACGGCGTGCATCGCGATTACCATCAGCCGTCGGACTCGCCCGACAAGATCGATTACGTCAAGCTGCAGAATGTCGCGCGCACCGTCTATGCCGTCGCCTGGGCCTTGGCCGAGGAACCCGGCCGCCCGGCGCTGAACGCCACGCTGCCGCCGGCGCTGGTGACGGCCATGGAGCAGGCCAAAGCGGGCCGCTAGCGGCGAGAGCCGCGCCGGCGGCCGAGGGCCGCGCTCAATGCGCGGCGGCCGGCGGCGGGTCGGGAATGCCGCGCGCGATCATTTGTTGCACGATGGCGCGGGCGCGCGGGGCGAACGGCCCCTGCGGCGCCGCCGCCAGGTACATCTCGAGCAGATGCCGCGCCTCGGGGAAACGGCCCGCCTTGATCGCCAGGTTCGAGAGCAGGACGTAGACGGCGGGGTTGGTTTTTCCGGCCTCGGGTTCGGCGGCTCGGAGGTCGGATTCGGCGGCCGGCCACTGCCGCAGGCCGTATTCGGCGCGGCCGTGTTCCAAGCGCCAGGGCCACGCGGAATGAGCCGCGGCGGGAGCGGCGTTCAGCAGCGCCAGCGCTTGCGGCCATTGGCGGCGATCGTTGTCGAGGCGGGCGAGATTGATGGCGGCTTCGGCTTGCTTGGGATCGAGCTCCAGCGCCTTGCGCCACGAAGCTTCGGCCTTGTCGCGTTGCCGCGTCGCCCAATACGCGTTGCCGAGCGCCACATAGCCGGGCGCGAACTTGGGAGCGGCGGCCAGGCCCGCGTTGAGGGGCGCCAGCGCTTGCTGGTATTGGCCTTGGTCGAGCAGCTTCTGCGCCGCGGAGAAGGCGCGTTGCGCCTTGGCGGAGAGCGAATGCGCACCCAGCGAACCGTACCCGCCGCGGACTTGCACGGGATGCAGGAAGAGCGAGACGCTCGCTTGCTCGCCGGAGGCGCTCAGGTCCACGGTTTCATTGATGGGCTGGAAGCCGTCGGCGGCGACCACGATGCGGTAGGTGGCGCCGGCCAAGCCATTGAAGGTGAATTCGCCGGCGGAATCGGTCATGGTCTGGGCCACCACGTTGCCAAACTCGTTCTGCAGCGTGACGGCGAAATGCACGGCGGGCTGCGAGCCCAGCCAGAGGCGGCCGACGATGCTCTTCTGGCGAAAGCCTTGGCCCCAAACCGCTAGCGCCGCCAAGGCGGTCAGGCTAAGGATGAGCCGGGCTTGGCGCATGCCAGGCATGATACTCCCGCCGCAAGCGCTCGCGCACGCGCGCGCCGGGTCAAGGATGGATCTGGTAGAGGGCTTGGAACGGGCCCATGTGGGGATAAAACGCGCGCGCGCGCAACAGCTCGGCGATCTGGCGAATGTGCCCGAGGTCGTGGAACGCCCATTCGTTCATCAGGTGCGCGGCGGTGATGCGTCCGAAGCGCTCGTGCTCGCCCTCGGCGGCGGCCAGGCTCGCGGGCTGATACCGCAGCCAAGATACGCTGCGGTCGCGCTCGTGGCAGAAATGCTTGAGGTGCTCGCGCGCCGCGCCGCGTGAATATTCGCCGGCGGCGGCCTTCGCCTCTTGATCGTAATAAGCCAGGCGCGGCAGGCGCTCGCGCGCCATCTTTTCGATGCGCTCGCGGAAGCCCGGCGCCTCGACATCGGCGAGATGCGCCAGCACTTCGCTGATGGACCAGCGCTGCGGCGCCGGCTTCCAAGCGAGCTGCTCGTCGCTGGCCAGCGCGACCAGCCGCTCCAGGATGATGGGCGTCTGCTCCAGAACGCCGAGGCCGGGCAGCGAATCTGGATTGAGGGGCGGGGTCATGCTGTTCTCCTAAAACAAGCTTAATTGCGCCCTCGCCGGCAGCGGCGCGGGGGCATGGGTCGGCAGGCCGCAGCGGGCCGCGGCGCGGGCGCCCTGCTCGCTGACGCGCTCTTGGCAGGCGCGCGGCTGGTAGCAGGAGGCGGCGAAAAGGCGCCGGTACTCGGCGGCCAGCGCGGGATACCGGCGGGCGAGGAAGGGCAGGAAGTGGGCCTGGGCCGCCGCGGGCAGATAGAGCGCGTTGGCGTGAAAAAAACGCGCGCCGTGGGCGGCGGCCGCCGCGGCGACGGCCGCGAGCGATTCCGGCTGGTCGTTGATGCCGGGCAGCACCGGCGCGCAGATGACGCCGGCTATCACGCCCGCCGCGCGCAGGGCGGCGAGCGCGCGCAGGCGCAGATCCGGGCGGGGCGCGCGCGGCTCGAGCACCCGGGCGAGCGCGGGATCGGTGGTGGTGACGGTGAGGCGCACGACCATGCGGTTGCGCGCGGCGATGCGCGCGAGCAAGGCGGCGTCGCGGGCCACGAGGGCCGACTTGGTGACCAGGCCGAGATCCAGATCCGATTCCCGGGCGAAAACCTGGAGCAAGGCGCGGGTGATGTGGGCGCTGCGCTCGACCGGCTGATACGGGTCGGTGGCGGTGCCGACGGCAATGCTTTCACCGGGCCGGACGCGGCGCAGGTCGGCGCGCAACAATTCGGCGGCCCGCCGCTTGATGAAAATCTTGCGCTCGAAGTCGTCGCGGCCGCGCAGCTCCATGAATTCGTGCGCGTAGCGCGCGTAGCAGTAGTGGCAGCCGAATTCGCAGCCGCGGTAGGGATTGAGCGTCCACGTGAAGGGCATCCGCGGGGAGGCGCAGCGAGTCAGGATCGAGCGCGCCTCCAGGTCGAAGAACTCCACTTGCCGGTGCGGCTCGAGCGGCGATGCCGCCGCGGCCAGGGCGGCGATGCCCGTCAGGGGCGCAGCGGCGGCGGGCGGCGCGGCGGCGGCGGGCGGCGCGGCGGAGCGGCGGGGGAGCGGGAGCGCGGCCATCCCCGCATTATCTTCGCTTTTTCTTCGCCATGCAACGCCGCCCCGCCGGGCAGCCCGGCCGCGGGCGGCGGCGCGGGATCCGGCGCGGCGCGGCGGCGCGGCCCGGCTAATGCGTCGTCGCGATGGTCTGGCCTTGCTCGAGCACCCGATCGAAGAAATCCGCGGTCGCGGCGTAGGCGCGCATCCAGGTGCGCCACATCAGGAAGCCGTGAATTTCGTCGGGAAAGACCAGCTGCTCGAAGGGCACGTGCTGCGCGCGCAGGCGCTGCACCAGATCCACCATCTGGCTGAATTGCACGTTGCGATCGTCGTCGCCTTGGATCAGCAGCACGGGCGAGCGCCAGGTGGAGACGTAAGCGTCGGGCGAACTCTCCCACGCCAGCTTGGCCGCGGCGGCGGCATCGGGCGGCGCGGCGAAGCCGGCGCCCCCGCGCTCGGTGCGCCAATCGTGGACGCCGTGCATGTCCACGCCCGCCGCGAAGATGTCGGAGTTCTTGGCCAGGCCCATGGCGGTCAAGAAGCCGCCGTAGGAGCCGCCCCAGAGTCCGATCTTGTGCGGGTCCACGATCGGCAGCGACTGCAAGTACTTGCCGGCGGCCACGATGTCTTGGTATTCGGAAGCGCCCTTCCAGCCGGCATGGTCCGGATAGCGGAAATGGAAGCCGTACATGATGCCGGTGCGGTAGTTGACGGAGAGGACGACGTAGCCTCGGCTGACCAAGTACTGATTTTCGGCGTAGGCGTAGTGGTAGTAGTCCATCGGGTGAAAGCCGAGCATCATCTGCCGCATCGAGCCGCCGTGCATGTAGACCAGCGCCGGCCCCGGCCGCGTGCGCCCGCGCGGGACGAAGAGCTGGCCGTGCAATTGATAGAGGCCGTCGGGGCTGGCGAAGATCACCTGCTTGGGCGTGACCAGGCGATCGGAGGGGTAATCGGCGAGCAGCCGGGAGGCGAGCATGCGGCGGCCGCCGGCGGCGATCAGATAGGGCATCGCCGGCACGGTGCCGCTGGAGCCGAGGCAGAGCGTGGATTGGCCATCGCCGGTTTGCACCGGCGTCCATTCGATGGTGTCGCCTTGCGTGAGCGGGGTCGGGCGGCTGCCGCCGGCGACGGGCACGCTCCAGATATGGCGGCGATCGATGTCGTTTTGGTTCGAGGAGTAAAGCAGCGTCTGGCCGTCGCTCGATAGCGCCGTGTCTTTCACGTCGAAGTCGCCGGGCGTGAGCAGCGCCGGTTCGCCGCCCGTGGGCGGCAGCGAATAGATGTGCAGATGGCCGTCGCGCCACGACGGGAAGAGCACGCGGCCCGGCGCGAACATGAAATCGCCCGGCATGAACTGCCAGGAGGGATAGGTGTCCTCCGGGCGGTCGCCGCTTACGAAGATGGGATGGGCCTCGCCGGTGGCGGCATCGGCGATCCAAATGGACCAATGCTCGGTGCGCCAGGGAATGATCGGCAGGCCGCGCTCGATGCCCGGTTCCCGCACGTAGGCGATCTGGCGGCCGTCGGGCGACCAGCGCGGCAGCGAGTCGCGATCCACGCTGGGCGAGAGATAACGGATGGTCTGCGCGCCGAAGTCGTAGATGCCGATGAAGCCGTGATCGCCGCGGTGGCTGGCGAACGCGATTTCACGGCCGTCGGGCGACCAGCGCGGGGAATCGTTGTCGCCGCGGACATACGCCATCGGGCGCGCCGGCTCGGCGCCGCTGACCGGGGCGATCCAGATTTGACCGCGCGCGGCCCAGGCGGCGTAGCGGCCGTCGGGGGAGAGCTCGATGTCTTCGCAGTCCTCCTCGCCGCACTCCATCGTGCCCAGCGGCCGCGGCTGGCCGGCGCTGGGACCATCCAGGCGCACCGCCCAAACCTCTTGCGTGGGCTTCCAGACTTCGCTATTGGGATCCGCCACTTGGCCCTGGCGATTGGTTTCGCTGCCGCGCGAATAGACCGCCGTCTTGCCGTCCGGGGTAAGGCGCAGGCTGTCGATCTCGCGTCCGTCGTCTTCGCTGTAATGGGTGACTTGCCGCGCCTGGAAATCCGGGCCGTCGGCGACCCAGACGTTGCGCACCCCTTCGATGTCGAAGACCCAGGCGGCGCGCTCGCCGTGCGCGGCGGCCGTCAGCTCCGAGGGAAACGCGAAGCTCATGATCTGGCGCAGGGTCAGCGGCGCGGGCGCCGGCTGGCGGCGCGTCTTGCGCGCGGCGAGCGGCAGCGCGCCGGCAAGGATCACCGCAAGCGCCCAGCGGGATGCCGGGCGCAGGCCAAGGCGAGGGCTGCGATGCATGGCTGCCAGAGTACAACAAAGCCGGGCCGGACTTCGCGCACGGGGATCGGGGACCGGCGGCGGGCGGCGCGCGGACGGGCGCTTAACGCTCGAGCCAGCGGACGCTGGTGGCGGGGGTGTCTTGGCAGCCGATCGTGCCGGTGACGCCGGAGGTGATTTGCGCGCAGGCGTTATCGTGGGCGGCGCGCAGCGCTTCGTCGCGAGTGTGGCCGGCCGCTTCGCGGCAGGCGCTTTGGCCGTGGTAACTGACGCAAACTTCAACGTGAAAGCGCGACAGGTGCAGGCTCGAATAGGCGAGGTACACGAAGGCGGCGGCGACCAGCAGCACGATCCCCAGGCGCAGCAGGACGGGCATGGCGCGGCGCGGCGTCACCAGGCGCGCGCCTCGCGCAGCGCCGCGATTTGGGCGGTGTGATGGCGGCCGTGCCAGGCGTAGAGCGCCAGATTCGCTTCGAGCGTCATCAGGCCGCGTTCCGGATGGCGGAAGGTGCGCTGCCAATCCGCCGGCGCGAGCGAGCGCAACAGACGGGCCCAGCGCTCGTGCAGGGCTTCGAGCAGGCGCAAGGAGACTTCCGGCGCAGCCTGCGCATCGGCGGAGGCCGCCCACGCGGCTTGATCGTAGGCGTTGATGGTGGGCTCGGATTGCGTCAGGGCGAGCTTGAAGCGAGTGAAGGCCATCATGTGGCTGTCGGCCAAGTGATGCACGACTTGGCGCAGCGTCCAGCCGCCCTCGCGATACGCGGTCTCCCATTGGCTGGGGGTTAGCCCTTCGGTCGCGCGGCGCAGTTCGGCGGGCAGCGCGGCCACGGCCGCAATCCACTGGTTGCGGTCGGCTTCGCCGATGGCGGCCGGCGGAACGAAGCGGCCGAGCGGATACTGACGGGCCTCGAGTGCGGGCGGCACAGAGCTCATGTCCTTACGATACCAGCCGCGCCCGCCGCGCTTCAGGGATTCGCGCTGCCGCTGGTCGCAACGGCGCCGCGCAGCTCGAGGGGACGATCGAGGCGCAGGGCGATGTCTTCGCCGATGTGCAGCGTCAGGTCGCGCTTGCGGCTCACCATCACGCCGGCGGCGCCCATGGCGCCGCCCAGGCCGCCGAGCACCGCCGCCCCGCGCCCGCCGCCGAAGATGCCGCCGATGATCGCGCCCGCGGCCGCCGGCGCGACGACGCGCTTGACGTTTTGCCCGTTCTGGTTCGGGTGCTGGATCGTGCCTTCACTGCCGTTCACCGCGTCGGCGCCGCGCCCGACGCCGGCGGTGGTGGCGTGCAGGGAATATTGGCCGCGGCCGGGGATTTCGATGGTGTCGTAGCGTAACTGCAGACGCGCGCCGCCATGCAAGAGGCCGCCGCGCTGCGCTTCGGCGACTACGCCATGCAGGGTCGAGCCGGCGGGAATCGCAAGCGTCGCGCCCACCCAAATCGGCATGCTCACGGTCGCGCTGAACGGATCGCCGGGGCGGCTGACCTTGGTGCTGATTTCATTGTTCAGGCGCGCTTGCAGCAGCGTGCCTTCCTCGACCAGGATGCCGTTTTCATAAACGCCGCTGGGCCGTGCGCGCGCCACTTCCGGATTGGTCGGAAGCAGGCCGGGACCGCCCGGCCCGATGCTGGTATCGGTGCGAATGCCGATTTGCGAGTTGTAAAGGCGATGGTGATAGCCGTCGTCGTAGCCCTGCCGGAATCCGTCGCGGAAGTTGTTCTGGTAAGCGGTGAAATCGCCGGCGGACTCGGAGTAGCCGGCGGAGGCGAGCCGGTACTCGGTGTTCTGCGAGAAATCGTAGGGAGTGTTACGGTTGGCGTCGAATTCGCCGGCGCTATAGCCTTCGCGGTAGCCGATGCCGATGGCGCGCTTGGCCGGGGACAGGGCAAGCGCGGGGCGGGGCGGCGCCGCGGCTGCTTGCGGGCTGGCCGGACTGGGCGGCGTCGCCGGCGGCGGCTCGGACGGAACCGCGGCGGAAGAGGCGGTGGCGGCGGCGGGAGCCGGCGTCGTTTCCTCCGGAGGCGGACCCGCGGCCGCAGGGGCGGCGCCCAGTGACCGCGGCCGCTGCCCGTAGCCGTCGTTGTAGCCGTCTTCAAAGCCGCTGCGGTAGGCGCGCTGGTAATCGGCGAGCGTACCGTAGGCTTTGGTATAGCCTTCGTCGGCCAATTGATAGGCGCGGAACTTGTGGGGATTGGCGGTCGCGCCACCGGCATGGTCGTCTTGCCCGGCGGCGTAGCCGGCGTTGTAGCCGGCCACGTAAGCGGGATCCACGCCGGCCGCTCCATTGGCGCTTGCCGCCGGCGTCGTCTGCTGCGCCCCGGCGCCCACGGCAGCACCGCTCACGGCCAAAAGCAGGCCGAGCAGCGCCAGGCGCCGGCTTGAGGCGAACCAACGAGAGGATCGTGACATGAGGCCTCCTTTTCGGACGGAACGGCCGCAGCCCAGGTTTCAGCCCGAAACAACCCTAGGAAAAGGAACGGGAAAGCGGGCTCTTCCTTGCTAAGTTTCTATCATGCATCGGCCGATTCGGCACTGGCAGGTCGGCAGCCGCCGCCTCGCCCTGGGAGAGCGCACCTGGCTCATGGCGATCCTGAACCTGACGCCGGATTCGTTCTACCCCGCAAGCCGCCTCAGCGGCGAGGCGGCGGCGGTGGCCGCTGCCGAGGCCGCCGTCGCGGCGGGCGCGGACATCCTCGATTTAGGCGCCGAATCCACCCGGCCGGGCGCCGCGCCGCTGGCCGCGGAAGCGGAGTGGCAGCGCTTGCGTGCGCCGCTCGCCGCCATTCGCCGCCACCTGCCGGACACGCTCATTTCCGTCGATACCCGCCACGCGGTCACCGCCCGCGCCGCGCTGGAGGCCGGAGCGGACATCATCAATGACGTAACCGGCCTCGAGGACCCCGCCATGGCTGCGCTCGTCGCCGCCGCCGGCTGCGGCGCGGTCTTGATGCACCGGCGCGGCGAGTTCGCCGCCATGCACCGCCTGCCGCCGCTGGCGGATCCGGTCGGGGTCGTGCGCGAAGGGCTGGCGGGAATGCTGGAGCGGAGCCGCGCGGCCGGCATTGGCGACGAGCAAATCGTGCTGGATCCGGGCTTCGGCTTCGGCAAGAACTTGGACGAGAATTTTCCCATCCTGGCGCACCTGGGGGACTGGCAGGCGTTCGGACGGCCGCTGTTGGCCGGCGTATCGCGGAAGTCGTTTTTGGGCCATGCGCTCGGGGATGCGCCCGCCGAAGCCCGGCTGTTCGCGACGGTCGCGGCGGTCACCGCGGCGATTCTCGGCGGCGCCCATCTGGCGCGGGTCCATGACGTCGCGCCGTGCCGGGACGCCGCGCGCATTGCCGACGCGGTCCTGGCTGCGGCCGAGCCAGCGCGTCCGCGGCCCGACTAGGCGGAGGTAACGGCGGCTGCGGACGGCCGGCGCATCAAGTGATGCGCGGCCGCGGGCGGGAAGTTCAGCCAGACCTCATCGCGGCGAATTTCGTGACGGCTCAGCACCCCGCGCATGATTTCGCCGATCGCCCGCAGCCGTTCGTGCTCGGGGCCGGAGCGGAGAAACCACTGGCGCAAGTCGCGCAGCGCCAGGTACTCGAAATAGGAAAAGACGCCGCCCTCGTTCAGCGAGTCGAGCAGGAGATGCAGAATCTCCGCGACCAGCGGTGGCGCGAAATTGTTGAAGGGCAAGCCGCAGACGATGAAGTCGAAGCCCTGGCCCAGGTCGGCGCGCAGAACATCGTCGCGGTGGAGGCAAACCTCCAGGCCGCGTTCGCGCCAGCGCCTGCGGTTCAGCCGCGCCTCGAGATATTCGCAGAAGCGGGGATTGATTTCGTAGAGATCCAGGCGATCGCCGGCGTGCATTTGCCGCAGCAGTTCCTCGGTGAAAACGCCGGTGCCGGCTCCGGCTTCCAGCACGCGGATCGGGGCCGGCGGCCGGCGCGTGAGCGGCGCCGCCATGCTCCGCGCCAGATGGTGGGAACTCGGGGCCAGCGCGCCCGTCTCCACGAAGCGTTCGCGCCACTGGCTCCAAAACAATCCGTACCCAGCCCACATGCCTTTACGGTCACGCTTGCACAACTTCTGCTTGGAAGCAATGCAGCGCATGCTTTCGCAGGCCCAGGGCGGGTTGGCAGGCGGGAACTATTCCCCGGCGGGGCGGCCGCCCGGGCCGCGATTGGCGGCGAAGTATTGCTCGTGATCGAGGGCCCGGTAGATGCGGCCCGCCACTTCCGCCGCGCGCGGGCCGTAGACCGAACCATTGCCGCGCAGAATCACGACGACCGCCAGTTGCGGATACTGCGGGCCCAAGAACGAACCGAACAGGCCGAAGCGCGTGCCGTCGCGGCTGCAGGTGCCGGTCTTGCCCAGGATTTCTTCGTCGCTCAAATACGCCCCGCGGGCGGTGCCGTAGTCCACGGCGGCCATCATGCCGTCCTGCACGGCGGGCAGAAAATTGTGAATGTTCAAGCGCCGCTTGACGCGGGGAACGAAATCGGCCGCTTGCTCGGCTGTCGTCGGATGCTGTAGCCAGTAAAGGGTGCCGCCGTTGGCGACGGTGGAGACGATGGCCGCCAACTGCAACGGCGACATATGGATGCCTTCGCCGAAACTGCTGAGTTTGGCGACGCCGCCCGGGCCCGGCGCGGCGGGATACGAGCCGGGATCTTCGCCGGGAATGTTCCAGCCGGCCTTCTCGCCCAAACCCAGCAAGCGCTCGTAATGGCTCACCGTCTCGAAGCCGAGGCGCTGACCCAGCGCTTCGAAATAGGCGTTGTTGGAATGGGCCAACGCGCTGGTCAGCGTGACGAACCAATGGCGGCCCACTTGCACCGGCGTGTTTTCGTTGATGATTCCCTGGTCGAGGGCGGCCAAGGCAATGGCGATTTTGGTGGTCGAACAGGGCTGATAGTCGGCCGACAGCGCCAAATCTTGGTTGACCATGGCCAAGATGCGGCCGTTGTTGGGGTCCACGATGACCGCCGTGCCGTTGAGGTCGCCCAGAGCGTCCACGGCGGCGCGCCTGACCACGGGGTCTTCGCCGCCGGTCACATCATCGGCCGACAGGCCATACGCGTAAGTGCTGGCGGTCCAAGTCTGTACCGGGCGGCGATAGCGGCGATGCCGGCGATGATGGCGGCTCGCGGCGGCGGGAACTACGAGCGAAAGCGCGACCAAAAGGCCCGCGCAGGCAAGAGAACGAGCAACTCCCTCATGATGTGACCGGCGCATCATTGCAACTGAATGAGATTGGCTGAGCCGAAATCGGTCCCTAGCGTCTCATTTTACTCGGAATCGGCAAAAAGCCGCTGTATTTTCCAGCGCCGAATGCGCGCTGTTTACTCTTTAGGTATCCAACCGCGCCGCTGACTCGCGCCGTTGACGTGCCAAGCCGGGTCAGGCCCGGCGCCTCCGGCCCGCAGCCGGACAAAAGCGGCTGTGCGCCCTGGGGCGATGGGCAAAAAGGGGTCAAACGCACGCTCTTAGCCCTCGCGAGCGCAGCCGCGGCAGCCCCTTGGGCCAGGTGGATGCGGGCGATGGGTTAAAATGAGGCGCAGCGGCGGTTGCGCTTAGGCCGCAGCGTGCCCTTCCTTATCGTGCGCCTGTAGCTCAGCCTGGATAGAGCGTTCGCCTCCGGAGCGAAAGGTCGCAGGTTCGAATCCTGCCAGGCGTACCATGCGCGATGATCGTATAGGTTGCAATGGCGGCGCGCGGCTGGCGCCGGCGGCGGCGACTGCCTTCAATCGCATGCAAATCGCACTCACCGGCATCAAGCCCAGCGGACATCCGCATTTGGGGAACTACTTGGGGATGTTGCGGCCGGCGCTGGAGTTGGCGCAGCGCTACCGCGCTTTCTATTTCATTGCCGACTATCACGCGCTGACCACGCTGCATGAGGGCCGGCAATTGCGCGAACTGACCGACGAGGTGGCGGCCACGTGGCTGGCGCTGGGGCTCGATCCGCAAAAGACGTTGCTCTACCGGCAGTCCGACGTGCCCCAGGTGATGGAGCTGGCTTGGATCCTGAGCTGCTTCACGGCCAAAGGCTGGCTGGACCGGGCGCACGCGTATAAGGATGCGGTGGCCCAGGAGCGGGAGGCGACCGCCGGCCTGTACACCTATCCGGTGCTGATGGCGGCGGACATTTTAGCCTTCGGCACCAACGTGGTGCCGGTGGGCCGCGATCAGAAGCAGCACGTCGAGATCTGCCGCGACATCGCCCTGCGGTTCAATCATACGTACGGCGACCTGCTGACTCCGCCCGAACCGCTGATCCGGGAAGAAGTGGAGACGATCCCCGGCATTGACGGGCGCAAGATGAGCAAGAGCTACGACAACACCATCCCGCTGTTTGCGCCGGGACCGGCGTTGCGCAAGCGCATCTTTCAAATCCAAACCGACTCGACCTCGGTCGCGGCGCCCAAGGAGCCGGACGCGGCGCCGGTCTTCCAGCTCTATCGGCACTTCGTGGCGGCGCCGGAAGCGCAGGCGATGGCGGCGCGGCTGCGGGCGGGGGGCACCGGCTGGGGCGAAGTCAAGGAGCAGCTCTGGCAGGCGGTCGAACGCGCGCTGGCCGAGCCGCGCGCGCGCTACCAAGAGTGGCTGGCGGACCGGCCGCGGCTGCACGGCGTGCTCGCCGAAGGCGGAGCGCGGGCGCGCGCGATCGCCGAAGCGCTGCTGCGGCGTGTGCGCCAGGCCGTCGGCACCGAGCTTTAGACTGGGAGCACGATGTTTCCCGTTCACCGACCCCGGCGGCTGCGCGATCAGCCGGTGCTGCGCGCGCTGACCCGCGAAACGCGGCTGACCCGCGACGATCTGGTGCAGCCGCTCTTCGTGGCGGCGGGCGCCGCCACGCCGGCCGAGATCCGGGCCATGCCCGGCCAGCGGCAATGGCCGGTGGCGCAGCTGGCCGAAGAGGGGCGGCGCATCGCCGAAAGCGGCGTGAAAGCGGTGCTGCTGTTCGGCATTCCCCAGCGCAAGGACGAGCAAGGCAGCGGCGCTTGGGACGACAACGGCATCGTCCAGCAAGCCGCCCGCGCGCTCAAGCGCGCCGTGCCGGAGTTGCTGGTGATCACCGACTTGTGCCTGTGCGAATACACCACCCACGGCCATTGCGGCGTGATCGCGCGCGATGCGGCGGGCGCGATCCGGGTGCGAAACGATCCCACGCTCGAGCTGCTGGCGCGGGCGGCGGTTTCGCAGGCGCGCGCCGGCGCTGACGTGATCGCGCCCAGCGACATGATGGATGGGCGCGTCGCCGCCATTCGCCGCGCCCTCGACGCCGCCGGCTTCGCCGATACCCCGATCCTGGCCTATGCCGCGAAATACGCCTCGGCGTTTTACGGACCCTTTCGCGAGGCGGCCGCCTCCGCGCCGCAGGCCGGCGATCGTTCCGGCTACCAGATGGACACCGGCAACGCGCGGGAAGCGCTGCGGGAAATGGAGCTGGATTGGGAGGAAGGCGCCGACATCTTGATGGTCAAGCCGGCGCTGCCCGCGCTCGACATCCTGCGCGCGGCGCGCGAGCGCTTTACCGCGCCGCTGGCGGCGTATCAAGTTTCCGGCGAATACTCCATGCTCATCGCCGCCGCCGAGCGCGGCTGGCTCGATCGCGAGCGCGCGATGTGGGAGACGCTCACCGCCATCAAGCGCGCCGGCGCCGATTTGATCATTACCTATTTCGCCGCCGAGGCCGCCCGCGCGCTCCCGTAGCGCTGCAGGTTAGCCGGGCGCCCGCCTGCGCGTCCGAATCCCGAGCGGACGAGGTTGCGGTTTTTCCCAGCCCAGCCGGGCGCTTGGTGCGAAAACAGACTTTCCTTGTTGCCGAAACCGAAGGTGGATTGCGGTACAATCGCCGCCGCCGCGGATTTCGCGGCTTAGGGGGAACCATGCGTTTGGTGCGACTGATGCTGCCCGCGGTCGCGGGCTTGGCGCTGGCCGCCGCGGCTGCGGCGGCGCCGCCGGAATCGCCGCTGCTGCTCTTGCAGTCGCCGACGATGAGCCGGACGCAGATCGCGTTCGTGTATGGCGGCGACATCTGGATCGCGCCGCGCACCGGCGGCGCCGCGCACCGGCTGGTGACCGGCTTCGGACTCAGCGGCGCGCCGTATTTTTCCCCCGACGGCACGGAAATCGCCTTCAGCGGCGACTACGACGGCAACACCGACGTGTATGTCGTGCCCGCCGCCGGCGGCGAGCCGAAGCGGCTGACCTATCATCCCTATCCCGACGTGGCGGTGGGCTGGACCCCGGACGGCGCGGCGGTGCTGTTCCGCTCCAACCGCTCCAGCTACTCCGATCCCGATCAGTTGTTCACGGTGCCCGTGCACGGCGGCTTTGCCACCGAGCTGCCGCTGCCGATGGCGGAAGAAGGCTCGTTTTCTCCCGACGGCCGGTACCTCGCCTACGTGCCCAACAGCCAGTGGGAGCGCTTCTGGCAGGGCTATCGCGGCGGGCAAACCACGCCGATCTGGATCGCGCGGCTGGCGGATTCGAGCGTGGTCAAGATTCCTCGCGAGAACTCGAACGACAGCGACCCGATGTGGGTTGGCAAGACCGTTTATTTCCTCTCCGATCGCAATGGCGCGGTGAGCCTTTTCGCCTACGACACCGTGACCCAGCGCGTCACCGAGGTGGTCAACGCCGATGGCGGTTTCGACATCACCGACGCGTCCGCGGGACCGGATGGGATCATCTACTCGCAGTTCGGCCAACTGCACATCTACAATTTCCGCTCGCACCGCACGCGCCCGGTGGAAGTGTCGGTGGCGGGCGATATGCCGCAGTTGCGCCCGCATTGGGAAAACGTCGAGAAACAAATCGAGGCCGATACCGCCAGCCTGTCGCCGACCGGCGAGCGCGCCCTGTTCGAGGCGCACGGGGAAATCTTGACCGTGCCGGCGAAACACGGCGATCCGCGCAATCTCACGCAGAGCCCCGGCGTGATGGATCGCGATCCGGCATGGTCGCCGGACGGCCAATGGATCGCGTATTTTTCCGACCGCGACGGCGAGTACGATCTGCGCATTCGCGACCAGAAGGGCTTGCATCCCGCGCGCACGATTCGGCTCGGCAACCGCAGCTCCTTCTACCAGGATTTGACCTGGTCGCCGGATAGCAAGAAGCTGGCCTTCAGCGATCAAGCGCTGCATCTGTGGATCGTGAGCGCCGATGGCGCCGGCGCGCCGGTGCCGGTGGACACCGATCTCTACGAGACCCCGCTGCACGAGTTCGATCCCGCTTGGTCGCCGGACAGCCGATGGCTGGCCTACACCAAGCAGCTCCCCAACCATTTGCGCGCCGTCTTCATCTACTCGCTCGCCGATCACTCGGTCCACCAGGTCACCGACGGCATGAGCGACTGCCTCTACCCGCAGTTCGATTCGAGCGGCAAGTATCTGTATTTCACCGCCAGCACCAACATGGGCCTGTCGGCAGGCTGGCTGGATATGACCAGCCTGGCGCACCCGGTCACGCGCAGCGTCTACATCGCCGTCCTGCGCAACGATCTGCCCTCGCCGCTGCCGCCGGAGAGCGACGACGAGAAGGCCGAGGCCGCGCAGGCGGCGCTGGCCGCGGGCGGCCACGAGCCGGCCGGCGCGGCCGCGAAGCCGGCGGCGGCGGCCGCGCCCGCGCCCGTGCGCATCGATTTCGACGGCATCTTGCAGCGCACGCTGGCCTTGCCCGTGCCGCCGGCCAACTACGCCGGCCTGCAAGCGGCGCCCGACAGCACGCTGTTCCTGGCGTCGCTGCCGCCGGTGGCGACGCGGTTTGGTCCGCCGCGGCTTTCCGTCAGCCGCTTCACGCTGAAGACGCGCAAGAGCGAGCCCTTGCTCACGGGCGTTGCCAACGTGGCGTTTTCCCATGACGGCAAGAAGATGCTCTTTCTGCGCGCGCAGCATTGGTACATCGCGGCGACCGATCATGCGCCCAAGCCGGATACCGGCGAATTGCAGACCGCCGGTTTGCAGGTTTATGTCGTGCCGCGCGAAGAGTGGGCGGAGATGTACCACGACGTGTGGCGCATCGAGCGGGCCTATTACTACGATCCCGGCTTCCATGGGCTGGACATCGCCGCCGCCGAGGCGGAGTTCGCGCATTATCTGCCCGGCATCGCCAGCCGCGCCGACTTGAACTTCTTGTTCGAGGAGATGCTCAGCTACCTTTCCGTCGGCCATATGTTCGTGCGCGGCGGCGCGCAGCCGCCGATGCACGACGAAAACGTCGGCTTGCTCGGCGCCGACTACCGCATCGCCAACGGCAAGTACCAGTTCGCCAAGATCTATAGCGGCGAGAACTGGAATCCGAACCTGCACGCGCCGCTGACGGCGCCGGGGGTGAACGTCGAACCCGGCGATTACCTGCTCGCCGTCAATGGCCGCCCGCTGGACGCCAGCGAGGACATTTACCAATACTTCCAGCAGACCGCCGGCAAGCAGGTGACCCTCGAGGTCGGGCCGAACGCCGACGGGCAAGGAGCGCGGGAAGTCGTCGTGACGCCGGTCGCCAGCGAGCGCGGGCTGCGCAACCTGGATTGGATGGAAGCCAACCGCCGCTTGGTGGATCGCCTCAGCCACGGCGAGCTCGCCTACGTCTATCTGCCCGACACCGGCTTCGGCGGCTTCACCAACTTCAATCGCTATTACTTCTCCCAGGTCGGCAAGCGCGGCGCGATCATCGACGAGCGCTTCAACCACGGCGGCGACTTGAGCGACTACATCATCGACTACTTGCGGCGCACGCCGATGAGCCTGCAAGTCACCAAACACGGCCAGGGCTACCTCGACCCGCAAGAGGCGATCTTCGGGCCGAAGGTGATGATCATCAATCAATTCGCCGGTTCGGGCGGCGATGCCCTGCCCTGGTACTTCCGCAAGGCGCACGTCGGCACGCTCGTGGGCGTGCGGACCTGGGGTGGGCTGGTGGGCATCGGCGGCTATCCGCGCTTGATGGACGGCGGCTCGGTGACGGCGCCGCGCTGGGCCATCGGCGGCCTGACCGGCCACTGGGAAGTCGAGAATCACGGCATCGCGCCCGACGTGACGGTGTGGCAGGATCCGGCGCTGGTGCGCAAGGGCGAGGATCCGCAATTGCTGGCGGCCGTGCAGATCGCGATGAAGCAAATCGCCGAGGCCCAGCCGCTCGCCTACCCGAAGATCCCGTACCCGAATCACCATCCGGTGTTGCCGCCGCTGCCGGGACAGACGGCCGTGGCGCAAACCGGCGCGGCGCAGGGAACGGCGTCCAACCGCCACCACCAATAGCGCGCCGCCGCGGCGCTCAGTAGCCGCGGCTTTTCTCGACCAGGTGGAGCAGCGGCTCGCCGTCCAGGAACCGCCGCAGGTTTTCCTCGAACAGCTCGAGTTGCCGCTGCCAGAGCGCCTCAGTCGCGGAGCCGAGATGGGGCACGATCAAGACTTGGTTGAGATCCCATAGCGGCGAGGCCGGCGCGAGCGGCTCGTGGGCAAAGACGTCGAGAGCGGCGCCGCGCAGGCGGCCCGCCTGCAGCGCCTCGGCCAGCGCGGCTTCATCCACCAGGCTGCCGCGGCCGACGTTGATCAGGCGGGCGTGCGCGGGCAGCAGCGCCAGGCGGCGGCGGTCGAGCAGGCGCTCGGTCGTGGCGGTGACGGGCGAGGCGAGCACCAAGTAATCGGCGCGGGGCAGCAGCGCCTCGAGCGCATCGGGCGCATGCACCTCGTCGGCGCCGGCGGCGCCGCGCTCGGGATGGGCGCGGACGCCGAGCACGGTCGCGCCGAGCGCCTTGAGCATCCGCGCCAAATTGCCGCCGATCGCGCCCAGGCCCACCAGCACCACCGTGGCGCCGCGCAACTCGCCCGGCCGGTCCGGCCGCTGCCAGATCTCCTGCTGCGCCCAGGCATGGCGCGCCTGGGCCCGCACCGCCGCCGGCAGCGAGCGCGACAGCGCCAGCATCATCGCCAACGCATGCTCCGCCACCGGCCAGCCATGCACCTCCCGGCCGTTGGTGACGACCACCGGGCTGGCGACTAGCGCCGGAAACAGCAGTTGGTGCACGGCGGCGGCGGGGGAATGGATCCAGCGCAGGCGCCTGGCCAGAGCGAACTGATCGGGGTGCAACTGGCTGGCCACCAGGATGTCGGCCTCGGGCAGCACGCGCGCGCGCTCGCCGGGGTCGGTCAGATGGTGGACCTGCACGCCGGGAAAATCGCGGCGCAGCGCGTCGGCCGCCCAGGCCGGCCAGTTCCAGAGATCGAAGCGGTTGTGAACCGAGATGACGACGTTCATGCGCCCCTACATGGTAAAGGCGGCGGCAGCCGGGCGTAGCCGCGTGGCTGCGGCGCATGACCGAACGCCCGGTTGCTTGCCCGGTCCTAAGGCCCCGTTTAGACTGGCATTTAGGTGCCTCCGATGAGCTTGAAAGCGCCTCCGGCCCCGTCCCAGCCGGCCGCGAACGCCGCCGCTGCCGCGGCGGAGCGGCATCCTTCCGAGCGCGAACAGGCCTGGCAGCGGGACGTGCTCGCGCCCGCGCTGGAGAAATCACCGGAGCGCCCGGCCGAGTTCACCACTATCAGCGGCCGCCCCGTCCAGCGCCTCTATACCGCGGCGGATCTGCCCCCCGATTTCGACTTCGAGCGCGATGTTGGCTTTCCCGGCCAGCCTCCCTACGTGCGCGGGATTCATCCCACGATGTACCGCGGCCGGCTGTGGACGATGCGCCAGTTCTCGGGATTCGCCACGCCGGAGCAGACGAACGAACGCTACCGCTATTTGCTGTCCCAAGGCCAAAGCGGGCTTTCGGTGGCCTTCGATCTGCCCACGCTGATGGGCTACGACAGCGACCATGCCGCCAGCGAGGGCGAAGTCGGCAAGTGCGGCGTTGCCATTGACTCGCTCGAAGACATGGAAACGCTGTTCCGGGGCATTCGCCTCGATCAGGTCACCACCTCGATGACCATCAACTCGCCGGCGGCGCCGATCTGGGCGATGTTCCTGGTGGCGGCGGAACGGCAGGGGGTGGCGTGGCGGCAACTGGCGGGCACGCTGCAAAACGACATCCTGAAGGAATATATCGCGCAGAAGGAGTACATCTTTCCGCCCGGGCCTTCGATGCGGCTGGTGGTGGACACGATCGAGTTCGGCGCGCGCGAAACACCGCGCTTCAACCCGATTTCGATCAGCGGCTATCACATTCGCGAGGCGGGCTCCACGGCGCTGCAAGAGCTGGCCTTTACCCTGCGCGACGGCATGGAGTACGTAGAGTGGGCGCTGCGCCGCGGCCTGCCGGTGGATGCATTCGCGCCGCGGTTGTCGTTTTTCTTCAACGCCCACAACGATTTCTTCGAGGAGATCGCGAAATACCGGGCGGCGCGCAAGATCTGGCACCGGGTCATGACCGAGCGCTACGGCGCCCGCGACGCGCGCTCCGCCATGCTGCGCTTCCACACGCAGACGGCGGGCGTCTCGCTCACCGCCCAGCAGCCCTACAACAACGTGGCGCGCACGGCGATCCAGGCGCTGGCGGCGGTGCTGGGGGGCACGCAGTCGCTGCACACCAACTCGCTCGACGAAGCGCTGGCGCTGCCGACCGAGCACGCGGCGACGATCGCCCTGCGCACGCAGCAGATCATCGCTCATGAGAGCGGCGTCGCCAACACCGTGGATCCGCTGGGCGGCTCCTTCTTCGTCGAGAAGCTGACGCTCGACATGGAGCAGGGCGCCTTCGCCTATTTCGACCGCATTGACGCGATGGGCGGCATGGTGGCCGCGGTCGAGCAAGGATTTCCCCAGCGCGAGATCGCCGACGCCAGCTACCGCTATCAGCAGGCGCTCGAAGCCAAGCGCAAAATCATGGTCGGGGTGAACGAATTCACGGCGGAAGAGCAGCCGGTGCCGACCCTCTACATCGACGAATCGGTGCGCGAGGCGCAAACGGCGAAGCTGCGCGCCTTGCGTGCGCGCCGCGACAACGGGGCGGTGCGGCGCGCGCTCGATGCCCTCAAGCGCGCCGCCGCCGGCGACGCCAACGTCATGGGCCCGCTGCTCGAGAGCGTGCGCGCCTACGCCACCCTTGGGGAAATCTGCGACGCTCTGCGCGAGGTCTTCGGCACCTACGAGGAATCGGCGCTGGCCTGAGCCATGACGATGGACCGAAAAATCCGGGTGCTCGTCGCCAAGCCGGGGCTCGATGGCCACGATCGTGGCGCCAAGGTGGTGGCGCGGGCGCTGCGCGACGCCGGCATGGAAGTGATCTATACCGGCCTGCGCCAGACGCCGGAGATGATCGCCGCCGCCGCGCTGCAGGAGGACGTGGATTGCATCGGCCTCTCGATCCTGAGCGGCGCGCATAACGCGATCGTGCCGCGCCTCATGGAGCTGCTCCGCCAGCACAAGCTCGACGACGTGCTGGTGGTAGTGGGCGGGATCGTGCCCGAAGAGGACGCGAAGGCGCTGACGGCGTCGGGCGTGGGCGCGGTGTTTCCGCCCGGCTCGAGCCTGCAAGCGATTATCGAGTTCATTCAGACGCATGTGCGTCCGGCGGCCAGCCTCGGCGCCGCGCCGCGTTAGCCGGTGCTGCGCCTGGTCGAGCTGCGCCTGGCCGTCGGCGCGTTTCGCTTGGGGCCGATCAGCGCCGAGCTGGCGGCCGGCGAGTCGCTGGGGGTGCTGGGGCCCAGCGGCAGCGGCAAGACCAAGCTCATCGAAGCCATTGCCGGAGTCATCCCAACGGCTGGCGGCGCGATCTGGCTGGCTGGCCAAGACGTGACCGCGGCCCCGCCGGAGGCGCGCGGCATCGGCTGGGTGCCGCAACAGGCGCTGGTCTTCCCGCATTTGACGGTGGCGCGCAATTTGTCGTTCGCCGCGGCCGCGGGCGCCGGCCCGAGTGCCGGAGATGAGCCGAGCCTGCGCGGGCTGGCGGCGCGCCTGGGCTTGGCGGAGCTGCTGCCGCGGCCGGCGGCTTCGCTCAGCGGCGGCGAGCAGCAGCGCTTGGCGCTGGCGCGCGCCCTCTACCGGCGGCCGCGGCTGTTGCTGCTGGACGAGCCCTTCAGCGCCATGGACCCGGCGGCGCGCGCGGCGGCCGAGGCGCTGCTGGCCGAGGCGCTGCGGCGCGGCGTGGCGCTCATCCGCACCGCTCACGCCGCCGCCGACCTCGCCGGCTGCGCCCGGCGGATCGAGTTGGCCTGAGCCGCGCCGGCCGCAACCGCGCCGCCCCTGTCGCGCGCCGCTCCCCGCGGCTAAGCTGAAAGTTGGCCTTGGCAGACGAATATATTCCGCCCGCGTGGCTGCGCAACGGGCACGTCAATACCCTCTATTCCTACCTGCGCCCCCGCCGCGCCGCTTTGCCGCCGCCGCAGGACGCGCGGCTGGCGGTGGCGGCGGGGGTGCGCCTGCTGCTGCGCTGCCATTGGCAGCCGGCGCCGGCGCCCGCGCTGCTGCTCGTCCACGGACTCGAGGGTCACAGCGACGTCGGCTACATGCGGACGATGGCGGCCAAGGCCGCGCGGCGCGGCTGGCACGTCATTCGCATGAACGTTCGCGGCTGCGGCGCTTCGGAGGCGGACTCGGCGACGCTGTACAACTCGGGGCTGTCCGGTGATCTGGCGCAGGCGGCGGCTTGGGTCTGCGCGCAGCCGCGGGTCGCGGCCTTGGGGCTCGTGGGTTTTTCCATGGGCGGCAACACGGTACTGAAGTACGCCGGCGAGCTGGGCGCGGGCGCGTGGCCCCCGCTCGATCGGTTGGCGGCCTGCGCCGCGGTTTCGGCCTGCCTCGATTTGGCGGAATCCGCCGATGCGCTGCACCGCCGCCCCTGCTGGCTTTATGAGCGGCGCTTCTTGTTTCATTTGCACCGGCGGGTGCGGCGCTGGCAGGCGCGCACCGGGGCGGACGGCGGCTTCGCGCGCCGCCGCTATCGCTCGATCCGGGACTTCGACGATCGCGTGGTGGCGCCGCTGTTCGGCTATCGCGATGCCGCCGACTATTATTTCCGCGCCAGCGCCGCGCGCGTCCTGGCCTCCATCCGCGTGCCCACCCTGGTGCTGCATGCCGAGGACGATCCGTTTATCGTGGTTACGGCGGCTTCGCGCGCGCTCATGGCCGCCAACCCCGCCATCGAGTTTCGCGTCACGCGCTACGGCGGGCACTGTGCCTTCATGAACCCGCAAAACGGCGCCGATCCCGATCCTTATTGGGCGGAAAATCGGGTGCTCGATTTTTGCGCCCGCGCCTTCCGCGCCCCCGGGTTTCGTGGGACGATATAGGGTTTACCGAGGAAATTATGCCTGTGGACGTGATCATGCCCCAGATGGGGGAATCCATTTTCGAAGGCACTGTCACCAAGTGGCTGAAGAAGCCCGGGGACAAGGTGCAGCGGGATGAGCCGCTGTTCGAGATTTCGACCGATAAGGTGGATGCGGAGATTCCCGCCCCCGCCGCCGGGGTCTTGAAGGAGATCAAGATCCCCGAGGGCAAAACCGTCCAGGTGAATACCGTGGTGGCGGTGATCGACAGCGATGGCGCGGGCGCGCCCGCCGCCGCGCCGCAGCCGGCCGCGGCCGTGGCGCCGCCGCCGCGTCCGGCGCCGCAAGCCGCCCCGCCCCCGCCGCGGCCCGCGCCGCAGGCCGCTCCGCCGCCGCGGCCTACGCCCGCCCCCGCGCCGCGCGCCGCCGCGCCTACGCCCGCTCCGGCGCCGGCCGCCGCCGCGACCGTGCGCTCCTCGCCGCTGGTGCGGCGATTGGCGCGCGAAAACGAAGTGGACTTGGCGCAGGTCGCGGGCACCGGCGAGCACGGGCGCGTTTCCAAGCGCGACATCCTCAGCTACATCGAGCAGCGCCGCGCCGCGCCGCCGCAGGCGGCGGCGGTGCCCGCGCCGGTCCCCGAACCGGCGCCGCTCGCCCCTGCCGTTCCCGCCGCGCCCTACCAGCCGGGTGCGGTCGAGATTGTCCCCATGTCGGTGATGCGCAAACGCATCGCCGAACACATGGTGATGAGCAAGCGTACGTCGCCGCACGTCTATTCCGTCTTCCAGGCCGATGTGTCGAAGATCGTGGCGCTGCGCGAGAAATCGAAGGCGCAGTTCGAGGCGGCGGGGACGAAGCTGACCTTCATGCCCTTCTTCGCCCAGGCGGCGATCGCGGCGCTCAAGCAGTTTCCCATCGTCAACTCCTCGGTGCAGGAGGAGTCGATCGTCTACAAGAAGGACATCAATTTGGGCATCGCCGTCGCCCTCGATTGGGGGCTGATCGTGCCCGTGATCAAGCACGCCGAGGAGCGCAACTTCCTCGGCCTGCAGCGGGCCATCAACGATCTGGCCGAGCGCGCGCGCACGAAGCGGCTCTCGCCCGACGAGGTGCAGGACGGCACCTTCACCATCACCAACCCCGGCGTCTTCGGCGGCCTGTTCGGCCTGCCGATCATCAATCAGCCGCAGGTGGCGATTTTGGGGGTCGGCGGCATTCATAAGACGCCGGTCGTCGTGGATGACGCGATCGCGATCCGCTCGATCGTGCATCTCACGCTGAGCTTCGACCACCGGGTCGTGGATGGCGCCGTCGCCGACCAGTTTCTCGCTGCGGTCGTGAACTCGCTGGAGAACTGGTCGCAGCCGCTGCTCTGAAGCGGCGCCGCTCTTGCTTGCGCCGTTCCGGCGAGGCAAGATCGCAAGGCATGGCGCCTGACCGCGGCAGCCGCCGAAATCCCGTCCGAGCGCCGGCCGCTAAACCGGGCAAGTCGGCCGCGAAATTCACCAGTGCGGAACGCCGCCCCCGGCCTCCGGCTCGCATCGCCGCGCCCGCGCTGCTGCGCGGGCAGCGGGCGCTGGTGACGGGCGCGTCGGGCGGCATCGGCGCCGCGATCGCGGCGGCGCTGGCCGGCGCCGGCGCCGAAGTTTGGCTGCATTATGGCCGCGGACGCGGCCGCGCCGAGGCGGTGGCGCGCCGCATCGCCGCCGGCGGCGGCCGGGCGCGGGTCATCGCCGCCGACCTGCGGCGCGCCGATGCCATCGCCGCGCTCGCGCGCGCGCTGCCGGCGCGGCTCGACATCTTGGTGCATTGCGCCGGCCTGTGGGGCGACACGCCGCTGGGCGAGACCGCGGAGCCGTCGTTCGACGATCTCGCGGCGGTCAACTTCAAGGCGCCGTTTTGGCTGACGCAGGCGCTGCTGCCCGCGCTGCGGCGCGGCGCGCGCATCGTCAACGTCTCGTCGGTGGCGGCCCGCACCGGCGTGGCGCGGCGCAGCCTGTACGGCGCCACCAAGGCCGCGCTCGATGCCTATACCCGCTCCTGGGCGCTGGAGCTGGCGCCGCGCGGGATTCGCGTCAACGCCGTCGCGCCCGGCTACGTGCTCACGCGCATGACCGCAAGCCACTTCGCCGACGCGGCGGTCAAGACTCGCGCCTTGGCGCGGCATCCCTTCGGCCGCTTCACCCGCGCCGCGGAGGTGGCGGCGGCGGTGCTGTTTCTCTGCTCCCCCGCCAGCGCCGGCATCACCGGGCAAATCTTGAACGTCAGCGGCGGCTTCGTCATCTAGCCGCGCGGCGCCGCCGCCGTGCGCGCCGCCGCGGGCGGCCGGATTGCGGCCGGATCGAAGCCGGATTGCGCCTCCGCCGCCATGTGCTCGGCCAGCAGATCCCAGCTCACGAAGTGGCCGCCGGCATCGGGCGCGCCGGTTTCGGGGTTGTAGTTTTCGTTCATGCCCCCCGTGACGCGCAGATCGCGCGCCAGCAGCGCCGTCGTCTTGGCCGCCAGCTCCCGCGCCTGCGCGCGATAGCCGTAGTGCAGCAGGCCGTGCATCAGCAGGTAGTCGGAAATCACCCACACCGGGCCGCGCCAATAGCCGGACTGGGGGTTGTAGAGCGGCTCGTCGGCGGCGAGGCTGCGCACGCCATCAGGCGCCCAAAACTCCCGCGCATTGAGGAGGTGATCTTCGATCATGCGCCGCGCTTGCTCCTGGGTGGGAATGCCCGCCCAGAGCGGCGCCAGGTCGGTCCAGGTCTTGACGCGAATCCACCGCCCGCTGCGAGCATCGCGGTTGTAGTAGAGACCGTCGGCGGCGGACCAGAGCAGCCGCTGCATGGCGCTGCGCAAATGCGCCGCCCGCGCCCGATATTCGGCGGCGGCGGCGGGATGGCCCAGCCAGCCGGAGAGCACGGCCATGGCCAGGTACTCGCGGTAGACGTAGGTTTGCAAATCGACGCCTTCGGTGATGCCGGTGGGATCGTCGGAGACGGCGGGGTTGTTGTCCACCCCGCTCTCGACGCCGTCGAACCACACGAAAAGGCCGTCGGGCGCGCGGCGGCTGCGCTCCCAGAACGTCAGAGTGTCGGCGAGCTTCTGCAAGTACGAGCGATGGCTCGCGCCGCTCGGCTGCGCGAGCCAACTCGCGTCGTGCAGCGTCAGCGAAGCGCGCAGCGCCGCCTGCGCGAGAAAGGGCTTGCACATCTCCGGCAAGGCCCACAGGCTGTCGGGGGCGATCTCGCGCGGCGTATAGCCCAGCCAATTGGCATGCTCATCGGTGAAGTCGAGAAAATCCTCGACCGAACCGGCCAGCGCTCGCCCGCGGTGGTCGTAGCTGAGGGCCACGCCCATGAAATACGTGTCCCAGTCGAAGAGCTGGAAGTACGGCCCCGAGGGCACGAGATATTCATGGTGCAAGAGTCCCCGGGGCGGCTTGACGATGTCTTCCTTGAGATGATGCTCGGCGAAGAGGGCGGACAGGTCGGCCGGTTGCTGCGCTGCGCTCGGCAGCGGCAGCAGGATGAGCGCGGCGAGCGAAGCCAGACCAGCGAAAACGCGGCGGGGGGCGCGTGCCATGGCGAGGCGCAGCATAGCACGAAGGAGAGCGCGGGCGGTCATTTCGCGAGCGGGAAGGGCTGGCTGGAGACGATGCCCTTGCCCTCCTCGATGACGTAAAGGCGATTGGGCGCCAGCGCGTGCAGCGTGTCGCGCGCGCCGCTCGGCCAGCGGATCGAGGCTTCGTCCACTTGCGTCGCCTCGCCCAGACCGAAGTGCAGGCGCAGGTCGGATTGGGAGATGTAGCTGCCTCCGGAACGGACTTCGTCGATCAGCCGGCGGGAGCCGCAGCGAATCTCCACGCGCGCGCCGATGGCGCTGCGATTCGATCGGACGCCGCGCAGCTTGAACTTGATCCAGCGCTCTTTCCGGCTGGTGTCGCGGCGGTAGAGCGAGGGCGGCTCGTTGACGTTGTTGACGACGACGTCCACGTCGCCGTCGTTATCGAAGTCGCCGAAGGCGGCGCCGCGGGCCGCATGGCGCTCCAGCACCGCCGGCCCGAGCGAATGACTGGCGTCGGAAAACCGGCCCGTGCCGAGGTTGCGGTACACCACCTTGCGCTGCCGGTAGCCGGCCTCCGAGGCCAGCTTTTCGACCTCCGGATAGACGTGGCCGTTGGCGATGAACAGGTCGGGCCAGCTATCGTTGTCGATATCCACGAAGGCGCAGCCCCAGCCCAAAAATCGTGTGTTCACGCCGATGCCGGCGGAAAAGGTCCGGTCCTCGAAGGTGCCGTCGCCCAGATTGCGGTAAAGGGAAGAGGTGTCACCCGCGAAGTTGGTCTTGAAAATATCCAGCCAGCCGTCGCCATCGTAGTCGGCGGCGGCCATGCCCATGCCCGCCTGCGGCTTGCCGTCGGGACTGAGCGCGCAGCCGGCCTCGAGCGCGACCTCGGTGAAGGTGCCGTTGCGATTGTTGTGAAACAGAAGGCTGGGATTGGAGTCGTCGGCCACGTAAATGTCCGGCCAGCCGTCGTTGTCGTAGTCGAGTGTGAGCACGCCCAGACCGTAGGTGCCATCCACCTGCGTGATCCCGGCCTTTTCGCTGACATCGGTGAACGTGCCATCGCCGTTGTTGTGGTAGAGGAGATTGACGCCGCCGCGCAGGCCGGGAGGACCGCAAGCCACCTCCAGGCCCTTGTAGAGGCACGGCCCGGAAGCGGGCGTGGGCGCGGTCTTGGGGTCGAAATCGATGTAGTTGGCGACAAAGAGATCCAGGTGTCCGTCACGGTCGTAATCGACGAAGGCGCAGCCCGTGTTCCAGCGCCGCCGGGGCTGGATCAGGCCGGCCCGAGCGGTCACGTCCGTGAAGGTGCCGTCGCCGTTGTTGTGGTACAGAACATTCTGGCCCCAGTAGGTGACGAACAAATCATCCCAGCCGTCGTTATCGAAATCGCCGATGCAGCAGCCCTGGCCCCAGCCGGAGCGAGTCAGGCCGGCGCGTTCGGTCACGTCCGTGAACGTGCCGTCGCGATTGTTCTTGTAAAGGCGGTTGCTGGGTTTGATTCCTGGCGGGAAGCCTTCGAAGCGCCAGCCGTTGACCAGGAAGATGTCGAGCCAGCCGTCGTTGTCGTAGTCGAAAAAAGCGACGCCGCAGCCGGTGGTTTCCAATAAGTACTTGTTGTGGCGCGGGCTGCCGAAGAGCGTCGGCGCCCGCAGCCCCGCCGCCTGCGCGATCTCCTCGAAGCGGATGCCCTCAAAGCCGGCGGCGGCGGCGTCGGCGCCGCGCAGCCGCGGCCGCGCCGCCGCGATAACAAGCGCGCTACGAAGGAGTTGCGCGAGCATAGCGCGGCGGTTCATCGCGCCCATGATCGCGCCCCGCCGCTAAAACGATTCATCGCGTATACAATATGTTCCAATTCTGGAATTTGCGTTTGTGATCTGCGCGATCACAATAACCTTGACACCGCCCCGTGATTGCATTAGTTTTCCACACGTTTGTTGTGTGAGCGCGGCGACTGCCTCGGTGTCTGGAGACGCCGACAGCAAGGAGACTACGACATGACTCGTGTGCGGTCCCTCCTGACTTTACTCGCGACCTTCGCGTTGTTGGCGCTGACGGCCTGGGGCCAGGCGACGACGGGCAGCGTCTTCGGCACCGTCACCGACACCAGCGGCGCCGCCGTGCCCAACGCCAAGGTCACCTTGCGCGACACCTTGAAGGGGACCGTCTTCACCACCACCACCAACGCTTCCGGCAACTACACCATCATCCACTTGATCCCCGACCCGTATCAACTGACGGTCGAAAAGAGCGGGTTCGAGAAGTTCACCCAATCGAACGTGACCGTCGTCGCCGACCAGGGCTTGAAGGTGGACGCGGCGATGCACGTCGGCGCGGTTTCGCAAACGGTGGAAGTCACCAGCGCGCCGCCGCTGCTCAAGACCGATCGTGCCGACGTGGCGACGGTGCTCGATACGCGCCAGATCGAGGACACGCCGGTCGCCAACCGCAACTTCACCGACCTCGAGTTGCTGATGCCGGGCACGGTGATGCTGGGCTGGCAGCACGCCTCGTCGGAGAATCCGCAGCGCAGCGCGCAGATCGAGGTCAACGGCCAAGGCTTCTTCGGCACCGATTACATCCTGGACGGCACCGACAATCGCGACCCGATTTTGGGCATTATCGTCATCAATCCCGATCCCGATTCGATTCAGGAAGTGAAGATGACCACCGACAACTTCGACGCCGAGTTCGGGACGGCAACGGCGGCGGTGATGACGGCGCAGACCAAATCGGGAACGAACACGCTGCACGGCGAGGGCTTCGACTACATCCAGAACGACAAGTTGATGGTGGCGCGCGATCCCTTCTCCCAGAGCGTGCCCAACCCGATCACCGGCAAGTTCAACAACCCGCTGCGCTATAACCAATTCGGCGGCAACATCGGCGGCGCGATCATCAAGCGGAAGCTGTTTTTCTTCGGCGATTATGAAGGGCTGATTCGGCACCGCACGGCCAACAACGTCACCTTCGTGCCCACCGCCGCCGAGCGCGCCGGCGACTTCAGCGGCCAGCTCGGCAAATACCTGTGCCAGAGCGGCAATAGCTTCGCCACCCCCTGCGCCAACAACGGCGACACGCCGATCACCGTCACCGACACCAGCGGCCTGCCGCAGCAAGCGCGGGAAGGCATGATCTTCGATCCCACCACCGGTACGCCGGACGGCAAGGGACGGGAACAGTTCGCCGGCAACATCATTCCCGCCGGGCGCATCGATTCGGTGGCCGGCAAGATTTTGGGCATGCTGCCCGCCCCCAATTACGTGGCGCCGGGCAACAACACCTCGCAGGACTATTTGGCGACGGGGCAAGAAATCTTCGACAGCAACTCCTTCGACACCCGCGAGGACTGGAACATCAGCGAAAACTCGCAGTTCTTCGCCCGCTACTCCTTCGCGCAATATCACAAGACCGCGCCCGGCGACTTCGGCACCGACCTTGGCGGCCCCGCCCTGGATGGAGTGAACTTCGCCGGCGTTTCTTCCTCGCGCGATCAGAGCTTGGCGCTGGGCTTCAACCACACCTTCTCGCCCACCCTGCTCACCGAGGTCCGCTACGGCTATGCCCGCTATCGCGTCAACGTGGACATGGGCGGAGCCGGCAAGGACCTGGGGGCGCAAGTCGGAATCGGCGGCGTCAACCTGGGAGATTATTTCACCAGCGGCTTTCCCTCCTTCCAAATCGACGGCAACGGCTCGGTGGGCGTCGGCACCACCACGCTCGGCTACGCCGTGCACAACATCGCCAACAACAACCAGTGCAACTGCCCGCTGCGCGAGCTCGAGTTCCAGCACCAGTTCGTGAACAACTGGACGAAGTTCGTCGGCAACCATCAGTTCAAGTGGGGCGCCGACGTGCGCTTCGCCAACAATCTGCGGGTGCCCAGCGATAACAGCCGCAACGGCCAGTTCTTCTATCACACGGACCCCACCAGCGCCTTCGGCATCACCAATTCCGGCGACGGCGTGGCCAGCTTCGATCTCGGCATCACCTCGCAGTTCATGCGCTACGTCAGCACCACCACCAACGCGCACGAGCTGCAAAACCGCTATTTCCTCTACGCCCAAGACACCTATCGCGCGACGCCGTCGCTGACGCTGAGCTACGGCCTGCGCTGGGAGTTCTATCAGCCCCAGCGGGTCAACGGCCCCAATCTCGGCGGTTGGTTCGACTTCACCAACGCCAACATCATCGCCGCAGGCGTCGGCCCCTATAACCTCAGCGGCAACGTGCAGGCCGCCTACAAGAACTTCGCGCCGCGGCTGGGCGTCGCCTGGCAGATGGACAACAAGACCGTCGTGCGCGTCGGCTACGGGCGCAGCTTCGATATCGGCGTCTTCGGCACCCTCTTCGGCCACACCGTCACGCAGAACTTGCCGGTGCTGGCGTTTCAAGATGTCGAGCCGACCAACACGTTCCAGGGCTTGAACTTCACCCTGACGCAAGGGCCGCCGTCGGGGCTGGCGCTGTTCCCGAATCCCTCCAGCTATTCCTCGACCGGCGAATTCCCGCTGCCGAACGGCGTCAACGTGCACGCCGACGAGCGCAAGGAAGTGGTCCCCTACGTGGATCAATGGAACTTGAGCGTGCAGCGGCAGTTGTCGTCCACCATGGCGCTGGACTTGGCCTATGTGGGCAATAAGGGCACGCACATCGGCACCACGCCCAACATCAACGCGCCCACTTCGATCCCCTCGATCACGGATACGACCGGCGGGCTCTATTTGTCGCCCTACTTCCAGAAATTCGGCTTGACGCAGGGCATCACCGACTACTGCAATTGCGATTCGAACAACTACAACGCCCTGCAAATCAAGCTCAGCAAGCAGTACTCGAACGGCCTGCAAATCTTCGCCAACTACGCCTGGGCCCATTCGATGGGCTTCAATGACAACTGGTTTTATGGCTGGCGTTACGGCTACGGCACCAGCGGCATCGATATTCGCCAGGTCTTCAACCTGGTGCACAACTACGATCTGCCGATCGGGCGCGGCAAGAAGTATTTGAGCAACGCCAGCGGCTGGATGAACGCGCTCGTCGGCGGCTGGACGTTCAACGGCGACACCTCGATCCATAGCGGGCTGGCGACGACCGCCGGATACAGCGGCGCCGGCTGCAAGAATTGCCCATTCCAGACCTGGCCCGACAAGGTGGGAAACCCCTATAGCGGCAACGGCGCCGGCAGCCAGCAGACCTTCTGGAACCGTGCCGCGTTCAAGGATGTGCCGCCTTCGACCAGCACCGGCATTCAACGGCAAGGCACCGCCTGTTTGAACTGCCTGACCGGACCGGCGTTTTGGACCTCGAACCTGTCGCTCTTCAAGTCCTTCCAGGTGAGCGAGCGGGCGAAGTTGCAAGTGCGCATCGAGGCCTTCAACGCCTTCAATCACGACAACTGGGCGGTGCCGGATTCGAACATCGACGACCCGCAGTTCGGCCAGGTCACCGGCACGCAGATTTTCGCGCCCGACCTCAACGCCATGCGCACCGGCGAGGTGGCCTTGAAGCTGAGCTGGTAGCGCCAGGCGGGGCCGCCGCCGGTGCGGCCCATGGCGTAAAGTAATGCAGTGCTGAAGTGGTTCGCATCGGCGCTGGCCGCCGCCGGTCTGGCGGCGGCGCTAGCGGCACAAGCGCCCGCGCCCGCGCCGCTGGCGCCAGTGCGCGCGGAGTTGCAGCAGGGGCGCTACACGGAAGCCGCGGCGGCGCTCAAGCGATATCTTCAGGTCCATCCCGGCGACAACGAAGCCGAATTGCTCTTGGCGGCGGCCGATTACGGCCTGCACGACTATGCGGGCGCCCTCCCGGCGCTGCAAGCGGTGCTGGCCGCCGCGCCCGCGAATCACGAGGCGGTGAAGCTGATGGGCCTGGACCTTTTCTTCCTGGGCCGTCCGCAAGCGGCGATTCCCTACCTCAAGCAGGTCCGCGCCTGGATGCCGGGCCAGGTGGACCTGCAATATCTGCTGGCCGTCTGCCAGCTCGACGCCGGCGATGCCGCGGCCGCCCGGGCTTCGGCGGCGGCCATGCTGGGCGTGGATGCGCGCTCCCCGGGCGCGTACGTGGCGTTGGCGAAGGTGCTGCTGCGGCAGCAGATGGAGACGCAGGCGGCCGATCAGTTGCGGCGCGGTTTGGCCCTGGATCCGCGTCTGCCGCTGGCGCATTTTCTGCTCGCCGAGATCGAAATCACGCACGCGCAATACGCGGCGGCGATCGCCGACTTGAAGCAAGAAATCGCGCTCAACCCGGTCTTTCCCAAGGCCTATTACCGGCTGGGCGATGCGCTGTATCGTTCCGGCGACTCCGCCCAAGCGCAAGCCTATCTCAGCCGCGCCATTTGGCTCGATCCGACCTACAGCGGCCCCTATATTCTCAGCGCCAAGATTCTGCTGGAGCAAAAGGACGCCGAGCTGGCCGAACGCATGCTCAGCCGCGCGATCTCGCTCGATCCCAACAACTATGATGCGCATTATCTGCGCGGCCGGGCGCTGGCGGTGCTGCATCGGGACCGGGAAGCGCAGCGGGAGTTCGCGCTCTCGAATTCGTTGCGGCCACAGGCGGAGGGGGACTTCGGCGCCGATGTGCGGTAAGCGCCCAGCGCGCCACGCCTGGCCGGCGATCGCGGCCGCGGCGCTGCTGCTGGCGGGAGCGACCGCCGCGGCGGCGCAAGCGGCGGGCGCGGCGCGTCCGGCGGACTGGTACCGGCAGGGCGTCAGCGCCTACCGCGCGGGCTGCTATCGCGCGGCCGAGCGCGACTTCCGCGCCGCCCTGGCGCTCGACTCCCGCGCGCCGGAGATTCGCAATGCCCTCGGCGAAACGCTGCTGGCGCAAGGCCATGCCGCCGCGGCCGTCGCCGAACTGCGCGCGGCGCGCCGCCTCGATCCGCATTCCGAGCGCATCGGCGTGAATCTCGCGCGCGCCTACGCCGCCGCCGGCCGGCGCGCCGCCGCCATCGCCCTGTATCGGGCGCTGCTCGCCCAGACCCCCGCCGCGTCCCCCGCGGCCGCCGGCCTGCACGATGCCATCGGCGTCGTGCTCCTGGCCGCCGGGCAGCCGGCGAACGCGTTGCCCGAGTTCGATCGCGCCTTAGCCCTCGGGCCGGACGTTCCCGAATTTCTCTATCACGCCGGCGAAGCGCGCCGCCAGATCGGCGATACCTCGGATGCCATCGCCCTCCTCGAGCGGGCGGTGCGGGCGCGGCCGCAATCGGCCGAGGCGCAGTTCTCCTTGGGCGCCGCCTTGGCGGCGGAGGGGAAAGATGCCGCCGCCCTGCCGCATCTGAGCGCGGCGCGCCGCCTCGATCCGCGCTCCGCGCCGGCCGCCGACCAACTGGGGCTCGCGCTCGAGAAGCTCGGCGACGTGGATGGCGCGGTGGCGGCGTTGCAAGCGGCGGTGCGGCTGGCGCCCAAGGATTGGAACGCCCGCAATCACCTGGGCCTGGCGCTGCTCGAAAAGGGCGACGCGGCGGGGTCGGTGGCCGCGTTCCAGGCCTTGGTGCAAGCGCTGCCCAATAACCTGCGCGCGCGCGTCAACCTCGGCGTCGCCGAGCTGCAGCAGGCGAACTTCGACGGCGCCATCGTCCAGTTTCGCTGGGTGCTGGCGCGGGATCCCAAGAACGCCGAAGCCCATTACAATCTCGGTTTCTGCTACAAGCAAAAAGATCAACTGGCGGCGGCGATCGCGGAGCTGCGCCGCGCGCTGGCCATCGCGCCCCAGCTCGCCGACGCCCGCTATACCTTGGGCGTGATCGAGTGGCAGCAGGGCAACGCGCCGGCCGCGATCGAGGATTTGCGGGCGGCGATCGCGCTGCGCCCCGACTACGCCGCCGCGTATTACACGCTCGGCTCGGCCTATCAGCAGGCCGGCGACAAGCGTCAGGGCATCCAGCAACTGGAGACCGCCCTGGCGCTCGATCCCTCCCTGGCCGGCGCCCATTACGCCCTGGCGCGGCTGCTGCAAGAGACCGGCGACCGCGCCGGCGCGGCTCGCGAACGCGCCGCCGGGCTGCAACTGGAAAAGGCGCGCGAGGCGCACCTGGCGGCGATCTTCAAGGTGAATATCGCGGCGCGGGACCTGGCGGCCGGCCAGGCCGCCGCGGCGGAAACCCAACTCCGGCAAGCGCTCGCCGACGACCCCAGCTTCGCCCGCGCCCACCTGCTGCTGGCGCAGGCGCTGGCCAAACAGGGTCAGGAGCAGCGCGCGCAACAGGAGCGGCAACAGGCCGCCCGCCTCGATCCCCGGCTGCGGGCGCTGGTGGCGGCGCTGGCGGCGCCGGCGCCCGCCGCTCCCGCTCGGCCACCTGCAAACCCATGAGCATGCTTACGCCTCGACGCTATCTTCGCTATCTGCTTCTTTGCCTTGGCTTCGTCTTCGCCGCCGCCCTGGGCGCGGCCGCGCCCGCTCCCACGCCGCCCCGCCCCGCCGCCGCCCCGGCCTGGTGGCAGCACGCGGTGATCTATGAGATCTACCCGCGCAGCTTCGCCGATTCCGACAACGACGGCACCGGCGACTTGCGCGGCATCACCGCCCATCTCGGCTATCTGCAAAGCCTCGGCGTGAACGCCATCTGGATCACGCCCTTCTACCCCTCGCCGCAGGTGGACTTCGGCTATGACATCTCCAACTACGACGCCATCGATCCGCGCTACGGCACCCTGGCCGATTTCGACGCCCTGCTGGCCGCCGCCCACCGCCGCCACATCCGCGTGCTGCTCGATCTCGTCCTGAACCACACCTCCGATCAGCACCCCTGGTTCCTCAACTCGCGCAGCTCGCGCACCGCCAAGTACCGCGATTTTTATATTTGGCGCGACGGGCGCAACGGCGGCCCGCCCAACAATTGGACCTCGATCTTTGGCGGCTCCGCCTGGGAGTACGATCCCCGCACCGGCCAGTACTATTACCACTTCTTTTACAAGCAGCAGCCCGATCTCAACTGGCGCAATCCCGCCGTCGAAAAGGCGATGTTCGACAACGTGCGCTTCTGGCTGCGGCGCGGCGTGGATGGCTTCCGGCTGGATGCGGTCACCACCCTGTTCGAGGATCCGCGCTTGCGCGACAATCCGATGGGCGTGCTGAAGACCGGCGATTTCCTCGGCCCCCAGCAGATCCACAAGTACAACCAGAATTTGCCCGAGGTGCACGGGGTTCTGCGGCGCCTGCGCCGGCTCGCGGACCAATATCACGCGGTGCTGATCGGCGAGACCGTGGGCGACAACGAAGCCGAGCTCTCGCAGTACTACGGCGCCCATAACGACGAGATCGAGCTGCCGTTCGACTTCCTGTTCGCCGACGTGAACCGGCTCTCCGCGCCGGAGTTTCGCCGCCGCATCGCCGCCTGGGACGGGAACGCGGCGCACGGCACGCCCGATTGGTTCTTCGACAATCACGACCAGCCGCGCGAGCTCGACCGGTACGGCGACAAGATCCACAACCGGCAGATCGCGCGCTTGCTGCCGACGCTGCTGCTGACGCTGCGCGGAACGGCGATCCTTTACTACGGCCAAGAGATCGGCATGGTCACCACCGATCCGGTGTCGCTGGCGGACGTGCGCGATCCCGTCGGCCGGCGCTGGTGGCCGCGGTTCAAGGGGCGCGACGGCGAGCGCACGCCGATGCAGTGGAACGGCGGCGTGAATGGCGGCTTTTGCCGCGTGCGGCCCTGGCTGCCCGTGCCGGCCAGCGCCAAGACGGTCAACGTAGCCGCGGAAGAGCGCGATCCGCACTCGCTGCTGGCCTATTACCGCGCCCTGCTGCATCTGCGGAGCACCGACGCCGCCCTGCGCGCCGGCCGCTGGCGCGCGATCGACGTTCGCGACCCCGACGTGCTCGCCTACCTGCGGCAAACGAACGGCGAGTCCGTGCTGGTCGCGCTCAACATGAGCGCCCGCCCGCAGCGGCGCGACTTGACGGCGGCGGGAGCCGCACGGGCGCGCTTGCTGCTCGACTCCCGGCCGCGCGCTCCCGAGCTCGCGCTCGCGCGGCTGGCCTTGCAGCCGTATGAGGCGCTGGTCGCTCGCCTGCAACCGGCGGCGCGCTAGGCGCTAACTGGCCGCCAGTCACGAGTGACCGCAGTAGGCACTCGCCTCTAAGCGAATTTCCCAATCGCCGCCGGGCCTTCGCCCGAACTACGATCCTTTTTCTCGCAGGTACTTTCCTCTCAATCCGCCCGGCGGCGCGCTGAGCCGCTCCTGAGCGTTTGGTGCCCCCGGGCGGCTCTGCCACTCGTCGGAGAGGAACCCGCATTTGAGGATCCGCCTTGCCGTACCCTGCCTTTTATTCGCCACTTTGACCGCGTGCAGCGGAAACGCCGCCAAGAATCAGGCCGCCGACGCGCCGATTACCGTGGCGGTGTCGCCCGCGAGCGCCAGCCTCGCCTTCGGCGCCAGCCTGCAGTTCCGCGCCACGGTGACCGGGACCAGCAATGCCGCCGTGACCTGGAAGGCGACCGGCGGCAGCATCACTGCCGGCGGCATCTTCACCGCCGGTTCCCAGGCCGGGGACTTCCAAGTGACGGCGGCCAGCGCCGTCGCGCCGCAGAGCAGCGCCTCGGCGAAGGTGACCGTGACCGATCCCGGCCCGCCGCCGGCGCGGCCGGCGATCGCCATCAGTCCCGCTTCCGTTTCTGTGCAAGCGGGGGCGACCCAGCAGTTCACGGCCGCGGTCTCGGGCCTCTCCAGCACCGCCGTCCACTGGCAGGCGGCCGGCGGCACGATCGACGCCGGCGGCCTCTTCACCGCCGGCGCCCAGACCGGCGCGGCGACGGTGACCGCCACCGCCCAGGCCGACGCATCGCTGTCGGCGACGGCGCAGGTGACGATCACGGCCGTGCCCAGCGCGCCGGCGCCCGCGCCCCGGCTCTTCACCAGCTCCGGCGCCAACTGGCTCTATAGCCCGCCCAGCGGGCAAGGCCTCGACATCTCGAGCATTCTCGTCGCCGACAATCTGGGATTCTCGCTGAACACCGTGCAGGGCTTCGGCTACCCCGTCGAGTACACCGACGGCTCCTACGGCTGCACCACCTTCACCGACACGCTCTATTACAACTACACGGATAAGATCTGCGTGCCCAATCCGCCCAACGGCTATTGGCCGACGCTGGGCTGCTGCAACGGCACGTCCAACGATGGCCACCTGATCGTCATCGACACCAAGACGCTCGACTATTACGATTTCTGGAAGCTGTTCACCGACGGCAGCGGCAATCCCACCAGCACCAACGTCGGCAAGATCGTCAGCGGCAACCTCGCCACCAGCGACGGCACGCCCGGCACCACCGCCGCGCTCGTCACCGGCCTGGCCGGCGACGTCATGCCCGGCGAACTCGACTGCGAAGATTGCCTGCAGCACGCCTTGAACGTCATCGTTCCGGGCAGCATGAACAGCCCCTTGCTCGGCCGCCAAGGGCCGCCCAACACATGGACGGATGGCTCGGTGCAAGGGGGCATCTTTCGCGAAGGGGCGAAAATCCGCTTCGATCCCAGCGTCAACGTGGATTCCCTGCCCGCCAGCACCGCCGTCAAGGCGATCATGAAGGCGCTGCAGCAATACGGCGGCCTGATCACCGATCAGACCGGCGCCAACGCCATCTGCATTTACTCCGATTTAAAGCAGCAGCCGGACATGACCGGGCAAGACCTGATCAAGCAGCATCTCCTGATCTATTACTAGCCGGCGTGCGGTCGGCCCGCCGCCCTGCGCGCGGCGCAGGGCCGGCGGGGACGGCGGCGGGCATGGGCCGCCGCCGGGGCTACTGCGTTCTCGACGCGGCGGTGATGAAGGCTTCGGCGTCCTTCGCCAGCTTGATGCGGGCGCTTTCTTTCAAATAGATCATGTGCCCGACCTCGTAATGGCCGACGGTGACGCTGTTGCGCACCGGCGGCGGCAGGAACAGGTGCTTGATGCTGTATTGCGCCTCGAAAAACGGCGTGGCCAGGTCGTAGTAGCCTTCGGCGACGAAGAGCTTCATGTATTGATTCTTGGCCATGGCGCTCTCGAGCAGCGTGCTGGCGTCGGCGTAGCCGCCGCCGAAGCCCTCGGCGTTCCAATTCCAGCGGTCGATGCCGCCGCCGAGCGAGTAATAGAGGATATCGCTCTTGTAGTCCAGCTCGTTGCGGACGTAGTTCAGGAACATCTCGGTGAAGGTCGGGCCGACGGCGGCGTCGCTGGGATCATAGTCGGGGAAGGGATCGCCGGGGTTGCGGTTGTAGCCCACCATGCGGCTGTCGTAACGGCCGACGATCTGGCCCTGGTCGCGCAGCAGCTCGGTCATGAACTGGGCGGTGTTCACGCGCAAATTGCGCTGGTCGAGGTATTGCTTGCTCAGCCCGGTGAATCGGGCGAGCTGCGTCAACGCCTGCTCCCGCGCCGCGCCCTGCAAGGCGTCGCCCTGATCGAGAGCTTCCTGATAGTCGGGAATCGCCCAGGCTTCGGCTTGCTTGACCACCTCGGTCAGCGGCAGCCGCTGCAGGTCGGGCGGCAGCTTGTGGTGATACCAGGCCGAGGCGGCCAGGGTCGGCAGATAGAGCACATAGGGCAGGTCGTTGCCGGGGGCGTAGTTCAGCGTCTGCAGGTTCAAGACGCTCGATAGCAGCATGACGCCGTTGAGCGCGATGCCGTGGTTGAAGAGATAACCCGCCAGGCCGGCGGAGCGGAACGTGCCGTAGCTTTCGCCCGCCAAAAACAGCGGCGAGGTCAAACGGTTGTAGCGCTCCAAATACATGCGGATGAACTCGCCGAAGGCTTCGTAGTCGCCTTCCACGCCCGAGGCGCGGCGCAGCATCTCCGGAGAAACGGCGCGGCTGTAGCCGGTGCCCACGGCATCCACGAAGACCAAATCGGTGAAGGGCAGCCAGGTCTGGTCGTTATCCACCATGTGATACGGCGGAGCCGGCTGCATGCCGGTCGGCAGCATGGCGATGCGGCGCGGGCCGAAGCCGCCGATATGGACGTAGAGCGACGCCGCGCCCGGGCCGCCGTTATAGGAAAACGTCAGCGGACGCCGGTTGGGCGAGGCCTCGTTGTCGAGCGTATAGGCCACGAAAAACATGTGGGCCTCGAGCTTGCGCTCATGGTTCTCGACCACGTAGATGGGCAGCGTGCCCGCGGTCGCGGTGTAGGCCCAGGCGCGGCCGTTGAGGGTGATCGTGTGATGGGTGACGACCGGCTCGCCCAGGGCCGGGTCGCCCTTGGGATAGGGCTCGGCGGCTTCGGGGTTGGGGCTGGCGGGTCGGGCCGCGCTGGTCGCGCCGGGCGCCGCCGGGGCGCTCGGCGATTCCATGCGTGGGCGGCGCTGCTGCGCGGCGGCGGCGCATCCCGCCAGGGCGATGGCGAGAAGGCTCGCGAAGTAACGGGATTTCATAGCTGCCTCCGGCAAAATGACCGGCCATTGTGACACAAGACGCCCGCCTGCGACAGTCACAAAGCTCTCATTTGGGCGCGATCGTCGCGCCGGCAGCGCCCGCGCGGGCGGCGGGGAGGCGCACGCGCTCGACCGTTTCCATGGCGGCGATGTCGCGGCGCACGATCTCGGCTTCCGGGCGCTCGCCGGTTCCGGGGCCGGGTTCGTTCTGCCAGCTGGTGGGATCGTCAGGGCGATTGTTCGCGGTGGGCACGAGCAGCCCGGAGAGCGGGGGCGCGATGGTCATGGGCGGCGGCGCCAGCCGCGGCGGCCGGGCGGCCTGCCGCGGCAGCACAACGATGTAGCCAGGCTCGGGCCCGCGGCGGAACTTCATCCTTATTTCGATGCCGCGCGCGATCCCTCCGCTGGCCGCGCCGGCGGGGCGCGGCCGCAACCGGCCGCCGCGAGCCGCAGCGGCGCGGGACGCCGCGGGGGCGCGCAACGGCAGCGCTACTCGGCGGCTTCGGCTTGGCCGTGGCGGCGCAGCAGCGCCGGCAGATTTTGCGAAAACGCCGACCGCGGCATCACCAGATCGCAGCCGGCCTGCTGCGCGCGCAGCTTCAAATCCGCCTGCAGATGGTTCAAGAAGCCCAGCAGCGCCACGCGCTTCAACTCCGGGTTGGCGCGCAGTTTGGCGATGGTGGCGATGGGCTTGGTCGCGGTGCCGTTCAGATCGAAGATGATCAGCGACGGCGGCGGCGGCGCTTGCGACCGTTCCAGCACGTCGGCGGCGCTCTTGGCGACCTGAATTTTCACTCCCAACTGGCGCGCGGTCTCTTGGATCTTAGCCAGGAAAAATAAATCCTCCACGGCCACCAGGATCCGGCTGGGACCGGAACCGTTGGCCGCCGCGCCCGCGGCGCTGGCTGGCCGGGAGCCGGCGGACTCCCAGCTTCCACCGTTGATAACCGTGCTCAAAGGTTTTTGCCTCCTTCCCTCGACTGCTTGCCCCCTGCTGGGCCGCATCATAGCCGCCGCCTCCGGCGCCGCGCAATACCGCCGCAGCGGGATCTGCGGGGGTATCCGGGCCCGCGGCCCGGCGCCGCCCTAGCGCCGCAAACGCCGTGCGCATCTTCCTGCGGCCCTGCTCGCCGGGCCGCCGCGCCGCCGCGGACTAAGTCCCGGCGAAGAGGTTCGCCATCTCCAAGGCGGCGAGCGCCGCTTCCGCGCCTTTATTGCCGGCCTTGAGTCCGGCCCGGTCCACGGCTTCTTCCAGCGTGTCGCAGGTGAGCACTCCGAACCCGTGCGGCACGCCGGTTTCCAGCGCGGCTTGGCCGATGCCCCGGGTCACCTCGCGGCCGATGAAGTCGAAATGCGGGGTCTGGCCGCGCAGGATCAACCCTAAGCATACGACAGCTTGAAAACGGCCGCTGGCGGCGGCGCGGCGGGCGGCGACCGGAATTTCGAAGGCGCCGGGCACCCAAATCACCTCGAGATCGCGCGGCCGCGCGCCGGCCCGCAGCAGCAGATCGGCCGCGCCGTCGAGCATGCGCTCGGTGATGAAGCGATTGAAGCGGCTCACCACCAAGGCGAAGCGCAGTCCCCGGGCCGACAAGCCGCCGGCGCGCGCCGGCAGGCGGCGGGCAGGACGGACGGCGCGGGCGGCGCGGGCGGTGCGTCTGGGCTTGGCCATCGCGCGCCGCTAGCGTCCCTCGAAGCGCGCCGCCCGCTTCTCCAAGAAGGCGCGCGTGCCCTCTTTCATGTCGCTGCTGGCGCAGCAGAGCGCGAAGAGACTCGATTCCAAAGCCAGCGCCTCCTCCAAGTTCATCTCCAGCCCGCGGCGCACCGCCTCCAGGCAGAGGCGCGTGGCGAGCGGCGCATTGGCGGCCATCTTGGCGGCCAGGGCCTCGGCGCGGGGCAGCAATTCGGCGGCCGGGGTGACCGCGTTCACCAGACCGCACGCCAGCGCCGCCGCGGCGGTCAGCGGCTCGCCGGTCAGCAGCAGCTCCAGCGCCCGGCCGGCGCCGATCAGCCGGGGCAAGCGCTGCGTGCCGCCGTAGCCGGGGATCAGGCCCAGCTTGACTTCCGGCTGGCCCAGCTTGGCATGTTCGGCCGCCAGCCGAACGCTGCAGGCCAGCGCCAGCTCCAGGCCGCCGCCCAAGGCGTGGCCGTTGATGGCGGCGATGACCGGCTTGGGCGACAGCTCGAGGGCGCGCAGCAGCGCCTGGCCGCGGCGCGCGTATTCGCGTCCGGCGATGGGGTCGAGCGCCGATAATTCCGCGATATCGGCGCCGGCGACGAACGCCTTCTCGCCCGCTCCCGTGAGAACGATGACGCGCAGCTCCGGCGCCGCTTGCACCTCCGCCAGCGCCTGCTCCAACTCGCCGATCGTCGCGGCATTGAGGGCGTTCAGCTTCTCCGGGCGGTCGATGGTGATGCGGGCCAGCGGCGCCTGGCGCTCGACGCGGACGTAGGCCATGGCGGCTAGCCCAGCGCCACGGGCCGGGGCGGGCCCGGCTGGCGGTAGTCGTAAAAGCCGCGGCCGGCCTTGCGTCCATGCCAGCCGGCCAGCACCATGCGCTTGAGCAGCGGCGGCGGCGCGAAGCGGCGCTCGCGGAATTCGTTGTACATGATCTCGGCGGCGTAATAGGTGGTGTCGAGCCCCACGAAATCGAGCAAGGTGAAGGGGCCCATCGGGTAGCCGCACCCCAGCTTCATCGCGCGATCGATGTCTTCCATCGAGCCGGCGCCCTCCTCCAGCGCCCGCACGGCGTCGAGCAGATAGGGAATCAGCAGGCGGTTGACGATGAAGCCGCTGCGGTCGCCGGTGCGCACCGGGGTCTTGCCGAGCGAGGCGGCGAAGGCGACGACCTGCTCGTAAACGCCGGCATCGGTGGCGACGGTGCGCACGACTTCGACCAAGGGCATCAGCGCCACGGGATTGAAGAAGTGCAGGCCCACGAAGCGCTCCGGCCGCCGCGTCGCGGTCATGATCTCGGTGATCGGCAGGGAGCTGGTGTTGGAGGCGAAGACCGCTTCCGGCCGCAGCCGCCCGTCCAGGCGCGCGAACAACTCGCGCTTCGCGGCCAGGTTTTCGACGATCGCCTCGATCACCAGGTCGCAGCCGGCGAGGTCCTCGAGGCGCGTCGTCGGCCGCAGCCGCCCCTGAATCGCGGCGGCTTGCTCGCCGCTGATCTGCCCCTTGCTCTGAAACTTCTCGAGCGACTTGCGGATGCTTTCGAGGCCCGGTTTCAGCCGCTCCTCGCTGACTTCCGCCACCTGCGTCGGATAGCCGGCGGTGGCGCACGCCTGCGCGATGCCGGAGCCCATCAGCCCGCAGCCGACTACGCCGATCGCCTCGAACTTTCCATCTTTCGTCATAGCTTGCCTTGCAGAAAAAAGAGCCGGGCGCCTTCAGCGGCCGTTGCCGCGGCGCAGGTTCTCGACGATCATGGCGATGCCCTGGCCGCCGCCGATGCAGGCCGCGGCCAGGCCCCAGCGGCCGCCGCTGCGCGCCAGCTCGCACAGCAGCGTGATCACCAGCCGCGTGCCGGTGGCGCCGAGCGGATGGCCCAAGGCGATGGCGCCGCCATTGACGTTGGTGCGCTCGCGCTCCAGCCCCAGCTCGCGCTCCACGGCGAGATATTGTGCCGCGAAGGCTTCGTTGATTTCGATGCGGTCCATGTCCTCGAGCCGCAGGCCGGCTTTGGCCAGGGCGGCGCGGCTGGCGGGCACTGGGCCGCGGCCCATGCGCGCCGGCTCGACGCCCGCCGTCGCATAACTGACGATCCGGCCCCAGGGCGCCAGGCCGCGCCGCCGCGCCTCCGCCGCCGTCGTCAGCACCACGGCGGCGGCGCCGTCCACGATGCCGCTGGCATTGCCGGCGGTGACGCAGCCGTTCTTGCTGAACGCCGGCGGCAGGGCCGCGAGTTTCTCGAGGGTGGTGTCGGGGCGCAGGTGGTTGTCGGCGCTGAACTGCTTGCCCTTGCCCACGGGCACGGGCACGATCTCTTCGCTCAGGCGGCAGGCGGCCTGGGCCGCCTGCGCGCGCTGCTGGCTGAGCAGCGCGAATTCGTCTTGCTGCCGCCGCGTGATGCCCAGGTCGGCGGCCAGGCCTTCAGCGGTTTCGGCCATGGAGAGGCCGCACTGGGTGTCGAGCAGCGCCACCATCAAGGCATCTTCCAGCTTGCCCTCGCCCAGCCGGAAGCCCACGCGCGCGCCGCGAATCACATGCGGGGCTTGCGTCATGTTTTCCATGCCGCCGGCCAGCACGACGCCAGCCTCTTCCAATTGCAGGCGATGGGCGCCGCTGATGATCGCCTCCAGGCCCGAGCCGCACAGCCGGTTGACGGTCACCGCCGGCGTCGCCACCGGCAAGCCGGCGCGCAAGCCGACGTGGCGGGCGCCATAAAGAGCGTCGCCGCTGGTCTGCAAGGCGTTGCCGAAGACGACATGATCGAAGTCCGCCGCCGCGATGCCGGAGCGGGCGATGGCGCCCGCGGCCGCCACCGCGCCCAGCTCCAGCGCGGATACCCGCTGCAACTCGCCCATGTAGCGCGCCATCGGCGTGCGCGCGCCGGCGACGATGACGATCTCCTGCATCCGCTTTTTATTCTAGTCCGCGGCGGCGCCGCCTCGTCTGACCGAGCGGTCATGCGGCGCCGCCCCGCGCCCGCGGCCAACGGCCGCGCCGGAGCCCAGCCCAGCGTCCGCGCGCCGCTGGCGAATCCTTGGGGCCCGCCCCCAAACGTCAACAGGAGCGCCGCTCTCTGAGTCAGGGGAGGGACGCGATAGTGAGCGTCCCATTTGCAAGGGCGGCAACGCGGCGTCCGTCGGGGCTGATCGCAGTAGCCGCGGGCGGCTCGCCTTTGGCCGTCGGCACCGGGATGTCCGCCAGTTGCGCCCCGGTGGAAATGTTGAGGACGATCATGCGCTGCGCTGCCGTGTGGGGGAAGATGTCCAGCCACGCTGCTCCTCCCTCGTACCTCACGACCGATACCAGCGCACGCTGGGCGTTTTGACTAAGCGCTACGCGCGCGCCCTCGTGCTTGTCGATCGGCAGTTTCAAGACGTTTAGCGGCCGGCCATTTGGGGCGTAGAAAGTCACCTCGCGTTGCTGCGGGTAGAAGCTTTCAAGGAAGAGTTCGTCGTCGGTTGGCGCGTGCACGGCGCCGTGCCGATGTACTGGAATCGTTGTCCGCCGGGAGTAATCGCACAGCGGCCACCGATACAGCACCGGTGACGGGTGGGTGGGGAGGTTGCCAGGGTCGGCGTTGAAGTAGGCGTACGTGTCAGTAATCGACACCAATTTTGGGATCACAGTGAGCGGGTGGGCGCAGTGCGCAATGATTCCCCGGCTTTCCAGGCTGACAACCGTCACGAGATATCTGTCGGAGCGACGTCCGGGATCCATGGTAAGCAGGAATGTGCGTCGGCTTGGCGATTCTGCCAAATAGCATGAGGGTGGACACGCCGCCAGCTTCGTCCAATTCTCAGTTGCCGCTCGCCCCGCCTCGGGCGTCAGCACCTGAACCCAGCCATCGGCGCGCACGAGGATATCGTCGTGGCTGTCGAGATAGACGCCGCCCCACTGATCGCCCGTACGCGCTGGCACGGACTCGAGAAGCTCGCCGGAGGGCGACAGCCGGAGCACGCGGTACTCGAATCCCGGACGGGAGCGCGTACTCAGGCGGGGAGGACCGCTGCGCACCGTGAACCCGACTACCACGTTGCCTTTGGAATCAAACGCAACCTGCTGGGCGGCGTAGCCAAGGTCTTCCCAGGAGCCGGGCCGTGGCGGCTCCCAGCCGTAGCGCTGGAGCTTGACGGTCGTCACAGCCACTCGAGGCGTGGTCTGGGCGGCGCGGCCAAGGGTCGTCACGGACAGGATGGTTCCGAGCGCGAGCGCGCTGAAGCTGCGCGTCATTTAACTATAACTAATGTGGCCCGGTCCCGAAGGGGACGGAGGAGTTGATCATCCCGAAAAGGTCCCCAATGTGCAGGATAAACCCCACGAAGCCAGAAAAAGGGTCGCCCGCGTCAAGGTGGACAATTTTCACGCCCTGCACGGTAGTTGCCCAATGAATAGACGGATTGGCAGGGAAGCGGCAGGGGGCGCCCTCACCGCCGCCCTGACAGCCCGCGAAACACGGCGGGAGATTGCCGTGAAATTCGAAATTGGCGTTCCCGCCCTTGGTGTAATCGAAATCGAGCTCGAGGTAGACAGCGCTCGGCGATTGGCCCGTCTCATCGGCAATCGCGTCTGCAAGTGCATGACGCTGGGCGTCGACGGCTCTCGACTCAAGCTCCGCGAATTCCGCGTCGGTGTATAGCACTCCGTTCCACTCGTTTTCGTGGGTAGCCACGTACTGGAGACTCATGTAACCGCAGACGTTCCCCTCACAACGGAAGGGTGTGCGGCCGCCGGGATCGCAGAAGTTGTCGGGGCACTGCACGCCGGCGCCGGACGCGACCAATGCCTCGGCCGTGTCGCAGCCGCCCACGACGCCGTTGATACTGCAGGCGTCCTGCGTCTCGAGCGTTCCTACCGTATTGGACAGGGCCGAAAGTATCTCACCCTTCATGCTTGAGCATTGGCCTGCGGAGCACATCAGCCCCAGCGGATCTGTGGCGGCCAGCGGGCGGTTCGCGACGTACGAGTATCTGTCCCAGGACTGCGGGTCGGCGGGGTCGACGGCGGCCAGGCCCGCCGGGTCGGGCGAGAGCCAGCGGGCCAGGTTCGAGGAGTAGGTGCGGAAGGCGAAATGATCGAGCGCGTTGGCGTCGCGGATCTGGTTCGTCCACTTGTACTCGGCCCCGGTCGCCTGCGCCTCCTCCCCGAACGGATAAAGGCGCGAGGCCTGGACCGTGCCGTCCTGGGCGAGGACCGCCGTCGAGCCCAGCGCGTCGGGCAGCGTG